>Ga0265797_10001323_pt1 | contig 43644 bp, 22 predicted proteins | sample P2T30metagenome_FD_192433 | JGI IMG/M metagenome (GOLD analysis project Ga0265797, IMG submission 192433) | Plant litter microbial communities from East Loma Ridge, Irvine, California - P2 T30 | ecosystem: Environmental > Terrestrial > Plant litter > Unclassified | place: USA: California...
TCCAGTTCATGATTGTTGGCATGCCTCCTGCATGGAACCTCGCTGGAAATGTTGTGGAAGGTTTCTCTCACCTTCCGTGCTTGCGGGTCAATGCTTCAGCACCCGGTCTCGATCAACAACCAACGACGTATGGATCCAGCCTTTACGGCCGGGTCTATTACAACGTGACCTATGTCGTGCCTACTGATTTCTCGGGGGTCCCGACTGTCTCGTTCGACCTAGAGTATACCTGTTAGAGTGATCTTGACGGGGAAGGGGGGAAGTGTGCAAGACATCTTCGAGCTGCGATATGGTGAGGAGTATGCAATTACATGATCTTGTAAGATAATGATACGACAATACGTATATGTCATTGGGCATATTGGAACATATGTTTGTTTGTTTGACATTTGATTGGAGTTTTCCTTTCTTGTCCGTGGGTTGCATATTCCCGTACGAAACTCTTGACGAAATGTTCGTGTCAAGACTGTGAAAGAAAAGTATGGCAGGTGATTTTTCTCCAAGTGTAAATGTAGAGCTGAAGCACTTCTCAGTAAGGTACCTTAGTCAGGAGTCGCACACATATTGGAGGAGTGCGGAGAAATGCCCAGAACAGGTTAGACTGGAGCAAGGCCATCAGACCCACTTTTCTGTTACACCACCTTTCACCTTCCTACTTCATCTTATCGCACTGCTCGAACGGTTATTGATTTGAGCTCGAGCACCCGACTGAACACATCTGCTTATCATTTTGATATCGACGTCGGAACAATCTTGACCACTGTCCGGCTCAACACGAAATGCCGGCTCCGACGTCGGTCTGGTACACTGGCGCATAGATTGTCTCACGGTTATCCAGCAAGCTTGGGGAAAGACATGAGTGTTGGTTGAACTGGCTCTAAATCCTTTCAAGAAGAATCTGCATGTAAGCTTCGCCTACGACGTCCGTTATTTGTAGCCGTATACCGCGTACGATTCGATGGGCTTTGATTCCTCATTCCACCACTGGTTCAATAGCATCGAAGTTGGGTACTCCCAGTGATCGAGAAACCCACCGAGCTCGAAATTACACATCTGATCAACACCGACGCGACGAACGTTCTAGCCGTTCAATCATACCAGTGGTGCGACGGGAGTTTCGAAGATCAAGGCCCGCCAAAATCCTGTCGATGCTGTCGAATCGTTGCTGGTTGATAATAGATCGATGGTGGTTGTCCGGGATCTTCAGAGACATCGTCCGTTTTGCTCGAACGCACATTCGCGACTCCGCGTCACTTCGGTTTCGATGAGAACTATACAAACCCAATGTTGACAATAGATGTCGAAGTGGACGGACCTTATAGCGAAAAAAGAAATCACAGCCTCACTCTACGACCCTATTGATTATAGACGAAGGATTTCAATTTGAAAAGGAGAGAGAGAGAGAGGTTGTGTGTGTAGGTAGGTGGGTGTGTGTGCGAGCATATGTTTGCGTGCGTGTGTCTGAAATGATTCTTTTCATAACAGATCCTCTTGATGGAGAAAAGGCTTCATAGCAATCGCCAATGTGTATTCATGCCATCTCCATCTCCACGGCTCGGTAATACATAACTATGTTCGACAGCAACATATCAATACCTACAGATCAGAATATGGCAATAAGCCATCCGTCCGCCTCTCCGTCTTTACTAAATAATGATGCAAATGAATAAGGAAAAAATAAGCAAAATTGAGCAAGTCCCAAGCACGAAACAGACGTGAACGAGAAGAGAGAATCCGTCCCATCAACATCTTGTTCCACTTCACATGGGCAGATCCAGCGCAATCGAGCTGCTGACGTTCGTCTTCCTGCGACTGCCCTCGATGCCAAACGCGCCACCACTGCCATCCGGCGCCAACGGTGGCGGGTTATCCCTGGCGAACTCGGCCCTGATCCTCGCAGCGTCGGAGTCCCATTGCACGACTTTGATGTCCCACTCCTTGCGAGCGGCATCGGCGACCTCCTGCGCCTGTTGACTCTGCGTGAGGTACGGCACCTTGTCGGCGTCGCTGAGAGCTTTCCACCATTGCCCGAGAGTGGTGCGGATGGCGTTACGGGCGTTGGCGAGGACGGGGTCGCGCGCACAGTGCTCGCGACATTCGTCCCACTTAGCTTTGGTGAAGAGAAGGAAAGGGTTGACGCCTGCGCGCAGGGGTTTGACGGGGCGCTCGCCGATCTGGCCTAGGAGTGTGCCGACGAGGGCTGCTTCGTAGTCGAGGCTGGTGGCGAAAGATATTCCTGCGCTGGCCCAGAATGATGGGTCGGTGGAGCACACCGAGTGTCTGGGAGGGCCGGAAGGTTCGGGCGCCGGTACGCTGGCAAGAGTGGCGGTTTCAGACTCTTGCTTGATTTTGGGTTCTCTTGTCTCGGCGGAAGAGCTCGTCATGGTTCTCGGAGCGGGCATTTGCGGTATCGGTTTTGCCTTGGGGGTGGGGTATGCAACAGGCGCAGCGAATAATGCTGCAGCCGTGGCTTCTCTCTTCACAACAGCAGGCCCGACGAGTGGCTGCGGGAGGTTGATAGGGCCGGCCATCACGTCCATGACATCGGCTGCTACACGGAGTCCAGACAAGAATGCGCCGTGCACTGTAGCCGGGTGCGTGCCGCAGGTCGCCTCTCCGGCAAAGTGCAAGTTGCCGACGGACCTGGCCATGACATCGTAGTCTTGTGGTCTTGTCCGAGGACCCACGTAAGAGTAAGTACCTCTCGTGAAAGGGTCCGACTTCCAGCGTGTGACGATCACCTCGCGAGGCAATGGCACACTGGGTGTGAAAACCTGGCGAAGCCGTTGTGTGACCTCCTCCATCAGTGTGTTTGTATCCGTCTGTTCAGCTTGGTACGCCGCGTGCCCGGCCATCAGTGCTACAAGCATGGGCCTGCCACTGGTCTTGGTCGCATTCCATATCAGATAGAATCGGCCTCTTCTTTGTTCATAATGCTTCGGATCGAGGCTGTCCGCGCGTTCGGCATCGTTCAGCAGACCAAACATATCGCGACTGTCGTCCCAAAAAGGTTCATCGTATAGCAGAATGACCTGCTCGGGTCAGTAAAGTGCGCTGGGTCCGTTCATGTCACGTGTCACATACCTTATTGAGCAATCCGAAACCCATCCGATCGATGGCGCCTTGCTTCCAGTTGGGCAACGGAGGATCGAAGTCAATGACATCCGACTTGAGCACGCCGAGCGGCGTTGTGAGGACAACCTCGTCAGCTTCGATGACTTCGCCATCCGTACAGACGATCTTGGTCACAAGCTCGTCGTCTTCGTCTTCGCCGTGATCGTAATGGATGCTGTCAACGACACGGTCGAATCGCACGTCAAGCTTCGTCGGCAGATTCATCAAAGCCCGTGGTACCTGTGTGTAACCTCCTACGACCTCTGAATGCGCACCCTCGAATTCGTTGCCTGTGTCTTGGTCGTGACCGCTAAGGCTGAGCCAGGGCACAGGTGCGGCATTGGCGTACTCGAGGTTTGCGTGGTGCCAATTGAGCAAGCGCATGTCCTGCGCCGTCATCTCCAGTAAACCTTGATACTGTGAGATCGCCTCGTCCATTACTGCGCCCAAGGTCGGGTATTTCGATGCCTCTGCCGCCGAGCGCAGTGACAATGTATGGTTTTTTGACACGCCGTCTCTCACTTTCCATCCCATTTCATGAGCCGCCTTTGCGGCTCTGACCGTTCCGCTGCTGTTCTCGACAACTTGATGTCTTCCAGTGAGTTTTTCTGTTCCAGGTGGAGCATTTCGTCTTCTCCCTCTCTTCATCACAGCTTTGCGCTTTGCTTCGATCAAAGATGGCAAAGGCTCTAACTGGAAGGCGTCGAATCCTTTGGGTAGAGGGTCACGACAGCGGCTGATGAGTTCCTCGTCGCCCTTGAGTGTTTGTGGACGATGCGCCACTGCTCTGAAGTCACCCGCTCGATCCGTGATGTCCGTGTATAAATCTGTGTTCAGCATGTCCCTGCGCTCTTTCACTGCTTTTCCGTTGGTATCGTAAATTGTCAATGCATCGGTCATGAGATGGTAGTGCAGTCCCAGCTGACCACGTATGATGGTGTCAAGGGGGTTGCCGTGGTCGAAACCCGTTACGATCATGGCGCCCATCTCTGCCGTGTTGCGGAGATCATTTGGCAAACTGTCTTTTAGCTGGCTCCTGAGCGGTTTCGAATACACGCGACCACCGATGCGCTTGCGCCCTTCAAGAACGAGCACCCTAGGTGGCCGTTCTCCCTTTTCTAGCCAGTGTTCTGCGTACTGTGCGAATAGGCCCTCCAGCTGCCGTGCAGTTGTCAGGCCAGACACTCCCGCACCAATGACAACCACAGTCTTCTGCTTGCCGAGTTTCTTGGCTCGAGAGGCGATGCTTGGATCGTGTGGCACATCCACGCAACCAAAATTGATGTAGCCACTTCTTGTCAGCCACTTGTAGGCGACCTCAGCAAGACCGAAGTAGCGGGCCTCTTTGGCGCAACCTGCAGCCTCTTCCACAGTGACGCTGCAACGAGGATTGCGGACCCAAAGGCGGAGAATGGCATTGCGGATGTTGAGATATACTGTGACTTCGGCCGAAGTGATCATGTCCATGAGGATGCTGTTTTCTCCGACATGCAGGGCATATGGGTCCAAGCGTGAGGCACGAGCGGCTTCGATGCATTGGCTGGCGAAGACGGTGGCCGGCAGAGTGTAGGGTATTGACGAACGTGGCTTGACCACGTCTTGCAGCTTGGAGATCATCGAGGCTCGACGTACCCTCGGAATCAAGGTTGGCAAAGCCGACTTGTCCTTTGGTGGCCGTCCACGACGTTTGGGCTGTGCGCTGTGGGAAGACACATGTTCAGGTGTGTTGGCAACGCTCTGAGGCGTGGCGGCCGCACTGCTGGCCTTTGAATTGAGGCGAATGGTTGTCTGCTTGACCGTGCCGTCCGACATGCGCTTCCTCGAAGGCGAAAGAACGATGTTGTGTTCTTTTTGTGAATCGTCGGCAGCGGTTGAGGAGCACATGGAGGATATCGCCGTGCTTGTGGCTGACTCCAACGAGCTATATCGCCGCCAATCTCCATTGGCGTCGACGTCCCAGGCGCCATTTTGACTCTTCGATGGCGGTTTGTTGCGATCGAAGAGGTCACTGCTGGTTGACGAGAGGCTCGACTCGTCTTCATCGATTCGGAAGGGTTTGGGCGTGTCGATAGCTTCTGTGTCGAGCGCTGGGGCGACCCCAGATGTGATATCACCGACGGCCGCCATTTTTATATCGTTCGGTCCCTTCGCAAAGAGCCCAGCCGTTGCATGCGTTCCAGCTATACCACAGTCGCCATCGAAGCGTGGAATGGAAGTGAGGTGTGCGGTATGGGGCGACCGATGCCCGCCGAGGTGGCTAAAGGATGGAGGTCCGGGGCGCTTGGCAGAGGCAAATCTCGACGGCAGTCTGTGGCAGTCAGAACGTGCGCGGGTCCTGGTCCTTTGCAGCCACGAACGGCAATCCCTTGATGGTGTTCCTGTGTGTCTGTCTGTCTGTCCTGTATCGCTGAAAGATGGCGACCTGATGCTGATATCGGGCAAGATGGCACGGCGGCGGCGACCCTTGGACGGCCGATGCCGACATTTTCACCAAGCGCCCGTCGACCAAGGAGACCTCACCTCCTCATCCACCGCGCCACCGCTGCCCAGACCTCGCCAGAAGCTTTATCAACTTGAACAAGGACAAGATATCCTCCAGCACACCGTCGCAACAGTCGCCACATCAGCCGCTCTTCCCATCCACATTCCGATTCCGATATATGAGACGCACATGAGTGGCTCGCCTCCGCCACAACACGACTGCCATGCGAACGCAGCAGCGGAAGGGCCACCAGAATAGACATCAGCTGTAGCATTGGAAAAACAGAACACACCGATCGACATCATGTTCGGCTCACGAAGTCGTCGCTGGTCGTCTATGCATAGCCTGGCCACTAGTATAACCGCCCAGTACAAAGGGCCATGCCACGTCGTACGGCGGACCTGCGCAACACCCTTGCCTCATCCAACACCTGCCCATCAGCTCGTTACCACTGACGAACATACACTTGAAGCTCACTATAAATCTAGAAAGAAAACACGGCAAACCCCAGCCCGGAGCACCCGTCGCACCGCCGCGCACCACGCCACATATAGAAGTGATCACATCTTTATCAAAGCGACGACTCGCGCACAGCGATCGGTACAAAATGAAACAGAACATATATAATAGAAGCATGGAATGCTTCGTTTTGGTACACGATACTATTTCGCCGGACCCTCGTCCTCCGCCTCTCTCCACGGGTTCAATTGTGATGAGCCGGTGATGGGTACCTGACTGGGTTATCATGGTACCGACGCAAGAGTCGAGAAGAGTGCGTGTATCAGCCAGTAGAGCGGCTCTCGTTCTCAGGAATATCAAGAATGACCAGGTCAAAAGGTATGCCTATACACACACGCACACAAAGGAAAGGAAGAGGTGCACAAACAAAGTAATCAAGATCCAAAATTAAATCATAATCGTAACTATCATAATCTCGAGCCGTTACAAAACAAGTTTCCTAAACGCCTCTGATCGCATGGGACCGGAGTGAGAAGATCACTTGTGAAGAACCTTGTGCTTAACCTTATCCATGAGACCCTCCTTGTGCTCTCCCTGCTCGCCGTGCTCACCAGCGCCGCTAGACGGGATCGTCGAGCTGCCTGTGTTGGCGGAAGTGTTGTCGCGCGTCGACTCTGTTGGAACAAAGACGTATCAGCAAAGGCTCTCAGACAGGAAGGTAAAGGTCAAGCAAACTTACGGTCAGGCTGGCCCGAGGCGGATGAGATGTTCTCCTCCTCGCGTGGCTTAGGGTTTTCAGGCACGATGTCGCTTTCGCCCCAGTGCTTCTCGCCGAGCTTGACGCCGCCGGCAGTGGGGATCGCGCTCTTGTTCTCAAGGCTGCCCTTGGTGCCGCCGGTGACGGGAGGCTTGTGGGAGTTGTCACCAGAGGTGGAGCCGTGGTGCAGCTCGCTGCTGCCGTGCCTGTCCTGGTCAGACGAGCTGAGACCAACGCCAGAGCCGACGCCCGAGCCGTGATGGCCGGACTCGTGGCCAGATCCAAGACCAACGCCCGATCCCACGCCCGAGCCGTGGCGATCAGAGTCAAGGCCAGATCCGACACCAGAACCGTGTTGGCCGGATGTGAGACCAACACCAGAACCAACGCCGGAGCCGTGACGATCAGAGTCGAGACCCGATCCAACGCCAGAAGCGAGACCAGCAGATGAGCCGGAACCCAGCCCAACACCAGAACCAACGCCAGAGCCGTGGTGGCCAGATGCAAGACCCGAACCGACACCGCTGTCATAACCGCCAGCGCCAGCGCCGGTAGTAGAGCCCAAAGCCCTGTCAGCAACAACCCTCGCCCTGTCCTCATCATGAGGGTTCAAAGTCGGGGCAGGGCCGTAACCATCTCCGCCTGAAAGACCGCTACCGGTGTTGCTGCCACCCAGAATACCTGTGCCGGTTGTGCTTGTAGAACCCAAGCCACCTGCCGAAGAAGAGTTAGAATGACCTGGACCGACTGAGGCGCCAAAAGCCGGTTCAGCAGTTGCGTCCGAGGTGGAGGAGGTGTCGTTGTTCCCGCCGCCTAGGCCGACGTAGCTGAGGACCGTGGGGATTACGCCACCTTTTTCGTTGGTTGTGTTGGGGTTGTTGTCGAGGGTGCTGTCGTGGGTGTAGCCAGTGAGGCCGGAGGTGGGGTTCGTAGACATGGTTGCTTGTTATTTCCTTGTTGTTGTGTTGTGTTGTGTTGTGTTGGGTGGATGATGCTTCGGGGTGTTTCAATGGTTGTGGTGATGGATCGAGGGGTATAATGGAACTGTGAGTTTGTTTGTTTGTGGAGGAGGAGGAAAGTCAAGATGAGAAGAGCTTAAGTGAGAAATAATAAGTAGTAGTATTGTGGCAGGAAGGAAGGGAGGAAAGGTACAGTACCTACTAGCTACAGTAGCTATGATGTATTCCCAGGTATTACCTCACAGCTCTCTCGCATGTTACGGCACAGCAAGGTCCTGTGGTCGGGTGGCACGACGGTGGTGGAAAGGTCTCGCAAGAAGCTCGTCACCGGGCCCCATCGGCTCCATCAGCTAGGAGAATCTTGGTAGAAGGTAGGCAAGAACGATCGACAGCAATCCAAAGATGAACACGCGCGCAATCCTGACAAGCCTCCCAGCGACCGTGCGGGGTGGATCAACTCACATCAAATCGAGGTCAATCGTCAATCGACCCCACTGCCCCGCGGCTTGGTGACGCATATGCCTTACATCAAGCAATCCAAGAGTTGGCACATATGTTGGCAGTCGTTGGCAAGGCTGGCAGACTTGACAAGGGTGCTCGCGTATTGGCGGTCGCGCCGGTGATGCTTGGTTTGGTTTGCTGGAAATCGGCACTCGGGTGATTCGGGTGATTCTACAGTAACCGGGCATTGGAATAGCATGCTGCATAGGGCATGGTATGGCATAGCGTGCACATGAGACAGTGGGACAGATGACGACAATCGTACGCATGCAATGCATTCGTGGCGTCTTTCTCGAACCTTTCGATGGAGGAAAGGTATGAACCTTCGGCAGGATATACGCAAAACTAGCCTCTACTATTCCAAAGACCAGTACAGGTACCTGGCAGCCTTACACATAACGAAACAAGTCTCAAAAAGCTTGATAGAGGAACCGCTAGAGCATATGCATGTATCTATCTTGCATATGCATACATACATACACATATGTACGGCGGCTATGTAAACATATCCGCTAATAATAACATCCAGTACAGTGCCATCACATCTGTTTTTGATCCCTTCCCTCTTTCCTTCCCTCCCTCCCTGGAGAACGACATGACTTGTCAACAAGGAAAATGCAATTTTGCGACCCTTTCTGCGGCCAATGAGGACAGGCAAAAGAATACGGTGATGAAAATGGTAATGACTAAAGAAGAAGAAAAGACGTAGAAAGGATGAGACAAAGAGAAAAGAAGAGGGGAAAAGGCACCGAAGCCGGTAACGTACAACACACAAAGTAAACAGACATCCGTCATGGACACAAGAAACATGTGCAAGAAGAAGAAGAGGAACAAGAACAAAAAGAGGAAGAGGAAGAGGAAGAGGAAATAGTGGAAGGAGAATGTGATGAAAGGGTAAGCCAAAAAAAGAAAGAAAGAACGCCAATACCGCTGCATACCTTGCAATGCACGCATGCAAATGCAGGAAACAAACCCGCGGAAACCCCCCAAGACAACAAGACAAAACAAGTTCATTATTTTTCCTTCTTCCTTCCCCAGATCGATCTCGCTCTTGACCGCCCTGGAGGCTTGCCACCGCCCGGCACAGGAGATTCGGGCGGCGGTGGTGGCGGATGTTGCTGTTTCGCGTCTTTCCGCTTGTCGACGGACGTGTCGTCCATGTACTTGGGTTTGTAGATCCTGCAAACGACGAGTGTTAATGGCTTGATCTCTCATACAAGCTTTCAAAAGTCGGGAACTCACCAGCTGTTACCCGCCATCGACATGCCCAAATCCGCCGCCTTCCTGTACATGCCCGCAGCCTTCTTCATGTCTTTCTTACAGCCGATTCCCTGCGTGTAGCAGTACCCGGCCTCCGCGAGCGCATCGCAGTCGCCCCAGCCGCCAGCGACTTCGTAGCACTGCAAGGCGAGCGGCTTGTCTTTTTGGCAACCCCAGCCGTTCATGTAGCTGATGCCGAGCTCGTACACTGCCAATCCGAATTGCGCCTTTCGTTTCCTCCGCTCCGCCGCCTCCGCCGCTGGATCGGTCTTACCGTCCCGCCTCGAGGCATTCGCGATCGTCTGGTCGACATCTGCGACCTGAAGGCCGGAACTCTCGATCGCTTTGCGGAGCCAAGCCACGCCGTCTTCCTGATTGGGACGCATGCCCCAGCCGTGACGGCAAGCGAGAGCATACAAGAGCATGGCAGTGGGCAGGCCTTCTCTCGCCGCAAGACGCAGGTGGTATGTTGATTTGGTCAACGATCCAGTGCTATGTGCTTGAATGCCAATCTCGAGATGCTCTTCAGCCGTCAGCTCGCCCGATGCAGCACGCTGGTGTAAAGGCGTTTGCCGGATTGTGCGATCTGTGCTCTCCGTCTGCACGGAAGGGGTGGGTTGATGTTTCGCCATAGCTCGTGATCCTGCACGTGGGTCTGCCGATCGGCTACGGGCCATGGACGAGAAGCCAGCGTCTCTGCCCAAACGTTCGGTCGCCTCGATCTGCATCTCAGCCATTTTCTGCAGGCGTTCCGAGGGCGTAGGTGAAGCGGCTGGGCGAGCGACCGTCCTGACGGTGGAGCAATCTCTTGATTTCGATGCCTGCGAGGCATTGTCCCACGTGAATTGATTGTGAATCCAAGACGTCCGCTGCTCGGCAGAAGTACGATACATTTCTCTGCCGCGTGGCAAGTCCTCTTCCTGATTTGTCCGAATCGGAGTGAGTGGGACGCCGTCTTTGTTAGACTTGTCGCTATCAGTACGCTTGATCTGTCGGGGAATCGACACGTTCCTCCGCATCGGTGTATTGGCGCTCCTAAGAGACATGTCGCTATCAGTCCGCTTGATGCTTCGGGGTATTGACATATTTCTTTGCGCTGCTGGTACTTGAGGTGTTGGCTCATCATCTTGCGACACTTGTCTGGAGAGCGGTGTGCTTGCCGTCGACTGTACTGTGGCGACAGTCATTGTTGATGCAGCAGAGGGCCTGTGTGGGCGCTGCTCTGCATTGGTTCTAGCATCGAAAGATGGTCGGCTGTCTGTTGATGGTCTCCCTTCAAAAGTAATCGGATTGCCGTGACTACTCAGAGGCCGCGAAAAGTTGAACTTGGGTTTCGGTAGTGGTATTGACAGCTCGTTTTGAGAATATTGGGAATTGGTGGAAGGGGATCGATGCATTGTTGTGGCGCTCGTGAAGGGCGATGTTGGTCTTGAGCGTGCGCTGCCATGCGAAACGTCGCGCTGATAACTCCCCGACTGCGATCCGTGATTGGATGCGTTATCGTCCTCAAGGCTGTCCTGGCGGACGGGGAAAGGGCTTTGCGTCTGACGTGGCGAGTTGGCAAACGCTGGTGACCTGGGTAATCTCAGACCGTGGTCAGATTTCTGTGACCGAGTCGAGCCATTAGTCAGGGTCCGAGGATGTGACATGGAGCGATATGAATCGACACTGCTTGTCAGGCTGGGCGGGAAATTAGGTGACGGCGCTTCTACGTTCAGAATGTTGGAGTCAACCATCTCTGGTGACGATGCCCTCGGCGCACCAACATCGAAGTAGTCCTGAGGAATTTCAGGCACAGGCGACGGTTCTGGGGCGTCAAAGAAATGCGAGGCGTTAGAGTCCCTCTGGTTATCCTTGTTGAACACTCCAATCGTTGGATATTGACTCTTGTGCTTGTTCTTGTCCGTTTGTTTAATCTTGTAGCGGTCGCCTGTGTTGGGCCTGTCTTCTTCCGAGGCTTCGCTAAGGTCGCTCATGCCGCCTTCAGTGCTGTCGCTAACATGCCTGAAGTAGCCCGGTCTGTTCGCCATCTCTCTTGCGACATCGGCATGAGGCAAGCGGCTTAATCTCTTTCCATTCTCTTGGTCGAACTTCATGGCCAGCATGCGTGAATGTTGTGCAAAGGCATCCAGAGGGGATAGCGCCGGCGGTGCCTCGCCGGAGCGCGGTGAAGGCAGATCGACATGGAAGCCAGGGAATCGTGGAGGCGTGAGGTCGGCATTGTTGTGATGCGCCCTGGACAAGTCCAAGTTGCCCGGTCGTGGGCCCATGGCTAACGGTTTGTGGTTCGTATGGGTATATGCGGTTTGGTGACGGCAGACATGCGGTAGTGGTCGCGGGGTGTGAAGTGATGGTCTAGGCTGATGCGCCGGGTGGTGTATGTATGGTGGTGTTTGTCGAGGGCGGTAGTTGGGTAATGAGCGGACGGGCGCAGCAACAGAAGCAGCACTGCCACTTGCGATACGAGTACTGTAGCAGCGACAAGGATGTCGAGGAGGAGGAGGAGTTCTTTCACACAACAACTCACTACCTTGGTCCAGAAGGCGGTTCAGGACGCAAAGGCGTAAAGGTACAGCAGGTTCCTGAACGTTTGGTAGGGAGTTGCCCCGTTCTGCAGCGTGAAGACATGGAAGACATGGAAGACCTAACCCTGAAAGCCATGCCCACGCCCACTACTGCACCTCTCTCTCTCTCGGCGGACCAATTGAATGCTGCCCCTGAGATGGGCCTGTCCGATGTTCGTGCGCCTGTCCGTTTATTCTTGCACAAGACAATGAGCGTATGATTATGGCCATTGGTATATCTCTGCCTATGTCTTGTAAGAAGCTGTATTCTTTGTCAATCACCTCCTACACACTCGAACATGTGCCGTCTTCATCCCAAGACATGGCGAGGAAGGCAGGGCAGGCCTCGGTTTCATCCTTCCAAGCTTCCTTCTCTTCTAGAATTAGAAGAAGCCGGGGTGACTCCACTCTACTTTTATTATTATACACCTGCACGTTCCTTCGGCTCGAGCTGCTACTCCTGTAGTCTTTGCATGAGTGACAGGCGGCTCATGCTGTTTGATCTCACCATCATGGGTTAAGGTATACCGTATACCAACGACAATGTGGCAAACACTTCTACATGTCAACATCTCGCCATCTCGTATTCAGACATGGTACAAAATCCACCCCCATATCAAACTCGAATGCGCTAGGAATTGTAAAGGCGACTACGAATCGGCTTCCCCATTCTCTATCGACCGTTGGAACCCACCGGAGAGCGCCTCGACCCAAGCCACGAGATGTGAAGTTGTGAGATTGCATCTTGGTTGGTTGGGACTATAGAACTGATCTTATGACATGTACATCAATTCTGAGTCTTGAAGAAGACCAGCGCGGAAGTTCTTGATAGCTGCGAGCGGAGATTAGTTTCTGGTGGGGAGGAGAGTAGAGACTACACAGTACCTACCTACTGCACATATGCCTACTGAAAACTACAATAAATTGGTCTCGTCGGGTTTCTCGCATAACGAAAGTCGCTCATATGACCGTCTATGGATACACGAACTGGCAAGAAACAACTCTTTGCGAAACGTAGTCTCTCCGCCGGTGTCCATAATCCACATGTACTAATTGTAGGTCGCTGACAACTACCTACTGTAACATATGTAATTTTCCAGTCGCTGAGGATCGCTTACTAAAGAATGTACATGTAGGCAACACCGTCGACGGCCTTGATGCATTCGCCGGGACTATATTGTGCGACATACTTAAGTACAGTACCTTAGGTACTTGTAAAACAGACGTACAGCACGTGTAGCTACACAAACTCGATCATCTCTAGTGGCACAGTCGTACACTCTACAGGCATATGATGCGATGCCTGCATGCTCGTTCCCCAGTAGGTACCTACCGACATGCACGCACGCAGGTGGTCCACGGCGTCACCGGACACGATGCACTATAAGAGAGAAGGGCAAAGGATATACACCGATATGCGAGATCACATGTCAGTATTTTCACCGGCATAATCGTGTGCAAGCGTGGGTCAAGCCACATGCATCCAATACATATGTGTGTCGTAACTACCATACAGTACCGTAGTATGGCAGCCGTTTGAGTCGTCTCCTCCCCAAAGGCGTGCAAGCTTCAGGGAGGGCCTGCTCTTGCAAGGAAGGGCAGCTACGCGAAAGGTCATCTACGCGAAGGAAGGTCATACCTACAGTAGATTTCAACCACGCGTGTGAGAGAGCAACATCACAACCGCTGCCAGACATGTCGAAATGAGCATTCGCGCGCAGTCGCAGTATGCCTTCAGCGCGTCCCCCTCGCAATTCCGGAGGTCGCTTCGAGACTTCACGTCCCTCGCCGCGCTCGCGCGACAACCACAACACCACGCCGGACGATGGGATGTTCCGAGATGCTCGCCCGGCGAAGAAGAGGAAGCTTGAAATCCGCCCTGGTCCTAAGCAGCAGACGCTGGACAACCTAGGTTTCTTCAATCGCGCCGCCGCCGCCACTACCACTACCGCCACCCCCGTTCAGCCGCCTGTCAAAGTCACCGTCGCGGAGCCGCATGGTCAGCTGATCGAGACCGTCAATGGCGCGCGCGTAGAGCCCGAGGCTGAACAAGACGACGACACCCTGATTGAAGATGAGGAAGACGCGACGGATACACCGAGCAAACCGGCCGCCGCGCCTGCAAAAGAGCCCGAACCCGAGCCGGAAAAGCAGCCTGTGGGAAAGCGCAATAAGGAGGAGAGGCGGTCATTGAGGAGTCGTGATGACGGGCCCAAATTGAAGAGCGAACTGGCCGTATACTTTGGAAACTATGAGGACATCATGTTCGACACCCCTGCGGAGCCCGAGTCCATCACCGTCGAGTCGGCGATATACATCACCGACGACGCGCCCAAAGTCGCGAAAGCGGAGACTCCTTCACCCAGGAAAACCAGCAAGCAGTTGAAGGGAACCCCCAACAGCGCTCGTTCCAATGGCACACGGCCTTTCTCGTCGCATTCCTCGCCTATCAGCTACAACGGGTGTCAGGTCGTAGACCTCTCTACCTTCCTAAAGAACGTACCCGACCAGCCAGACGACCCTCTCTCTGAGGACGCCTTCTTGAAATCTCACAAACGTGCTGAGCGCAAAGAGAAGCAGCTTCGCAACATTGAGCGCGAGCGCGCGATGCACGAAAAGTTCCAGCTCGACCGCCTGTTAGAAGGTCTTCAGGGCCATGACTGGCTCAAAGTTCTCGGCGTGACCGGTGTTACCGATGGTGAAGCAAAGCGATACGAGCCAAAACGCGACTATTTCATCGCCGAGGTGCAAGCTCTGGTCGACAAGTTTCAGGAATGGAAAGACGAAGAGAAACGACAAAGGCTAGAACGCGAAGCCGCCCTCGCTGCCGAACGTGAAGCAGAAGAAGAAGAAGAAGACGACGACGACGACGACGACAGTGAAAGTCTCTCTAGCTCAGAAGAGTCGTCGTCAGAGCCCCCCAGCAGCGACCTAAACGCGTCAGCGGCCAGACAGCTACAGCAAGAGACCGCTTCCGCACTCAAGTCAAGCTCCTCTAAGCAGGCATCCTCAGCTCGCAACAACAACCCACCTCCAATACAGCGGGACCGCGCTTCGATCGTACCGCCTCCCCCGCCGATACCATACCGCCCGCCTTCGCCCATCACGAGCTTCTATACCAAGCGTCACATGCGAGACGCGGCTCTCAAGAAGACTCGGCATGGCCGCAGTGTCACCGCTTTTGGGCAGCCATTGCCCGAGCCTGAGGAGCGGGAGTTTGAACTTCCTGCCGATTACGTTACGGCAGAGGTGTTGAAAGCGAGAGGCAGGGAGTGGAGGAGGCGGAAGAGGGAGAGTGTTGCTAATGCTGCTGCCAAGTGAGCTTTCAGGTAGCGCCAAAATACCATGTTTGTGAAAGTCAAGTTCCAACTACAGCGGTTCACAGGAGGCAGTCGGTCAGGATACATTGTTTTCGAACCTGTTGGCCTCGAGGGCGGATTTTACAAACAATCATGACCGCCATTGAACGCATACAACCATCCAATCAGGTCGATTAGCTCAGTTGGTTAGAGCGTGGTGCTAATAACGCCAAGGTCGCGAGTTCGACCCTCGTATTGACCATCTGATTTCTTTTGCTTTTGTCCGGTGTCGCCTCCTTTTGTTGGATGATCGGTCTATTACACGATTGCCTGTCAGGCTTTTTTCCTTTATGGGAATGAGGATTCACGGTCGGGCCAGTGTCGTGACGATGGTGGTTGTGGTGATCGTTGCAAAGACGAGAATGAACGCTTAACTTGGTCGAAAATGTGTGAAGGCTTCTCGGTCTAGGATGTCTGTAGGGGGTGTTTGATAGTGACGATGGTACGCACTACTTTCATATAGGGAAATCCTTCTCGTTTCGTGAAACATCAAATGCTTGTGTGGCATGCATATATGAGTGTGTCGTGGAGCTTGTCATGTTGATCACAACTGAACGAATACTACAAGCTACAGTCGTCAACGCCCAACAAAACATATTCTCTGACAAACATTAGGTATCATGATGATATTTTGTAACCATTCTTCCATGAAGAGACTCCATAAAATCCTATTCAAGGTTATACGCAATTGCTATCAAGCTCTGGCTAACCCAAACCCTAACCCTGAGCTTCATTTCTACATAAGCACTCGGCACGTCAACGACAAAGTGACAACGACAATTGCCTGCACGATGGAATGCATTTGCACCAACACATATGCGTACATAGATCGCGTATGCAAAACAACGCTGTTCATCATATGCAATCTCGATATCTTGGCCGTATCAACGTAGCATTGGATCTGTACGGCTGGAAGACGCTTACAGTCACCCTTGTGATATCACGTATCGTCACTCAAGAACCAGTCGTCAATGTTTCTTTGTATCACCGCACTCATTACCTAGTGTAGTTACCTACTGTAGCATGTTGCATGTGAATGAGATTCTGAGTAAGGTTAAGAGTTAAGGCTGACCGAGGGACGGTTCGCGATCACGAGCCGAAAGCTCGAACTTGACGATTGCTCCCGCCCGCGATCAACTCATTGTCGTGCGCCTACTTTCCTCGATCCTACACCCACCAAACGACGATCCACACAAACGCAATCCATCAATACGGCACCGACCAGATAAATCACCACGACCATCCAACCTCAGCTCAATACCAGATACCTGCGGAAAATAGCGCGCGACAACCTCACGTGTGTGCATCGCTCCACCCATCTCTGTCGCGCGAAGCACTGGGTCCGCAAGAGATGAGCAGCGAGTGAACGGGGAAAGAGCGTAGGCACCATGCCTGGCCTGGAGGATGAGCTGGCGACGGTGCCAACTCAGGCGCAAGGGGAATACACAATACTGAAGCAAAGGGTGGATTTGGACGTCGACTTTGCGAACCAGGCGCTGAAGGGCAGCACGGAAGTCACACTCCAACCGCTTTCGAGAGATCTCAGAGAAATCAACCTGCATTGCCGACAATGCACGCCTACACTTATCCAGGCCGGTGGCCTCACCGCGCGATGGGAATACGAGGATCCATATCGGCGTGCGCGCATGCCCGAGAAGTCGACCGCCGAACAGCACAGCATGCTAAAGCGCAAGATCAAGAGATCGCTTGGCCCAAATCCAGCAGCGGAGCTGTGCATCAGTCTGCCAGCTAAACTCAAGATTCAAGAATTACGTGTAGACCCGGCGACGGCCCTTCCGCAGTACAATGGTACACCTAGTCTTCAAACACAAGAGGCCGATGCCATGGCTGCCGTGGAGGCTCCGTCTGCCCATGCGGCTCAGCAACAAGGCCCACAATTTGCGCCCATCAAGATCTACATCGAGTTCGAGGTGGCGTCATTTCGAGATGGGATACACTGGGTCGGAGTCGAGCGCGGCGATGCGCGCTTCCCTTACATGTACACCAAGGCTGAACTCGACCCCGGGAACTCCTCTTGTATATTCCCGTGCGTCGATGATGCGACCACGCGCTGCATGTGGGAAATAGCCATCAGATCTCCAAGGACACTAGGCGATGCCTTCCGAAAGCCGAAAGATCAAATCGCACGCGAAGCAGACGCAACAGAAGCACCGGATGTCTCCGATGCGAACAAGACGAGTGGGCCTGAAGATTTGAACAAGATTGCTCAGCAACAGAAACAGAAAAAAGACGAGTATTTGGTCAATCTCACGAAAGGGGATGCGGCACTCGAGCTTTCAACCATATGCGTTGGCGAGTTGATTGACGATACAGTGGACTCTGAAGACGAGACTCGCCACACGATGCTCTTCAACCTCAGCTCTGCAGTTGCAGCACGTCACGTTGGTTTCGCCATTGGCCCATTCGAGCACGTTGACCTCGCTACCTTCAGAGAGGCCGATGAAGAAGAGAAACTCGGTAGAAGTGCTGTGAAGATCGATGCATACTGCTTACCCGGCAGGGCGGGTGAATTGCGAAACACGGCCTTTCCTGTTCACCTGATCATCGACTACTTTGGCGTCAATTACGGTGGTTTCCCGTTCTCGGACTATCAACTATTGTTCGTAGACGACCTTGCGACGAACACCGTACCGACAGCGGGTTTGACTTTCTGCAACTCAGACCTACTCTATCCCAATGAAGTCCTAGACTTCCTCACCCAGAACACAAGGATTTTGATTCGCGCAGTTGCAGATCAGTGGATGGGAGTAAACGCGATCGCCAAAACTCCTGCAGACGCATGGATAGTCGCTGGCATTGCTGGCTATATGACGGACCAATACAGCAAGAAACTTCACGGTAACAATGAGTATCGTTGGTCTCAGAAGCAAGCTGCCGACAAAGTCTACGACCTTGATGTGGAAAGACCTTCGCTCCAACAACTAGGCGACCTGCTTCACCTCGATCCAACAATCCGCGAATTTGTTGACCTCAAGTCTGCCCTGGTTCTCGCAATACTTGACCGGCGGCTCATCAAAGCTAGCAGCTCATCAGGCATTACCCGTATTATCAACCGAGTCTTCCTTGACGTAAAAACTGGCAAGCTGATCAACGGTGAGCTGTCCACGAACGACTTCATGAGGACCTGTGAGAAATTAGGCCACAACAAGCTTGACTCCTTCTTCAAGCAATGGGTGTACCACGCGGGATGTCCAATTTTTGAGGTCAAGCAACGTTTCAACAAGAAGAAACTTGTTGTTGAGATGACCATCACACAGCGGCAACACGAGCGAGTATCGAAGCCTGAATTTGAGCCCAGCAATTTCATGCGTGAGATCAAAGAGCACGTCGGAGAAGTTTGGGCACCTGAGGTGCAAACAGTATTCACTGGCCCGATGACTGTACGAATTCACGAAGCAGATGGTACCCCTTACGAACATATCATCGATATCAAGGAACACGTCACCAAGTTGGATATCCCATACAATACCAAGTACAAGCGATTGAAACGGTCAAGACGCCAGAAGGAGCGAGCATTGGCGACAGCTGGCGCTGGTGAAGACGGCGCTGGTGGAGGCGACGACTCTTTGTTGTACTGCCTTGGCGACATCCTTGACACACCACAAGAGGTTGAGGACTGGAAGCTCAAAGACTGGACCCCCGAGGAAGAGAACATGATGGGCCAAGAGAGCTACGAATGGATCCGTATGGACGCCGACTTCGAATGGATTGGCAAGATCCACTTGCAGCTGCCGCTCTACATGTACGTCAGTCAGCTGCAACAGGACAGAGACCTTGTGGCCCAGTACGAAAGTGTTAAGTACATTCAAAGCTGTGGCACGCATCAGACCAGCTTGAGTGTCCTCGTTCGAACTTTGATGGACACCCGTTACTTCCACGGCATCAGGACGATAGCAGCAGATGCTATTGCCATTATTGCGAAGAACAGCTTGCAAGAAATCGGACAATATCAGCTTCAGAAAGCGTTCTCAGAGATGTTCTGCGTGGAGAACACCCACATGCCAAGGCCGAACGACTGGACAGACAGGATCCACTACATCTTGCAATGCTCGCTCCCGCAGTCAATGGCCAAGTTGAGGGATAGTGATGGCAAGGTACCACTTGCTGTTCGGAGATTCTTCATCGACAAACTCAAGTTCAACGACAACACCACGAACGAGTACAACGACGCACACTACATATCGATATTGATGACCTGTCTTGCTGACTCCCTCGTGGTGTCGCATCGGGAATCCCAAGCACCGTACACGTTCGAATTTGGCGAAGATGATGCCATGGAAGATGATACGAACAATCCCGATGCCGACTTCGAGAAAGAGGCTATCAATGAGATTGAGCGCTACCGGCGTATAGACGAATGGATCTCGACCTATCACAACGTCTACTCTACCACGGCTATCGTTTGCCTGCAGAAGTTCACTCAGTCTGGCATAGCCAAAGACAAGATACGGGAGCTCATGGAGTACACACGTGTTGAAAATGCAGTCAACGTGAGACTGGTGGCTTTCAACTGTCTCGTGGAGACAGGCGTTACGCGCAAGATGTCCATGCTGGCGTATCTCCTTGCCTCGTTGGTCGAAGACCGTTCCCCTGTGTTCCGTCGGAAGCTTCTGGACTGCTTCGGTGTGGCCCTTGGACACATCGCTCTTGGTGACGATGACCCTGAGCCACTGACTGCCCCGATACCTAATGACACAGGACTCGTGTTAGAGCAAGAGGTTAACCACGAGATCAAGAACCTGGAGGCAACACGCAAGACTACGCCTGAAGGTGCTTTGGCAGCGCTGAAGAACATTTTACAAGGCCAGCCCAAGTTCAAAGATGCGCTCTGGAACGCTGCGACTTCGCCAACATTGACCCTCGAAGAAATCGGTGCTTTCGCTGACATCGCGGCGCTCATTTTCGACGACAAGGTCTCACTCGCTGTTACCTTGAAGTACCCTCGACACTGGCGTGCAGTCCACGGCGGTCGCGGCAAGATCAAGTTCGTGTCACATGGTGCCTACAGAACGGGCCCTACGAAGGGTCTGCCATTCGATGACTGGACTGTCCTCCAAGAATTTGGATTGAAATACAGTGGCCCACTTGATGAAGAGGTGGTCAAGAAGCGAGCAGCAGACAGAGAGCTGGCTGAGAAAAAAATACAGCTGGAGAAAGAAAAGCACATGCAGGCCATCGAGGCGACACGGGAAAGAGCCATGGCGCAAAGCCAGCAGATGGCCATGCCGCCGCCTGCTACTCTACCGATCCCTACGACCGAGAAGACAGGGTTGAAGCTTTCTCTCGGAGCGGGCAACAAGCGCAAACAGAGTGTCTCGTCAACACCGCGTGAGGGGAGCCCGAAGGCGCTGAAGGTGAAACACGAACAAACACCGAATGGCTATGCGGGTAGCTCAGTTCCTCGCGGCAATCCGGGTCCCGTACCCAAGATGCGAAGAGGATCGACACCCGCCTCTGCAGCCCCTCCCCTCAAGAAGGTGGGCAAGAAGATTGTGAAACTGCGGCTTGGCAAGAACGTTAGCTCCAAGGTCGCTAGTATCCTTTCCAAGCCGCCTCGTCCAAGGCCAAAGCCAGCGAGTCGTCCATCGATACTTGGAGGCGAGTCATCATTCTCCAAAGACCGCTCCGGCACGCCAAACTTGTCCCAGCAGAACCAGGCGTCCAATGGTGCCAGCCCTGCCAGTACCCTTGTCAGCCCTTCAAGCTACTCAGCCGCCCCGAGCCAGGCGCAGTCTCTCAACATGGGTGGCTTCAGATCGTACCAGGGTCCGATCGAGCCGACAACAGAGACGAGGATCCCTAAGCGGGAGCCAGCGACCGAGTCGAAGCCTCTCATCAGCTCGATCCCCAAGTTCAGCAAGAGCACCGCGTCCAGCGCCGCGGCCTCGCCAGCGGCCACGCCACCTCCCCTTCGCGGCGACGGTGATTCGCAGCCGAAGAAGAAGTTTAAGCTGAAGTTGGGAGGACCCAAGAAGCCGAGTGGTGGAGCGGGAAGTCCGGAATAGCGTACTGGAACACAACCGGTTAAGAGGCGTTATGTGTGCGAGTTTCCTGGCTGTGGGAAAGAATACAAGTACAAGCGCAATCTCAAGAGACACAAACCTACGCACTCCGACAATCCACAGGTGTTTATCTGCAACGTTTCCGGCTGTGGCTTTCGCTATAATGAGGCCAGCGCTGTCCGCCGGCATGAGCAGCGCCATACCATGTGCCAGCATTGCCATACAGTAATACCCACTCTCGAGAAGCGTACGGTTCAAGCACACCTCAGGAGGTGTGCATACGCTCACTTGTTCTGACGTCGATTGGTCTCGCTGAATCGCTCGCTTTTGAGTTGAGATGAGAGAATCAATCGAAACAGATGCGAATTAAAATTGGGTTTATTTTAGCGAGGAGTCCGTGAGGAGGTTTGGACTTCAGTCATTTCGCGCGTTTTTCCTTTTGGATTTTTAGAGGCTTCCGCATGCCAGGCGAGCTGCGAGGGGCTGTATGTACTCTGTACTAGTGATTACGTCCACTTTAACAACTTCATTTACCCCTTTCACGACTCCCACTTGAGCCCCAGCTTGTGCATCTCCACAGCCAACTGGAACAAGTAGTCCAGACTCTCCGCCTGCGTCTTCGCCTGTGTCACATTCTTGCCCCAGATGTATACGCCATGCCTCTTGACCAACACCGCGCACGTCTCCGGCCACTCTCTGATCGCCGCCTCCAAGCTATCCTTCAAGTCTTCCTCGTGCGCCGTGTTTTCAATGATTGGGATCTTCATCGTATCGAAATAACCCAAGTTGCCCAGTTTCCTCCCGCCCTCGGCGACTTCCATACTGCCCGCTCCGCCGCGGGAAATGCCCTTGATCTGCTCGATCTTGTTCATCGCGAACACGTTCTTGTCGGGGCCCTGCTGGCCGGTTTCGCACAGTAGCGTGACGAGCACCGCCCATTGCGAGTGTGTGTGGATGCAGCAGCCTGCGTCGCGCGCCGTGAAAGCTGCGAGGAAAAGAGGGGTGCATGCAGAGGGTTTGAGAGCCTACCTTTCACCGTCAGCCGACGGTGTCTCTTCTTTTGCACTATCGTCATGTCATGTCGCCTTGCACAAAGTGTGCTGCCTTATTTCTTTGCTTCTCTCTCTCTCTTTAACCTACCAATGGCCGGCGGATGTACTCCTTGCTCGCGTAGTCCATGACGAAGATGTTGTCCGGTTGCATAAGCTCTTTTTCTACGCCCGAGGGCGCGAGGAAGATGTGGTCCTCATGCTTGATTGAAACGCCGCCGCCGGTGCCTGTCACCCAGCCGAAAGTATAGAATTGCCGGCAGAGGGAGCAGATCAGGTTGGCTGGGTGCTTCGGATCGTGCGATTTGATGAGAGCATCTGCGTCGCTGTTCGGCATGGTAGTAGCCATCGTGTCTTTGCGCTTCTGTGTAGGCAAGTAAGAGGTCAGGTGGGGTGGACTCGATTCGAGTAAGTGAAGTTGAACGAGAAATTTGGCGGCTCTGATTGGTGCGCTTCGGCGGCCAGAAGGACGCATCAATCCATCGATACTGCACTGTTTGAGCTTCTTTTTCTTTTTTTGGTTTGCGTTCAAGCTGACGAGTACGGATAAAAATTTGTTTCTTCCATTTCTCGTTCGCTTGAACCTTTTTTTACGTCAAAATATCGAGTTTGAGCCTTCTGAGCGGGACGAGAGTTTGATGCATAAGGTAGGTTCAGAGTACGCGTATCGGAGCTACCCACGTACACTTACAGACATTGTGAACGTCATGCCAAAGAATATGAAGGAATCGTGCAGTTTCCATGATACCTTAGTCCCTCGGCTAACATAAAGATAATGCTGTACGAGGAAGCCATGGATATTCGGACGATGAACGACGTGACCCTGCTTATTATCGAGTCTGGACTCCGTTCGATATGATCACTCTCGACTACTAACGAATAAGGCAAAGCAGCATCTATGGAGGATGTACAAGGTTTCGCAGATCCATCGGGATAGGATTTCCATCAAATGTAGGGTTAGGGTTTTGGCCTCACTTAGCATTGCCCGTGTGATCCACTTCCTACTTCATGAGCAACATGCACAACTTGCGTACGAATGGCTGAGCGAGCATATTCCAACTTCTCCATCACTCCACGCGTTTTTGAGCCAACGATCCAGCGGCAAAGCTGCTTGCCGTGTGAGATGATTTCTCTCACATTCGCAGAATCTGATCACGTACGCTGACGACATTGACTCCCAGGCCGCCGCAAAAAGAAACGATGTGACGGACTTCGACCGTGTGGCCTTTGCCGTAACAGCAACGGACGAGATGAATGCACATGGCCTGAAAACCGTGGCGGACGAAGGACACGTCGTTCCGACAACATCAATCCAAATGTCCCTCGGCAGCCTGCAGCGACTTCTGAGGCAGGATCTTCAGAGTATGAGACATCATCTCAGCGATCTGCATCAATTTCGGGTAGTGTAACTCTTCCAGAAGAACTTTTGAGAGCTCTACCGTACGTTTGATTTCATTCCTGCGACCACAATGAGTATACCGCTGATTCACAATTCAGCGACATACCTCCAGATGTGATTCTTCGTGGAGCGGATGCTTTCGAGCGCGAAGTGTTAGGCAATCACCCTTTGTACCAGAAATCAGTGCTTGCAACTGCACTGCCATTAGCAATCAAGCACAAGCCTATGATGCACGCCTGGATAGCTGCCATATTAATCAAGATGCCCGACGATGACAAGCAGCCACGTTGGAGGCAAGAGTCAATAATCCATTACACTCAAGCCATTCAGGGACTAAACGCTTCCATCATAGCTGATGGTCTTACCGTCGATTACGAATGGAAACGAGCGACTTCGCTACTCTTGCATGCCCTTGAGATGCAGCAGGCCGATCCATCGCCGCACCTAGCGCGTACTCATATAGTGGGCGCCCATCAGATGTGGCAACTTACAATGGGACGGCCAGATCTGCCAGCTTCAGAGCATGATGTGCTTGTCTTCGAAGCTTACCTTATGAGAGCAGCGTCCAATGTTCTTCTTCAACAAGATATACATAGACAGCTGCCGTTCAACTACGTACAGGAGCTGGAATACATGCATCAGAGTGCCCTGGACCGTTTGTCTTTACAAATGAGTCCGAGAGACTGCCCTTGGTTGGCTGGACCCGGACCCGAGTTATTCGACTTGATCTACAAAGCATCTTGGCTGACTGTACAAAGCCCGTTGTCAAATGAGCTTTATGATGAAGCGGTCAGTCTGTGGTATCGGTCGGGAACAACTGCCGTGACGGAAATGCAAAGCATCTCCGAAGCCGAGCGCGACATGTATGCGAGTGCCAGATGCGTTTTCCAATCTGCCTGCCGAGCTCTTCTAAGGCTTCTAATCCGCGACGTCGATGTTGGCAATACGGCGCAGGAGCTGGACACCATAATCGCGACCGGACTTCGACATCTGGATGACCTTACGCGAGACGCCTGCGAACGCATTGAGCTGATGTGGCCGCTATTTGTTTTCGGAGCTCTGTCGAGTTGTAGGGCCCAACAACAGTTCTGTTTGACAGTAGTGGTACGGTTTCGAGCCGTGGCAAGGGCACTGGTGAACGAAAACATCCTCTTGTTCTGGACTCAGGCCTGGAATGTTGAAGACAAGCTCGCGCGCTTCAACGACTGCGAACTCCTCCGTTCAATTCTTCTGTGAATCCAGGGAGCATGCTACGGCCGAGGGACGTGGGACATCATACAGTGGAAACCAGACCCAGATTTCAACGGACTGACTACACGCAAGAAATGGATCCGCTGTTTTCATTCGAAAAGGGATCTCCGCCTAGCATTCGCCCAAGCGTGGAAACCGGCAAATAGACCGACGCTCTTCCACGGTAGCAAGAAAAGATCCAGCGCGTCATACCTCTGCTTCAAATACGTCGTCCTACTGTCTTCACTGCCACCTTGCAGCTCGACGGCCACCCCGAACGACAATTTGCTCAAGCAGACCGGACACAGATACGGAGGTGTACGTACGTCCTCGGCCATTCCGGACGTGCTCTGCATGAGACAAGCGTAGTACGCGCAATGGGCCAGGCAGAAGCAATGCCCAAGCTCGTGAGTCACGGTGCGGGCGACTCTGGAGAACCACTCGCTTCGGAGGTATCCTGGTGAAGAGTTGTGCTTTACTCGAGATGCGGCCGCTAGGGCAGCTCGCATTGGAGACATTGCCGAAGAAGACACGCTGCGAGTCGAGTTGGTAATGTCTTGCTCGGCGCATAGTTTGGCAACATACGACTTGCAGTGCGAAGCTGGCCACATGTGTTCCGCATCAATCTTGGCATGCTCATCGAGTTCTGGTCGGTAACGGGCGGTGGAAACGACGGAAACTCTGCTTCCGCCGTAGGCTCGCCCGCAGCAGAAGTCATCGTCATCGTCTTCGTACAGATCATGATCCATGAGTAGCACGATCGCATAAGCGTCATTAGGCAGCATTGCGATGGCGGCGTCGAGAATGTCTTCCAGGTTCAGCTGATGGGAGAAGACGCCATCAGGTGAAATGCGAGCTCTGATCCGCGTGGTGTTGCCATCAGCAGTGGCCAGTCCTACGTACTGCTGGCCGTGAGGTGGTCTCTTCGATCGGTTAGAACCTTTACCAGATCCCGCAACCCAGGGCACGAATCGAAGGCGGTTAGGAAACATCCTCGTATGGAAGCCATGGTAGAAGGCAGCCACGTAATCGACAATACCCTGAGACGTGCCGGCATCGAGACCGGCAGCAGCGCATGCCATTTTGTTGTCTGCAACATGTTGTGGCTGCGTCCATGCAGTCATAAAGTCGACTTCCTTGGTGATTTCCGGCACTTCCATCACATACAGGGATTTGCGTGATTTTGTAGGTTTGTTACGAACTTTTTCTTGGTGCCATGACTTGAAGTTTTGCAGGTCGGGCTCCGGATCCCATCCCAACTCGTCCCAGGGCAGAACAAGAGGCCCGGGAAAGGCTGACAGCTGGGCGTCGGAAAGGCGATCAACGGACACGTTGTTGCTGCGATCTGGTGGTGCTTTCCGACCAGTCTTCGTCTCGGCCGCAATTCTGTTTGCTGCCGATGGCCACTCAAAGCCAGCCTCCTTGGCGTATGCGGAAGGTTCCAGCTGAAGGTGCTTGTGGGCGCAGCCCACGGATACAGCTTTCGGGGGCATTGTAGGAACTTGGAATGTACAAAGATCGAACGTTGTACAGGATACTTGGTCTTTCTCTCAGATATAAGCCGCTCTAGCAAGCCAGCCTTGGCTTCTGCCTAGACGCTTTTTTCCCGACGCTTTGATTGGTCATTGGTCGTTTATCGTCCGCTTCTCGTAGTGTGTAGTATTACTGAAGGCGCACATGCACATGCACGTGTGTGCAATGAACGTAAGGTAGGCTCCGTGAGAAGACGCGCCCGCTCCACCTTATTATTGAACTCCCGCTCTTGAGGGGGTCGAAATCTATCAGAGTTAGCACAACATATGAGAACAAGCTTAACTGTGTACCTCTCCAGGTTGGTCAGTGCGAGTCGTGAGAACGTGTGCCTGCCGATCACGGCTATCAGCAAAACCAAGTCATAAAGTGTATGTAAAGCTATGCTACAATAATGCCAAGCATTCTCTTGTTTTTCCTTCCATACGCAAGGGTCGTGAAAATCACCAACGATCATCATCGTCAGCAACGTCGAATGCGTCCACGGAGTCGACGGCAGGCGCAGTCGGCTCGCTTACGTCCATCCTGTAGTCATCCTGAGCTTCGTTGCCGTTCGCACCGTTGGCAATGGTCACAGGAGGATTAGGCTGCCAGCTCAGTTCAACTTGTCCAATGTGTGGGATACCCGATGTAGCACCGGCAGCGGCCATGAAGTTTTCCGCTCTGTAACGCTCCTCGAACGCAAGCAAAGCTGCATCCGATCGCTCGGGATGTTTGGACAGCTCGGCGTGCTCGAGGTTGTTGCTCAGGAGAAGGTACTGCCTCAGTGCCTCGTCGTGTTGATCATAAGTACCGTTAGGGAACACGATCGCTACGGTCCTTGGTCGGTTATCAAGACGCTTGACGGCGCCTCCACGCATGCCGCCACGGAAGCCAGGAGCGTAGCCTCTGCCTCTGAAGCCACCGCGACCACGGAAGCCGCCTCGACCGCGGTACCCAGATGCACCCGTCCAGCCGTTGGAAGTCTCTTCAGGATTGATTCCCAGGCTATGCGCTTCAGCTTCGAGCTTCGCAAGCTGCTCCTGCAGTCCCTTCGGGTCGCTTGAGGTGGTGCCTCCATTGGCATTAGGTGTTGAGGCTGTAGAGGTGGCAATCTTTCCTCCCTTCTTTGCAAGCATCTCCGCCAGCTTCTTCTTCTCTGCCTCCATGGCCTTGATCTTGGCATCGACGTCAAGTCTCTGCTTCTCAGTCTCTGCACGCTGCTTCAAAGATTCCTCATGCTTACGCTGCGCCTCTTCTTGGCGTTTTGCGAACTCCTCGGGGTCGATTTGCGGCTCTTGTTCCTTCATTTCGACATCACCTTCACCAGCACCTGAGGGCTTGTACGGGGCATCCGACTTGTGCCAGTAGACTTTAACAAACCTGTTGTCAAATATGACCTTTGGGCTGTCGTAGGCGGCTTTCGCGGCGTCGTAGGAATCGTATTTCACAGTGGCCAGGCGCTTGTATGGTTGCAGGCCGACTTCCTCAATGGTTCCGAATTCGTTGAAAAAGTCGCGAACGGTCTGCTCGTCAAACTTGTCCTCGGGTATCTGCTCAATGACAATTGTAGTGTTTGATCGATCGAAGTTTTGGCCTTGGATGGAGATATCCGCACGTCTTCCGCCTCCTCTGAAGTTGCCGCCACGACCTCTACCACGGCCGCGTCCTCCACCACGACCAGAGTCGTTGAACTGTTCCACCGCTGGGAACCCGGGTAGAGCGGAATTTGATGGGTCGTATTGATCGGCTTGAGGCGCAACAATAGCTTCTTCACCATGCTCGTAGGGACATGACGCGCCTCGTGCGCAAAAGCCTTTTCTGTCATAGTCATAGCAACGGCGGCCGGCTTTCTTTTGTACTGGAGGCGCGCCTGGCATTGCAGGCATACCCGGCATCCCCGGCATGCCTTGCAAACTACCCATAGCCTGCTGCATCGCCATGAACATGGACATTGGGTCGTTCGGATCGTATGGAGGCATTCCGGGCGGAGGCGCAGGAATCTGTCCGATCTGAGGCATCGCCGGCATCTGAGGTGCTTGCCATTGCTGCTGATGCATAGGCGGCTGCGCAAAGCGACCACCGCGTGCATCAAACCCGCCGCGTCCGCCGCCACGACGCATTTGTTTCACCGGCCGGTCACCACTCTCATACGATTGTATACGCCCGGTTTGCGCGCCATCGTCGTCAAACGCGCGCTTCCTGGACTCGAAGGGCTGTTGGTATTGCAAATCGGGCGCGGGCGCGGGCGCGGCTGCAGGTTTTGAGGGATCGTAGGACTTGGTTCGGATTGCGGTAAAGATGTCGTTGACAAAGGCCTCGGTGCCATCCTGTAGGAAATCCTGGAGGTTCTCGACGCTGCTGGCTCTGAGTACAGGCTCCGGGTCGTCGGTCTTAACAAGCGCCAGGACGTAATCGGCCATGACATCTCCATCGACCTCAATGCCCTCCAGGCGCTTCATGACCCACTGCTTGAGCAGCTCCGATTCATTGTCGTCGAGTAACATCCTGTCGTGTGGTGGATGTTATTGCTTGGATGTGGTGTGAGAGTGCAAAGTGGAATGAAAAGTCGCGAGGTACGAAAGCTTGAGATGAGCCGCGACGGAGTGACGCGACATTTCTGGGGATCACATGCTGTATGTACATATGCCGTCTCTTCTGATGTCGCGCATACCTCTCTACACACATGTACGTCCAAGGCTCATGTACTCGCGCTCACATACTCTCCTGCACGTGACACTATGAAGCTGGTCCGTCTAGGCCTCTCGCGACAACATGGCGGACTTGACCCCAGCGCCTCTGGGCCCGTCTGGGGGCTTCAATTGGGTCTTCCTGGTTGACCTGCTGGTGTGCATGGTTCTCGCCTTGTTCTTTTTGTTCTACTTCAACCGCCTGTTCGCCACCCTCCTCTCCTATGCGATTCGAGCCTGGACCTGGCACAAATACCGCGCGTACATCGACATCTCCGCTCTACAGATCAGCTTGCTAGGAGGGAGACTGTTCTTCAAAAGCATCAGGTACCATGCGCATAATGAGACAGTACTTGTACATGATGGACATATCACCTGGAGATATTGGCTGCGAGTGGTGCAGGATGCCGAGATATACCATGAGCTTGAGGAGGACAAGCTGCAGAAAGAGCGTTCTTCTAGCACTTCGTCCGGTGCAGAAAGCGGCAAAGAGAAAACAAAGTCACGTAGCCGCAGTGTCAGCAAGGCAGAGGCGGGAGGTAAACAGAAGAAGGAGCTACCCTGCCGCATTTCTGTGAAAGTATCGGGCGTGGAAGCTTTCCTGTACAACCGCAGTCCAGCCTACGACATGATCGTCGAAGCTGCGAATCATCACACTGGGCGATCCAAACCCTCGCAAAACTCAACCGACAAAGCAGAGGGCCATCCAACATCCTCAGGATCAGACTCGAACCAGAAACCCGAAGATACTTCGAAGCAGACCGACTTACACCAGACGGACACAACGGCATCGAACGTCAGTCATGGGCAGAACAAGGCACCGGAGATACCGTCTTTTCTTCGCATGTTTCCAATAAAAATCACCTGTAAGAAGGCTGCAGCTGCTGTAGGGAATGAGAACACGACAAGCATTATCACCGCCAAGCTCGACAATGCCTCCGGTACCATCGATGCGGGCAAAGCTGGGTCGCTCGATATATTCAAACTTCTGATGAAATTCGAGTTCAAGAACATCAACGTAGCCATGAAACCAAACAGGGACTTCAAGCAGCTCCAACTCGATGCTGCTAAACGTATCGTTCGCGAGCGCGAAATCAACGACAAGCCCTTGGAAGGTCCCACCTTCCATCCGTTCGAAGGTCTCAAACAGCCCGCACATGGCTTCGCCAGACTTTTTCGGCGTCGCAAGCGAAATAGAGGCTCTATCAGAACCGCCTCCATCGCATCGGATATACATGATGCACCCACTGCTGCGCCACAAGATCCGATACCCGGGCAAGCGCAGTGGCATGGTCTCATGCGTTATCTCGACGACAACGATGAAGGCGTCAACGAATGGCAAGATGTTGAATACGCGAAAGCGTCCACATTGGTTGACGTTGAGCAGGTTGACATGCGTTTCTATTGGGATATTCCTGGTAAAGTGCCAGAAGTCGCTGCTGAGCTGAATCACCTACTCCAAGATGAACAAGAAGACCACATGAATGGGAGTAAACCCCCAGACTACGGCTTGGACTTTGCCGTCCACGGAGGTTTCATTGTCTATGGTCCATGGGCCGACAGACAACGAATCAACCTCCAGAACGTTTTCTTCCCGGCCACGTACATGAATGCCATTCCAGCGATACCACTCAAGCCTGGCACCGACCGTGTCTCTACCATTTTTAGGATCTTCATCTCAATCGAGAAAGACGTCACTCTTCGCATTCCTACTCGCGAGGCCTCAAAAGACGGTAAATGGCATGGGCGAGCGAACCGTCACAAGCCCGACGACGAGCAAGATATTCCAGGGGGCAAAGGCAAGCATCGTAAAAAGCCTAAACATGGCCGCCGTCGAAAGGGAAAACAGAGCGCACCCGCGGATGCGCGACCTTATGCTTGGCTTGATGTCAAGGTGAAGGCAGATTCCACGGTCAATTACGTGATGGACATGTTTTCTCGCTCAGACGGGTACCGCAATAACCTTGATCTGGACGTCAAGGGTACTGAGATTACGAGCAGTGTCAATCATGGACTTCTCTGGCGAGCCGGTGCGCTCAACATGGAAGCTGATCTGTCCAACCCTGTCACATGGAACACACTACGCGACTGGCCGTTCAAAATCACGTGCGATGACCTTGAGCTTTTCATTCTGCGCGACCACATGTTCCTCATCACGGACCTTGTAAACGACTGGTCCTCGGGCCCTCCGCCCGACTTTTTTACATTCGTACCTTACAAGTATGGCATGGATCTCAATTTCCGCAACTGGACGATGTACCTGAACACCAACGATGCAAATATTGTCAACGACCCAGCAGAGTTTGACAAGAATGAATTCTTGACTCTCGAGGGTCGTAATCTGCAGGCCGTGCTTGGGATTCCACTCGAGTCCTTCCGTCCCAAAGTCAACGATATCTCGTTTGACGTGCTGTCACTCGATATGCGGATGAGAATGTTCAGTTCGCCGCGAAATACATTGAAGACATTACTTCCGGAGAAGCAGGTCGCCGAGCTACCAAAGCTGACACTCAAAGGTTCCTTCTCTGCCAACCAAGAGTCGGCTGCCGGGCTCTGCGATGTTTTGCGGATGGACCTTGTCGGCTATGGCCTGTCGCTCAAGGCTTACGGGTTCCTGGTACGGCATCTTATCAATGTCAAAGAAAATTACTTTGGTGATTATCTCCATTTCAAGACTCTGGAGGAGTTCCAAGACGCGGGGAATGATCTGAATGAGTCGAACGAAAAGACAGTCAGCCTCCCGAAACCCCAGACGGCGAATGAGATGGACGTCATCTTGTGCATTGCCGCCGAAGATGCAACAGTCATGTTTCCGACCAATCTCTACTCAGCCGAGGAATTCGTTCGGGTCGATGTACAACACGGCGCCATCGATCTGCGCCTCACGAGTTACTACATGGACCTTGCAATCAACTTCTCTCCCATACACTTCCTGCTCGGCTCCACCTCAGATGACCCAGATTCCCCTAGCGGTACCTCATCGAATACTCAGCTCTACATCCACCATGTAGACCTCAATGGACACCGCGCTTTCGGCCTGCCTCCTAACGAACCGGCTTACGCTGCCTCGTGGACTGTCGGTGTTGGTGCCATTACGGGCGAGCTGCAAAGTACTTTCGTACACTATATGGCTCTTGCAGCCAAGGCGCTCGCGTTCACCTTCCCGGACGGCGAGAACGCATTGCCTATCGAAACGCCCAACATTTTCTACGAGGTGACATTCTTGCAACTTAGGACTGATATCCTGAGAGTCTGGGTGCATGCGGGAAATGAAGCATTCTTAATCTCGACAGACCCAGTGAGTGTTGACTTCAATGATTGGGCGGATACGAAGTTCTCCGAACGAGTTAGCGTACTGGTTCCGAACCTCATAGTTGCCTGCGTTGATGGTAAGAGCGCTGCCCGCCACCGAGTACGCAAGAATCGCCGCCAGCCTGTCAAGACTTACGCCTTCCTTCAGACGAGTGTTGCTCTGAATGTCATAGGCCGGAAAAGGCAGCTTCAGGAGGAGCTGAAGAAACAGCAGGCATTTCTTCACAACAACGACAAACGTACTGGGCGCATGCCCTTTTTGGAGCGAAATGTTGCGAGACGGCCAAGCTTCGAAAGTGTTGAAGAATCCGACGTCCAGCCTCCCACGGTTCCTTGTCCGCCGTTCCCTCACCCGATAGACGCCGGAGGTCATCAACACTCGCGGCCAATGTCGATCAAAACGACGAGGAGTCTTCAGAGTAGTGGAAGTCTTCGATCAAAGCAATCTACTTCTTCTTTGAGAGCGTCCATTCAACGTGGAAGCAGATTGACGATACCGAGTGCACCTCGCGCTAGATCTCGAGGATCACTATCAAGATCCGAGCGCAGCTTTTCCTCAAAAGCCTCCAGCGAGGCCTCATCAGAACAAGCGGGTATCCTTCCCGGCGACCGCGAACGTGCAAAGTTCGGACTGCCGCCATCAACTATGGCGTTCTCCAGTTCTTTTGCGGATCCATATTTCCCGCTCGATCTTATAGAGCCTGACGATTCAAATGTGCCCAAGTTTGGCTATTCTGGAGCTAGAAAAGCGGAGAGCCTGGATGAAGAGCCAGTGGTAGATTTCGAGCAAGACGATCAATCTAGTCAAAGTACCATCTTGATCAAACTCACGCCAGGTCTTCGAGTTTATGTCGAGCCACGTGCGGCGCTCGCTGCAGCGACGTTACTCAAGGTCGTTCAACCCAAGAAGCTTGACGATATCATGGATGCGTATCAGGTCAGCGTTATGAGCACAATCATTGGCCAACAACAGGAACACAATGGTTTCGGGAACATACTCGAAATCAAGCTGGACATTCCCTCCGCCTCCTTACGCATCTGCAATCAGGACAAGGATGACATTCCACCAGATGTTGCCGACCTTTCGCTTAGCAATCTCACATTCCTGATGCGACAGAGGAAAAAGCCACTTAGCAGAGGTGGTCAGGAGAAACTAGCGTTCCATGTGGTCCTGGCGTCGCTCAAGGCGTCTGTTCACGAGGACTTCGACTTGTCTCCCGAGCGACTGGCGCTCTCATTAAGTTTAGACGACGCAACTCTCTGGTCTGCGCTGGCTGCCCAACAGACCTTCCGCGCATCGGTGCGCGACATAGCTGTACTCGCTTCGAGCAAAAAGGCTGCTTACATGACCGCACTGGCCCAGCGGTTGACACCAATTGTGCTGAATCTTCAGTCGAGCTTTACCACACCGCTTGTTGCTTCGCACGAGCGATTGAAAGTCTTGATACACACACTGACAGAACACGGAGAACACATTGGAGATCCGCCATTCATGTCTCGCATGACCTACATTCTACGCGCTTTCCAAGACCACTTCCGGAATCAAGAGTCCTGGAAAGTGCTGATGCGGTTCAGACACACGTTGCAATGCATGCCCAAGGGAGTTCTCTTCGAATTAGAAACGCACTTCAAGGGCGATCACATCTCTTGCCCCGCCAACATTGGTCAACAGGTACTTGAGTCTTGGACAGCATGGCGAAACTGGGATGTACCGAACATTGGTCGCACGACAGCTTTGCAAACGCTCTTTGGTAGTGACGAAGAGATGCCGCTACACTCTCCCGACGCCAAGCCGACGGCGTTTACATGGGATACCGAGTCGTTGCGCGTCGCGATCGACGAAGGCGACAGCGTTAACAAGCTTGTCGTTGAAGACATTGCCGTAGCCCTAGAAATTTCGCCACCGAAGGCGCCGGAAGGACTGATGCTGGTTGATGAGAACAAGCGAACCAAGACACAGCTACAAATACATGCGGCATCCATTGGGTTCGGATTCGATTGGAACATGGTCAGCATCCTGGAGACTGTTGTGCCAGAGGTCCAGCACCTGGTCAGCACTGCTAAGCCTGAGCAAGAACACCGTACTCCATCTCAAGCGTTGGAGGAAGGACTCGACCGGCACGATATCCATGTCGTTGTTTCAACCGACACCGGAAGCATCCTCTTGCAGACCGTCAACTTGCGCCACGTATCGCGAGCAGATGGCATGCGCATGTCACTCATCGGAACGACACAAGCCACCGACAAGTACGGCGACTGCATAAGTGTTGTTGTGCACGCCGATTCTGCGGTGACAGAGCTTCATTGCATGACGTCCCTCATATGGCAAACACTTCTGACTGCGCCAAACATCTATGTCGACTATCTACAGCCTGCCAAAGACGTCGACACACCACCTACAGTGACCTTGGCGCTTTCTTATGGCGAGCTCCAAATCGATGTCAAGGAACAGATTCCGGGCATACTCCAAGTCGTTGACCATGTTGTAAATGACGAGGTTGCTCAAGTCCTGAAGCTCGTCAAGCTTATCCAGGCTGCCGTCCCGGTAGCACCAAGCAGCGATGATGGGGCATCGGCCACTGCACCCGTCAAATTCCATGCTGCCGTGCTTGCGGGCAAACTGATGGTCAACCTCTCACTTTTGCAAGCCCTTAGCTACCGCTTGGAAGCCACTGCGGCGAGCTTCCGAATCGCACCAAGCCTGGTCAAGAAACACGCCCTTGGTATTGACTTCGACGTGGGCGCACAAAATCACGCTTTCGTTAATCATAGCGGCGAGGAAGACCAGGAGCAAGGTCTGCTAGAAATACCTCCCATCAACGGACACGTCGGCATCGAAATTACTCCTAAGAAAACCCACCTATCTGTCGCAACGACAATCAAGCAAATCGAGATCGACGCCGGTACCATTCAAGGCATCGTAACAATCTTAAACAAGAAAGAGGTTCAGGATGTTCTGTCCGAAATAAAGTCAGGCATCGAATATGTACAGCATAGCATCAATGAGGTATTCCCAGAGAGACCTGCAGGAGACGCAAAGTCATTGATCAAGGCTACACCGGAAAAGCTGCTTGTCTACGATGTGCGATTTGCGTTGTTGGGTGTGCGGGTGTCCGCAAGGACACCGCACCTTGCAGCGCATTCGACAGCAGAGTTGGAGCTTGGCATTGGCCCTCTTCACGCGAAGGCGTCCAACCAGGCCAACATTGATGCTGGCGACCCTTCTCTCTTCCCGGAAGTCAAAGGCAAAGTTGAAGATGTCGGCGCAAGACTTGCCATTCTCGAGGGCCAGACCAGGCGACAGGTGGGCAGTGCTAAACTGTCTGCCGTGCTTGACATCACCATGCACAAGGATGAAAAGGGTGTATTTACCCGCGATCTCACTGTGAGGAGTCCCGGACTTGTGGTCAACGCGTACCCGGAAACCGCCGCCATCATTGTCGACGTCGCAAATCACATGCAAGACAGGATCAAAGACCTAGATTTGTCGCGAGAGATGGAGTACATCCGCCGTCTCCGCGCTCAGAGAAAGCACCGTCTGGTCAAATCTATTAGTGGTAGGGAACGGAAAGGTAGTGAGGCAGGCATGCCATTCTCTGCTACTGATCTGCTGGCTATGAGAGTCACGGTCGAATTCAGTGGCATCCTGGTTGCCTGGTTGGTTGATCCAAGCTACGCACGGAACACCAATTCCACGGTGCAAGACCTCGTGCTGTCCTTGGCTCGAGTTGAATTCACCACCAGAGGTGGGCACGAGGCTCGTCTGACCATGCAAGATCTGCAGCTTCAGCTTGTGCCCAAGACAGCAAACAAGATTCAGCGCACACTGAACTCTGCACTCTTGCCGGAAGTGGGCTTCAGTGTTGGCTACTGGTCACAAGACAGAAACCGAAGTCTGGCCTTCCGAGCTACTGGCAAACCTCTGGACATCCGATTGGAGTCTAAGTTCATTGTACCAGTCAGTGGTGTGCAAAAGTCGATCGAGTTTGCCATTGAGCGGTTCAGAACGGGGACCGCTAATTGGCAAAGCACCCCAACGACATCTGGCGCTCCAAGAACAAAGCTCTTCGGCAAGAACCACTTCGCATCACTCCTGGTAGAGGCCGATTTTGCTGGAGCACACGTCTACCTGCAGGGCTCTGGGCCGAGCGATCCTACGCTGTCGACTATTGCCGCGGCATCGCGAGAAAGGGCACAGGGCCGCTATGGGCAATTCTCCCCTGAAGGAGGCACCCTGCACACATCACTCAAGGCGCCCGGCATCGCGCTCAAGCTCGAATACAATGATACCGAGGCTCGACCACAAGTCAGTGGCGAGCTGCGAGTCGACGCATCCAAGAACATGTTGTTGCCCAACGTGGTTCCCTTGATTCTTGAGGTTTCCAACAGCGTGAAAGAGGTGATGCAAAGCAACGAGAAAAGTGACACGCCAACAACACCTTCACTGCCTGTCGCAAAGAACGATCAGAAACCCTCACAGCGCTTTTTCGAGGACGACTCGCTCGTCAAAGCCGACCCGACCGCCATCTTCGGCAAGACAAAGGTCAACTTGGGACTAAGAGTCTGCAAGCAGGAGTTCGGACTGACCTGTCAGCCGATCGCCAAGGTCGATGCCATAGCAGAGCTCGAAGACTTTTACTTCACTGTGAACACCTTGGACAGTGAAGATCAAGGCCACTTCTTCGCCATGTCGGCTGTGTTGACCAAATTGAGCACCCGCGTCAAGCACGTGTATTCCAGAGAGCCTACCTTCAGTTTCGACATGGACTCCATTGTCATGTCCCTCATGAACAGCAAGCACTTCAGCGGCGTCAACGGTATCTCGGCGATCTTGAAGATCAACCCAACGAAGACGTCAATCAACGCCAAGCAGCTACAAGACTTGCTTCTGTTCCGCGAGATCTGGCTACCACCCGAGATTCGAAATGCGCAGTATCACAACCCACAATCGCAACCAAGCCAGTCAGACGACTATCTCGTCCAGCGCTACAAGTCCGTGGCAGCCGCAGCCGCTTTCCCTTGGAACGCCACTGTCTCCATCGCAGAGCTCGGCGTCGAGCTCGACCTAGGCCAGAGCATTGGCAAGACATCCTTCATGATGTCGAACCTCTGGGCGTCCTCCCAAAAGGCCTCGAACTGGGAGCAGAATCTGTGCATCGGTATCGACGACGTGGCCGCGAACAGTCACGGCAGGATGAGTGGTTTCATCCAGCTGAACAAGTTCGGTGTGCGAACATCGATCTGCTGGCCGGAGGAAAGCCAGAACTCACGCAGAACACCCCTCATCCAGGCGTCCGTTGGTTTCCGCCGGCTGCGCGCCAAAGCAGCCTTTGACTACCAGGCGTTCGCCTTTGGAGACATCGAGGGTTTCGACTTCCTCATGTACAACGTACGCAATCCTCGGGCGGAAGATCAAGACAGGCTGGTCGCCGTGCTGGATTGCGAAAAGGCGTACGTGTTCTGTACCTCGACCAGTCCCGCACAGGCTTTCGGTCTCTACCAGGCCTTTGACCGCTTGGTCCAAGAGAAGCAGGCGGCTTTCGACCAGTCGCTCAAGGATATCGAGAAGCACTTGCGTCGCGACAGCACGGCGCCTCCCACTCGCCCCGCGCCGGCGCAGAGGTCCTCGTCGCAAATCAAGCGGGCAGAGTCTCGGACGCCGTTCGCTCTGCACACAGACGTGGTAGTCACAGTGGGCGCCATCAGCGTAGGCGCATTCCCCGGCACATTCTTCGACAGCCAGATCCTGAAATTCGAAGCAACGAATATCCAAGCCCGCTTCGCCGTCGGCCTCGAAAACGGCAGAATCCACAGCGGCCTAGGAATGACTCTCGGCCAGCTGCAAGTCGCCCTCGGATCCGTCAAGCGGGTCACCGTGCCCAAGACGCTTGGCGACATCACCGTCGACGAAGTGATCAGCAGCGCCATCAACTCAAAAGGCGGCACCATCCTGCGCGTGCCCCGGGTCGTTGCCACAATGCAGACCTGGCAGGTGCCGGAGTCAAACCACATCGAATACGTCTTCAAGTCCCTCTTCGAGGGCAAGGTCGACGTCGGCTGGAACCTGTCACGCATCAATTTCATCAAGGGCATGTACGTCGCTCACACGCGCGCCCTGGCATCCAGGCTCGGCAAGCCTTTGCCCGAATCCGCCGTCAAAATCACCGCCGGGCCGCAGCAGCAGCAACAAAAGGAAGACGAGAACACCACCACCGCTGCCGCGCACGAAGAAGACTCTGCCGCCGCAGCGTCCAAGAACACATTGACTCCCAGTGGCAGCGATCAGGATCAGGATCATGATCAGAATCAGCAGCAGCAGAAAATCACGGCCGAGGTCAACCTGCCTCAGTCCAAGTACGACTACAGAGCGCTCGAGCCGCCCATCATCGAGACGCCGCAGCTGCGCGACATGGGCGAGGCGACGCCGCCGCTTGAGTGGATCGGGCTGAACCGCGATAGGCTGCCGAACGTGACGCATCAGATCATCATTGTGAGTTTGTTGGAGGTCGTCAAGGAGGTGGAGGATGCGTATGGGCGGATTCTGGGGAGCTCATGAGGGAGGGGAACTGTTATTTCTTTTTTTTTATGCGTCGGACTTGTCATGCATGTCTTCCATTTTCGTAGCGTTCTGAGCGGGGCGTTGTATGTGACTACCTTACCTGTTGGGTGCGAGAATCGCAAATAGGGAGATTGTTATCGTCTGTTGTATTTCTTACAGCTATCCGACTGTATATATCAATTCATGAGTGTGGTTTCAGGGGGGTTCATTCAGTGCGTTGGTTTCCGACACATCAAGACATGCAAGATAAGCACTGTACTCAAACCACCTCGAAAGTACATGGACAAAACGCGTAATAGTTTTATGATGCGGTTGAGTCGGCCTAGTTTCGGAGTGTAGCCACAGGTCCCGTAGAGTGATTCCTGTCGGACTGCTCAAGCACCTATCCAATCAAGCCTATCTGTGTCCGTTTCCCAGAACTCTAAGCAAAAGTGATGATTTTTGGAAGGTTAAGTACAATCCTGGTATCTGAGCAACATGAGGTACGTACAAATAAATTCCCGAGAACTTATGCAAAGTCGCACTTCGCAACAAAAGGCACACCAACTGATTGAACGCCAACGCTCAAGTAAAAACAACGACAATGGGCGACCAGCCCTTTCTCACCGTCAGAGAACAGTGCAAGTCAGGAAACTCAAGTCACCTCTAGTCAGACCAGGGGTTCCTCTCCTCAGGAATGTCAGGACTGCGCCGCTCCTTGCCTTTCCCCTTGCCATTCCCATTACCGCCTCTGTTGCTATCTTCGTCGTCGTCGCCAGCTCTCTTCTCCCAGGGTTGCTCGTGCCCGGTTTCATCGTAGCCCTTCTGGTCAGCAACAGCTTCCATATCATCGGTCTCGCTGCTATCCTCCAAAGCAAAAGGTTCGCTGAGCGTATGGCTCTGATCGACAGTCCTCTCCTCAGGCTTGTCAGGGTTGAAGCCCTGTCGGACCTCCTCCTGGATCGGCTCGTCGGGGTAAGTCTTGACGAAGTGTTTCTGCTCTACGCTATTCCAGCCCGGGCCGCCTTCTTTGCGAGCGCGTACGCGCTCGATGGCTTCGGCTTCGTGGTCTTCGACGACGAGATCGACGAGCTGGCTCGAGTGGGATTTCGCCGAGTCTGAGGAATGCTTGCGGAGGAGGTCGCCGACGACGGGGAGGTGCGAGGCTGTTTCCCTGGCTTTGCCGGCCGCTTTCTTGCTCGAGCCTTGGCCGCTGGAGCTGCCGCTGCCGCGGTGGCTGCGCTTGTCTCCGGGGTTGTCGTGTTGATGGACTTGGGATTGGAGGTCCTGCATGCGACTCTTGCGGCGCTGCTTGTTGGCTTTTGTTGGCTGGAGGATGGCGCGGTTGGTCGACGAGGATAGCATGTTAGGGTCTGCGTGCAGACGGTCTTCTCGCGTTGCGTAGTGCGTATTGATGACGGGGTAGTTCCAGTCGCCGAACTCCAACGCACGCGCGTTTTGATACAGTCTCTCTTCCTCGCCGTCCAACTCGGGCTCCTCGGGCTCTTCGTGGGTGCCGTAACCCTTGGTTGCAGCATGGCTCGGCGAACGACTCGGATGCTTGCCATTGCTGGGGCTCATGGTCCTCGCATGGCTGTCATGTGCCCATCTGCTGAGTAAAGGCTGTTTCGCGTCCTGGCCATGCGACGGAATCCAGTATTTCCCGCGTCCGCCTCTTTCGTAGCGCATGCCAGCCTGCATTCTGGCCACTCTGCTCGAACTATCCTCGTGCGCCATCACGTTGTCTGTGGCGTCGAAATACCTGTAGTCGTACTTGTTGCCGCTCCACGTTTCCTTGGCATCCTCGATGAGATCGCGAGGCCCGAATGCATCTCTGAAGGCGAAGCGCATCGGCATGCGCGCGTCCGAGATGGTAACGTCGGCAAAATCCTTCCAGCTGAAAGAGTACCATTGCGCGAGCGCGAAAAGAGGCATCTCAAAGCAGATCAACGCATCCTGGATAGCAGCTGCCACGTTGTCCGCTGTGTAGCCGCCGCCTATACTCGGGATGGCATCCAGCCAGACCAAGATCGACAAGAAGAAGCCCTGCCACCACGACGCGAAGATGATGCCCTTGATCACGAGGAACTTCGGCATGGGCCTGAAGGGCTGCAGGTCTGTGGTCATGCAAACCCAGAAGAGCGCGAGGTCGTACAGAGACCAGCAGATGGAGATGTTGTAGATGATGCTTGTCCACATGTAGCCCGACTTCAGGGCAATGTGACCTTCCTTGAACGTGTCCGTGGCCTTCATGACGAGGGTTGCAATGGCCAGCGCAGGCTTGATCCAAGCATATTGCAAGATGCCTCTCTTTATGCTGAGGAAGGTGTGCGGGTCGCTAATATCGACTTTCGGCAGGACGTAGTCCAGCGGCCAGAGGTGATCGACGGGCGGACGGCCATGCATCATGATTATGAGGCTGCGCTCGCCGCCGAGGTAGTTGATGAGCAGTTGGAAAAAGGTGTAGAGGACAAAGGCCTCGTAGACGTCGCGCAGAGGGTCGATCCAGAAGGCAACCCTGAGGGAGATCAGAGCGGCCCATGAGGCGGTGCTGAATATGGGAACCAGCATGAGGATTCGGATGACATGGCGCTGTAGGAGCGGCTTGCGGTAGTTTTTGCATTGTAAGATGGTGGTGCTAGAGGGGGGGTTTGGGTCAGTTTGCGTCTATGTTGCGTGTTGCGCTTCATGTCATGACTGCTAGACTGCGAGGAAACATACAGGACAGTGAGAAGACAAGCCACGAGTGAGGATACACCGGTGAGTATCAGGACCAGTCTTCCAAAGCCAATACCAGTGCCGACATCTTCGCCCATGATTGTGATCGAGTCCAAGTCTGCCATGTCCAGACTGTGTGGGTGGGTGGGTGTAGGTCGTTTGGCCCTTCTCTTATCGCATCTTTCCCAGTCTCTTGAAGATACCAACCCTCTCTTCCACTGTCGAGTACTGTTCAATACCTCTTGGAGGTGACGTACTTGTTGAAATTGATATTCACGACTGCAGCACAAGAGAGAGACCTCTTGATTGACCGGCATTCTAGGCAGGCGCATAAGCCACATGATGGCCTGTTATGTAACAAGCTTCAATCTTGCTTTTCCAGGGTCCATCACCTGCATTCTCGATCCACTCACGTGCCACTATCTCCCAGTGTTCATCTGCTTCTGTCTGACACAACCATTTTTCTGGATTATCTTCCTGACGGGCATCGTGGCTGTGATTGTGGCGTCGTTTGCGAACACCACGACTTCAGTGCCCATCTTCTTTGCGCAGCTCTGTTCGGAGCACTGGCATTGGTAGTTGCATGTTTTCCGACAGTGCAAATCCAGCCTCCGGAGGATGTGTCCTAGACTCTACGATCTTATCCAAGGGAGTACAAAGATTAGGGTTGAGGATGAGATGGACGCCGTGAAGTGAAAGGGAAGCGTGTCATGGAGAGAAACAACAGGCACTTTTTCTACCGTGTGAAGACTATCTAACTTCATCTGCTCAAGACGCAAGAACGATCGAAACATGGCCATGACGAGGAAACAACAACCATGGGTAATCCAAGAAATAATAAAGGAAAAGAACCATCCACTCTTCTTCATTTCATGTCTTAGTTTCTAGCTTTCCCTTACGATCGTATCAATCATTGCATCGCGTGGCGGTCTATTTGCCAACTATAGAGAAAACTGCATGCTGCCCGATTGAGAACAGCAGCAGCGTGGCATCCTTGCGCTCGAAACTTTTGACCAGACCCGTGATACATACTCACTACTGCAGACAAGCCGCTTAAAGCTTGTCGTAGTAGTTGGTGTACTCGGGAACCTCGGGCTTGAGACCCTTGCGAACACGCATCTTCTTGACGATCTCGCCGGTCATGGTGGTGGGGTCGAGGGCGTTGCCGCCGCTCATGATCTGCCAGTGGTCGAACAACATGGTAGGGAAGGCCTGGCCAGAGGTGGCGGCACGCAGGTCGGCGTTGAAACCGAACGACTCGTTGACGGGCAGGTAAGCCTTAACAGAGAAGAGAGGAGTGCCCAGACGCTGTTGCTCCTCGAAGACGTGACCACGACGGCGGGTAAGGACACCGTAGATGCCACCCATGGCGTTCTCGGGGACCTGGATCTCGACCAAGAAGACGGGCTCGAGGAGACCGGGCTTGGCGAGGAGGGTGGCGGCGTAGAGGACACGACGCGCGGTGGGAATGACCTGTCCACCACCACGGTGAATGGCATCGGCGTGGAGGGTGACATCCATGATGTTGAAGCGGACGGAGCGCATGGGCTCCTCGGCAACGGGACCTTCCTTGGTGGCCCACTGGAAACCAGAGACAACGGAGTCCTTGATTTCGCTGAGGTACTGGACGGCCTTGGTCTGGTCAACGAGCAAGTTGGCACCGTTGGTGTCGGGACCGAAGCACCAAATCTTACGGGCGTCAGTGACGTCCCAGCCGTGCT
>Ga0265797_10001324_pt1 | contig 43623 bp, 37 predicted proteins | sample P2T30metagenome_FD_192433 | JGI IMG/M metagenome (GOLD analysis project Ga0265797, IMG submission 192433) | Plant litter microbial communities from East Loma Ridge, Irvine, California - P2 T30 | ecosystem: Environmental > Terrestrial > Plant litter > Unclassified | place: USA: California...
GATTTCCAGTCCGCTGTCGAGATCAAGGTCTACCAGGGTGAGCGTGAGCTTGTCCGCGACAACAAGCTCCTCGGCAACTTCCAGCTTGTCGGTATCCCCCCTGCGCACCGTGGTGTTCCCCAGATCGAGGTCACCTTCGACATTGACGCCGACTCTATCATCCACATTGGTGCCAAGGACAAGTCCACCAACAAGGACCAGTCCATCACCATCGCCTCCGGCTCTGGTTTGAGCGAGGAGGAGATCCAGGGCATGGTCAACGATGCCGAGAAGTACGCTGGCCAGGACAAGGACCGCAAGGCCGCCATTGAGGCCGCCAACCGTGCCGACTCTGTCACCAACGACACCGAGAAGGCCCTCAAGGAGTTCGAGGACCGCATCGACAAGACCGAGGCCGACCAGATCCGTGAGAAGATCACCTCTCTCCGCGAGTTCATCGCCAAGAGCCAGTCTGGCGAGGGCGAGATCTCCGCCGAGGAGATGAAGACCAAGACCGACGAGCTCCAGCAGGCCAGCTTGAGCCTCTTCGACAAGATGCACAAGGCCAAGGCCGAGGCTGGTTCCTCCGAGGGTCAGCAGCAGCAGCAGCAGGAGGGCGAGCAGAAGCAGGACGGTGAGGGCGAGAAGAAGCCTTGAACTGTTTGATGCTCTGACTTGATACCTTGACTGTTGATGTTTTTATTATCGTCCAGCGTTTTATTTTTTGCATACCACCCCCAAAAGCGCACACCCACGCTGTACTTTTAACGCAGCGCCACCGCGCTACATGTATCTATACTCTCACCCTCACACGAGCCCTTCCCGGCTTGGTGATGGGATTCTTACAACACTGTTTCTACCACCCTCCGTCGTCTGAGTCGGACCAAGAGATATACAATGGGGCAAAGGCGGCGTTTCGGACGCATTGTGGATGCAAATGATTGCATTGGTTGTTTGAATTACAAGCGCTGTAGTTTATGAGTTCTGACCTGACATGCCACGGCAGCAGGATGGTTACTGTATGATATTCTCTCCTCTCTACGAACTGTGCAAAGTGCTCTTGATTTGCTCGATGTGGTAAACAATGATCTCTGCAACAGCTCAACACGCGGTCTCTCCCATTACCTGCCCGATTTGCTGCGGAGCAATTCTCACTAGGTCCAACATGACTGTGACCGAACGCTGCATTCTGCTGACTACAAGGTGTATTGATCTGCAACTGGTGTGCTCCCCGTAAGGCTGCATCGCCAACACTGCCAATACTGGTCAATGCGCCTCTGAATCCTTAGGATGCTACATGTTTCATATCAGATGCATTCAGTGTTGATGCAACGGCTGACGAGCTCAAAAACCGTGATGCTTCAGCTGCGGCTTCCATGCCTAGTCACGCTACTGTACATATCGACAATTCTACTTCACAGCAGAGTCCCTTCCTGTCTGCGCTGCCCCGTGTGTGTGAACACAAGGGGAGATTGGGTCCCACTTCTTGGCTAGGCCCAGCCCTATGATCGGACTGAACCAATCAACGCGTGAGGAATCTGAGGATCGTCGACGCCATGACGGTATTTGAGTTGCAGTCCAGTGAGCTGTGAGCGGGCGACCTGGTCGATGCTGGGCGGCACATTATTGCAAACGGCGGCAAGAGCGGACAAGACCTGTTTTGTGTGTTGTGATACTTCTCCCTGCGCAACTTGACCTTTTGCCCCGAACGCAACTTTCGCATTCGACATTCCAACGCATCGATCGCCGGCGCATTCATCAACGACCCCATCTCGGCAGCTTCCATCATCAAAGCAAATACCACTCCACTCCACAGCATCTAGCCTGGTACCGCGGCAGATGGCGCAACGCGGCGAGGCCGCGACATACTTCCAGGGCGGCGGAAATGGGTACCCCATGAACCCGCCGCAACAGAACGGGCAATGGCAACAGCAACAGCAACAAGGCTATGGCTACGGCGCTCCTCAACAAGGCGGATACGGACCGCCGCCTGGCCCACCGCCGCCTCAGCAGCACTATGGAGGCGGCATGCCTCCACCTCCCAACTATGGCCAGCAATACAATGGAGACCAGAAGCCGCAGTTTGAAGAGGCGTTCAAGATCGAGAAACCCAAGTGGAACGACCTGTGGGCCGGCGCCTTGTTCATCCTCACTTGCGCTGGCTTTGTCGTTGTCAGCGCTATTTCTATCCAGGGCTACGCTGCGACCAAGAGCTTCAATGGTGGCGGTATTTACGATTCGCAAAACGAATTTGGGTTGACGACCAACACTCTTGTGCTGTTCATCATGTGTCTTGCTGTCGCTTTCGTTCTTGGGTACGGATATGTGTGGCTTGCTAGAAAATTCACCAAGCAGTTCATCTGGATCACGGGCATTCTCAACATCCTCTCTTGCTTCGTCACAGCCATCTACATGCTTTCACGCAAGTACTGGAGCGGCGGTATTATCTTCTTGGTCTTCGGCCTCTTCGCCGCCTGGTGCTTCTACTCCTGGATCCCGAGGATTCCGTTCTCGGTCCTGATGCTGCAAACTGCAATTGACGTCTCCAAAACTTACGGCCACGTCTACCTCGTCTCCTTCATCAGTGGCCTGCTCGCACTTGCCTTTGGAGCCTGGTTCTCCGTCACGATGGTAGCAGTATACGTCAAATACGAACCAGGTAGCAATCCAGCCTGCAACCAAGGCGCTGGCGGTTGCAGTTCAGGCAGAGTGATTGGCCTGCTGGTCTTCATCACATTTGCCGCATACTGGATCACGGAATGGATCAAGAACGCCACGCATGTCGTGATCTCAGGTGTCTTTGGCGCGTGGTACTTTGCGCCAAAGAACCCGGCCAAGGGCGCAACTCGCGGTGCTGCTCGCCGTGCCTTCACCTACAGCTTCGGCAGCATCTCGTTTGGATCGCTCATCGTCGCCATCATCCAGTTCCTGCGCCAGCTCTGCTCCGTGGCACGCAACCAGGCGGCCGCCGACGGCAACATCGCTGGCCAGATCGGCTTCTGTATCCTAGGCTGCCTCATCAGCCTGCTCAACTGGGCAGTGGAGTTCATCAACCGATATGCCTTCAGTTACATGCGAGTCCCCCTCTCCCTGCTGCGTGTAAAACCGTGTTGGACTTGCTAACATTATTTCAGGGCTCTCTACGGCAAGAGCTACATCCAAAGCGCCAAAGCGACGTGGACAATGATCAAAGACCGCGGCATGGAGGCGCTGGTCCAGGAGTGCTTGACCGGCCCAGTGTTCACGATGGGCGCGACTTTCGTCGCCTACATCTGCGCGTTGTAAGTTCATTCTCCACCAGCATAATAATAATTCCACCGCTTGTGTGTGTGCTAATACTAACCCCCTACAGCCTCGCATACCTCTACCTCGTCTTCACCGACCCGGCATACAACAGTCAGGGCGAGTTCACGCCGGTCGTGGTGGCATACGCCTTCCTCATTGGCTTGCAGATGACCAACTGCTTCACCACGCCGCTGCAGAGCGGCATCGAGACCATCTTCGTGGCGGCCGCGTGGGACCCCGAAGTCATGATGCGCGAGCACCCGGAGCTGTATCAGAACATGGTGCATGTGTACCCGCAAGTGCAGCAGGCCATCCACGCTTAGTTGAAATGTGGATATGCGATTCTCCGGAGCGGCTTTTCTCGATGTCACGTGGACGTTGGAAGGAAAGGCTCCCGAGCGTGCGTGTGGTGGTCTAGATTTGGGGGGAGCTCTCGGGCTGCATCCACTTTGTCTGTGAGCTCTCTCCTTCTTTTTCTCCGACGGACGGAAGATGTTGTGAGGGTACCTGGCGGCGGAGGTGGAACATGTGTTGGTTACCGCTCTCTTTGGCTGCTGTCAGTGTGTTGAGTTATGTGGCAGAGCTGGACTTTTTCCTTTTTTTCTTTAATGTACTACAGTATTAATGTTTTTTAACCTCTTGTGTCTTTCTTCTCATTCTGGTTAATTCGAAATGCCGTGACTCGATGGATGGTCACGAATCTCTCCGTCGGCAAGAAATGGAACGGAAGTTCTCGCTGTAATAATTCGGGAGGCGCGGCGGCCAAGCAGGAATCGGCTTAAGGCTGCCTTTCGGGAGCATGAATTAAGTGGGACGGACGGATGGATTGTCGCTACGATATCTTCCTGTTTGTTCGTCACCCGAGAGGTCGCCAAGTGGTTGTTCTAGATAGCCGCCCACGCCGTCTCCACTCCAGCACAGCACATGTCTGACACGCAACACGGTAATCTTATTGTAATGATTGCCTCACATCGACCGGGTAGTAGTAGATTTCGATAGCGTGCATTTTTTGTTGGCTAGGTATGGTGAACAATAACGCTGCTGTGATATGCGGCATGCCAAACACCCACTTCTCATGACAGCCCAATAAAGATCACACCGAGGATATAGCCGAAGAAACTCATGGAGATTGTGGATTTGTTGTGGGTTTTTTCTCCCACGGGGACTGGTCAAAGGATTCCTTGCGCAAGAAACGTGGTTGCATGAACGATCTTGAGGAGTGAAGACGACCTCACTTGCACTGGTCTGGTCTGTCTTCTAATCTCTACTGTATTCTACACCCAGCAGCGCGATGTTCAACACAACAGAATCATACAACACAACACGCACGAGTCGAGTTAGCACCTTCAAAAGTGACGTGGGTGTGATTTTGTGTGAGCGAGGGCACGACGCCAGCCAAAAAGTCTCTCAAGTCTCTCCTCCCTACGCTCTGTTACGATCGCGCCGATTGCCTCGCGCTCGTCAGATCAGGAGCAGCGGTACGCACGAGTTCTGGATGATTCGCTGGGGGTGGATGGATGCTGTGCACGGCTCGGCCGCTTGTCCCAGCGCTTGCTCTGGAACCTCAGTTACTACAGTACAATTCTTACTCACATGTTAGGTTACACGCAGGTCACGTACGTTCTCCGGTAGGCATGCATGCGGATCGGGCATCGCCGCACCGCCGCGCTGCTGCATGCACGCATGCGTCTTTTTGCGGAATATGCGGTCCTGCTTGCCCTGCCATTTCCTTTGCTCGACATGGACATTCTGGCGCATACGGCGTTGCACTACTTGTCCATGTTGTAGCACCATGGTAGAGTGGCTATACCATGTATGTCGAAACGGCGTGGTGTTCCATCGGCCCGTTCTCGCCTGGCATGTTTTGGGGGGCTGAAGTTTACTGCTATCAGGTTAGGTACTTTGTAACTTGCTGATAGGTACAGTACCATCTGGCTTAGGACTTGACATCGTCACGCTGACACTACCAGACAGACCAAGGGACTACGCCTCCTACATAGGCTCTACCTAGCCACCAACTGTTTCCCCGCGCCCACAGCTTCGGGTGACGTTGGAGGGCGCGCCTGCTCACGTACCCCACCCGTTGTGCATCGTGCCTGTCGAGCTGCTGCTGTGCCAGTACCTTGCGCCGATACGCCGATCTGCTTCCTTCTGTGAGCCCAGTATTGACTACCTACCTACCTTATACTTTCTTTCTTCTTCTATCTAACCCTCTACTCTTCCTTCTCTTCTTCTTCCTCTCTCCTCTCAAGCCTCTCCCACGACTACTGTACGCCTCTCATCGCTCCAGTCCACACTCTCATTCTACTTCAATCCACTCTTCCAAGGTATGTTGTTGACATCGCTTGCTATTCACCACATCCATGTCGTTAAGCTCAGCTCTGGCTAACACCATTTCCAACGCAGACTCGCCAATCCAAACAACACTCTCACGTCACTACAAAATGGCGGGCAAGAAGGGCATTCACTTCGGTGGTGGCAACATTGGCCGTGGCTTCGTCGCCGAGTTTCTCCACAACTCCGGCTTTGAGGTCGTTTTCGTGGATGTCATGGACAACCTGATCGAGACCCTCCAAAAGACCGAAAGTTACGAAGTCACCGAGATTGGCGACGATGGCCAGAAGAAATTCACCATCGACAATTTCCGCGCGCTCAACTCCAAGCACAGCATGGACCAGGTCATCCACGAAATCGCCACCGCTGACATCGTTACCTGTGCCGTCGGCCCAAACGTTCTCAAGTTCATCGCCGAGCCCATCGCCAAGGGCATCGAGGCTCGCGAGGAGGGCACCCCTCTCGCCGTCATTGCTTGCGAGAACGCCATTGGTGCCACCGACACTCTCCGCGGCTTCATTGAGGGCAAGATGTCCGACGAGACCAAGGCCAACATCTCCAGCAAGGCTCGCTTCGCCAACTCGGCAATCGACCGCATTGTGCCGGTGCAGCCCGAGGGCTCCGGCATGAACGTCCTCATTGAGAAGTTCTACGAGTGGTGCGTCGAGGAGAAGCCTTTCGACGGCAACCCTCCTGCGATCCAAGGCGTTCACTTCGTCCAAGACCTCCAGCCTTACATCGAGCGCAAGCTCTTCACCGTCAACACTGGCCACGCCACTGCCGCCTACTACGGCCACAACCGTGGGTTCAAATACGTCCACGAGGTACTAGCTGACAAGGAGCTTCACGAAATTGTACAAAACACCCTCAAAGAGACTGCTCACCTCATCTGCACAAAGCACGATCACATCTCCAAGGAGGAGCAGGCCGAATATGTCCAAGCCATCGTCAAGCGCATCTCAAACCCAACCCTCAAGGATGTCGTCGAACGTGTGGGTCGTGCGCCACTGCGCAAGCTCAGCCGCAAGGAGCGGTTCATCGGCCCAGCAGCCCTCCTCGCCGAAGCCGGTGAGAAGTTCGACTGCCTCCTCGGCGGCATTGAGATGTGCATGCGCTTCCAAAACGTCGAAGGCGACGAGGAATCAGCCGAGTTGGCCAAGAAGCTCAAGGAGCTTGACGCCACCACGGCGACCAAGGAGCTGACCGGCCTCGAGGAAGACCATCCTCTCTTCTCCTCCGTCGCGAATATTGTCAAAAAGGTGCAAGGTGAGAGCGACTCTTAGCTGGAGTACCTCACTTCAGCCTTGACCGACGCGCTCAAATCCGGACTCTCGCTGAAAGCCTAGAAACCTAGTTGAAGACCGATCGGCGCGACCACACTCGACATCGACATCACCGCAAGCACCACCACCAGCGCCGCCACAGCAGCGGAAGCTCGTTTCCTTACTTTGATATGAATTAGCATGAATTTACGAATATAGCAAGCATGGAGTTATGGGGGCCTGTGGGCTTGAAGCGAACAGAAGGATGCTTGTTCTTGCACGCATAGGTACAAGCACGGGAGATTCCGATTTCCTGGCTTTTATTATCTGTTTTTTTTTCTGGGAAGTGGTTTCGTTCTACCTACCCATCGAATCTTATCTTATTTTTTTTCCTTCTTCGAGATAGCTGAGGAGAAGTGGAATGAGATAACTAGTTCTGCAACTGCAACAAAAAGAAACCTCTTTCTTCCCGAATGTTTCGTTCGTTAAACAGTTTTATGATCGTTTTCTGAAATCGTATATTCCGTGATGTGATTAGAGAAAACGTCGTTGGTTTTTAGACCACCTAGAGTCTGCCGTCGACGAGCTCTAAGGGATCTCGTGTTGCTGTACTTACCTTACATAGTCTATGTGGCCTTCATACTCGAGAGAAATTGCATCATCGATGATATTGGTTGGAACTTGCAATGCATGGAATCATCGCTATGCCATGTGCATTCTCATCTTAAAGATGAGATTAAATGTATTTTTTCGACACATAAGGTAACATTAGATTACATACATCGGGGCCAAGGGAGAGGCCTTTCTCTCTCTCTCTCTCTCTCTTTCTTTAGCATCTTCCTTCCTTTTCAGTATTCAGTCATAAATAAACAATTGTACAGTACCTAACGAGAAAAGGTAGAAAAAAAAAGAGAACCTGGCGAGAGGGCGACCTAACCAACCAACAGCCGGCTCTTTGCTGTCAATTCTCCTATTCTTTTTCCCCCATCCCGCAAAAGCAAAATAAGAAAACCCGGAAGGAAAAGCCTGTTGGGAAATAGCTGACTGAACAAGGACCAGGCCAGACAAGACAGAACAAAACAAGACGACCCCGGGACCCAAACCTAACCCTAACCCTATGTAACCACCAAAGCAGAGGAAAAAGAATCGCAAAGAATCGCAAAAAAATAACCTACCGACCTACCTCACCTCCACAGCCGGCCAAAACAACCTCCCCTTCCTCCTCACCTTGAGCTCGAAAATCCCCTCCTCGCAAGCAGCCCAAACCGTACCCCCATCGCCGCTAACAGCCAGCCCCGCCGTCCGCACGCCCATCGAAGGACCCACCCGCATGCGGCGCAGGACGGCCTCGTAGCCGTCCGGGAAAGCGCCCGTGGCCGTAGCTGCCGCGGACGCCAGTCGCGAGACGGTCGCGGTTGCGTTGGCGCCTGTGGCGTAGGTGTTGGCGTTTGCTGGTACGATGGGGGGTTGGGAGCCGTCGGGGGCGAGGGCGCGCCAGCGGTCGCGTTGGGTTGCGCTTACGAGGGAGCGGGCGCGGGCGCGTTCGGCAGCGTAGGAGGCGGCGAGGTCGGTGGCGGTGCGGGGGAGGGAGGGGGAGGGGGATGTTGATGTTGTTGCTGTGGAGGTTTGGGCTGTTGCTGTTGATGTTGCGGCTGCTGCTGGGGGTGGGGGTGTTGGGCGGGAGGCGGCTTCGAAAAGGGGGCCGCGGGTGATGGTTAGGGCGTCTTCGATTGTGCGCCAGGCGTTGGTTGAGGCTTCTGCTTCTCTGTTTGAAGAAGCGACCGTGGGGCGGGAAGTGGTTGATGAGCCTGATGCTGTTGTTGTGGGCGGCGAGAGGATGACGGAGGCGCGGCGGCGAGGGAGGCGTGGGTTTTGGTTTGTGCGGGCGGTGGAAGAGGATCCGCTGGTGGTGGTGGGGTCGATGCTGCTTCTTGCTTCGACTGTCGGCGGATTGTGTCGGAAGGGACCCCAAGACCCAGGAGGGTTCGCGGGTGCCAGTCGATGGTCTTCGCCATAGGGATCTGATCTGGGGCTCGCGGTCATCCGTAAGAGTTCTGGAAAGACATCCGGCCATGATGCTGAGGCATCGCCACCGCTTCCTGTAGTGCCACTTTCGTGATTTGGCGTGCTGGAAGAACTTGATCGAGTCCCACTACTGAATATGTCTCCTGACGTGTAATTTACATTGGTCGCAACACCGTTATGGCTTCTTGCCTCCTCTCGCTGGCGAGTGGTCCTGAGAGCGTCCAGAATCTCCTGCTCCTGAGATGTGAGGCCTCGCGGGTCGTCTTCAAGAGCAGCCCGAGAGCCAGACGCCGCTCGCGAGGTGGCCAGATCCTGCCTATGCTGTCGTTGTCTGCGTCTAGCTTCGATGTATTCCGTGGCGAAATTCACAGCCGTGTTGCTGTCACGCGCTTGTGCGTCACGATACCGTCGTAAAAAGTCTCGTTCCAGCTGGTCCAAGGTGCGAGTGACCGCTTCGGTAGATGTATCCAATTCATCCTGGGGCAGATCCTCAAACTCAACGTTGGGTAGGCCTTCCTCCCCCGGGTTAAGAGCCACGACCTGCTTACTCTTCAGTCCTGTGCGCAAATCACCGATGCATACTCTCCCCTGATCCTCCGCCCAGATGAGCAGATCCCATGGATCAGGAGCAAACAGCATGCTTCTCACCGCTCCAGGATGCGGCTGTGGAATGTCCGGCCGTGAGCCTGGCACGACTGCAACGATTGCGTCCTCGTCTTCGAGCTCACAGTCGCCCAATATCTCGAGATCCAACACTGTGATGTAGCCTCCTTCGGAACCCAGAGCAATCAGACGCCCGTTCGGACTCCATGCGGTTGTGAAATAGCCCAAGGTAGAGTCAGGCGCAGTCACATGTAGGCTCACTACATTTGTGAGTTTCCAATCCACACTCCCGCTTGTGAGCCTGTTGTGAGGTTTCGGGATCTGCGGAGGCGTGTCCTTGACGTGCCTTTGGAAAAAGTATGCCTGGTTCACATCTCCAACGGCTACCAGCATCTTCCCGTCGGGCGAAATTGTCGCGTGGTTCATGGCAAATGGCAAGTCCATTACGCATGTCTCTAGGCGTTGTGGCAGGCTGTACACTCGCACCGTCTTATCGTTGTTCGTAAGTACCGCCACAATATCGTCCAGATGTGCCTCCTCATCCTGGATCCGGTGGATGGAGATCGAGTTTACTATCTCCTCGCCGATCCTCTCCACTTTCACGGACGCGCCTCGTCTTGCACTGCTGCTTCCGCCCAGGGAGCTTCCACTCGCCCACGCTCCACCGATATCCAGTCGCTCATCCACCTCGTTTGTGCGAGGACCTCCGTCAAGCTTGATAGCAGCAAAATGGCCTTCGTCTTCTCCACCGACACACACCCAGCCGTATCCCGAAGCCGTGCACCTTGCCTCGAAGGGCAAAGTAGCAACATGCCGGCGCTTCTTTGTGGCGGTGAATAGGCAGTATACGTCGTGACCAGAGGCGTAGTACAGGCGATCGGACTCGGGGTTTGAGATGTAGTGTCGGAGCTGCCAGTGCCTACTCGCGGAAAACAGCGCATCAGCAATAGCTCAACGCGAGCCCGAGGCGACAACCCGCCTGCGCCTCTCTCAAGCGCCCATGTCGCCGCCAGCGGATCGGAGTAGTGGAGAGACTCACGATACGGGTATGCGCATTGGGTAGAATGTTTTCTCTTTCGACACGAAGTCGTCCGTATCTGGATACCTGCAATGAAAAAGATCCCTCCGTCAGCCAAAGTACTCGCACAGCGAACATGTGTTTGCGGTGGATGAAGCATACGGGATGTCCTTGATCGCCATCTTTGCTCTTGCAACCGCTCTGCCGTACGGTATTGAGGTCGGGGTAGTGATGACTTCGATCAAGTCTGGTAGTGAGTCGGAGTCGGAGTCGTAGCCGAGACTGTTGTCCTCGTTGCGGTCTGCTATAGTCGTCGCGGAGGGGTAGGCTTCAAAGGTGTATGCGCGCAATGAAACCGTGAGTCTCGGGTGGTGACGGCTAGGTAAGAAAGCAAGCGTTCAGCAGTGTGGTGACGAGTGAGAACAAGGTCCGTTGGTAAGCGGTATTTGAAGCTTGGAGGTCGAAGGAAGGAAGAGAGAGCTGATTTAATGATGTGTAGTACAGTACGTAGGCATGAAGTATCAGCAGCAAGTGGTAACTGTTGAAGAGGTGAATTAGACAAAGGGTTAATGTACAGTAAGTTAGGTAGGTCTTCTATGTTCCATGTTCGACGTGCCGTAAGCTACGTAATCCCAGTCCGGGGAAGTTATTCATTACCTATGTAGAGTGGGGCTTGATATTCTGTGCTCGTGCTGCAGTGGAGTACTGTTAGGTACCTATCTGCAGTATACATGTATGCATAAGCCAAAGAGTGAACGTCTTCCTTGCTATACTAGGTAACTATGATCACATACAGTATGCACCATACTACTCCAACATCACATCATCACACTACACTAGGTAACAACACATGGCAAATCAAGATCACATTCAGCAAGCTTCATAAATTCTGCATGTCTAACACCGGTCAGCTCCAATGCTTTTCTTCACTCCACCAGACCCGCAAGTACCACATCATAGACGCCTTGAACGCCTTTTACTGTTCGTAGAATATGTCCGTCTATGCCTCGGTCGTCTCGGCCTCAATCAGCGGCTCCTTGACCTCCTCTTCCTCCGGGCTAGCCGCACCATCCTCCTCCTCTCCCTCGTCATCAACGTCGATCAGGCTTGCTTGGCCGTGGCCGCCTTCCTTCTCCAGACGCAGCGACTCTTCCCACTCGGGGAACATGTCGTCCTCACCAGGAACGCCGAGCAGACGCGCGACCTTGCCCTTGCCGGCAGTGTCGAGCTCTTTCTTCCATTGCGCCACAATTTCGGGGCAGCGTGAAGGCTTGTATGTTTGTGCAAACAGCACAGCTTCGGCCACGCGGTGGGTGTCAAGAAGGAGGTCAATGCAGCCATCAACATCACTGAGCTGCCAAAGCGCTGTGAAGGCGATGTTGTGGAGACCCGCCTGCTTGGCTTGTGCAGCCAGATCGCGAAGACCAGAAGCATCCGCTGATGAGGTGTAGAGCAGGAGCAACGATGACAGATCGCGGGCGTGCTTGAAGCACTCCACCGCGAGTGCGAGGTCCCATGCAGTGAGAGCAGCGTCGCCGACGGTCTTCCACTTGTGCTCGACATCGGCCTCGCGAGCGAGTTGCAGAGCGATTTGCAATTGGCCGAGACCGAGAGCGAGCTCAAAGCGGTGCTCGGAGTCAGTGGCGATTTCGAGAGCTTGGTCTTTGTAGCCCTGGCCTTCGAGGAAGCGGGCGATCTTGTTCTTCTGTTCTTCAGGGATGTCGGGGAGCATCTCATTAGCGGCATCGAGATCGCCACGGAGTACCAGAGTCTGGTATTCGATGACACCAAGCGAAAGGGCAAACGATGTGACTGCAACGTCCTTGTCGCAAACGTAGATACGACCGTCTCGAGGCAGGTAGCCGAGAACGTATGTGGGCTGGTCGAAGTGAGAGATGGTGTATACTTGGTCGCCAACAATGTAGTTCAGGCGGTTGGGCGCGTTGGTGTAGACGAAGCAGTCGCCAACCCATTGACCGGTGCGGACGCTGCAAAGACTTGTTAGTGATTTTCCAACGGTGCAACATTCGTCAGCCATACCTCTCGTTGATCTCGCACACAACCTCGAAAGCCTCTTCAGCACCATCCTCGTCAAGAGTGCCAGCTTGCAAAGCAGCAATGTACTGTTCTCTTGAGTAGCGCAAGACATAGAATGTGTCTTCACAGGCCAGACAAACGAGCTCGCCAGATTCTGACCAGAAGACACTTCTAGGCTCGACTTCGATCCTGCGAACAAGCTTGCCAGTCTCCCAATCGAAGAAGCCAATACCACCCTGGCCCTTCACACCGAGTAAGTTGCCACCGGACAGACCCTCTGCAGTGAAGCCAATGTTGACTGTGCCGTCGCCGCCCTTGGGTTTGAAGTTGCGGAAGATCTTGACGCTGTATTGCGACTCTCTGATGGCGTAATCCTTGTCATTCTCCTTTGATGCCCATGCGAAGTCCAGTGCCGCACCGAAGGCTTGGTTACGAAGAGCAAGCGCAGTGTAGATGATGTACTCGCCGTCACCGCAGACTGCCACAAATCGGCCGTTGGGGCTGTGAAGGAGTGTTTGAGGGTAGAGTTCAGTCGATCCAAGGTCCTTGGAGGGGAGTGTGATCGCTTCGCCATCCTTCAAGGACTTGTCGCCACCTTTGATGACCGTTGTCAAGATCTCCGAGTGACGTGCCCAGATGACCTTTCCTGACCCGTCCATGCTGACAGCGGGCTCCTCGCGACCCATCTTCACAACGACCGCACCATCATCGAAACCCATCGCAATCCCCTGCCTACCGCGCTGGTACGAAACACACCATGCGCGCTCGAGACCATAGCTGAGGGTCTGCTCCAAACGGTAGGTGTTGGCGTGCCAGATCTTGATGGTGCCATCCTCGGAACCAGAGATGATAACAGGTAGCTCAGGGTGGTAGCACGCAAAGGAAACGTTGCTCGAATGTCCCTCCAATGTTGCGATCAAAGCCTTGGTTGTGTAGTCCCAGATCTTGACAGTGCGATCGTCTGAAGTGGTCAAAATGTAGGGCTTATCCGACTGAGGATAGTAGTCCACGTAGTTCACGCCCTTGGTCTCGTGCGCCTCGAGGGTGAAATTGGGTGTTCCTGAACCGAGATTCCAGATCTTGACTGTCCTGTCCAAACATGCCGAAGCGAATGTGTTTGTGTCCTTTGGGTTGATCGCGAGACCCATAACATAGTGGCTGTGTCCCTCGAATACCTGCACACACTTCCAACCCCTCTCCCAATCCCAGAGCTTGATAGTCATGTCATCACTGGCGGTCAACACAAAGGGCTGAGTAGGGTGCACCACGATCGCGCGGATGTAGTCGGGGTGTGCCTCGAACGAAGTGATCTTCTCGCTCGTGTTGTAGTTGTAGACCCGTAGCTGGAAATCATCGCTACCGCAAACAATCCAGTTCTTGCGCGCGATGAATCGGCCGGCTCGCACAGGGACATCGGTGAGTTCAAAGGTCTTGATAATCGACTGTGTTTCGTAAGACCAGATGTAGACGTGGCCACTGTAGAGGGTAGTGAGGATCTCGTTCGCGGTCAGTATGCGCTTGGTGAGATGGTTGCGGATGGCGGCTCACCCATGGCTCGGTAGGGTGGAAGTCAATGCCCTTGACTCTTTCACTGCGGGCAAAGAGCTGCCTCTGGATATCAAAAGCAACGTTAGCCGGCATTCTGACAGATGATGCTTAAGGGATATCTTGCCTTGACGTCGAGCCTCATGTTGGGTGGGCGACTCTCGCCGAGCAGCTGGCACGCAAGGGGCTTCGTGCGGGTGTAACAGTCGAATCAAAGGTAACGGGAAGAAGAGCGAGGGGGATGCGACGAAACACTAGAGAGATTGTTTAGAAAGGAGTTGTATGTTGGGAGTACTTGGTGGTATGTTGCGTTGCCTGCCCTCGAATTCACAGCTGTCGACAACCCTGGCCGTTATACTGGTAAGGTACTGGACCAAAAGACCCTATGTTCATGCCTCAGGCAGAAGCATATCTACGTCAAAGTAAACAATGCAAACACACGACGACAACGCCCATCTTCACCGACTACCCGGCAGTCGACACAGCAAAACGGATCGCAGGTCCTTCTGCAATGGAACCAACCGCACACCACTGAAAAAAATGCCACCTCTTGTGCGCCGCCGCCCGTTGCTTGAGCGCATACAAGCGTACCTCGACCCTTGGGACTTTCTTTTATGGATCTCGGAAGAGCTGCAAGACGATGCGCGAGAAGAGACATTGAATAATTGGGCAACCCCTATCGGTATCACCCTCAACGCAGTCTTCATTGTAGCCAGGGGCGCGAGCAAGACCAGTGGATCCAACGACCTGTTTGGAGATGATGTCTTTGCAGACTTCGAGGGAAAGAAGAGTAGTGGATGGTTCGCTTGGGTGGTGAGTATACCGTACTGCTGTGCAATGCTGTTGTTCTTGAACTATCCAACCTTACACTCAACACAGGCAACCTTCCTGGTCCACTCCCTGACCATCCTCTGCTGCCTCAATGCCTTCTACACTTTCTTCCGCAAGCGACACTACCGCCTCTTCCAGCAACCAGTCGACGTTCCCCCAAATACGCCTTCAGCCCAGCGCGTACGTGTTGATAGCTCGCCTGCATCTTCCTACTCGCCAGTGAGCTACATCAAGAACGTTATCGCTGCCGCCGCTCCTTCAGCTCGCGCCTACCCGGATCCGGAGAGAGAAGTCTGGGAGGTCTCCGTCTGGGACCCGAAGCCGTTCCACTTGACCACTTTCACCTTCTTCTCGCCAGGTCACGTACTGCTTTACTATGCGCTACTACCGACAGCACCTTTAGACCCCAGACCCTCCGTAACTGTGGTCATGGCCGTCCTGTTCGGCGCGGTCCTGTCCCTACAGTTGGGCTTCATGAAAACTTCTTTTACCCAGCAAACCAAGGACTTGTCCCTCATTCACGGTCAAGTCATGAACGAATATGACACCAAATTTGTGCAGCCCTTCATGACGCGACCCGTCCGCGACGTGGGCACTCAATCCCGCGAGAGCTCTCTGACACCACGCGGTACCAGAGTTCGCGAGGTGGACCTCTACACGCCCACCACTCTTGTCAACCGAGGGTTCAAGACCAACCCAAACACCAACTATGCCAGTCAGTACGATCCAGACAATCTCGCTTCCAGACCGGATCCCCGCCGCGAGCCACGTCAAAGTCTGCCGCCACGAAGCACCACCACGCCTTCGGTAGCCACTCCTAGGAACTACATCAACAGCTACACGCAGCCCTCGACGGCGCAACATTCATCATCTGATTACTCATCGCCGCTGAAACCTCGCCACGAACGGGCCCGCGAGGCTCCCAGCAGTGTCATGAGAGGCGACGGAGGAAACATGGGCGTTCATAGCCACGCCAACAGTCCACTCCGGAAGGCAACTAGCAGTGGCCATCTTCAGAGCGGCGACACCGCTCTCAGGAGGGGCAGCCCGCTGAAGCGCATGAGTACGGCGTCTGCTGTAGCTGCTGCTGTCACCGACGATGGAGAGAGTTATTGGGAAGCGCGCAGGACGCAGACTGGCAGATTCTAGAGCCAAGCGTATGACATGACACGAATAAGACACGTTGTAATACTAATTCGAACAACCACGTTCTCTGTCCGAATCGGAACCGCGTGAAGCCAAGAAGGCAAATTGAGTATTTCTCATCCAGTTCACCTGTCTCGTAATCATATATTGGGCACACTCTTGCTTACCCGTCTACATACTATTCTTTCTGACTCTTCTCAGGCACGATGCTATAACCGCTATCGATAACTGCCAATCAGCATACACTTCAAACAAGAACTCCGCATCCCCTTCCTCAGCGGGCGTCGCGGTTTCTGCAAACCACCAAGTCAACTCCTCACTCATCGATTCCGCACCTTCCTCATCAACCCAACAACACCAAAACCATATAACAGTCTCGAGTAGAGCAAAAGACGAACAAACGACGGGCAAAAGTGAAGGGCCTAACCGCGAATCGAACGCGGGACCTCGCCCATACTCAGAGAGTTGGAACTCCCGGGTGATGAAACCCGAAGGGCGAATTATACCACTAAACCATCAGGCCTTCTTGATTTGCTATGATTGGTCGAGCCACCAGATTTTTCATTGAAGTTGTTTGGCAACACAGCGCTGGAGCATACCCTGGAATTTTCACAAGCATGACTGGAAGGAGAAGCAGAGGAGAAAGGGGCTTTTGTGCAAGAGTAGAGGTCATTCCCTTTCGAGTCCTTGATTTACAGAGAGTAGATAGCTACCAAGCTCAGCTCAATTTCTGAGTATCGAGCTCTTCCTTACAATCAGCTAACAATCCATACGAAAGTCCAAACAAAATCGAAAAGGTGCTGTCGATTAATCCCTTTTCTCCCGAGTAGCCCATACCCATGCCGATGCCGATGCCAATATCAGTACCCAGCCACCCAGTCGTACTCATGGCGTGCGGTCGTCCCATTCACTTCTTCCATGGTACCATCTATTACCTTCGTTACCTCTTCCCAGTCCAGATCAAGTCGAAACCGATTCTCCAGCGAATCGGCCCTGCCACTCTCTAATACCCTTTGTCAAGTTCTCAGCCAAATCCATAGCTTCCAATTCACCCTCGGCCAGCGATGCAGGGCTCCTCTCGCTTCCCAAGCGGGCGCGATCGGTAGCGACTTCGACCTGTGAGCGCTGGATGAAGCCGAGCATCGCCTCGAGGTTGCGGGCCATGTTGGGAATCGTACGCTCGGCGGGCTCGGTGGGTTTTGCGTGACCGTTAAGCAGGGCGTTCTTCTTGCCTTTGCCCCATCTGCCGCCGCCTTTGCCATTGCCGTTGCCATTGCTGGTAACGGCGGGTGGGGGTAGGTCGGGTGTGGATGTGGTGTTGCTGTCGCCGTTGCCGTTGGCGAGGTGATGCTCGTCACCGCTGCTCGTGTGACTGTTGTTGGCGCGCTTCTTGCTGTGTGGACTTGAGATCCCGTTGCCGGCGGATGTGGGAGCTTCGCCGCGGTGTTTGGTGTATTGATTGTTGCCAAGGCGCTTGACCTTGCGACCTGCGCCTTTCTTGTGTGACAGCTTCTCTTGTGCAGGAGGTGGTGGGCTTTCGGGTTGTGAAGAGGGAGGAGGTGATGCGTGCGAGGTAGAGTTGACTTTGGGCGTTTCGTCTGGTTCGCCTTCTACGACAGAGTTAGTATGTCGCTTCCAATTGATCATGTCCTTGTAAAAGACTCACCATCTTGCCTCCTTCGTCCCGCCCTAGCTTGTCGGCGATTGGCAGCTTCCATTCGTGCTCTCTCGCGCTCAACTTCCTTCTCGCGCTGCTCATATTGTCTTGCAGTCATAGCAGCATCGGCGCGCGCTTTCTTAGAGCGACTGCCTCCTTCGTTATCCTCATCCGAGTCGTCTTCAATCGCCGCCTCCCTTGAGAGAGACAGGCCGGTCTCGGATATCCGACGCGCACGTTTGGCCTCTTGTTTGACGCTGTAGAGGGGTTAGCTCTAGATCCTTTCGGCTGCCAAAATTCCAACCAGACTTACTCCTCACTGCTATCGTCTCGACTTCTCTTGCCTCCGCGCCTGCCAGCTTCGCGAGCGCTCTCTTCAATGGCACGTTGTATTTGCTCAGCCTCTTCATCGTGTTCTCTGCTTCGCATAGTGCCCCTCCTCTTGCCGGAAACAGGATCGATACTACCTCTCGAGATTTCCATGCGTTCTTTCCGTGCCTTTTCGTCACTTTTACTGCTGATGCTTTCTCGGCGAATTTTCGACGTTACGGGAAGGTAGAGGGAGTATCGTTGCCTGTCGAATGCTTTTTTAGCAGTTGCTCATGAATGACGTTTCATGGTGAATGTAGTTGAAAGTGCTGGGTGCGGCTCGCCGTCGCTTTGAAGGCGCACTGGTTGTCGTCCCAGCACGACGGGCATCAAACTCGAACGAGGCAGACGCACGAAAGTCTCATGCACGGTCGACCTCGCATGATCGTACAAATGGGGTGAGTCGCCATTGAAGCTGTCCAAATGGGTTCCCCAGGATTGGATGACCGAAGAAAAGTGCGACTTACCCTCTTGCGTCGACATGCACCTCGTGTTGTTTCGGTCTGCAGTCTTCGCAGTAATACTTGTCTGGGCTCGTTGCCTCATCAAAGATACCAACACAGCCTCCATGTTGCCAGACACTGCAGCCGTCGCACTGGATGAACAGACCGCCGGCGTCGTCGGTCTGCGCCTCTGACGCACCATAGGCTTCGCTCAGCGGCGGACCGGGATATTCTTGCTGGCCACACAGGCATCTGGTCACTTCCTCTTCATCTTCGGCTGCTTCTTCATCGGCGTCCTGAGCGTCGCCGAGGAGTTCGATTTCGGCGGCGGGGTGGGCGCGCTTGCTGCGGCGAGGCGGTTCGCTCATTTCTTCACTTGAGCGCGATTGTGGTGTTGCTGATTTCGGATGGCTGATGCTGCCGCGAGTGCTGCGGTCTCGTCGTGCTGAGGGGATAGAGGAGGAAGATGTGGTAGAAATTGGTGGTTGTGCTGCGCGAGCGGATCGGCGAGTTGGAGAGGGCATTGCAGGGCCCTGACCAATTCACCCGTCTGTTCAGCGAGTGGTTTGCTCGTGAGAGCCTACCTGTGGCGGTGATAGCTGGAGGGATCAGCAGGCGGAGGTGATATGCTGCGACCGTCCTCCGTCGGCGGGTGATGGAGCGGTGGTTCGGTGATGGGAAGGGCGTAATTGCTGAGGGAAAAGAGGATTTGATGGTGATTGCAAGGGCGGCAGCAAGAGATGAGTGGGTTGCAGGGCATATAGAGATGTGTTGGTGTATGGGAGAGGGGTAGTGGTGGGTGGAAGGTTGCAGTGAGAGGAGCAGATTGGAGGCAGAGCTAATGTTCGCGCGCGCAGCCGTAGAGAGAGAGACTCTGGACCTAGCAAGTGCCGAGCTCCGTCTGATTGGCTGAGCGGCGTAACATTGTGCGAGGTCGTAAAGGGTTGAAGAGAGGATGAATTGACAATTGGGATGGTCATACTTGCCTTGCAAGCATGTCAATCGCAGTCGACGATTGGCGTGCTAGGTGGCGATATAGTCGAGTATATGGCGTTGACGATGAGCGAAAATCCAGTCAGGTCGCTCGCTTAACAAGAACAGAGTGAGGGGGAGTGTGTTTGTGTGTGACCAGTGGCAGGAAGGTGCATATTAAGGAAATTGGCCGAAAACGGAACAAGTAAGTGAAAAGTTGAGCTGATATGAGGGAAATAATTGCCTTTGGCATCAGACTTGACAGTATTCGATGGGGATGGTATACTTGTACATCATCTTCGTCCGGTCGAGGGTGCAGGTGTTCTTGTTCGGCTTGCCGTCCTTCGTCATCGCTTTTCCACCGCCTTCACCTCCGAATTTCGGAAGGCATGTCCGTTCGCTTCACCTTACGCAGGGACACTCTTCTCGACACAAGTACCAGATTTCATGGCGACTAAACGATTTCCTTCGTTCAAGCACGCTCACGGAACCAAAGAAACGACACAAGCGTTCGCTGCATGACATGACATGAAAACATAGACATTTCTCAAAAGTTACATATATCCCAAGGCTTATATCCCAGGCTCATCACAAACAACAGTAACAACACTCTCTCTACTTCTTCACAAATTGATCCTCAGTCACGCCCTTGCCCATGGCGCTGGTACTGCTAACGCCTCCACTGACCATCTTCAGCAACTCATCAGCATAATTGGCGCCGCTCCATTTCTGGTGCGTAACGACCTCGACACCCTGCTCCATCTCGGGCTCCTGCACGATCTCACCGTAAGCCCGCATGCCCCTGTTGGCGAAAGCGGACGCGAACGAGTTGGAGATCAGAGCCGTCGAGTGCAGGCCTGCGAGCGTGATGAATTGCCAGCAGTAGCCCATGGACGCCAGGCGGGCGATGTAGGTTTCTTGGTCGCTGGGCTCCATGGCTGCTTTCCAGTTGAAGGAGGGGGAGAGGTTGTAGGCAAGTCTTGGTTGAAGGTCAGTAAGAGGTTTCTTGCAGTTGTACCTCACAGTCTCTCGAAGGGGAAAAGATCAAACTCACTTCTGCTCGGGCCAAACGGCGTGCACGCCATCAGCAAACTCCTTAGCCTGGTTGAAGTCGGGCAGCTTGCTCTCCATCCAGATCAAATCGGCATATGGAGCGTAAGCAATGGCGCGGTTGATGGCGCACTGGCAACCTCCGCGAACACGGTAGTAACCCTCGCGCGTCCTAGGCGCGTCCCAGTCAAAGTGAACATCAACACCGGTCAAACCCTTGGCAATTGCGCGAGCCTCAGCATTGCTCTTGCCCTTGGACATCTTGTTGAAGTCGGCGATCATCTCAGCCTTGTTGACGTGGACGCCAGCGTTGATGGTGTCTGCGACGGCCTCGTTGAAGAGCTTCAAGTTTGCCTGCGCGTTCCATTCGTCTTCGACGGCTTGCAGCTCGGCGCCGTTCTTGCCTGCGGCTTCGGCGTGGAGCATCAGGTCGTTGAGGGGTTGGAGGGCGGGGTTGGTGGCGCCGAGGATATAGGCGTGGTCGCGTGGGTCGATTGTGCTGGTGATGAGGGTTGCGGCTTCAGAGTCGGTACGGGCGATAGCGAGGAGGTCGGTGCCTGTGGAAGATGTTAGTTTTTGATATCGAAGCTTTGGGAGTTCAAGCACGACTAACCCATGATATCAGCCTGGGCACGAATGGCAACGAGACGGTTAATGTGCTCGCTAATCGGCACCAGGACCTTGCCAGCCATGTGTCCGCACTTCTTGGTACCAGGAGCCTGGTCCTCGATATGAATACCAGCAGCACCCTTCTCGACGAACAACTTCGTGAGCTTCATGACAGCCGTGAGACCACCATGTCCGGTATCTGCGTCTGCAACGAGCGGCCTCAAGAAATCGATGTTGGGCGCCGACGACTTGTCTGCCGAGCTGAGGCGCTCTTCACGCTGCTTGCGGTCGTGGAACAGCTGTGCCATGAAGAGGTGGCCGACCTTGTTCGGCACGGTGGTGTACGGGTAGTCTGCAAGATCGGGACCGGGCTCGTCGGTGGACGAGGCGGTAGAACTGGATTGCCAGCCGGAGACGTAGACGGTGTCGAGGTATTTTGCCATCTGGGTCACCATGACCGGGTCGAGACATCCATATGTGTAGCTCGCATCGCCGCTCTAAACATGTTGTCAGCAATCGATCGTTCAATGTCTCCGACAGCATCGGGAAAGCAAGTTCTTACGGCAAATCGCTGCTCCAGGATCTTCCATAGCTTCTTCGACATGGCATTGCTAGGGTACTGAATCGGCAAGTTGCCTCTCTTCGAAGCAATCTGCTCGGCGGTAAAAGGTCTCTTGGTGAACCTCCATCGCGGATCAGACCACCATTCCTTAAGCTGCTTCACCTCTTCCTGGAAGTACTGATCTTCTGCGTCGGTGACACCCATGTTGGCCAATGGTGAGGATGGGATGACAGATGATATTGCTGCTACAACTTGTTTCAATCGGTCTGCCAGGATGGCGGATTCGGCAAGGCAATGATGTGGTAGAGAGAGTTGACGTTAGTAGTATATTGACGATGAAGTCAAGTAGTTAGATAGACGGGAGGGAAGGAAAAGAAAGTTCCTAAACAGTGTAGGCCGGCAGAGGATGTTATGTATATCCCACGGGCTCGCGCCAATACCTTTTAAACTCACGTCACTCCATCCATGACCCGAGGGAAGGCAAAACCTCGAAGGTAGCGTTTACCGAGCACCACCACCAACGCAGCCCTGTTGCAAAGGGTCAGACAGAACACGCGCCTGTGCCCGTTCCTATCGCCCGATGACCGCCGAGCCTTGGGAAGGATCGGACGACGAACGAACCAGTGACAGCGCGACAGGAGACAGGAAATGGCCAGTCATTGCGGAGGCTGCCGCTTTGAAGCCGCAGCAAAGTTGTAATGTTGTCGCTCGCCCGAGGGTCTGGCGGTGCGATCTGATGCAAACAGCCTCGGACCACCGGAGTGTCTGGTGTGCTTTTGGCTTCGAAACATCTGAGGTCACCAAAGGATCGGGGAAACCTGGGGCTGGATGCGGTGCGGGTACGGCCTTGGTGTGGGGAGAGAAGGTGATGGGAGAGAAATCACAAATGGTGCCTCGGCGATCGTTTCTTCACATGCCTCACGGCCATCGTCCGAGAATCCATGTTATTAAAATCATCGGTATGACTGTGTCGTGTGTAGTGTCAAGCATGTGCTTGCAGCCTCGGCGACAGCGCATTTGATGTTGAGAGTGACAAGAGCTGGCACACGCGTCATGAGCTGAAGTCGCGTCAAAAGAACGTTCGATCGATTTTATGCTCTAAAACAACGCCGCGCTATGCCCACGTAAGACGTGAGATGTACAAAACTCAAGTATCCATCATCACCTCGTTTTATGCGCAACACCCTTCTCAAGATCTATACCCAAAGCCTTCTCTTCCTCAACCTCTTCGCCAACAGCCGCTCCTGTCTCCATCCCAGCGCCAGCCTCCGCCTCCGCCTCCGTCCTCGCCATACTCCTCTCAGCAGCCTTCGCGCGCTTCTGGTCGAACTTCGTCTTATCCTCTTGCATAGACCTGATCAAAGCGCTCTTCTGCCTAATCCTATACCCGTAGACGTAGAAGATGATCGGGATCGGTATGCACACGGCTTCCAACAAACCCAACAGCGTTCCCGCCCAATGCGGCCCTAAAGAAGCATACAACGAAGGGCCAGCAAGAGGCAGAGTCGCGCCTAGTATACTCCTCAACACAGCATTCCCGGCGAGAGCGCTGGCGGCGTAGATGCCGTACGAGTGCACCAGGTAATTCGAGCCGTAGATGAAAATGCAGCAATTGCCCGCACCAAACGGCACGCCGGCAAGAATAGGTAGGATCCAATGGTATTCGGGCGTGCCGGTCCAGGAGAACCAAATCTGGCCGATGGGTAGCAGCACGGCGCCGATACAAATGATGCTGACGCCTGCTTCGGGCGGCGGCCGTCCGGTCTCTGGGTCCGGTTTGTGCGCATTAATCATTTTGCGGATCAGAGGTTCTAATGCTATCACGATCAAGCTGCCCACTCCTATGCCGACGAATGCGAGACCGCCGATGCCGGGGCTCCAGCCGCGGAGCTCGTTGAAGATTATCGGGTAGGCGACGAAGCAGAGGTAGAGGATGCCGTATACGAGCGCGATGTAGAGGTCCCAGAAGATGAGGATCGGTTCGGTGAAGGTCATGATGAATGGTCGGCTTAGGTTGACTTTGAGCAAGGGGAGGAAAGCTTGCTTGTCGTCGTACCGGCTCCAGTATCTCTCGTCGTCGGTCTCCTTTCTGCGTTTCGCCGCGCGTGAGCGGAGGATGGCGGGTGCGTATGTTTCGGGAATCAGCAGGATTGAGATGAAGGCCACACCGCTGACGATTATGACAATCCAGTTGGTCCACCTCCAGCCCATATATTGGAAGACGAAACCACCCACGACAGGTCCGATGACAGGGCTATCGAGAACGTTAGCAAATGTCACACATTGGCATCCATGGCAAATCATCCATACCCGTTCATCGGCCCTATACTCCAAATAGAGAAAGCAAGCGCCCTATGCTCCTCATCCGAAATATCATTGACAGTACCAGGCGCATTAGAAATCATAGCAGCAGCGCAAAACGCTCCTATAAATCGGAACACCAGAATCGTAGCAATATTCTGCGCCAGCGCACAAGGCAGGACGAAAATCACAAACAGCCCGAGCGCTATTATGTACACGGGTCGACGGCCATACATTTCCGACAAAGGAGCCAGAACAACACTGCCGCAGGCCATTCCGAGTAAATATGTCGTCACGCCTAGGATGCCGGTATTCCGCGATATGCCCAAGTCGTCGATCAAGCCAGGGATGGCGGACGTGTAGGAGGTTGAATACAACACGACGCAGGTCGTTGCGTAGGACATGACTGCGATGATGAAGCCTTTGTACCAAAGGGTCCAGGTCATTGGGTTTCCCTTTTCGTTTTCTTCAAAGTCGACCTCGAAGGCTGGATCTGTTGTGGCAGTCGTTGCTGTGCTCTTGTTCGTTCGCGTGCGGGTCAGATAGGTTGGATTCACGCCGCCGACTGCACTCGTCGAAGAGGCGCGTGAGAGATGTGGTGTGAGGGTCTTCTCGGGGAAGTCGCGGTTGTATTGTTCTCGGTCATAGTCGTGTATGGATGCGGTTGATATGCTATCGCGGGAGCTCGTTGTTGGTGAAGGCGGGTCTTCGTAGGACATGACCGAGTTGCGATTGGCTCTGCTTTGCGTTTCGACGGCCTTGCCGTCGTTGTGGATGTCCTTTGGATTGTCCATGATAGCGATTGTGATCGGAGTCTGTTCCCATGAGATGTCCTAGTTGTACTGGGTGGTGCAATACTGAAGTTATCCCTCTCCGACTCTTTCAACCAAGACGATCGATCGCCAAGGTGTTGTTGTAGTAATATCTGCGGCGTTAAGAGCGGACGTAAACAATACAATCGTGTATGTACCAAGTACTTCGAGAAGCGACAGGCTCGATTGGACGTGAAGAAATGCGACAAGTTATGAAGAAGAGATCGCGAAGGAATATGTAGAGCTGAAAACTGCGAGGGAGAGATACCAACCGCCGACTGCGTGCTGTGAGTAGTAAGAAGCAAACGCTGGCCGCCGCGCATGAAAGGGCAAACTACTAATCAATAGTTGATGCCGCTCCTGGAGCAGCGGCGGACTGCCTACCTACCTACCTATTTTGATGTCTGCGCAAAAAGCGGAGCCCTTCTTCCATCGTGTCACTCAAGGATGTTGAAATGCCGATCGGCTAAAAGTCCTTTATTTTTCGCCCACTTCGGCCAACCGAGGACCCGGGGTTGAGGGAGCTCCTACCAACCCATGGCAGCTGCTTCTGGTTATCGTTGTAGAAGAAGCATAACGCGTTCGCCTCCCCCAAGCGAGTCACTACTGCTTCTGGTTGTAATTGCTTGGTTTTTCTTGTCTTTCTGCTCGATATGATTATGACTGTGTTCCTGTTGTCTCGTCTGTCATCATGACAGCTTCAGAACGGCACAGGAATCTATTATATGCCCTTGGCATGCCGTCCTAACCGTGCCCCTCTTTCCGAACTCGGTGTCGATGTCGGTGAGCTTTGGTAGGTATTTTAGCTCGCGCCACCTCGTGGCTCTTCAACATGCATTCTTGCGGAATCAAGGGTCCTTCAGACATGGAGTATAATCGCATTTGTTATCGCGTTTTATTCCGTGCACTCCTTGAAGTACAAAGGATCTACGGCGCTCGGGGCTCGGTGCTCACGAATTTCGCCACATCGCGCGGAGATATCGATGATCAATGTGATACATGAGGGATAGCATCGCTTTAACATGCTTTGTGACCAACCCTCACTGTCCTGCATGCTTCCAGATAGAGATCATATCTGTCCCTTTGCCGGCCTGATGGGTACGTTCCGGCTGCCAGTGAGCGACACGAACGAGGCCATTCTGGCTGTCCAGCTCAAGATCCTGAGACGCGACGTAACCATCATCGCCGTACTTGACATCTTCGCCCGGTCGCTTGAACAGCCGTACGTACAAATCACTGCTCAAGCCATGCGGTGGTCCTCCAAGCGTCGGTGATTTTGCCAGAGGAAACTCCAAACAAATGAGACTGCCACCCGGTACCAACAGATCGCTCATCCGCGCAGCCCACTTGGGTCGCAGTTGCGGCGGTATCGCACAGAGAAAGGTGTAGTCGTAGATAACATCGAACTTGCTCCCGCCAGTGTGAGCCAACAGATCATCGTTGAAGAAGTCTGCAAGGAGGAAATTCCTCGAGCCTCGACCGATTGACTCGTCTTTGATCGGGTATTTGGTCGTGTCCTCAGCTTGTTCTTGGTTCAGCTGGTTGCAGGCATCGATTGCTGTCTGCGAGACATCCGCTCCGTACGCATCATAGCCGTAGCTGGCGAGCAGCAAGACATCGTAGCCTCGCCCGCAGCCGGGCACGAGGGCCTTTTTGCGTGATACCCATTCGCTTGTCTCCGTCGAGGCGCCGATGATGTCGCATTTCTCGTCGAGTGCATCTATCAGGGCGGGGTTTGGTAGAGAACGGTCCCAGGGCGTGACGTTTTGTTGCCACATCGCATCCCATCTTCCAGTCTGTGCCTCTGCGGGCTGGTCTTGGAAGTGTTGGCGCAGCTTCTCACGGTCGTCCATGTTGACTGGCACTGCGGGTGGTTGGTAGAAGAAATCTGCTTGATGTGTATATCTATAGACGCAACGTTTGGGTAGAGGTTTAGTAAGTGTATGTAATCGATGTGACCATGCACGTGCCAGAATCATGACCTGCACTGCAATGTTTGGAATTGCGATCAAGGGATTCGGTTACTTGGTGGTAGCCGCGCGCTTTGCCGATGTTGTTCGAGCAACAAACTTTGGTGGCGTTTCCCAAGTCCGATCGGCTCGAGCGTTTGGCAAATGTCAGCGATGAAGTAAGATCTTGCCATCATCAACCACATCTCTACAACTATAGCATCCATCAACATTGCCATCAATCCGCAGTCACAAACGCCCCCCACGACCATGGAAAATGACACCATCACGACTGCAGCGAGCACGCAACCTTATCGCCGGCCTAGCGTTCCAAGAGGATACGCCACACTTCTGGCCGAAAGATGGACAGCCGAGGGTTTGGCGCCGGCTTCGGTCGTGATCAGATCCTTGCCCGGTGTAGGGGTCGCCTGAAAGATACGGCAACTCGGCACATCACATCTCTCTTTGTCTCGATAGCCTCGTCCTGGCCGATTTTGTAGTGGACAGCATACGACGTGCTGAGTGCCGTGTGCCGACTACGAGCTGTAGGTACAGGTGCATTTTTTTCAGCAATACCGTTGTTCCTCAGTCTTGTTCACTTGCTGTTCGTCCAAGCGTGCATCGAGTCTTCCTGAAAGACCTATTGAGAAAAACGTCCAATATCTGCAGGCTATGGAAAAGCGGTCACAGGCTTGAGATTCCGCATATCTAGACTTTGACCACAGTGCTTTGTCAAGATGCGGGCAGACAAGGAGACCTCTCCTAAAGAACTCGCTGAGATATCGCCCAGCACGTCTGAAGGATCCGATCCAGATATTACAGCCCGATCGCAAATAAACGACAATATCGAAGCACGTTCAACACAACGAGGTCGAGGCCACGCTCTGTTCGAACAACCGGACGAACCAAGAGAGTCTCACGACTCAGAACGGACCGTATCGGACGAAGGCCACGATGCACAGGTGGCGACGCCTCACCGGAGCCGAAGTCGAGCCCAATCATCAACGAGATCTATTCAAAAGGATGCCGTCGTGGTGCCACGCGGAGAACGGCGAGGTCTCTTCGCCAGACTGGCTGTCATTCCCGAAGTCACAGAGCCTCACGACTACAGCCGGAAGAGAAAATGGATGATTACTTTTGTCGTGGCTGTCGCTGCTGCTGCTGCGCCAATGGGCTCCTCCATCGTCTTGCCGGCGCTGGGAGACATCACGACAGAATTCAACTCGACGCCGACTGTTGTCAACCTCAGCGTTGCAATGTACATGCTGAGTATGAGCATATTCCCACTCTGGTGGAGTAGCTTCAGCGAGACGCTCGGGCGGAGAACGATATACCTCAGCTCGTTCGTTTTGTTTCTCATCTTCAACATTTTATCGGCTGTCTCGACAAACATCGCTATGTTCATCATCACACGTCTCCTTTCCGGCGGAGCGGCGGCGTCGGTGCAAGCTGTCGGAGCAGGCACAATTGCAGATGTCTGGGAGGTGAAAGAGAGGGGCAGAGCCATGGGAATCTTCTATCTTGGGCCCTTATGTGGTCCCTTGGTCTCGCCGGTGCTCGGCGGAGTATTGACGCAGGAGCTCGGTTGGAGAAGCTCACAATGGGCTCTAGCGATCTTCGGTGCTGCCCTAATCATCTTTATTCTTTTCTGTTTGCCAGAAACACTTGCAACACGTAAACCATTGGTTCAACAGGCTGAAGCGGAAGCAGTGGCCGAGGAAGGCGAGAAGACTTCGACCGACGGCGCGCGGCCTTCGCTGAACCGCACTACGACCACGCAATCAGTCGCCATCAAGAGCAAAACATACATTTCTGTCCTACGCCGAGCTTTCCTCGACCCGCTACGCATCATCCTCTACTTACGCTTTCCCGCGGTAGCCATCTGCGTTGCTTATGCTTCAATCACCTTCGGCTCTCTATACATGCTCAACATATCCGTCCAGCGTACCTTCTCTGGAGACCCCTACAACTACAGCGTTATCATCGTTGGTCTCTTATACCTTCCCAACAGCGTGGGCTACTTCCTCGCATCGCTATTCGGCGGTCGATGGGTTGACAACATCATGCATCGAGAAGCCCGTAAAGCAGGCAGGTACGACGCCGGGGGGAAATTGAAGTTCATCCCGGAAGATCGAATGAAGGAGAACGCATGGTTGGGCGCCCTACTCTATCCAGCTGGACTGATCATGTACGGCTGGACCGCTCGCTATGGTGTCAACACGGCTGCGCCCATGATCGCCAATTTCTTCTTTGGGGTCGGGTCAATGTTGATCTTTGCTTTGGTAAGAAATTTGCGCGTGAGATCTTTGAAGAGGATCGTTCTCTGACTCTGGTATGTCTCTAGGTTACGACAATGCTCACGGAGTTTATGCCTCGCAAGGCTTCGCACGGCATCGCTCTCAACAATTTCGTACGAAACGTCTTGTCTTGCGTTGCGACTGTTGTTGCCGAGCCTTTGATGGCCGCGATTGGAGATGGCTGGCTTTTCACCGGCTTGGGCGTCATCTGCGTTGTATCTGGATGTGTCACCATCTGGGCCATGAAGACTTTCGGCACCCGCTGGAGGGTTGTCATGGATGCCAAGATGGAAAAGGCGATGGGCGATTGATCGAGTCCAAGTCCACACAGCCCTTCGATACCCACCGCTGTCTGAGAGTAGCCCAAGTTCACGAGCCATCTCTGTGGATCTTGAGCATGGATGAGTTCACGCGCGAAGGTACATTTCGCATACCAGTACATTGAGGCTCATACCATCGGTTGGAGCTCGGAAACCAATACGCTATGCCAACGAGATACTGCGATATCGTTAGTGCTCTCTCGCCGACTTCTGATTTCTGAAAAGCTCGTATCATCAGGCGCAACAACATTGCACATGCCACCCGAACTCGTCTGGAGCTTCAGTTACCAGCTCTTCCTGGTCGATCCAAATCTTGACACCATCACGATATGCACTTTTCTATCAGTGGAGTTGTTAACACGAAGCTTCACGAGCTGTCCATGTCGCACACGTGCTGTACGTATCCCCCGAGCAATCACGAGAGGCATTGTCGCCCACGGCTGTGGCATGATCGAGTGTCACAAGACTGAGCTATCATTTCGGATGTAGCAAACTCCTCGAGATATGTTTTGCTATATCACTGGCACACCAACACCAACACCAACATCAATAGACTTTACAGCCAACATCCTCCATCATGTTGCTATTTCTAGCACTTCCGCTACTCCTCTTCCAGGCAGCAGTCACTGGAGCTACCCCAACGGAGCACCCCAAACGATGGCTCGGCGTCCAGCCACTAGTCGACCACGTTTCCAAAGGCCCTTTCGGTCCCTGGCCCCCAATCTGCACCAGCCAAGCCGTCTGCTACTGCTTTGCCAACGAAAGATCCCAAGCCAACCTCGAGAAAATCGTAAACCAAGCCGTCGCCAAATGGGCCCACGCCTTTCTCAATTCCGCCCTTGAAATCGTCCCAGACAACGAAGACGCCCTACTCTGCACCAACCCCGCCGTCCGCGCAGATGCCCTTGTAATCTCAGACGCCACCAAGGACAACGACAAGAAATGGAACCATGGCCCAGACTGCCCGACGGACAGCGCCAGCACCGGCTACGACTACGACTCGGACGACCGCGGCCGCCACCGCCTCGATTTCTGCCACTTCGATCCGGATGATAGGAAGGGGACTGTAGCTCTCGCTGTGCAGGCTATGATGCACGAGCTGGGCCACGCCATCGGCCTGCAGCACGAGCACGCGCGCAACGACCGCAGCGATTTCCTCGAGTTCCGATGCGAGAAGCTCGAGGGCTACGAGGAGGCGAAGCGGTTGGTGGAATTGGACGAGCGGGCCCACTTCGAGGACGACGAGGGGTTGGAGGACCGCTTGCGCCTTGTGTGTGCCGACGACGACATTGCTTCCGACTACTTGCCCGCCGCCGTGGCTTTCGTGCGCGCGAAGGATCACAGGCTTGCTTCCGAGAAGCGCAAGTGGAAGTACTACAAGCGCTCGGGACCGTTCGATTTCGACAGTATCATGATCTACAACAGCTTCGCGAACTCGCCTGGGGACGTCGATGGGATGGATCCGAAGAATTGGGTTTTGAAGCGGAAGGGCAAGGATGGAGAGGCGGGTGGTGTGTGGCAGGGTGGGAGTCCGAAGGCGAGTGAGGCGAGGATTTCAGAGGGCGATGTTGCCAGGGTATGTTTTTCTGCGTCCCTTGCTCTCGCTTCCCATTCGATTTGTTTTGTTCCTGGCTCTGACACAATTTCACAGGTCGCACAACTGTATCCCAAGCGCGACGGGTCGAGCAACGACGCGATGGCGTTGGACAAGTGGGGCGTTTCCAAGGGCAAGAGGCTCAAGGTGAAGGTCAGGGGTGTCGAAGTTATTGTTGCGGCGCCCAGGCCGCTTGACGGTTAGGTAGACAACGCCTACGTCAGATTTGGTACAGTAATTGTGGTGCGCCCATGTAGCTAGAATCTTTACTGGCTAGGTTTGTCCAGAAACTGGAACGAACTGATTGGGGGAGCAGAAGCACCTCTGAAAGTAGAAGTAAAACTACTCATCTATACCATAGAATGTTCGCAAGTCCATAAGTCAGATACATGTACATTGTATACCTACACCGCAGGTTGGAATGTAGGCAGTGTAACGAACCATTGTGAATGATAACATTGAGCACAACGATTGAAACACAACAGGCAGACTCTGTGGGAAGTAAATGTCGGTACGTGATGTGCCTCATGCATTTCAATTCGAGAGATGGACTAGCTCTGAGCAAGTGTGTCTTTTCTTACGCATTCATCATCAGTTACATATACGAGCTGGATTCCTTATCCACTCTCCTTACCCAACCTGCCCAGAACCTCCAAGAAGCTACCAGCATTCATCAATTCCGTGCTGCCGTAAACAACCTTCTTACGTCCCAGAGCGCTCGCAGCACCACCGCCGCCGGCAGCACCCGTGGAAGCAGCGCCCTGGCCCGCGCCACTCGTCCTCTTAGCCCAGTCTTGCAAATTGCCGTATTCATCCATACTGCCGCCACCGACAGTGAAAACGATGGCATCACTGAAGCCTTGCCTTCTCTGCCCAAAGCTCGCCTCAATACCTCTGCTGCCGCCGCCTTGTTGGCCCGAGCCGTCGCCTTTGGAGCTGGCGGGCATGGTGCCGCGGGCGTTGGCGCTGCGGGGGTCGAAGTACAGGAAGCCTTCGGTCTTTTGCAAGGCGGAGGTGGAGGCGTTCTGGGGGTCCATAAGAGACTCGGTAATTTTGGTGAGAGTCAGGTCTTTGTTTGCTGGTAGGAAGTTCTTCACGCCCGAAATGAGCGAGTCGAAGTTGGCGCCTAGACCTGCGGCTTGGAAGCGGTCGGTTAGGCGTGAGGAGATGGATGTGAAGCCGCGGAAGAGGTCGGTGGTGCCGCCCGATTGTTGCGGTTGTTGCTGCGTTGGAGCGGAAGACAGCATGGTCATGCGAGTTAGTTCGCGGACTCTGTGGGGTGAAGGTTAGTGGATGCTGTCGGCATGGGAAGTGGGAATACATACCGCCTAATGTATGTCAGGGGAAGGGTGTCGACTCCGGTGGCTTTCAAGGCTTCCTCAAATTTCTCGATGTCGGCTCGTGATACCTCTTGCTCGGTGCTGAGGAACCAAATGATGAAGATTCGGAGCTTGTCTGTTGGCTCCTTGCCCTTGTCGGAATCTTTGATCAGATCGAGCATCTGTGCCTTTGTCTGCTTCTTGATGTCTTCCTCAAGTTGGAAGAAGTTGTCGAGTTGTCGGTCTTTGATGCCCTGCAGCAACGCAGTGGCAATGTTCATGTGCATGTCAAGCAGCGCCTTGCGCTCTCTCAGTTCCGGCAGAAGTGTGATTGCAGCCTTCAAATGTTGTGCGGATGCGCTGGTGTCGTTCTGTAGATCCTCGATGGAGTTCGCACCAGTCTTCTTCGTGAGTTCGGCTGCATCGTCTCGATACCTTGTGAGCTCAGTGTCGATATCTTCAGCGACTTGTGGGAAAGGAACACCCGCGTTCTTGTTCCAGAAAAAGTCGTTTTGTGTGAGGTCGTAGCTGCGCTTCGTGGTGCCCTTTGACTCGTCTGCATCGTCGACTGGTGTTTCGACGGTGATTCGATTAAGATTCATGCTCATAACGTCATGGATGAGCGATTGATATGTCCAAGAATGTGACAGCATGGGGACAAGATCAACATTGCGATCCACGATAATCAACACCGGTCTTGATGCAGCGCCAGCGCCGGCAGCAGATGTCTTTCCAGAGAACAGGTTGTCCTTGGCGTTGAGAATGTGGTCACGCAGCTTGCGGTCGAGCTTCGCAGCGATCATCTCAGCAGCACCACCCTTCGGGCATCGGATGATAGGAACGGTACCCATGGTCACCGAAACGCTGAACAAGCCAGACACGATGCGGTCGATGTTCTCGTCGATTGCTTCATCGCTTGTCTGCGCACTGTTCATTGTCCAATAAGACTCCTTGCCCATTCCCAGACTGAACAGATTGGGTTCACTGACGATAAAGTTGAGGTATTGATCGTAGACCTGGCTAATGCTCTCGGCCGTCCCTGACTCCGCCGTCTGGGCTGCGAAGTCCTCCAACAGTGGCCGAGGAATTGAGGTCAGGAAGTTGACATATGCAGGCGAGTAGAGGCCATTCTTGAGGTCCTGGGTAACGAGCTCAAGGTTCGCTGCAGTCGGTTCGATCAGGTATAACACAGGAACGTCGCCGATCGCATGTCGCTTCTGCTTGATGTTCAGATGTATTGTGACGCCCCATGCGCGCAGGTCGTTGACGCGGAGGACGCTGCTTATTACATCTCGGCCCAAGTCGTCGAAGACCAGCACTTTCCATATGGGCTCGCCGTCGGAGTTGAGGACGGGTGCTGATTGTGGGATTAAGCCATTGGCTGCGGCAGAGTCGTGATGAAGCTCGGATTCTTGAGGGAGGTGGTTCAGGTTAAGGATTCGCTGTATGGACGCTGTTGACTGTGGTCAGTATTGCCTGTTGCTAGCGGTCCCATCTCCCCATACTAACCTACTTGACGGTCGCGGAGGGTGGTGACAGCAGACATGTTAACGGGAGGCGGCCGGGAGATAGCCAAGGGAGATGGTCGATGTACTATCGCATGCGATCGCCCCCGTATCGTGCTAGACAGGTAGGCAGATAGTGTGATAGAGCAATAGAACAACACCTCTATCTCTCGACCCGCGACAACATCCACGACACGCAAGGTGTCAGGGCGCAGTGACGTCTTCGGGCCGCAGCGTTCCCGCGTATGCCGCGCCAAGGTCTTTGAGAACTTGGTGCAGCGCTGCTCTCGCCTTCACTCTCCCCCCATCACCAACATAACATCCCCCCAAGTACCCCAACAACATCAACAACACGCGCGCGCCATTACCGGCCGCTCGTGCTCGCTCTTTCGTGTGTCTCCTGATAATTCTGGATTGCAGTAATTGGCGTGCTTTGCCACTGCTGAGCGTGTCCGTTTGACTACTAGTAGCAGAGAGTGCAGGCCCGTTTGCGCCCGCAGTCTGCTCAACACTGCTTTTGTGTGAGGCAGGTTCAATCAGACAGACAGACAGACAGACAGATAGGCATCATAAGCACTGCCATCACCTGCTTCTGCTGCTGCCGGCAGACTACTCCTACGAGTCATCACGTGAGCATACTACAAGCGCCGTTAGAGCGCATCATCAAGCTTGCTCCCAGTTGCTTGCGGACAGGCGACAGCAGGAGGATACGGGCAGAGTGTTTGCCTTCGCTTGCACCGACACACAGTCACGCGTTCGGCAGCCAACCAGCAGCCGGCCATCCAAGATTCCGCCAGTGTCCAATCAGCGCTCACTCCGGGCCTTGCCGCGTGTTAAATCCGGCTAGCGCAAACTATTAGAGGTACTTTGCACTTGCATACAACAAGAAGCGCCATGGACCAAAACATGGCCGACGACGGGCTCGTCGACGCAAACGTGTTCGGCGACGTCCAGCACCAGCATCTCCCATATGATGATTCTCTGTTCTCCGCTGGCGATGCCACTTTTGCCGATGCTGCCTGGGGCTTACACGCCAGCGCCTACACCCCTCAACCTCAACAGCCAGCGTCACGTGCCGTCTCCACACATAACCCGCCGAACTGGACCCAACCCATGTCTGCTCCCAACACCGCGTCAAACTTCCACGCCCAAGCCAATGTTTATGGACGTTCACCGCTCCATAGCCCTGCCTCTTTCGCGCAGAACAACAACTTTGCTGGATACAATAACGGCAACTACAACGGCTTCAACCAACAACCGCAATTCACTCAACAACCGAACATCCTATCGGCTTATCAACAGCCACAACACCAACAGTACAGCTCCACGCCGGTCAATGCCAATGTCGCTGCTCCGCATACTTTGGCTCCTGCCAACCGCACTGTCGTCACCCAGTCCCCCGTGAACCAGGCTCCTGTCAACACTGCTACGGTCCCGGCATCGAATTTCTCCCAATTCCCTCAACAACTACCCAACAGGAATGCCGCACCATCTCAGTCTACCGCGGATCAGTATGCACTCATACGGGCCATTCCTGCAAGTGAGCAAAGTGGTCGCTTCAGCATTCACGATGTCCCGAAGCTCATCAAGGCTACCAACTCAGAGCGCTTTGTCAAGTTTGCGACTATGGGCAAACAACCGTGTGAATACCCAGTCAACCGATCCACGGCTCTTCCTCCCTACGTCAGGCGCCAATCGAGATCAGAACTCAAACGCATAGCCAAGGACAACCCGAAGCTGCAGGCCAAGTTGAACACAAAGATCTCCCAAAGTGACCGTCCGGCCGCAGCCAACAACCAACCAACAAACGCAGCTTCGCCTGCACAAAGTGCGTACAGCAAGGACGATACCGACAGTGACACCGATTCAAACAGCGACGTCTCACTGTACTCCGACGAAGAGGACGACCTTGCTGGCGCTCCCCTCCCCGCCAAAAGGCCCGAGGAGAGTGTCAAGGATGCTGTCGAGTACGACACCATCAAGGCTCTTTGGCGCAACAGACGCAAGAATGTCGACGCTGCCAGCATTCGCAAGGGTCTCGGCGACCTCTGGGAGGTTGTCAAGACTATCAGGAACCGCTGGAAGACCGACATCCAGGCCGTGGAGGAAGCCGAAGCAAAGGGACGTGTCAACGATCTGGCTCTGCTGAGGAGCAGAGTCAAGGATCAACGAGACATGCTCGAAGTCACGATTCGCGCAGCTCTCAAACACGGCTTCAAGAGCATCATCGAACTGTAAGTTGACTAATTTCTTACTTGTAGTGTACCTTGCGTGTTGAGGGGTGAGAGGCCATGTGCTGTTTCACTCGCATCAACTGTGTAGACTCATGCATCTTTTCGCGCGTATTACGTGTGGAAAATCCATATGCATTTGGCGTACTATGTCCACCAGCATCTATTCAGGAAGCCACTAGGAAGCCACTTCTATGTGATCCAGTTTAGCTCTGCTGTTCGTGATATTTCGTCTCTGCCACTGCCACACACAAACGTGCCCATCTTTTTGCCAAGTGACATGTTCGAAAACATTCAGCTAAAGATCATAAACTAACATTTTCTTCTTCAAAGGTTATCCGAAAACGAGTCTTTCTTATTCGTCTGTTACCAGTTTCTGAACGACCGCGCCAAGTCCAAAGACTACAACGGCCAGGTCTCGCGATTGATTCTCGAGATCTTGACTCTTACGACTTCGCTCACCGACGAGAAACTCAAGAAGACGTCCTTGGGCAAGATCCTGCCGCACTACCTCAAACACGGTGACGGCAAGACCAAATTCTTCGCGAAAAAGGTCAACGAACTCGCCGCCGGCAACAGCAAAACGACTCAAGCAAAACCTGCCGCGGAACCATCTGCCGGTTCCAAGAGATCTTCCGCTACAGCCGGTAATGCTACTACGACTGCTCCAGCAAAGAAGGTGGCCACTGGCACGAGCACCGCAGCTGCAAATAAGACGCTGTCCACTGTCAAGAAACCTGTCGATGCGACCAAATCCATTACACCTGCGACAAAGACCAAGACCGTGCAGGCCAAGCCTTCTGGATTCTTCGGCGGACTTCAAAGCGCCAGCAAGAAACCTGGTACATCAAATGCCGACAAGTCCACTGCGAAACCTGTGCCTAAAAGCCCTGCTGCTCCACCGGTCAAGCCTGCCTTTGATCTGGCGGCAGAACTGGCCAACCTCTCGAAGCCGAAAGAGGAGCCGAAGAAGCCTGAGCCAAAGCCTGACACGAGCCGAGATAACGAAAGCCCAGAGAGGAAGGCGAAGCGTGTCGCAAGGCTTGCCAGAGGTGCTGCCGGTGTGCGCTGGAAGGAGCCGCAAGATCTTGTCGAGGTGCGCTACTTCAGCCACGACCCTGACGAGGAGCTTGACCACGACGCTAGTCAAATGCGCGATGTGAAGGACGTTGGTGGAGAAGGTCGCATGTTGAAGCAGCATGCCGATATGATGGAAGTCGACGACGAGGACGATTCGGCTGAAGACGATGGCCTTGCGCCTTGGCCTTGGAGGACTCCATCCAACGTCGATTTCTCCACCGTCGAGCAGGAAGAACGCGATCGTATGTACGCGCCTTACGGTGGAGGCAAGCTGCAGCCGAATTCGTCTGAACGCGCTATCCGTGAGCAGTACGAGAGGGACAACCTGGTTGTCATCTACCAGGACCCGCGTGACATCCCAGAAAATCCCAGGGAGCCTGCCGACCCCTACAACGGGGATGCAGGTGAGCCACTCAAAGAGTTTGGAGCACCGCCGGAGAAGTTTGTTGAGAGAGCCAACCAGCGTGACGCACAAAAGGCAGCACGCATGCCGATGTCGACGCCGACGAACACCAGTCAATTCCAGACCCCGGCTGTACCGGCCTTCGACATCAATGCCTTCGCTCAGATGATGGCAGCTAACAAAGCGCCCCTGCCGACCGCCCAGGCGCCTGCGCCAATCGATCTCAACGCCATCATCGCACAACTTGCACCTCAGGCGGCTGCACCAGCTCCTCAGGCGCAAGCCTCCAATCCCATGTACAACTACCAGCAGCAAAATTATCAGCAGCCTCAGCCCGCTGCCCCGCGCTCGAACGAGCCGGATATCACAGCCATCCTCGCAGCACTTAGCAACAGCAACACCGCCGTGGTCCCGCAAGCTCCGGCCGCACCAACATACCAGATGCCGCCGAACTTCTCTCAGTACCAGCAACAGCAGCAGCACCAGTACTCCGGTGGTAATGGCTTCAACGAGGAGAGAAAGCGCAACGTCGGCGACAACCCGTGGTACAAGACGAAGAAGTGCAAGTATTGGCAGGAGGGCAAGTGCAGGAAGGGAGACGAATGCAGCTACCTGCACGAATAAGAAGACGATGGTGCAGTCGCCCTTCTAGCAATGGAGGCTTGGATGGATGGATTGAATGACAGCAGAGCGTGCCATGCACTTTTGCTCTGACCGATGTTCAACGTTGCGTTTACTCTCTGCTTTTACTACCCCTTTGCTTTTATTTGCTTTTTGAAGGACTCTGAATGGTGTCGATGGCGAAAGAGACACAGGGTCTCCGCAACGGTACGGTTTTGCTTAGTTGGTTTCTATGGGCTCCGCAGCAAAAACCAACGCAAAGCAATGGATCGGCATCGTCTTCTATACCCCCCAGCATCTGCATCTGCATCTGCATACACTGTACTGTACTAGTAGTTCTATAACACACCAAGAAACCCGAAACTTCAAATCCCACATCGTGTTCAGTCATTCAGTCAGTCATCAATCAATCAATCAATCAATCAATCAACCGCCTCAATCCATCCGCCTCAACGGCTCAAGAGCATCATGAATCCTCCCCCAAAGCCCTCCCTGCCACCCCTTAACCCTCTCCCAATCCCTCTCCTCCATACACCTAGCCATCATAGCCAACCAACCACCAATAACGAAGTCCGCATACACAGGTCCCTCTCCCTCATCCCCATCCAACCAAGGTCCCGCAACACCTTCAAGCCTCCCATCCCTCTGCGCCTGCCCCTCCGCCGTTCCCCCAGCCCTCCAAACCCCATCCGTCGTCCCGCCAACATGCCTGTAAGCTTTCGCCAACTCCCCCAAAGCGTGCTCAAACTCCACAAACGTTGCTTCGCGGGCTTCGGGCGTGGGTTCCAGGGCTTTCATGTCTGAGAGTCCGAAGCGAGCTGCGAAAATATTTTGGATTTTGGCCTTGCTGGCTTCGGGGAAGGGCATGCTGGCGCTGCAAAGAATGACGTACTTGGTGAAGAGCTCGTCGACGCGGGAGTTGAAAGCTGCTGTCAGGCCGATGGAGCCGGGGCGGAAGAGAATTGGGCTTTTGCTGGACGACGGAGGCTGTTGTTGGGGGCGCCGGTCGAGGTGTAGGGCGATTTCGAAAGAGTCGCCTACGAAGGCGTTCGTCGATGGGTCGTGGATTAGCGGGAGGGTGTGGTAGGGCGAGCCGTCGGGGAGGGTGCGGTTGGCGGGGACGTTGAGTTTCTGGCGCTCCGAGGCGATGTCTGGGAGGTCGATTGGTTTGGTCTTGTAGTGGACTTTTTTATGATTGAGGGCGTAGCGGGTTTTCCAGGGGTTGGGGGCGAAAGTGTGGTGTGGTTGGGATGAGGCAATGTCGTAGAAGACGATGAGTTCCGTCGTGTTGTCGGTGGCGCTCATTTTGGTGGTTTTGTCGGTTTAGGTGGTTGGAAAGAGACGTTTGAGGTCGTGTTATTTGAGATTTGATATTTATGTTGATGGAGTTGCAAGGGTCTTCACGAGAACGTTGGCATTGGGAAGGAACAGCTGGCATGAATCATCATGAGTTATGTGATGTTGTGCGGGGTATCTGGATTATTGGTCAAATTAATATTGAATCATATCGTCAATCCAAGAGTGACCTAAATGCATACAGGAAGATGGAACTTAGTTGGCAGACGAAGACAAGTACAATCGATGAAGAATCGAGTCTCTCAAACTCATTTTTGGCATTGTTAGGGTACCACAGAGCTGTAGTAGCGATGATCTATCTATTTCAAAAGCCTCCAAGGCCACCCAAAATACACAAGAAAGAGAGGTAATTCGGAAAACAATCAAGAACGCCTTCGCTGATTTTTACAGATGGGACTGAAATCTCAAAAATGCCTTGCACGCCTAAGGGCCGCACCATACCATGCAAGGATCCATTAGTGTATCGATCAGTACTTTTTACGGAAGCTGTTGGCTTTCGGTTGGCTGCCGTATGCTCTGCGGCCTTCGTTGCCCTTCTTCATGCTGGCACCGAGGGCGATGTCAACGCGTGGAGGAGTGGGGAAACCGAAGGATTTGGCGACCTTGACGAGGTCAAGGCTGTTGATGTTGAAGACGCTGCGCAAGCTGTGAGATGCGTAGGCTTGGAGGTAGGAACGGTAACCGTCTTTGGCGGACTGGAGGGTGTGTTAGCTGACTGTTTGCAATGTATCGTAAATGGAAATCGTTTTCAAAGCTTACCTTGTTCAAGTAGTAGTTTTTGCCAATGAGCATTTCAAGTTGGCTCTGGATGTCAAGGATCTTCTTGGGAGGAAGCTCGAACTCGACAAGAGGGACCTTAGCTTCCTTGAGGTGGCCAAGGAAGCCTACCTCGTTGGGCTGCAAGAACATCAGACTCTTGCCCTTGCCGTTTGCACCTCTTGCGGTACGACCGACACGGTGAATGTAGTCTCTAGGGTCATCAGGAGGGTCGAACTGGACAATCCAGTCAACAGCGGGAATGTCGAGACCACGGGCAGCCACGTCGGTACAGATCAAAGTTCCTGTCTTTGCGTTGCAGAATTCGAAGAAAGTGTTGGTGCGTTTTTGCTGCTTTTGCTTGCCGTGCAGATCAAGCACGGGGAGGTCAATGTAGTTGAGTAGCTCTGAGTAGTACTTCACACAGTTGCAACTGCTGAAGAAGACGATGATCTTCTTCTTAGGGTGCTTCTTGAGGAAAGTGAACAGCAGCTTGAATCGCATGTCACTCTCGCACACGACGTAGCCCTGCTCCAGACCGGCGACAGTGCTGTGCTCCTGCTTGTGGTCGACGTTGACGTACAGAGGTCCGGCTCTCAGCGATATCCTGGCAAGGTCCTCAACCTTGGTTGTCTGTGTGGCGGAGAAAAGCATAGTCTGACGCTCCTCCTTGGGCAGAATCTTGATGATCTGCTTCATTTCGTCCTCGAAACCAACTTCCAGGATGCGGTCTGCCTCATCGATGACCAGAGCCTTGATATTCTTGAAGACAAAGCCTTGTGTGTTTTGCAAGTGGTCGAGAAGTCTTCCAGGAGTGGCGATCAAGAGGTTGACACCCTTTGCCAGCTTCTCGGCCTCTGCTCTCCTGTTTGCGCCGCCGATCACAATGCCGTAGGTTTGAGAGTGGTGCTCCATGAGCTCCCGTGCGACGCCGAAGATCTGAAGCGCAAGTTCTCTTGTGGGCGAAACAACAATGACACCAGTTCCGTTTCTGGGCTTGAACCGCAGAGAGTGTAGCATTTCGATCGCGGGAATCAAGAAAGCGAGCGTCTTTCCAGATCCAGTCTTCGCGGCACCCAGAACATCCCTTCCAGCAAGCGCAGGCGGGATCGCGCGCTGTTGAATCTCGGTCATCGTTTCGTAAGGCATGTCGTTGATGGCCTTCATCGTTCGCTCGGACAGGTTCAGCTCGGCAAACTTTTGAGGGCTTGCATCTGTGTTGGGCAACGAGACGCCGAGGGCTGAGGGCAGGTCGGACTTCTCTCCAAGATCACCGTTCGCTTTGGGCTCTTCGTCGTCGTCCTTGTCGTCGGCGTCATCTGAGCCTTCTGCCACAGCTTCCGCCTCTTCATCTCCAGATTCGAATTCCTCGAAGTCATCCTCTTCTTCAACATCGGCGGCGTCAGTCTTTGCGGCAGCGTCCTTCAGCTCGCCGTTGAGCTGTTCCTCGTCGTCTGCCTCATCCTCATGTGCCTCCTTTGCGGCCTCTGTGACGGCTTCGCTCTTTTGCTTCTTCTCTTTCTTGTGCTCCTTCTTAGACTTTTTCGGCGCAGGCTCGCTCGCCGAGTCGCCGTTCACGGCAGGGGCAGCAGCAGGGGCAGCAACCTCGCCGTTGACGTCGTCTTCAAGCTTCCTCTTCTTCTTATCCTCCTTCCTCTTCACATCGTCCTTTCTCTTTTTCTGCGTCTGTGCGACCATGGTTCCTTCTTGTTCGGGCGACGGCAGGCCACCTGACATAAGCGCCGGGTAGACGGGACGCTTCTTGTGCTTTTGACGTTTGTTGAGGTGGTTGAGCTTCTTTTGGGATGCTTCGCGGATGAAGTCGTCAGGACTGGCGTACAGTTTCATTTCATCTCGTGGTGAGAAAGCAATGCGACAAGCAGCTTCATGCAAGCCCGCGGCCCTTCCCTCTACCCCGGCTTTCGAGCAACTTTTTCTCTGCGCTTGCCTCGCCCAAAGTCTAAAGTCTGTGCGATAAGCCGCGATAGTCAAAAGTAGTGTACCCGGTCAACGACGACTTTTGTCAGTGGTGAGTGAATGAAGCAAATGGAAATAGAAATAGAAACGAAAGTCAAGCGTCTCTCAATACTACAGGTAACATATATAACCATGCTAAGTTGTTATTGTTGTCGCTAGCACTAGCGGGATCATGGAATCATGTTGCGCCAAAACTACTGGTATAACCAAATGCGATGACCCGATCCAATGAGATGCCATCCGCAGTTAGGTATGTTGTCGGTATCTCACTGGCACTAGTAAGTTCACGCTGTTTACAGCTGCTGGCAGTACTGCCTGCGATGGCTTAATTTCGATGAAAACTATGTCCGTTCTGATGATATCTCTCTGGTGCCAAGCATGTTTTGATGGTACTAAAGTTGCTGGTACCACTGTATAGGGATTAGATTTTTTTCCAAGCACTTGGTTACTCTGCGCTTACTATACTACAAAAGCCAATTGGGAAGGCGCCAATTCTACCATGTTATGAGCGACGAAGAGAATTGCGCAAACCACTATGGATGCAAAGACCGTTCCAAGTGACGAGTATCCAGCAGACCCACAAGGCACACCGTCCATGGATCGGTAAGAGTCTATATCGAGATCATAACAGGACGTGGTGGAATTCCTTATACGCGCGAGGAAGACGCAAGTGAGATGTTCCTTGAGGGTGATGAGAGCGAGTAGGCGCGCCATGCTATTCGGTCTGATATCTTGGATTCTGGAAAATGACAAGCATTCCGGTATGAGTGCGCATAAAACCGAGCCCAGGGATTTTCGCGACTCCTGTTGGCAGCTTCCGGGTCAAGTTCTGGTACAGCCGTGTACGTTCGTAGTAACTGCGGTTGTTGACACGACGTAATTGCGTGGACAGCAAACTACCGTCTCGAAAACCGAATAGTAGACACCTCGTCTACTCAATATCATCCTTGGAGCCGACAGACTTTTTGTGCTGATTGCCAACATCAGGTAGGGCCATAGTGCGGAAGTAGTTCGTACCACCCGTGATGTGAGCGATATTTCGCGGCCTGTGGCGATTGCTAAAACAACATATTTGAAGATGCGGTGCTCCTCACGGCTCGCCTTGTCGTTGAGGTGAGGATACCCGCACCATGTGTATCGTGTACACTACGGGTGGAATCAAGTTTCTCCTGACGTCTCGAGTTCGGATGCTGCGGTTTCAATATCCTGATCTGGACCTTTACGGCTCACCTTGTCGCTAACGTGAGGATACCCGCGCCGTCCGTATGCCTGTACATTAGGGGTGGTATTTGATTTTCCTGGCTCTTCGAGTTCGATTTCACTAGGGTTCGGTGTTGTAGTCAGTGTTCACAACTCGTCTTGTTGACAAGGTATG
>Ga0265797_10001325_pt1 | contig 43622 bp, 38 predicted proteins | sample P2T30metagenome_FD_192433 | JGI IMG/M metagenome (GOLD analysis project Ga0265797, IMG submission 192433) | Plant litter microbial communities from East Loma Ridge, Irvine, California - P2 T30 | ecosystem: Environmental > Terrestrial > Plant litter > Unclassified | place: USA: California...
GCTGCCCCCTCGGCACTTCGTCCTCTCTATATGACCCCTGGTTAGACATCCGGAATATCACTCCCGCCGCAGAGAGTACCAAAAGCGCCTGCTCCAGCTCCGTTTGTGGCAAAACAAGCCAGCGGATACCCGTAGCGCCCTTGCCCTTCTTATGGACCGTCAGAGTAGCGGTATGCTGTCGCAACGCACCGACATAAAGATCATACACAACGGGCCCCGGCTTTGCTGCTTGGCCCTTACTGGCGTTCTCCCACTCGTACTCCATGAGCGTGCCAGAAATAGCAGTCTTGAACGAGAAGCTGCCAGAGTGAGGGTGGCCGATGCGGGATTTGACGTCTGAGAAGTCGAAGTGGTCGCCCTGACCATCAATTTTGTTGTCTCCATTGCGAAAGTTCAGTCTAAAGGCATTGTGGGAGCTAGGGAAATCGAGGAATCCTAGAGGTGCGTTGTCGGTCGATGAGCCGGCGTGGATCCATAGGCGGGCTTCCTTTCTCGCGGGCGCGAGGGTGTATCTGTCGACGCCGGAGACGCGGATGTGGATTTCTTTGCTCCAGCGGCTGCGCCGGACGAAGTTGTGTACTTGTGTGGATCCCGTTGATGTCGAAGGGGAGGATGCTGCTGCTGCTGCTTCGGAGTACTCTGGTGGCGCGACTGTTGCCTGCTCTTTCCCTGGGCTTGTTGATGTGGGTCGATGCTTTTCCATTGTCCTGGTTCTGTTGTTAATCAAGGAAATTGAGGAATCAAGCCACCAAGATTTCAATTTAACGGGTTGCTTGTCGTTTGGTTTTCCTCAGACTATTCCTGTGATATTCTACAGCCTAGTCGCTTCATCGAATCGTCGGAGCTCGGCAGGACTGCCATGGCTGCTGTCTGTTCAGCCAAGTCCGAGCCAATGCTTGGGGCGGGGAATCAACATGCTAGGAACGAATGTTGTACATGTGCGCTGAAAACCCATCCGCGGTCCTTCGCACGTTGCGTAGCCGACCTCAAGAGCGGCAGGACGCCTGCCGGTGGGGGTAGCATGGGCAAATGCATTCCTGTGATTACGTACCGATTTGATGTGATCTTGATTAGACCGGGGTGATAGTGGAAATAGGAAGACGGCTTGAATTCGTGAGTATCAAGCATGATGGCTACAAAGGTCTTAACAGAGACTTGGTGAAGATATAGACTATTTCCCAACTCAGCTTTTGAGTGATTAGGTTGTCAACCCCCATGAGGTGCTTTTGGTAAGGATGAAGACGGTTGTCTTGTGAATTACCCGATCAATTTCATCGTTGTCATCGTCGTCGTTTGCTAGCTAGGAATGGCCGGTTATGGAAGAAGCCTACTTGGGATAATCCTCTTTGATCATCTCGCTAGCCTTTTCAGCAATCGCGTACACTGTGGCTTGCAAATGCGCGCTTATCTGCAAAGGCATCACACTTGCATCTACCACTCTGAGACCACATACGCCATACACCCGAAGCCTCTCGTCCACCACACCGCCCTCGATCCCCAGTGAGCCGCCCATAGAGCAGCTGCCGACTGGGTGCCAGTCCGTGATGGTGTTGTCAACAACCCATTGCTTCAGTTCATCATCACCAAGCTTCGAGGAAGCAGGCCAAGCCCGCCCTTTGATAAAGCTCGCCAGCGGTTCAGTCTGCGCGATTTTCTGGCCGAAGCGCGCGCAATGGACTTGTAGCTCGAGGTCCAATGCACCGACTCCGCTTTTGCTGGTGTAGTACTGGGGATCGATCTTCGGCTTACCGTGGGGATCTGAGGGAGATATGTGCACGCTGCCGCAAGAGAAGGGATATTGCAATATCTGCAGCAGCGTTGCATACTTCCTTGTAGGGTCTGAGGACTTGAGGAAGGGAGACCAGTTTCCCACGTCGAAAATGTATTCGACTTGGCCCAGGCGCGGCTCTGGTGATGATAAGCGACCGGCAAGTATTCGCTCGCGGAGACTGGAGCCAGGCGCTCGTTTGGCAATGTCTGCGAGGGTCTCTGGCGGGATGAAGTGCGAGAAGGGCACGTAGCTGATGGAGCAAGGCAGGACGGCTCGAGGGCCACTTTGCGTGGTTTCGTAGAGTTTGTCGGCTTCGGCAGCCAGTGCTGCATCGCTGCGTAGGTCTTCGGGCGTTTGGATGCTCGGGTCGATCTCGTAGACTGTTGCGGTCACTGTTCGATCGTCAGCATGCGATTCCTTCGCATTCGACGTTCAAGCTTACTCATATGCTCCTGAACGTTTTCTCCTACGTTCTGGTTCGGTATCTTGACCGCGATGCCAGCGCGCTCTAGAACGGATGGGTCGCCGATTCCCGACAACTCGAGAAGCTGAGGCGATGCCACGCTTCCAGCAGAGAGTATGATCTCCTGTGAGGCTGCGATCGTATAGCTTTGGTCACCATGGTCGTAGCGGACGCCGGTCGCCGTCCATTGCTCGCCACTCCGTTCGAGGATGATCTCTCGTACCACGGCGTTTGTCAGGACATGCAAGTTCGGACGATCCGCACTGGGCAAATAGTACGCGGGAGTCGAATATGAACGAGTGGTAGTCCGAGGGTCGACAGCTACCACATTCGTCCATACTCCGATATTCGATCCGGACAGATGAGACTTGTTCGTCTCAAGTCCTAGCCGCTTGAGGGTTTTGTGCCAGTGCACGTGTGACTCGGAGTACTCTGGCAGATAGGTGATGTGGAGCGGACCGTCAACGCCCATGGCATCGCGAGCGTAGTGGATCTCATGCTGCTGCTGCTTGGAGGGATCGAGTGGTTCGACGAAGCTCTCGCTTCTCTTGTAGAACGGTCTTTCCGTATTAGTGGCAGTGTACGGTAGTCTGCCGCTGCGGAACATAACTCACAGCAGGCCATCCCATCCCCATCCTTTGTTGCCCAGTCTCTCCCACGCATCCAGATCATCCCGATTCGGCCGATTCCAGGTCATGAAGTTCAACGCGCTTGTCCCACCCAGCACCTTTCCACGCGGCCATGCCAGGCTTCGACCGCCCAGTCCAACTTGCGGTGTAGTCCGGTACTGCCAGTCCAGCGGCGTCTCGAGCGTCTCGCCATACCGTCCAGGCACGTTCACTGACTGTAGATCGAAAGACGCAGTCCCAGCTTCCAGCACACCCACGTTGATGGACGGATCCTCGCTCAGCCGTGCCGCGACGACGAGGCCGGCGGTGCCGCCGCCGATAATTAAGTAGTGAAACAGACATCTTGCAAAGTCCGTGGGGGAAGTTTCTGGGACCGACATGCTGCTTGCCTCGGAAATTTGACACCGACTTGTCAACGGCGTAGGAGGTAAATCCGTGGAAAGCAGGATGGAGCATCAAACCCACTTATTGGAAAAGAATGGTGGTGCATGAGCAACTTTGTTGACAGTCGACGAAGTGCGTTCTTCGGCTAACAGATCATCGCCGTTGGCTCTTCTAGCTGAGTCTTGATGAATATATGGCGAGATTGAAGAACTGGGTCCAGAGATATGCCCATCTCGCTAACGTTGCAGCATAGCTAGGAGCTGCAGCAATGCGGCGCATGATAAGCTCTCGGGAGCCGAGGTGACAGATCATTGTTCTTGTTTGAGCGTTCGCGGCGATACATTGCCCGGACCTTTCTATTTATCCGTCTTAAGATCCTGGGATCTGCGACTTGGCTTCGCATGCTTGGTCTGCGACAATCGCTCCCTGCACACTGTGGCGCACAACGTTTCGACTACATATATGTAGCCGTCTACGCCTGACCGACAAGTTCAAATGCAGCTCCATTGCTCTCGCAAAGCGCTAGAGTTGCTTTCCAAGGCGAAATAACATCAACAAAATTAACATCGATTTCGCCGACCCGTCGGTAGTACAGTCGACGGATTAGACGAGTGGCACAGCTACATGCAGACTCCGGGGTCGAGCAGGACAAGACCCATCTTCGGTCGCATGCTTAGGCTACCCATGGTGTAAGGGCGATGCCTCAGATGGCATTTTATCCTCGTCTGCCTTGCGTCGAATTTCGCTTGCGTTTTCTTGACGACGCGTACGAAGACTCCTTCTTACGAAGCCATGGAACTCTCAACATGATTGGATTCGAGGCGCATGTGGCTGCAGATCCGGTCGTGCAGTCATTGCCCTTCGCATTAGCTCTGTGCTAGGGTGGCGCTCAAGAAAGATTGCCATCTCGGCTGCAAACCATGGAGCTTGTCTTTGAGCTTCGTGTGCTTGATCTTGATACCACCCACGCTTGCAAGCCGCCCGTTCCTTCTTCGCCGACCCTCAACTTTGCAGCTTTTGTTGTACCTTTGCTCCTCGCCCGACGGCAAGTGCACTCCTCAATCAGCGCCATGTGTTCTGATGAAAAGCACAATGATCGAGCCGACGCCGACGAGAAATGCGCAATCGAAGAACACGTTGCGACCTCTCCGGCTTCGCCAACGGACATCTCCAAGCCGCCTTGGTTCAAGAGATGGAATGCGCGGATCGAAAGCCTGGCGGGGTTTGAGGCTCGAGGCCTATCGCGAGTGCACGAGAATGAACGGCACCCGCCGTTCAACATAGCCTTGCCGCAGATGCTCTTGTTGTGGTTCAGCGCCAATCTCACCATCAATAATCTCGCCGTGACCTTGACGGGACCATTGCTCTTTGGCCTTGGCTTCGTGGACTGCGCTTTATGTGCGATCTTTGAAGTGACGCTGGGAGCGCTCTCCACTGCGTATATGGCTACTTGGGGCGCAGTGAGCGGCAATAGAACAATGGTCTGTTATCAAGCTCCGTTGCCCAGACTCTCAACCCAGCTAATCGTTCGTTGAGGTCGTGACGCGCTTTTTCATGGGATATTATCCGTCGAAAATCGTCACCCTGCTCAACATCATCCTGATGGAAGGCTATGCGACGATCGACTGCATCATCGGCCGACAGGTGCTCTCCGCGGTCTCTGGTGGCAGCATGAGTATCTCAGTCGGCATTGCCATTGTAGCCTTGGTCGAAGTCACGCTGGCAGCATTCGGCCTCAAAGTCTTCAACGTCTACGAACGGTGAGTTCACCGCACGTTTCCGTGACTGGACATAGTTGACAGTCCAACAGCTTCGCTTGGCTTCCGCAGGCCATTGCTCTCTTCATCCTCTTCGGGTCGGCCGGTCCAGACTTCAATCCGTCTCTGGAATCATCGGTCACGGGCGCAACGCTCGCTGCGAGCCGGCTGACCTTTTTCTCGTTGTGCCTGTACATCCCCAACTCGTGGGCTGCGGCGGCTTCGGACTTTTACGTCTACTATCCCCCAAGTACGCCGAAGTGGAAGACGTTCCTCCTCACGTTCACCGGATTGGCTTCGTCATTCTGGTTCGTGGACTTGCTCGGTATTGGACTGGCCTGTGGGATCATGACGAACTCGGACTGGTCGGATGCGTACGAGATATCCTCAGGTGCGCTCATTGTTGCTGGCTACGGCCCTCTTGGAGGCTTTGGCAAGGTATGCGCAGTCGTGATTGCGCTCGGCGTGATCGCCAATTGCGTGCCCGGCACGTACAGCGCCGCTATCGGCTGCCAAGTCATGGGTCGTCGGGGTCAGATGCTGCCTCGGTGGATATGGGTCATTTTCTTAGTTGTGATACAGCTAGCCTGCGCATTGGCAGGCCGAAAACAGCTGTTCGTCATCTTCTCTAACTTCCTGGCGCTGATGGGATACTGGGTCATGGTCATGATTTGCATCGTGCTCGAAGAGCACCTCATCTTCAAGCCGGTCCTGAACTGGGAACGATGGGCGGAGCGTGACAGTGTGCCAATGGGCATCTCAGCGTTGGTCGCATTCATGTTTGGATGGGTTGGTGCTATTTTGGGCATGTATCAGACATGGTTCGTCGGCCCGTTGGCAGAGGCATGTGGAGGTGCAGACGTTGGGATGTGGGTGGGTTGTGCGTTTGCTTTGGTCGTCTTCCCGCCGCTGAGATGGTGGGAGAAGCACCGATTTGGGAGGTAGAGCCACTGTCCGTTGTGCGAGGGTCATTATTTGGTACACCAATATGATTAGCTTCGTTTGAACCAAGCTGGCTGTGTAATGCTGGCAAGTATCTTGGTGCTAGGTGTGGTGCCATACGTATTACATAGCTATCGCGGCCAGAGGTGGCGGTAAGGAGATACTTTCAGGAGGATTCTCCGGAAGTCTCTCAAACGGGTTGCGGATCTCCAGAATCATCTCCAAATCACATCTCTAGGCTGGCGGCAAGAACGCCGCATATAGCCCTCCCTGTACGATCGCATACGCAGCCATCAGTCTCACCACAAGCTTAGCTGCCCTCTCTCCCAGCAAGCCCCAGACACCTGCAAAACCACCCGGGCTTCGGTCGTGTACTGCAATCGCCAGGATGAAATACCAAAGCGCACAACCCGAGCTGATGCGGTTGATGATCTGAACGTGGAAGCTGGTGAGCGCCATGATGGCCAGGATCAGCTGTGGCAAAGCCAGTTGGAATGCCACATGCTTGAAGAGGGTGTTGTCTGCTGTTGACGTAGGCTGGTTGGTGCCACTAGCAATGCTGGCCAGTAATTGGTCGGATTCCACGCAGACCGATAGGGCTGTGATGGAGAGCACAACCAGCATGGGCGCGGCGAGCAGGAAGAGTGGGATGTTCCCCGGCGTCCAGTATGACAGAAACCCGACGTTCCAGTAGTGCTTCTGCACCCATGAGTAGATGCTTGGGATTGTGCGAGTGCACCACGGACGGGAGTTGGCGGCAGTGCAGAACTCAGTGTAGGCGATTGCTTGGGGTAGGGCGAAAGCAAAGGCTATGAGAGAGCCAGCGATGATGATGCCGAGGAGGCGGAAGAGGGGAGCTGGTTTGCGAGTCCTCAGGAGGTCGCGGAGGGTGGTCAAGGCGTCAATGAAGAATATTGTACCGTGGAGGAGGCCGTTGCTGCGGATCAAGGTTGAGATGGCGAAGGACAGCCCAGAAAGGACGGTCCATGCTGCGAATGGAAGTGCTGACTGCTGAGTAGGTAGATATCTGTGTTCCTGGGCGCGGACGTAGCATAGTACGCCGAGGAATGCCGTGAATGCAAAAGTGCTTTCCCCGTAAGGACTTGAGAGGAAGAGGCCGGCTGGGGAGATGACATGCAAGCACGCAGCGGTGAAGGCGATCTGTTGCTTTACTGCTTGGTTAGAGGGGACGATGCGCCAAACCAAGATGTAAAGCGTGACAACAGCACCAAAGTGGGAAACATGGGAGACAGCCACGCCGGTCAGGGCATGTTTGACGATGGGCGATATGTGGACGAAAGACGGGGATGCTGAAGACGATACTTAGCCTGCGCGTTGGTATATGTGCAATAGATACAAGCACGCACCATTGGAGAGAGCAGCTGTCAGCCTGGCCATGAACCAGCTAAAGGCCCATTCCTGTTCGAACAGATGGCCTCTCTCGGATGAGGTGGTGAAGTAGAGAGCATCCCATCTCGTCAGCCTTAACGTGAGGTCTTGGATGAGGTATCGGACGGTCCGACCAAGCCAGGTGGGCGGAGCTACGCTGTACTGGTCATACTGGTCAAACAAGACACGAGTTGAGGTGTCATAGCCAGGGCCTGGACTCCCATATGCTATAACAAGCAACAAAGACTTCCAGGCCGTGAAGATTGCCAGAAGCCACGTGAAATGTGGTCTTTGCGGAGACGTTGCAGCAGCTCGTTTCTGGTTCGCGTTCGGGTTCGGCGCAGCAGGACGAACAATGCGCACAGTCTCGGCCATGGCGCGCAGTTCTGACAAGGGATAGCGCGGTGACAGGTAAAGAGGAGAGATGCGCCAGCACGGGTTGAGGATCCGGCCGAGAGGGAAAAGCAGAAGCAATTCGAAGCTCCAAACAGGACGCCGGGAAGCGATGGCGCCGATGCCGACGTGAGCGATGGATGCAGTAGTGGTTCGTGTTAGTTCAAGGCAGCAAGATCGTATACCGAGCGAGTCGGATGTGCTCGGGAAGTAGTAGTGGTGTCCAGTAGCTGGACTCGTACGAAAGAGAAAGACAGCAATGCGCACTACGAACGCACCAACCAGAGGGCTTGAAAAGAGGCAGCCTCAAGCAGCGACACACAGACTTCTTGGCGAAGCGGTATAGCGGCAGACAGGTGGACGGTGGACGGAGCCAACACTTTAGTCTATACACCGCCCGAGTTTCGAGAATTTTCTCGCGTGCATGACAGTCATCTATCGTGCAGGATGGAAGACGTGTAGAACCTGCGGAATACCATGCATAATAATGAGTCCACGCAGCAAACACGGCCGGTTGCATGAGAGCGGCCGTTGCGACAGCGACCAACCAAAGCCACAGAGGTAGCTAGAGGAAAAAGGCTCGCATTCACTTTCGCATCTTCTCGGGTTTGCTAGCGAGGGGGAACGAGGGAACGATGGAACGAGGGAAGAAACAGCGCTTTGGTACGAGGCATTAATAGACAAGTGAGCGGGGTATAAGGCTGAAGTCTGTTTGGCGAACTCCGCGAGAAGATATGAGGGGAGAATACCATGTAGGGCACTATGGGAGAGATACGGTATACGGTGTGGGATAGATGCAGCATGCTATACTGCATACGAGAATGATTACGGTATACGGTGATGTTGCCAACAAGACTCACATCAAAGTCATGACTTAATCCAAGAAGCAGCGAGACATGGGAGGCTTGATCTCACGATGATGTATGATGTGTTTGTTTCGGCATGATTTACACTTTGTAGCAAGATGATCGATCGTATATGATGAAATAATCGCTCCTGCCAAGCGGCGGTGGAAAAAGCAGGATTCCGATATTCCGATCTTGCCGGCGGGACAAAGGCATAACTTGTCGGCCGACCGAACACAAAGCGAGGCGTCTGCTGATTCCCGCAAACAGACGCGGCTTGCATAAACTAGTCAGCCCTGAGTACCATGACACCAGCAAGTAGTGGTTCGATCTTTTCACTACTGTATTGCTGACCGCGTTTCTGTGCACTTCTCTCTCCATTTGACCTCACTCCATCGTCCATGTCAATAACACAACCTACCTCTTCCTTCGACAAGACTGCCATTGAAAGATTCGCATCAGCCAACAAGAAGAGTCCGTGCCAGCCCAGCCTCTAGCCCAGCCCTATTACACTCTCACAGCCACTGATCGTCAGTGGGGTGCATCCTGAATCGCATCGCCAGCCCGTCTCGTCTGTTCCAAAGGAGGAGGCTGTACACACTCATCATCAACACCTCTTTCTTCTTCTACCACCTCCCAGCCTGCTGCTGGTCAGCCCGCGGCCGGTTCGCGCTTCTTTTCAATTCTCTTCCAATCCTCCTCTCAACACCACACCGAATGTTTCCTTTCACCACTCCATTCACCTACATGTCCACGTAGCAGGAAACACCCCTGTCACCACTGCTGTCACCCTCACCATAGCAATCAACAATGGCCGTCGCTACGCAGCAACAACAGCCTTCCCTTGGGAATGCCCGGCAATGGGTTCCCTCACTTCCGACCAGTTTCATCGCATCATTAAATCCCTTTGGTTCCGCCGTAGAGAAGCCCGCCGACACCACCCAGAATGGCGACAAGCACACCCGAACTCTGTCTGCGTTAGCACTCGACTCTGGACCACCCTCGCCGACTAAGAGTTCCGCATCAATCATGTTCGCAGAGCCCTCGTCGCAAGGCACCAGTCTGAGTGGATCGCGCGAAGGTAGCATCGACGGCAAGAGACAGGCAAAGAAGAACAAGCCAAAGACGTCCTTCAGCATATGCCACCCTCCGCCTGCGTCATCTGCCAGGCAAAAGATGCACAGGCGACCGCGATCATTACTACAACTACACAAGGTTGTCCCAAATTCCAGGCCACTGCCCGCATATGAAGTTATCCCATCCACCAATTTCAGCGTTCGGTTAAGACGAGCCACCAACAGAGTCTTCAGCGCAAAGCACAGTCTATGTCCAAGCGATCTGGTCGTGCTCCGAGCGGAAGACTATTATTCAGAGGAGCCCGAGGAGGATCAAGAGGCTCGCGATGTTGTCGCATTGATTTGTAAAGGTCGCAAAGATGATGGTGCCGCGACCGGAAAGGCCAAAATTTGCATGGCTGGCGGCGAGGAATGGGACGCATACCAATTGCCAAACGGTGGCTACGAGTTCTTCACGACAGACCAACATGGCCTCGGCTTGACAGTCCGCTGGGTGCCCAAAAAGAGCAAGAAGGAGAATGCGAAACCCGAGTCGAGACGATTCAACTTCTCCACCATCTCGGCCAACACTCGCCGTCACCCCATCATTGCGAATCTCTCCAAGACTTCTCTTGCCATCCTCGATACCTACAAAATGCCCGACCTCTCGACTGCGACTCCCACAGCGACTCCAAAGCAACATGCAACAATCCTGGGAGACGGCTTAGACTCGGACGACAATGCCGCCTCCAAGCAGGAAGTCCGCACAACTGACGACAACCTCCGCTCCATCATCTCTATGACTAGCATCTACGTTGCGTTTAAGGAAGGGTGGTCGCCATACTTCAAATACGACGAACAAGCACCCTCCTCGCGCCGGAATAGTGTCCACACCCCCATCTCCACACCTCCAGCATCCCCGACTCCAACACCCGCCATGCTCGAAAAGCGCACCTCCATCTTGTCTGTCAGCTCCAGCTTGTTCCGCAAGAACAGCGTACGCAACAACCGTTCTTCTCGTACATCTACATTCTCGGCTCTGGACCCAAGTTCCAACAGTACCGAGGACGTCGTGAGCAGATCAGGAAGCATCAAAACCACCGGACGTGCGCGCGCGGATTCCAGCTCGACCGTGCTAGTTCATCGCGCCGCGAGCAACCGCCGCAGTAACCGATCGCAGGCAACATGGCGTCCGGATCTGCTGTCTCCTGGCAGGCAGAGCGAAGTCCGCGAGACCAGCCGCGAAGGAACACCTGTGCCTGATGTTGTCCAACGTCAGAGCGCAAGCCGTACCGCGAGCACAACTACCGGTATGGACAGCAAACGAGCCAGCCTCCAGCCCGAGCCGAAGGCGGAAGTCGATTCTGAATCCGAAGAAGAAGATGAGGCTGAGGAACCCTCAGCAGCACCTCAGCGGGCGATTGCAGCGCCACAGGTGCAACAGGACACGAGGGCCAGCTCGAACGCTACCAGCGAAAGTGCTGCGCCCAAGAAGCCGATCGCGCAGGGCAAGAAGGAAAAGAAATCGAAGAAGTGGAAGAAGTGGGTTTGTGGGAAGTTCTAGAAGAAGTGGTGGAGGCGGTGGAGGCGGTTCGCGAGGAGATGAGGTTGGTCAATGTGACGTTGGAGAAGGTCTTTTCGTCGTGGTTCTGGGTGGAGAAAGTTTTTATTATGCGCTGGTCGCGACCAAAAGAAGGCTTTTTCCCGTTTATCTGGGTCCAAATCTTGGGTGTGTGCAGAGAGACCGCGTCTATCTGTGAGGATGATCACCTCGTATCAAAAGACGTAACTCCCGGCCGATCTTTTGCTGTACGCCAACTACTAACCTATTGACAAGAACCGAATCCTCACCATCTTCCACAAACTCTGTCGTGAGTATTACCTTTCGGAAACTATCACGATCGTGATACCGTGAGATGATGACCTTGCTGCCGTTGCACATTGTCCCCGTAAGAATCCGACCTTGTATCTGATCCATCAAAGTTACGGCCATGTCATTAAGAAGATACGTTTTGCAAATATATTCATGTATAGAAAGACCTCCTAAACCAACTCTCTCACACCACTACCCCATGCCTGACTTGATTCGGTGCTCCATTCGTTCTCACATCTCTCCAACTCCACTTCCCCATTTCTCCATCCCCCGCATCTCCGCACGACAACGTGGAAACAGTGGACCCATCGCCAACCGCACTCTTCTGCCTTTCAGCGACTCTCGCAAGACGAACTAACACTTCGCTTGCCCAGGTACTTCACCAGGGTTGAGGCTGAGTACTGGCAAAGGAAGCTGGGCACACGTCTGCTCTCTTCTCGCCCTGGCCAGCTATGTGCCTGGCGCAGCCTACATCTTTGCTCGCTCCTCGCCGACAGCCGCTCGTGCGAGATTGACCCTTGTCACATGCGCGATCACATGGCTGGAGAAAGTGAGGGGCCACGAAGGTTTGGGAGAAGCTGCCGCGTGCATTGGGGGGTAGTAGATGAGGCTCTGCTGCCGTCGTCGGTTCCGATGAATATAGGTCTGTCGGTTCCGCATTCTGCTATCTTACTTTACTCTTCATGGTTAGGTTTCTTCCTACTCTTCAACTCTACAAACACCGCTTCAAGCTCAACAGCGTTGCGCCACCGACAATTATCACGTATTCACCGATTCATCGACAAAACAAGACAAGATGCGTGCCGCGCGATACTACGGCAAAGAGGATGTCAGGATCGAGCACGATGTCCCTGCGCCGCCGGAGCAATTGATGGAAGGACAAGTGAGGGTACAGCCTGCTTTTGTTGGAATCTGCGGAACAGGTATGCGACGTCGAAGCTCTTCAATTACCACCACCAGCAAACACTGACAAACCCCTCCAGACCTCCACGAATACTTCGCCGGTCCCAAGTAGGCCTTCCATTCCCACCGACCACTTCCAAGCTCTCGCAAGACTAACCACCCCTCCACAGCTTCTCCCCAGTAACCCCCCACCCCGTAACAAAAGAAAAACTCCCCATCACCATCGGCCACGAATTCAGCGGCACCATCCTCTCCCTCGGCCCCAAACCCCCCCGCCACCTGCGCCCCGGAATGAAAGTCGCCGTCCGCCCCTCAATCTACTGCAGCGCCTGCCCAGCCTGCGCCGTCGGAGCCGAAAACGCCTGCCCCTCAGGCGGTTTCGTCGGCCTCTCAGGTGGCGGAGGCGGCATGAGCGACCAAGTCGTCCTCCCGGCAGAAGCCTGCCACCCCTTACCACCCAACGTAGGACTAGATGTAGGCGCGCTGGTGGAGCCGTTGGCTGTAGCGTGGCATGCGGTCGACGCGAGTCCTATCGCAGAGTACACGGCGGACAAACCACCGAACTGCCTTGTGCTAGGCGGCGGGCCCATTGGGCTCGCGGTCTGTCAGGTTTTGCTCGCCCGTGGCGCGAAGAAGATTATCATGTCTGAGGTCTCGGTTAAGAGACAGCAGTTTGCTCGCCAGCTGGGCGCCACGCACGTGATGGACCCGCGGCAATTCGACATTGTGGCCGCTACCCAGCAGCTGTGCGATGGCGCCGGCCCGGACATCGTTTTCGACTGTGCCGGCGTGCCTCAGAGTATCGAGACGGCTTGCAGGGCCGTGAGAGCCAGAGGTAGCGTGGTGAATGTTGCGATTTGGGAGAAGAAGGTCCCCTTCGATCCGAATTGGTTGGTGTTTAGGGAGGCAAAGTACTCGGCTGTGTTGGGGTATAACGACAAGGATTACAAGGGTGTGATTGAGGCGTTGAAGGAGGGGAAGATGAAGCCCGAGGCTATGATTACTGCGAGGATTGCGCTCGATGATCTGGTGGAGCAGGGGTATGGGGTGTTGAGTGGGGAGAAGGAGAAGCATGTCAAGGTGCTGATTGATATGAGTATTGGGGCTTAGGCCGGGTCGTGTATGGCATCGATGACGGAAGACCCAATTTCACCATGTCGCAGGGAGTCAGGCGCAATACGCATTCGGGGTTCAAATTATCATCTGCTCAGCGAAGACCCAATCGCTGCTTCAAACTTTGCAGATTCCGAGCCGCTCCCCCAACATTTATAGTTGTCGAATGGGAGTCGGAACTCGCATAAGTAAAGGCAGCGGCAGCGGTGGTAGTACTCTCAGGAGGAGCCCCAACTCCGATGATACCTTCAAACCCTGTAGCCAACAGCATCTCACCTTGCGAGCCTACCGTCAAGGGTAAGACCGTGGCAGAGCCTGCGAGATCATAGCTCGTAACATCCACAAGTATGCCCCTATTAATAAGCGAGTAGCAAACCACGCCCAACAACGGGCGTCGGACGTCCGACAAATTTGGCGCGGCAGCGGGCCAGCCACTATATCGAATCCCAGTCAGTCTTGTCGTGTCTCTCATACCAACTTCGTTGCTGCAATCTCACTTACTCGGGACAACATGCAATATAAGTCGAATTGTACGGGATGGAAGACCACCCTGCCGGACAGACAAGGGGGTTGAACGGCGGTAGAGACACGCTGTTCGCGGCTCCTACTGCGCTCGAGAATAATTGGCTCGGGTAGCAGGAGGTTACGGTTGTGTGGGGCGCGGGGAGGATGGCGTCTTGCCAGTATTGCGTACCGATCTGCGTGAACGATCCGGTGCATTCGGGTGGGGGGGTGAAGACGGTTGTCAGGGCCATGTTGTAGGATTCCGGATTCGTTTGCACAGATGTCCAGATTACGGCGGGCGTGGTCGGTGGAGTGACGCTGCTTGGAGCTGCTGCTCTTGTCGTCTTCGTAGTAGTAGTAGTAGTCGGGATTTTGGCCAGAGTCGGGGTTGAAGCTTTTGTCGCAGATGAGGATGTGGTCGAAAGTGGTGTCGGGACACACTCGAAGCAAGCAAGATCGTAGTACGTGAGATTCGACGTCCCTTTGACATACAGACGAGGCCCGCTGTAAAGGGAGCAAGTAGATCCTGCTGCGAAGAAGATCTGGGTACACCCCGAGGTCTCAAGGCAGGTCTGGCTGCAAGCAATGTAGGAAGCCGTGGAATCGACGTCGGTGTATGTCTTGATCAGTTGGGTGGCCGACGCCTTCATAGTCGCCGAAGCAAGACCACATGACGCGCCTGAAGGCTGAGGAACAGCTAGACCAGAGGATATCGCGCAGGAGATGAAGTCCACCGAGGAGAATGGAACCTGTCGTTCGCGAAGTATTGCCGCAGCGGCTTGCGTGATGCTTGGGTCTTCTGCTGCTTCTACCACCGCTGTCAGAGCAACGAGGATAGCTGCCAGATACTTGCGAGTGATATGCATCGTGATCAAGCTGCTCTGTTTGGTGTTTGCGTAAAAGAGGATGAAGAGAAGGTCCCCATTGAAGGGAACACGGCGGTCTCAATACCTACTTGGCTGTTTCTGTTCACTTAGAGAGTTGCGTCGACTGTTGCTGAACGCTCAGGCTCGGGAGTGCCATCAGGATGCATCATCTAGAAGCTAGCGCTCTATCATTTCGCTTGGATAAGTGATACCAATGAACGGATAATCCGCACTGCTGATATCAATATCAAGCGAGGACATCCGTGGGGGCTGATGAGTAGGTCGAAGGGATCCAGGTCTCGCGTCGGTCCTTACCGAGGCATTAGTGGTACTGTACGGCTGTACGCAACGCCATCTTATTACACCCCACGCATAAGAGAAATAAGCAGTGTGGAAATTGAAGCTTGAATGGCTTGGTCGTGCCTTGGTGCTAGCCTCTTCTGCCGCCAAGACACGCGATCCCCTTTCCCTCCGCCTCGGCTGGCTCGACGGGATGCTTTCCATGTGTACTGCATGACAAGACTAGAACTCTTCCACCATACAACCGACTGCTATCCTATGCCATGGTAACATGTGGGGCAAGATATCGTGCATGGCGCAGTCAACATTGAGGATAGTCAATATTCGTGCAACCGGTTCCCAACTTTGCCACACTAAATGCACCTCTTGACAGAACGAGATAAACATGCTGACTTGTTTTCGAGTATACTCGGGTATCACGAAGCTGATGTTGTGTAGCCACATCACACTGCTTCACCGGTTCCAGCCACGCTGGTAGAGCGTGGAAGTGCGTCAGTGGTGGCAGTGCTCAAGATACAGCAGATGGCATTTGTTCTCGCAGAGAGGCTCAGCCTACAACCGCCATCACAAGATGCGCCATGTCATCACAATTACTTTCAGATCAGACGCCTCTTAATCGAAGCGTTGCTAGGCCGACACACTGTTTTTGGATTTCTGATCACGAACAGTCGCTACACCTACACAATACATACCACCGAGACCTTGCGTTCGCGAGAAGATGGCCGAGGATCCGAACACTGCAGATATCAAGGACTGGCGGTCCATTGTGACCTTGACAGTTTTCCTTCTCGCTAACGCCGCTGTCTTGTTTCCTTTCCAACTCCCAGTCTACGTGCCTCGACTATGCTCGAACTGGTTTCTAGAGAGTATGGCTACCTGGCGTATCATACACCCAAGAGGAGACCAGGATCATCTTGCTTCTGGCGCGGGAAAGTCGTCTCGATTCGTCTTGTACCGAAAATCGATAAGCTATTCAACCGCCTCGTTCTTGGCCGATCTGTTTCTCATCGCGATCTTAGCTATAGGCCGACAGGAAGTGTACGATGGCACCGCTGGAGCTGACCACGTCAATCCAATAGACAATATCATCTTTCTCATCACAATGTCCTACATTGGTCTCTCGATCGAAGCGTCTGGTCTGGTCAGAATCTTGGCTTTCAAGGCTGCGCTTAGAGGCAGCAAGTCTGGGATCCGCCTCTTCTATTATGTATACACATTGTTCTTCGTGCTGGGCTCCATCAGCGGCAACGATCCACTCGTCGACACCGGCACCGCCTTCTTGGCGTACATGACACGGATATCAAGCAACATTGAACATAGAAGAGTGTGGACATATACGCTATTCGCTATTGCCAACATCGCGTCAGCACTCCTGGTTTCCTCGAGTTCCACAAACGTGGTGCTGGCCGGCGCTTTCAAGATCAAGTTCGCTACGTATACCGCCAACATGGCTCTACCAGTCATTGGTACAGCTGTCTTGCTGTTTCCGTTCTTGGCGTTTGTTCTCTCTGCCGATTCCACGCTCATCCCGTCGTCTCTTAACATGAATGAGCTCTCCGCTGAGGAAAAGTTGCGACCTCACTTTTAGCGCCTGGGTTAAGGTAGTTTGGAGAACACAGTGGTCGGAATAACTTCGTGTTGAGGCTGTAGGGTAACTCGCTTATCGCTAGTGGACATCGCTTACGCAAGCTGATCCTTCGAAAGTCTTGATCCAGGTGCGGCTGAAGCCTCCACTCGAGAAGGATCCCACGATACTGATATACAAGAGGAGGATTTTCTTCTTCGCGTTCTGTGTGCTTGTTCGAGTCAGATCCCATCCCTCTGTGTACTCACGCATCCATGGCTGCGTTTCTCTTTTTATGCGGTATCCTCGTTGGGTCGCTCACGTTGCTTTTCGTGAGATCAAAACTTCGCGGAAATGCACTGCACACACTTCCGCTACCACCTGGTCCCAAAGGTCTACCGTTGATGGGAAACATCAACGACCTACCGCCGCCGGGGTCCCAAGAGTACCTCCACTGGCTGAAATTGAAAGAACGCCATGGGCCGTTGAGCTCCGTCACTATACTGGGACAGACCCTGGTCATTATCCACGATCGCGACATCGCTCTCGAGCTGATGGAGAAGCGGGCGAGTAAACACTCTGGAAGGCCGAACATGAAGTTTGCCATGGAGATGTGGGCTCCCCCCCCAAATCACCATTCGACGTTACGTGACAATTTGACTGACATCCAAAAAGGTGCGGACAAGGCGAACTTCTAGCGTGCCGACCATACGGGAGCACGCATCGGCTCCATAGAAAGTACGTTCACCAGCAACTTGGATCCAAGGCAGCCGTCTCGAGTTACAACCAGCTGCAAGAAAAGGCTGTCGGGCGCTTCTTGTGGAGATTGATGCACGATGAGGGCAGGAATCTTGTAAAGCATCTGTATACGTGAGTAACCTGCTTATGTCTTACATCTTTGTGCGCTCGACTGACAAGGAGGCAATGCAGCGAGGCGGGAGAGACGATTCTGAGCATTGTATACGGCTACAACATTGAGCCGCATGGCCGGGATGCACTTGTCGAGCAGGTGGGAGAAGCTATGGAGCAGTTCTCCGCCGCTTCGGTTCCCGGGAAGTGGGCTGTCGATATGTTGCCTTTCCTCGAGCACTTGCCGGACTGGCTTCCAGGCACTGGCTTTAAGCGTACTGCACGGCTCTGGAAACAGACCATGACGGACGTCGCTGGACTTCCATACGACTTCGCCAAGAACCGCATCGGCGAAAGCGGCCGGACGTCGTTCGTCTCGAAATCGATTGAGCAAGCCCGACGGGAGGACTCGTTCGGCCCGGAGGACGAGCATGCGATCAAGTGGTCGGCGGCCTCGATGTATGCCGGTGGCGCTGACACCTCCGTGTCTACAATGGCGGCGTTTTTTCTGGCCATGAGCATGTTTCCAGCCGTGCAGAGGAAAGCTCAAGAGGAAATTGATCGTGTCATCGGTAGTGGCAGGCTCCCGAAACCAAGCGACAGAGAGAGATTGCCGTATGTCAACGCTGTGGTTGAAGAAGCGCAGCGCTGGCACCCCATCGCTCCCATGGGTCTACCTCACGCCGCAGACGAAGACGACGCAATCAACGGCTTCCGCATACCAAAAGGTGCCCTGCTGGTCCCAGCCATCTGGTGGTTCACCAGAGATCCGCAGGTCTATCATGATCCCGAGGCTTTCAAGCCGGAGAGATTCTTACCGCCGTATAGTGAGCCTCTAGCAACCCATGTGACCTTTGGGTTTGGAAGACGGGTTTGTCCCGGCAGGGTCCTCGCTGATGCCTCGTTGTTCCTCACGTTTGCGCAGTCACTGGCCGCTTTCGACATTCGAAAGGTGTTGGATGGAAGTGGCGGCGTGGTTGAGCCGATTCATACGTTCAACAGTGGTATTGTCTCTCATCCGGGTGCATTCGAGGTACAAGTGCTGCCGAGGAGTGTCCAGGTCGCGGACTTGGTGAAAGCAGTGGTGACGGAGCACCCATGGGTCGAGAGTGATGCCAAATACATCAGGAAGGCAGGCGGGGGAGTCTGACTCGAGTGGCAGACCTATCTAGATGACTCGTCGAAGGCAGAATGGGAGGGGAGTTGGCCAGCCATCGGAGGTTGCGCTATAGTTGCGAAATGACCTTTGCCTTTTGCAGGCCCGCAGCGACGAAGCTGCGATCCAGATTGCTGTGTTTCTATTTGCCGCAGATGATGTGAGTATGCTGCCGGCCGACAAGTCCAGAATCTGGCTCCGCAGCTATCATTCATCCGGAGCAGGTGGTCCCTCCCTCCACATATCGATACGCGACCGAATGTTGCAGTACCCAAACAGGTAGATCAAAAAGAATGGCAAGCATAAACACCCCAATATCTCTTTCGCTAAAGGTGACCTGACGCCTTCGAACAGCACGAAACACATCACCCTATCTGCACGCCGGAACCAATTGCGCTCGCTCACACTCGTTGTCCTTGCCTCTGTCATCTCTGAGAGCACATTGTAATCATCAGCGTGCCAGTTCGGTGTAGGATCCTAACAAAGACGCCGGCATGGATGTTTGTTTACCGGTACTCGTGATGATTTGGCCGGTCTTCCTTACTTGGAACGCCATACTGCGACGACCGTAGGGATCTATTGCTGTTCTCCCGAGGGGATCTTCGTCGAATTCTTCGTCATCTTCGACCGTTGGAGGCGCTCGCGGCGCTGCTTCGACATCTTCTGGTGATGGCATTGCGTTCTCGTGAGCGAGTATACTACTGCGTTCGATGGTTATGCCGAACCACTGGAGTATAATAACAGTAACGTGAGTGTTGCGAGCCTTGCTGTATTCTTACCGCAAGTCGATGCCGCCAGCCTCTTGTATGTGGATGATCAGGTGCGACCGAGGTGGAGCTTCGCTTATGGGTTGAAACCATCCATAGACCGACTGCGAACAGTCGCCAGGATTCTTTCTTGTTAGAGTGAGCCTAGCATTTGAAGCAGGGTTTCTTGGCCCACGATCATCTGCTCCAAAAGACACGCTCTGACTTGTTACTCGTCGCATCCTGACCGGTGGAAGAGTTGTTGCGTGACGCAGACGTCAGCCGCATCCTTCGTCCTGTTCGAGATTTGATTGAAATTGCGGCGCAGCGGGCAGCACAGTCGACTTGGAAGCGCCTATGCAACCGTAGTCTCACCGCACCCTTACACCCTACACTTTCCAACGAGACAACCGCCTGGTTCCGTTAGTGTAGGACATACAATCGCGATTGGCTCAGACTGCTAATGCTTCCACTATCGTGTGCGGTGATTCATAGGCACGATCGGCTGTGGCTATTTCTTGTGAGAACCAAGAAGTGACGAATACTCTAGCCCTACCCAAACCAGGTCAATGATATGAATTCATGTTGAGGATTTCGTATTGAGGAGACCCGGGGCCGATGGGACAGTTGCGACGCAGACCAGCTCGAGACTGGGAATTGGTCGGAAAACCTAGATCCAGAGATGGCTTCGGGAGGCTTCTTTTCTTGATCCATTCGTCATTGTTGCACTGCATTGCATGGTCAAGATTCAATGATGTATGTATGTATGTTAGTGGAACAAGCAACCATTTGCATGTCTGTATTACACGCAGAAGTGCAGGAGTGAAGTAAGGTAGGTACTGTACCCTTCCTTTCCCCAAACTCTAAAGTTGAAGAGCAGTGGGCCGAAATTCACGCGCGCCCCGCCAGCGAACAGCTGTAGACATCTCAAGGCCCAAGACCAACGAGTCAATCGTTGGCGTACGCGACTAACCTCTCTTCTCAACACCCGCAAGTACAATAATCACAAAAGAGAGGATCGCACTGGAGCCCCGTCCTCGCGACCACCAAGACCACCCTTCTTTCAATAGCCAAGATGGTCTCAACGCTGGCCTCGCTCCTCAAGAAAACACACATCGAAGACCATGACGAGATCCTGAGCTCCGCAGACGCTGCGCTGAAGCAGTCCAAGGGTGACCTGGAAGTACAGCATGTCAAAGTTGTTGCGCTTCTCAAACTGGACCGCTACTCGGACGCCATCACAGCCATCGAAGCCGGAGGTAACAAGCTAAAGGACAAGGCGAGCCTGGAATATGCATACGCACTCTACAAGTCAGGGAAGCCTGCAGAGGCGGCTGAGATCGCATCGAAGAGCAGCCAAAGAGGATACAACCACGTCGAAGCTCAGGCGCGCTACAGGATTGAGGACTTCGAGCGGGCTGCAGAGCTGTACAAGCAATTGAGCGCAAGGCACGAGCAAGATGTTGAGGCAGACTTGAAGGTCAATTTTTCAGCCGTGGATGTACAGTTGGAATGGGCAGGAAAGGGCGGACTGGTACAAAAGAAAAAGCCCGAAAGGGAGGATCTGGAGGCATTTGAGACAGCCTACAATGCTGCTTGCGGAAGCATTGCGCGAGGAGAGCTTGCACAGGGCGAGGTGTTGTTGAAGCGCGCACGGGGTCTCGTCGAGTCCGCAGACGATTTGACCGATGAGGACAAGGAGACGGAACTTCTGCCGATCGCGGTCCAGCAGATTTACGTGTTGACAAAGCTGGGACGGCAAGAGGAGGCGGAGTCAATGGCTAAGGACATTGGCGACAAGACATTCCCAGACCGAAGCTCAAAGCTCATTGCCAGAGTGAATGGTATCGCAGCTGCTGGGGTTGCGAGTAACCCCTTCCTCGCCCAAAGGTTATTGGCTTTCGACATGGAGACATTGAAGCCCGACTATCCGTTTGCTTACCAGTCTACGATTTTGGACCACAACCGCGCAGCCTTGGATCTACAAACTTCGAAGTTCGGCGGTGTCATCAAGTCTTCTGCACGGACACTCTCACAGCAAAGCGGTGCGACCTCAGACAGTAAAATCAACAGTCTATCTGCTGTCAATGCCGCAGCGCACGCACAGAACAAGACGGGCAAGGAGGCGTTGAAGCACATTCTGCCTTTGCTGGAGAAGCGACCAAACGACGTCGGACTCGTCCTCACAATTGTCCAGCTGTATGTGCAGAGCAACAACTTCAGCTCAGCGACTACACTCCTGGAGAACTTCATCGCAAAGCTTGAGAAATCTGGAGACGCCAGCGACCTGGATGTACGCCACGCTCCCGGTCTGGTAGGCACTCTGGTCAGTCTCTACTCTAGCCAGACACGCCGCGAGCCCGCACGCGACGCTCTTGCTCAATCATCCAAATACTGGCGAGGCAAGTCCCAAACTCGGCCAAGCGGCGTAGCACATCTCTTCAAAGCCGCCGGCAGCGTATTGAGCGAATCGCACGACCCCGAACACCAAACTCTCGCCCGTGAGATCTTCCAAGACCTGCACGACCAAGACGCCTCAGACCGCTACTCAGCCGCCGGTCTCCTCGCCGCCTCACCCGCAACAGCAAACTCGGCCGACCTCTCGTCGCTGCAGCCCATTGACCGTCTCATCAGTGGAATTGACGCCGAAGCTCTCGAGAACGCTGGCATCGCACAGCCTCCAGTTGACCCGTCGTCAGCCGCGGCAGCATCCACACGCAAGCGACCTGCAGAAGAGCAACCGAAGCCCAAAAAGCACAAGAAGCTGTGCGCGAGCAAAATGCCCAAAGACTACGATGCGAACCGCACCATGGACCCCGAGCGCTGGTTGCCTCTGCGTGACCGCAGCACTTACAGACCCAAGGGTGGCAAAAAGGGTAAAGCAAAGCAGGCCATGCTTGCGCAGGGTGCAGTTTCCGAGGACGTCAAGCCTTCGACGCCAGGTGCTGAGGTCGTGAAGGGCAAACAGCAACAACAAAGCGGTGGAGCGAAGAAGAAGAAGGGCAAGGGCAACAAGTGGTAGTCGCAGCTGTAGTGAATATGAATCGATGATATAAAGAGGTATAGATATCAGTCAGAATAATCAACATGAAGAAAACTTTATACGCGGTTATGCGCTGCTTTCGACGCCCCGGACGAACTGAACGATACTTCGAAAAGTCGTAAATCGACACCTGCTAACTCCTCAAAGGCGATCTAATCACTAAGACTCGACTGCCTCGAGCCATTGCTCCGCAAGGGCCGATACTCCCTACTCACGTCCCCACCACGCGTCGTCCCTAACCACAGCGAATCCTGCCCGTGACCATTGAAGGTCCTCGTCCGCCCAGGTCCCGATCCGAACGCCGGATCGGGCAACGCAGGCCCAGGAACCGCCGCTACCCTCTCATCAAAAGGCGAAACCTCAAAGCCATCGTCTTCTGCCCTGGAACCCTTCTCTTCCTTCTTACCGAGCAAACCAGTAACAACCCCAACCGCCTTTCCCACTGGTCCTCTCTTCGTAGCACCAGCAGTCGGCCCCTCCGACTTCCACCACCTGACCATCGCCTCCCAAGCAAGCCCCAGCGCAACCCAAACCGCGTTCGCCACATCGCTCAAATCCAGCGCGTCACGGACAGCTCGCCAGGTTCCTAGGCGAGGTGCGAGAGTTTCTGGGAGGTGGCGGTGGGGCCGCGAGGAGAATTCGGTCGCGCTGTAGGACCAGTGGAACAGCAGACTGAAGGTCACGGCTTCGAGGCAGGTCAGGAAGGAGGGTAGACCGTAGTTGATGTCGTTGTAGGTCAGGAGGCGGGTGGGGGAGAATAGTTTGCCGTTGAGGAGTGAGAAGAGGATCTTTCGTTTTGTCAGTCCATGGATTTGGTTGAGACGGATTTTATTGTGTTGGGTTGGGTGGGACTTACGCCTTGGATGATTTGGAAGAAGATGATTCCGAGGAAAGAGTAGATCTTGGCTCGCTCCTTGTGTGTCCCGGTCATCTCGGATTTCATCCGGCCTGCGAATGCACCGGTGGCTTGCAGAGCGCCTGCGACGAGGACGATGCTTGCGAGGAAGAGCCAGAGGTGGGCGTACTTGGGCGCGAAGGAATTGGAGCAGTATTTGCCGTAGTATTGGGTGACGATCTCGATGATTGTGAAGACAAGGGTGATGAGTGGGTACTGGAAAATCTGTGCCCATGTTCGCTACACTTGAAATCAGAGTCTGGACGGCCACAGGAGCAGTACTTGGGATTGGGATGCAAGATCACTTACTTGGAACCAAGCGAGAGAACCACCTTCGACAATCGCGCCTTTCCTGTCCTTGAACGGGAACTCGTCGAAGTATTTCTCCCGATCTGTACCTTCGGGGCAAACCCATTCGAGAAGTAGGAAGAACAAGGCAGCGATGGCGAACGACTCGTACAAGCCAGCGAGTGGCTGGACGTATTGGTAGGTTCCATACCAAGACAATGCGAGGAAGTTGAAGAGGCTGTAGAAGACTGGTAACGCGATGATTCTCAAGATCTGTCGCTGCTCTTGTGGTGCTGTGTAGTTGCGTACATGTTTCCATGCGAGATAGCCAAAGCTCAGAATCGTTATTGCCAGACAAGGTGCGCAGATCAGGATCGCGAGTTTGTGAAAGGTGATGTCGCTGTGTGAGTATAGAGGGCCGCCCACGAGGCCTGGGACTGGGCGAGCGCAGGTGAGGTGAGCATCTCGTGATGTTGCTCTCGAAAAAAGGTTGTTGGCGGAGTTGAGAGTCGAAGAATTCGATGTTTCTTCCATGAACAAATAGATCGATGGTGCCATTGTTGACTGATGAGATACACTTCTTGTATTCTCGCTGATGTAGAAAGGGCCATGTTGCATGTGGAAGACGATGATTATATTGTTTTATATCTACTTACTTCCTGGTTACTGGATCGGGCAACGGATGCGCTCGTCTGGGATCCTGGTATGAGAAGCCATGAGAGTGGCTGTTTTACGATTGCTGTATGGTGAAGAAAGGCACTCGGGGCATGCCTCACAAGGCGCAGTCGCGTACGGCGGCATGCTCGCCCTTTATGGTAAAGCTCGCGGAAGGATCGCACAGCCTTGCAGAAACAAGTTTAGAACGCGCCGAGATGTTTTAGTCACTCCAAGCGTTTCAATCTTCTCGTCGAGACGAGTCAGCTCGAGCGCAGACACTATTCCCTATTGTGACCGAGTTGCGAACGACAAGAGCTGACGCCTAGATGTACAAGACTCGCGTAGGTAAGTGTATGCACGGCACGTTACTTGGAATCTTACCGAGCGGCTTCAGGCAACAGTCAACACGATCGCTAGAAAATCGATTGGTTCTTCAACATCTGCTCCAGCAACGCCTCTTTCATTCGTTCTTTGATCAAATGAACTGTCCATGAATCGATCATTTCCACCGATCATTTAATGGAGAGACGGCTCGGCAACTCCTTTAGTTGATCGGATCGTTGATGGATGTGAAATAACCATATTCCGTCGCATTCACTTACCCCAGCACTAACCCTAAGCATGTGGGTGACAAAATATCCATGGGAAATGCAGATAGAATGAAGAGCACTTATGAGCAGCCTCTGCTATCAGATTTGACTCAAATCAAACGGTACATCAAACTGTGCAATATTGGTAGAGTTATGTGTATCTCGACTTCCGAAGTCCAAAAAGAGGCATACCACAAATCGATGGACATCCCTTAGCGCCGGACATCCCGTAGCCAATCACAAAATGTAAGTGAACCATGTCAGATTTCCCAACGCACACAGCTTTCATGCCGACGACAAGAGTTTCGACAACCCAAAATACAAGGTATGCTGAGATCCGCGACAATCCAAGTTATCTGGCAACGTATACGGTCTAGAGGAACTCGACGGATAGAATCGGCCAGCCAGCTACAGAGTCACTGGTCTGCCGTTGGTACTTGGTCAAATGCCGCAAGTTGGTAGGTTACAGCATGATCACAACGTAGCAAATCGCCGACAAGAACGTGGTCAGAGTCTTACCGTTCAGAGTGACCGGAGAAAGCAACGACACTGTCGTGCCCGCTGACTGGCTGACTGCCATGTTGTTACTTCCGCGTACACTATGAGTACATGTACAAATGGCAGAACACGAGCAACTTGAGCATCGGTACGAGCCTCGCACCATCACACATACAAGACCGCCACGCATCACCTGTGCAACTGCAGAGTCACCAACCGCTGTGCTTCCCGTGTGTACACACAACGCTCAAGATGCTCCCGATCTTGCTGTTCTCGACATTGTTCTCCTTCACCACCAGCACCAAACCTACACATCACCCCGAACCAGCAGCCATGTCAACCCAATACGATGCCATCGCCACCCAATACAGCGGCATGAAAGACTTCCCTGCCGGATCCCTCAAGTACCCAAGCGTCGACGCAATCATAGGCAACATCACGGGCCTCCGCTGCCTCGACCTCGCAAGCGGCCTAGGACGCTGGTCAAAATACCTGCTCGAAAAAGGCGCCGCCTCAGTCGTCGGGATCGACATCTCAACCCAAATGGTAGAAAACGCCACCCTAGACTCACAAAACCTGGCCCGGCGAGATCCGTGACAAAGCAACTTTCCACATTGGAGATTGCACGAAGCCACTCTCGATCACCAAGAGCAACGACGGAGGCGACGGGCACTACGACCTCGTCTTCGGCGCCTGGCTACTAAACTACGCCGCAAACCCCACCGAACTCCACGCGATGTGGCTCAACATCGAGTCGCGCCTGCGCCCGGGAAAGGGGCGCTTCATCGGCATCGTGCCCAACGTATTCGCCAGCCCCAAAGACCGGCCTATAGACCCCCGCTATGGGATTTCTGTGGATGTGTTGCGTGAAGTCGAGGGCGGGTATCAATGTCTCCTGACTGCTGATACAAAGCCCGAGAAAATCTCGTTTGAGGTGTTTCACTTGAATAGAGAAATTTACGAGAGGACCGCGAAGGAAGCCGGGCTGGTGGATTTGAAGTGGAGGGGCCATGTTTTGCCTCATGGGGATGGTAAGGAGGAGGGGTTTTGGGATGACTTTGAGAGAAGGCCGTCTTTCAAGATCGTCACTGCGCGAAGGTTGGATTACTTACGTGGACCTTCTCTGCAGTGGGATTAGGAGTCGATTCTCTCTGGTCGAGGTACGCTACGCAATCGACACTGTAGCATTCATGTCTCTTTCTCTGTCATGGCTCTTTCACCATGGTTAAGTCACTTTTTCGTGATTGCTCTTTACACATTCACAAGTAGGCGAGATCTCTCTCTCTCTCTCTCACACGCACTTCCTTTCTCTGGCCTTTGCATATAGCAACCCCAACAGTAGCACTTTCGCAATACAGCATGCGCATGCATTCAAAGCAACAGCACAACACCCAATGCCCCACAGCTCTTGCATGGACGAATATGTAAAGCAACAGACCCCATCCGGAAGCTCAACATTCGAGTCGCACGTGCGAGCAAACACGGACTCAAGTGCGACAAAATGACGTTTCTGTGTAAGCAAAGATCGAAAAATCGGGATTACGGAACAAACGGCGCGCGGCATACAACGTTATGCTGTAGCTCTCTCTTAGCAACGGGGAGATTGGATGAGACAAAAATTTGGATTGGTGATCGGCGGCGAGCGCTGTGAGTCTTTCGTTGTTGTCGTTTTGCATGTAAACACGACATGAAAGAAGAGAGTGCAGCGTGTGGTTTGTCTTGAACACAAGGGGCGCGTGAGTTATCGAGCAGCGATCAGTAAGCCATGAAGAGAAGGCATCAGGACAGACTTTTGAGGAAAGATTGAAACTCATGAGTGAATTTGAATATTAGACATTTTGATTTTGTTCGAGTTCCGCCATATGGGCGCTCGAGGTCGGCCGTGAAGGTTTGGGGTAGTTAGTAGTGGGTAGTAGTATAAGCTTGGAAAAATGCAATGAAGTCTATAGATAAAAGAAAGATCTTTCCAGATCGGTTCATGCCCAGGATGTGAGAAAGGTAAAAGAGAAACGTAAGAAACGACAGAACGAAAGGGTGGTGACCGAGCGAACACCGCAGACAACTCTCTACAAGCCAGAGTCGATCTGCGCCACGTAGTTGTTGTCGGTGTAGTCCCACCAGTTGCGGCAGGTCTGGGCGATCGAGGCCGGGACGTCGAACTTGGCCACCTCTCGGGGCTGCTCGAGGATGTTGATGTTCATGCCTTGGGAAGTGTGCCATGCGACGTGGCAGTGGAAAGCTGGAATGAGATGTCAGTTATACTGTTGCGTGACGAAAGGAGTATTAGATAAAACTTACGCCACATGCCGGGGTTGTCAAGCTCGAGCTGGATGACCAGGTAGCCGTTGGGGCGGATGAGCTGGACGTCGCGACGTGCTGGGTTGCTCTCGTTGACGATCTCGCCATCCCATTCACCGTTGCCCTCAGCCAAGACGTGCATGTTGTGACCGTGAGCGTGCATGGGGTGAGAGGCAGGGAGGCCGACGCTGTGCATGATGATGCGGACGGATTTGGCGTTGCCCATGTTGAAGACACGGCGCTCGTCGGGGAACTCGTTGGCACCGACGACGGCATCGAGCAGGACCGGGTCGTTGAAGTCACCCATAAAGGTCTCATTGTTCATGTACCAGACGAACTCGCCAGTGGCGTTATTGCCACCGCTCAGGGTGAAGTCAAGGGTGACCTCAGGGTCGGAGATGTTCATCTTGTAGGAGGGGACAGCGATGTCCAGAGCATCGTTGGCGCATGCAGATGGGTAGAGGAAGCGGGACGCGTCGACGTGCGATTTGGACTTTGGCTTGACGCTGTGGTCGGCATCCTCGTAGAAGATCATGGCTCTGGCGCCAGTGGCGACGCCATCGTTCAAGCTGCAGCCAGTCGTACCCTCGTCGCCAAGACCGGACGGGCCCTCTTCGAGTCGCATCCAGACAGCCTCGGTAGCATCATCACCGCCCTTGACAATGACTTCAGCACGCTGGCCTACACCGAGGGTGACCATGTCAGTACGGTAGGGCTCGACGGCAACAAAATCGTGAGTGATGACGGTCATGTTGTAGCCATCGATGCTGAAGAACAGAACGGCTTCGGCACTGTGGTTGATCAGACGGAGCAGGTGCTTCTTTCCAGTCTTGAACTTGAAGGTCGAGAGGCCGGCGTTCTTGGTGCACTCCTTGTCGGTCTTGCTGCAGGGGTAGTTTGCCTTTCCGTTGATGAGCATGTTGTTGGCCATGGGCGGGAGAATCGGGCCATCACGGGATGAGTGGTAGACTTGATCGAGCAGGTCCTCGTAGTGGGCGTGGAACCAGTCAGTGAGCATGACAGGGCCGAGATCAATGTCCCACTCGCTAGTCGCAGGTCCGTGAATGACCATGGGTCCAGAGAGACCGTTCAGGTACTGGCTCGAGTGGTGCCCGTGCCACCAGGTAGTTCCGAAGAGCTCGGCACGGAAACGGTAGGTGAATGAGGTGCCAGGAGCGATAGGACACTGGGTGACAGTGGAGACACCATCATACCAAGGAGTTCCGGTCTGCAAGAAACCGTGCCAGTGGATAGAGGTTCCATCGTTCTCAAGCTCGTTGCGCACGGTGACCTCGATCCAGTCACCCCAGTTGGCCTCAATCATTGGGCCTGGGAACTGGTTGTTCGCGACAATCATTGGAGTCTTGACACCGTCGGGTGACATGGTGGTGTTGGTGACTGTCCAGTCATATTGGCGGGTGATGCCGGTGTTGGGGATCTCGCCTGGGTTGTACGGGTTGGTGTTGCTGGTGCTCCTGTCACCCCAAGGGTAGACACCACCGCCAGGCTTCGGGCCATCGAGGAAACGGTTAAGTTCAGCGCTGTCGTCCGTGCCGAGTTTGCTCTCCCCTGGGAATGCGTGTATTAGTCCACAAAGTAGTCTGTAAGGAGAAGGCATGATGTCTGTATACCATTGGTCTCGGCCTGAGAGAGCGCGGTTGCGGATATTAATGCATCGTCGACTGGTACTTCTGGGACTTGTGGTACTTGTGGTACTTCTGGTACCTCAGGTACCTCAGGTACATCTTGTGCGGAAACCGACACCGTGGCTGCCAGGGCCAGGGCGGCAATCTGAGAGATGAAGCGCATGTTGGTTGGATGCGCTACTGTATGTGCTATGCACTATGCACCTATGCAAGACAGGAAGGTCGGGGTGGCTGTCGAAGGCGTTTGGTGTTACTGTAAAAGAGTGTGTGTGTAACGAATGAATGTGGTTGTCGACTGTGAACAAGAAAATGTGAGATGCCAGTCGATGGATAGAGTGTTATATACGAGTGAACAACGAACAACATTTGTTCCAATCTGAGTGCATCGTTTGAGACGGCTGTAACGGCGTGCGGTTATGGTCATCTGGAGAACGTCAAAACGATGAACGATGATATGCCATGCGTTGGATTACCCAATTGAACCAGACTGGTATATTTGGAGAGCTGTATAGACCGTTGCAGAGGTCTAGCGCCGCCACATGCGGGCGTGGAGATCCTGCGGGCGATGGTGGCCAGGCGACGACGGCAACAATGGAGCATCACCCCATCGACCCTTGCCTCGTGAGGCGCTGCCGTGCGAGGGCTGGCCATGCATGTCCATGTGTCGGCGCATGTCGTGCGTGTGTGTTGATGTTCCTGTACGACAGCTGTTCAACTCAACAGAGCACGAGCGCACGGTGCACTCTCATTTCTCCAGGCCATGTTCATCAGGACAGGCGGGAGGCGGCAGTGAAACGGCAGACATCCGACCGAGACAGGCAATCTGCTCTTCAAAGACATAATTTTGGCATGTTCAGCGTCTGTAATCATACAACTGCTGCCTCATGTCCACTTGCATGAGCAAGGTGTCGTTGCGAGGCCGACCAGAGAGAGCGATCAGCCTTGCAGGCCTTGCATGAGCCGCCGCCCACCGCCTCAGATTCACTTCAATCTGGCCGACAACGTATGCAGGTACGCCAAGTATACTGCATCGCCGATTGTCGTCGTATCCTCCTTGGATGGTTTGCAGCATAGGAGATGGCACTGCAGAGAAACCTATCCCTTCCGTTCGAGCCGAAGTCTTCGACATCCCAAATGTTACCGTGTCTGCTAAGCGCCGACAGATCCTTGTTGACAAGCTGGCCGCGGAGCTGTGAGTATGATTAACCTGGAGTGTTGAATGTCATTGTCGGCTGTCTGCATTAGGCACTCTGTGTGTGTTTGATGAGAGAGGTTAACCTAACCAAACACTCTGTCGAAGTCGCTGCAGGCTTCCGTGACAGCACACGCCACTGCCCACCCAAGACACCTGCAGAAGCACTCGCTCGCTCGGGGAGGCTGGGTGAAGATACTCGATGTCTTCCCACGAACGTTACCAGGCAGAGAGAGCAAGATTTATATACAGTTCTTTTTAGCACCGCAAACTTGCGCATGAAGTATCTCAAACATGCTCATACTCATCTCATGTCTCTGGTAGGGAAGCAGAGTACACATCGTTGTTAGTCCAAGTGCCTTTCAACGGTTGTGCGCTGTATTGCAACACGATTCCCAAGCTAAATGACATGTAAGTGTCCCGCCTGGCTCTTTCCACTGATCTCTGCGGTAAGGTACCTTAGCTACTTCCATGTACTCATCCAACCTCTTCGAAGCCACTGTACTGGATCGCCAACATGGTACATCAGGTACACATGTCTACCATCTCCAGACCAACACAACAACCAGGAAACCCTTACCTCTCCCTACCCTACCAGGTCACGCGCATGCTGTACTCTGGCCAGATCCCTGCTCATCACCAGCCGCCTTACAGACGCTGTAACCGACGTCCACCTAGCATGATAGACCGCCACACAACAATATGACCAGCCGATCGAAGCAATAACGGTCACTGCCATTCCCAAGCTCGGGAATCAATCGCACCAAACAAACCACAACCTAACAGCTGCGAAAACCCCAACTCGGATCCTCCATTACTCTCCCATGTTTCGACTCGATAGCCAACCCATCGAGCGTATACCAATCTATAAGTACCCAGGTCACCCTAGCAACGACACAAAACAGACGCACCAAACAAACAAGAAAAGACGCCTCATACGCAAGCCAAGGTCAGCATCCTCGCCACAATACTGGATAGAGGCGGGGACGGCGGCGGGGTGGCTCAAAGAAAAATCATGGGAATGCAAGCCTCTCTCTCTCTCTTCCCGCCCCGTGTTGATAGCGTGTATGATGGTGAGTTTGTAGTGCGGGAAACGAGGTAGAGGTACCTAGGTACACCTTTATTGACAGGTGACAGGTACTATATCAATCAGCCCTTGTTGCGACGCCAGACTCCAGCCACACTGTTTACTGCCTCACGCCATAGGTACCTACGAAAGACGAGAGAAAGATAGTGGTGAAGTAGAAGCCGCGGCAAAAAAGAAAATGTATATCTCAAAGTTTCTGCTAGAAAGGGAAAAAAGGACCACACTTCTTCCGCATCTCGTTCGTCCTCGTGCGTGATCAGCGTGCCAGCCGCCTGTCAAGTCATACATCATCACCATTTCGCCAACCACTATGAACAAGTCCAACATCAGCGCTTCTTGGCGGCGCCAATATGAGTTCCGTGCACTTTGCTGCCGAACAGCAAACTGCTCCGGCTCTCCTGCCAGTGAGCGGCCAGAGGGGACAAGTGCAACATCATGAGAGTGCGGCTTGACTTTCCGTTGGCGGCGGTGCCTCCGAGGGATGATTGGAGGAGGTAGGTGAGCTGTTGACACATAGTTAGCTTTTGCACCATCTTCAAGAGTCAAGACAAGACAAGAACATACCTTGGAATTGCGATAAGGCACGTGCGCTTCTCCCTTGCCACTTCCCAGCGCGGCGATGACATCGCCCAGACTGGACAGCGACTTGTTGATCGCTTGGGTTTCTTTCATGCGGTTTCCTTCGGCGCCGGACTGCTTCAGGCGTTCGCTACCTGCTAAATCGACGAGGTTGAGAATACCTTCGCTGCTCTCGCCTGTAGCCGCGCAGGACCCCTTGAGGGTCAGCATGAAAATGCTGTGACTTCGGGACGAGCGCTCGTTCGCTTTTGTGGCGGCGACGCGACGATTCTTCGCGGCGGCGTCCAATAGTTGGTCGACGGCTTTTGTGGTGTAGGCCATTGCTTGTTCGTCGGTCGGTTTGCTCTCGGGTGCTTCAGTGGCGGCCGGAGGCCATGAAGCGTCGTCCTTTGGAGGAGGCCACAGAGCGCGGGCAGTGAGGTTATTAACCGTCGTCTTGCCTGTGATGGGATCGTGGTGGATCTCGTGCTTCTCCTTCTTCTTGCTGCGGGCACTGGCGTCGTCGTCAGTGTCCCAAGTCTTAGCGTCACCGAGCAGATCGTTGATCATCTCGTTGTAGACTTCGACAAAGCTGGCCTCCACGACGTAGTCCCAGCCCTTGCTCTTGAGCCGACGGATCTCGGACAGAAGATGCGAAATGGACGATGGAATGATGCCGTCGACGCCAGACATTCCGAATGTCTTTCCACTGCCGGTCTGACCGTATGACAAGATCGAGACGTTGTAGCCGTCAATGACACTCTGCACAAGCTCTTGACACTCTTCGAATACGCTGCGGTTGGGAGTGCCTGCTGTGAAGACGCGGTCGAAGCCGTACGCGTGCTTTTCGTTCCGTTCTTTGCCGGTCGCAGTTTTCGTCGTTGGGGCATGTACGATCATCTCTTTCGTGCCTTCCAATGAATCGAGGTCTGGGTACTCCACCTTCGCAGGGTCCGTTTCATCGCCAAGCAGAGGTCTTGTTCTCACAAAGACACGGATGTTTCCTTTGAGCTCCAAGATCGTAGCGTTGAGTTTTCTTCGCAGCATCTCCTCTCGCCGAAGGGTCTCGATGGTGGCCTCTTTCGCTGCGAGAGCTTCGGCGAGCTTTTCGCTCATCGTGGTAAACTCCAGACTTTGTGCTTCTTGATTGCCTTCCAGGAAGTGTGCCTTTGAGACAAGAGCCGCCTTTTCTTGTTCCAGCGCAGAGCTCTGTTGCTCCACAGAAGCCAGCTGTTTGCGTAGACTGTTCATTGTCGCATTTCCGGCTTCAAGTTGCGTTTGGAGAGATGTGATGTTGTCCTTTAGTGCTTGCACTTGGTCTGCTGACTCCGCTGCTCGTCCTTCGTCTGACTTCCGCAATGCGTCGATCTCGGACTGTAACTTTGCAATCTCGCTGGCGTGTTTGGTCTTGACTTCGTCGAGTTCTTCCCAGTGTTGCGAAGTCAAGTCTGCGATTTCGTCGCGCTTTTGCTTTTCCATTTCTTCTCTCGCGGCGTTCACCTCTTTTTCAAGGCCCTCCACCGCACGCTCGCCATCTCTTTCGAGCTTCTGCAACTGCTTTTCATGCTTGGAGGCGATGCTACTCGCTTCCTTCTCTTGTCGTCTTTCGATCTCGTGGATCTCACGTTCGTGGTCTCGCCGTGCTTGGTGTAAGTCGTTGGTGGTTGTGTGTAAGTCGTTCTTTGCTCGCTCGAGATCCGCTGAAACGGTCCGACTTGACTTTGTCAGTTCGCGATTGAGTTCCGTCAATTCCTGGACTGTTGCGATGTCAGTTTACATTCCAATACTGGATTTTTCTGGGATGCAAACCTCGACTCTTGTATATTGATAATGATTCCTCGAGTGCGGTTTTCGAATCGGCGGCGGAAGCGAATTGGGTACGGAGCATGGCATATAGAGATTCCTGTCGATTGTTAGCATATTCCTCGTCTTGATCTCCAACTCCACGACTTACCATGTCCTCGAGTCGACCTTTGGTATCCCATGCTGGAACAGATGTAAGCGTCTCTTTGGTCAAAAATACTGGCAACGGGTCTTTCTTGCGCTTCGCGCTCATCGTCGGTGTTCGCAAGTCGCCCCCAGGCGGTTTATGTTTCAAAGGAGAAGGGGTTTGTAGTGTTTGTGCAGATTGTGTGTGACGAAGGGAGGGTGTGAATGTAGGTATCTTCGACGGCGAAACCTCTCCCTTGATATACTCAAGAGAAGGCGGATAACGCTTGCCAGAGATCTTGCGGTCTGGTTCGGGGTCAAGGGAAAGCGCAGTAAACGCTGTGCTCAAAGAAATATCGCGGGTGGGCTGGCCTGTTATCGGCTCTCCTTTACGCATAAGAGAAGGCTCACGAGAAAGCATTGTCTGCTCCTGTAGTGAGCCTTCCCTACTCCCACAGCCGTTCGCGTACGACCCAGAGTGTTGAATCCTTGGGTCGTCCGACTTGTGGTTTTGGCGCAAATCTCCGTGTGTCCTCGTTTTCCGTAGTGTGATGTTGTCGCGACCTGATGGAGCAAAAGAAATAATCGGCGTACCTTTACGCGTTCCCATGACTCCAGCTTCTGCTTCCTCTTCTTCGTTCTCCATTGGTGCTTCGACAGCAGCGACTTGTTGCCGTGCAGCCTGTCGCAATCCAGTGGCTCGGTTCGTAGGGCGGACGCTACTACCAGAGCTACTCGTAGATATATTGGAAGCATTGCGGTAGCTGTTGACTCGAGATCCGGGGAATCCAGTCTTTGGTAGATGCGATCGTGGCGGCGCCGGGGCCTCACCTGCGCGCTCGGCGAGAGTCTTTCGTTTTGAGGGTGGCTCGGGTACTGTCGCGCTACGTTAGTTCTGTGTTCCTGCAGTATTACATCTAATCTCGTGCCAGGCCCCAACTCACATCCGCTGGGCTTGTGTTTTATAGCCGATGGAGGCGGACCCATCTGATTGTCGCGTGCAGTCCGCGCATTGAGGTCGCTCTGACTTGTCTCGGTCAAAGTTCTTCCAACACCCGACAACAATGCTGATGGTACTCTGGTAGGTGGCTTGAGACCAGACTTGGGGCGCATGTTCTCGAGTTGCGACTGCGGGCGGTCCATGATGGCGGCGCGTAGAGGATGGTGTGGGATAGTAGGAAAGTGAGAATGCTGTAAAAGGACAAGCGTTGCGATTCAGGCCATGTTTCACGCTGACGGTTTGTTGCGGGTAGGAGGTGTGTGTAGACAAATGCTGTTCGGCATCTTCCAATGCGCCTGAGGTGTTTTGGCTGGAAGTAAACAGTCGGCAAGCGCGACCCTGCAAAAGAACGGGCCGAAGACGAGGGTTGGCTTTTAGCGCATGGGTTACTAGGGTTGGATTGTTGGATCTTGCATGTCTATTCCACATCAATTCACTGCACTGCTTGATTCAAGTATGATAGCAGCAACTATTAGACCTTTACATGTTATTTCTGAGTGATTTTTTGAGCTGTTTGGAGCAAAGTTGGCGTTGTTGGTTGATGTTGAGTGTCAACTTGTGAATCTTCAATTCGGACTGTATACCAGCACTAGAACTCTGTGACAACGGGACATTCTTCACTGATCCGTTGAACAAGATCAAGTCGATATAATAATCGCAATATATGAGAGCCATACAGTCTGAATGACAAGGATCGGTATAAGACCCACCACCATCGATACCTTACGTAGAAGCGTGACAGCGTTGTCTCGACGGCACAACAGGTTCAGATCGACTCGGTGTTCTTAGGTCCTACCTCCTGGATTCATCACTATGGACTAGATGTATCATCCATGCATGTCAACCTCAGTGGTAGTGTATAGCCAGAAATAATCGAAAGAACAGGACAGTACCTAGTATGATAGTGGTGGGCTGTCTCGCTTTCTCAGGCATATCCAGCAGCGGCGTTTGAACGCTCCGATTGGCTGCCCTGAGATCTGGCAGGAACGCCAATGGTGAGATCATGGAACGCGACTTTCTCAGAGGTGAGATGACATTCAAGAGACACGCTCTCTTGTCATCCGACACCACCCCAATACAACACAACATAATACAATAAACAACATCAACATGTCGAACTCCACAGTCTGCAGCTCGTGCATCCGCTCCCTCCGCCAACAAACCCGCCGCCATCTTCTGCAACGCCAACCACAGAAAACATATCTCCCATCAGCACAAGCAGCAGCCAGCACTACAACCCGAGCCTTCACCACCTCACCTCGCACCCTCAACCAACAACAAAAGCCCACCGACCAAGCCTCCCTCATCGCCTCCCTCCGCGCCTCCTCCAACCCCCTCGCCAAAGCCACAACCGAACCCTACGTAGCCTACGGCGCAACCGAAGACCTCTTCCGCGCCTGCGCCCAAACATGCTCCTACACCATCCCCGCCGCCGAACAGAAGCCCCCCGCGCCCGCGCCCAAGAACGACCGCGGTGAAGACGTCGGCGTCGGCGAAGGCTGGTGGTTCGCGCCCAAAACCTCTGGCGGCCTCGAGCTCCCTGTGACGTTCAACACTTGGGCCCAGGTCATGTACTTGCACATGTATGCTCTGACAGCCCGCCTGCGCAAATTCCCCGCCGAGCACGTGCGCATCTGGGAGCAGAACTTGCTGGACCATTTCTTCTACGCGGCCGAGGATAGGATGGCGATGTGGCACGGCATGGCGGCGCGCGGCGTCAGGAACAAGTACCTGAAGGATCTGTGGGTGCAGTGGCGCGGCGTGCTGGTCTCGTACGATGAGGGGTTGATCAAGGGGGATGCGGAGCTGGGCGCGGCGGTTTGGAGGAATGTTTTCCAGGCGCGCGAGGATGTTGATTTGGCGGATGTGGCGGCTGTGGTGAGCTATTTGAGGAGGGAGGTGGCGAGGTTGGATCGTCTTTCGGATGCGCAGCTTTCGACGGGTGATATCAAGTTCCCCAGTCCGGCGCCGGAGATTAAGGTGCTGGGTGAGATGAAGAGTGCGATGATGGGTAGGAGTTTCACGCAGGAGGATTTGGCGGGTTTGAAGACCGCGAAGGCTGCTTAAAAGGGCATGTGAGCGACGAAGCTGGATGATAGACACCATGTAGCGATAGACTGTATAATCACGTGTAGAAAGTAGCTTCTAATTTTTGTCGAGATAGCCTCGTAAAAGCATTCCAAAAAGGGTATCATCATATCACGACAGACCAACCGACCTGTAAACGCCTCGCTGAACCTGAACCGGAGAGAGCTCCAAACACGCCGTTCACTCATCATACTTGGGAGCGTCATCATCATCCTGCTCCATAGCCTGCTGTCTCTGCCTCGCAGCCTCAGCCATCCGCCTCTTGTTCATCTCCGCCTCATGCGCCCTCCTCTTCTCATGCTCATGCCTCCTGCGCTCCTCCGCCTCGCGCTCCTTCCAGCAATCTCTGATCTTCTTCGAGTTGGCAACAAGATCCTCCTCAGTAACAGCATCCTCGATACTCTCAATCACGCTCTTAACGGTCGAGATATGATTGGCGTCCTTTTTGTCGTCGCGATACCGCGGCGTGCCGTCTTTCTCAATCTTCGGCCGCCAGCATCCCGTAATAGGGTCCCGGAAGCACTCAATGATGCGGTGGTCGATCTGCTCACCCATGCCCTTGATCGCCTCCCACTCTGCATCCGTCAGGGCGAGATTGGCGAAGCGCTGATAGCCCCCCTCCCTGTCGCCGTGATTGACCAGTAGTTCGATCTCGGGCTTCGCATCCCAGTCCTCATAGACACCATCCTCATCTTCGTCCATAGGGAAACCCACAATCTGCAATTTGAAGTCGATGGTATTCTCGTGCGGCGGCTTCCACTTGAGAATGTGCGGGTCTGTGCCGGCGACGTAGGGCGTAGTTTTGCAGGTGAAGATCAGGCCGTCATTCCCGTGCGGAAGGTTGGGCAGCACGTCGCGGAACATCATTTGCGAGCCGTACGACGTCTCCATCTTCTTGAGCTGCAAGCCAAAGGGCTGCGCTTCCACATCCGTAGGGTATTTCCGCGCAAACGTCTTGTAGGGCTTCATCACGAGTGCGTTGATCTTGCCCAGTCGCACGTGGAATGGGCGGTCGGTGATGGACTCGCCGAGCATGCACAGGGCGTCGAAGATGAGGTAGACCAGCCTGGTCCTGCCGTTACCGCAGTCCTGGCGCACAAGCTCGCCGTCCAGCAGCGTGCCTGTGTGGAAAGTGGCGGGGTTGACCTCGTCGCGTGGTAGGTGGAGGGATTCTCTCGCGATGTAGTAGTATTCGTTCTTGCGGTCGATGAGGAATTGCGCTTCTTCCTCTCCTTGTCCCACAAACGAAGTCAGGTATAGCAGACATCGGATCCCGTCGGTCTTTTCGCAGAGAAAGTAGTCGGTGCGCTGGAGCTCGGCGAAGTGCTTGCGTGCGAAGGAGACGGGTTGCGCGCCTGGGAATGAGAGCTGCTGGCGGCCTAGTAGGTCGGCGATGGTGGTGCGGTGGAACTGCATGTCGTTGTGGGGGATTTTCGCCCCGATGTCGTCTAGTGTTACTGAGGAACCCATGGTTGCGGGTTTGTGGATGTGTATGTAGGTGCTTCCTGTTGATGTTGGAGTCGCGAGTCGAGAAGTCACAGCACAAACGAGCAGCTCGCATCGCCCCAGCTTTCACATGCCGATTGTCGGAGGACAAAGACACCGACTTTGCTTCTAGGTCACCAATCAACTCATCACATTGTGCATCTTGTCTAAACAATACTGTGGGCGGCACAATCATCAAGGTCATCAAGGAAACACTGGTATCACAGTGCATACCCGCATTCTAGAAAGACCAAAAGGACGCATGACTACAGACTACTCCATCTCCGTCCAACGGTACTACGAGGCATATCGCATAGAACGCTTTTCACTTCCACGACCAGAATGCATCTTGCTCTTACGCTATTACACTTTAGGTGAACACGAAAGAAGGAATTTTCACTCGGCAGCTTCCAGTCAATCACGAAATTGCTGGATTTGTCCTCCTGGACTTCGCCATTTCGAATCTGCATATCCAATGTGGAGCTCAGATGGAGAACAAAGATCAAGCTCGAGTATGCGCTGCGGTCACTGAAGCTGTCAAACAAGCATGCCTTGCCATGATGCCTTGACAGCCGTTTCTGGACAGCTTCTACGAACGTATGATCTACGACCTGCACGCCGGCACTACAGATCGAGTACTCGATCTACATGCCATTCTTTCAAGAGACTCCGGAGACGTCGTCTTCACAGAACGACACGACAAAACAACAAACACAGCCAACCGACTAATAAAGTAGAAAGTATTATCATTAATCTGTGTCTAGATGTAAGTCAAGTCTAACCCAGCCACCGCCAACCACCTTTCTACTTCCTCCCAAACTTCCACCCCTTATCCTTGCCCCTCACCAGACTCTCGTCAATAATACCACCGCCCGAAGCCAGCGGCGTCGTCAAGTCTTTGAGCAAATTCTCCTCGAACCTCTCTAGCGCCATGGCAAGGACATTCAGCAAGCTCTCGAGAGCGGCGTGGATGGTCTCGGCACTGTCGCTCTTCGCTGCTGCCGTCCAGCTGCTGTTCATGCCTTTGGGGAACATGAGGACGGCGCGGTAGGCGCGTGGCCGTGTGGAGGAGGAGCGCTCGTTGGGTCGCTCGCCATTGGCGGCCATGATTACTATGTCGAAGAGTGGATTGATGTCGCCGGAGCTGCAGGCATTGGGGAAGAGGAGGCGGGCGTTTGCTGGAGGGAGGGTGTTAGTTGGTTCGACGATTGATTGATCGAGGCATGTAGTGAGGGGGTAAGTGGTAGGGTTGACAGGTTGGCTTACATTTGATCTGTGTGCGGAGGATCATGGAGTCGCCGGTGCTGAGGGGTTCATCTGCCTCGAAAGGGCTTATTGAGTTGACGATGCTCATCTTGGTTATGATTGTTGTGATACTTGTCGTTGTCGTCTTCGTTGCTGTTGTTCTTGTCGTCGTAGTCGTCGTCGATGTCGTAAAGGTAGATCGATAGATAGAATTGAGACGATGCGATCGCAGTTGACCAAGTCCAAGGGTTCCGATAGACTGATATATGTGCTGAAGCGATGTAAAACGGTGACGGATGTCGTTCGAAGGATGTGAAGTACTATCAAAGACCCGAAAATGGATGCAGGTCCGACGATATATATCTATGCAACGTGGGAGAGCAGGGAACACACAGTCCACCTTCACACGTGGTACCACGTGGGTTTTCTAGTCATGGGATCACTAGACCATCTAGCAATGGGTAGGGGAGATGAGATCCGGTGTACCGAGTGCCGCACACCGGCTGAAGCTCGCCCATTACTCTGCGCCCCTGGTGAACGTTTTGTTTCGTCTCCCGAGATTATCTGGCAATACGCATCGCCCATGATTCGTGTAAGCGCCAATCTTGTCAGGCGTGCGAAGGTATTGTGGTTCAAGGTTTGTTCGGGAGGAGTAGTGGGATTGGTTCCGTCGACTCTTACATAACGATGTTGTTGTTTTTATGTTGATGGAAGAGGAGGATTGGATCCTCGGATCAACTCAGGGATGATTGTGGGGATTGTTTCAGGTTGAGAACAAGGAAGCTGCGACTGTGGAGGTGAAGCCACCGCACTTCTCTTCCACCAACATCCACCACCACCCGGCTTTTCACGATACAGTAAGGCATGATTTCATCAACAGATGAACAGAGTTCAACTAAACCACCGAAGAAGCGAAAGCAATATCTCACCTGCCGATCAAGTCGCACCAGTCCCCGTCGGAACCAAACGAGTTCGCGCACACCGAGCCGGGCAGGGCACAGCAGAGCGAAAGAGGAAAATGTAAATGCGACTCGTTCGGCGAGCATTTTAACCTTTGTCGATTCAGGTAGCGTCGTCGCACAAAACGCCTCGCGTGCACACCTCTAATCCTGCTGGCACGTGTGGGCACACCGCATGGCTATGACCTTCACCGCACGTGGCGTGTGGTACTGTATGTAGACATCATGCGAATCAGTCACCACATACCATCGCGAGAATGCTGTCGTCAGCCAAACGGTCGCTCTCTCTTGCCCTCACAATTGGACCAGGGCTTCCATTGTCGGTCACGCGAGGACTTTCGCAAATCATCACTTGCCTTCAGGAGGCCTCTCACGAAAGCAAACTCTAATGCAGCCAGGAAAAGCATGCGGTCTCTAATAACATAACTCACCGCATTTCAGGCCCCTACACTCGGAGGAAAGCGATTATGCTTCCTTCCTACACCCCTCAACGACGGCGATCTACTGGTGAAATGTAACCTTGTGCCACGCTTAGAAGCATGTCAGCTCGGCATACATAGCATGACAAAGCACATCCAAATCTTCTATACGACGAGCTCCGTCGGCCTTACATGTGCGAGGCCACCATCCTTCCGCAAGATATACATCTGCACCTGTAAGCTCACGCTGAGACCTTTCGACGCTCCTATCAATTTTCGATACTCATTCCGTCCAGCCGAGAGGTAACGAGTTGTCTGATCGGCTGGGCGAACAGATGAACCCTTGAGATCATACAGTTACAAAGGCTTGATCGGCATCGGCACACTATGATATGATTGATAGAGTGCAGGTATGGAAGTGGAAGTGCATGGTGCGGGCCCCCTCTTTACTTGTCCGAAATCTTTTACTCGCTTATGGAGAAGGCCCAGACTTGACATGCATGCAAATCATGCTCAAGTTCCTAGTCGATAGTGTAAGAGAAGCTACTGCTAACAACTTGGAGGTGTTGTGTTCCCGTGGATTCGTACCCGAGCATGTTGTCTACTCCGCATGTTGCCTACTCCCAAGGCGGCAGCCAAGGAGTAGGGCCGAAGATGAAACTAGACAGCCCGTCGAAGGATTCCAAATGGCAATTAAAGGATTGCAGGAGTTCTGCATGTATGCTGTACAAAGAGTCATGGGCTACACGCGGTGGTACAACGATGGAGGCCGATTTCTGAGAAGCTACTATGCAAGTTGAGGTTATCGACAACAGCCGAATTGACCACAAGCTCCAGGCACTTCCATTTGACGCCACCGAACCCTCGCCGCTGTTGTATTTGGTCCATCAAACAACTAGGACTTCCGCACGTACGCCCAGGGCCCTCAAGATCGCGATCACAGCCTAATGCAGTGCCTACAACCAAGTTCCGCGGAACATCGTTTGACATTATGCGAGGTGTCATCGCCGTTACCCAAGTCTTTGGCAGCCGCTGCGAGCGGAGAGGAGGTTGCAAACCTTTGACTTCAGCGTGTTGCCGTACTAGTGATTTGCGAATCAACCGAACACTCGACTGGCTTGGAGCAAAGTCTGACGTGGAACCGAGGTGGCCGTCTATGCTCTTGTTACGGACCATGAAGCCTCGGGTCTGATGGAGAGATCGGTTGTGCGTGAGGAACCTATGGCGGGCACACTCTCATCGAGTCTGTGCATGTAAACACGTCGTCACTGACAACTTAGGATGTCGATCCGAAAATCGGCGCTGCGTCGTTGCGCAGAGCCATCTTGCCTCCGTCTCAAATCCCACCCACATCCCATCCCCAGCAACATGACTCTACCATGATCGGCGTCTACGACGCGAGCCTACTACGACATGGTAGCATCGCATACAATTTTGCGGATCTTCAACGATCTCCAAAAGGCACAACCCTCACCTCTTCCAATTCTCGATGCTCTTAGGCTGCCGCAACACGCGAGACCACGACCACATCGGTCCCCAAAACCATCAAGTCCACACTCTCAAGTTTGAGGATCCGCTCGAGCAACACCCATCTCCCACGACTGACGTCGCAAACAGACTTCCTCATCACCCCCGCTGCGAATCGACCCTTTCATCCATGTACTTCCAGCCGCTGCGACTGACTAGGTATTAGCGGTTTCAGTACAACATCACGTGCAATCGTGACATGTAGGCACGTTGCCAGCAGTCTGTTCAGCCAGCCAGCTGTCAGCCTAGCTCAGCCCAGCTCAGTCTGTCTATCTGTCCAGAACATCCCGCTAGATACTCCAGAGAATATTGAAGAGAAGCGCCGAACATGTTGTGACATGAGCATTTCTCAAAACCAATCCTGGGCAAACTTTCAACATTCCACAAAAAACAACATCATATGCGCTTCGCACAGCTCTTGACGAGCTACAAACCTCATTCAACCCCAAGAAAAGAAACAATTGATGAATACTCGACGGGGGCCAACGACTGAAACCTTTCAGGATCATGAATCAGACCGACACCAATCTCGAGTCGAAACTGAGTAACAGAAAATAAAGAAACACGCAAAGCAAGCAAGCAAGCAAGCAAGCAAGCAAGCAAGCAAGCGAAGAATCGACGAACTCGCGTGGTGGACCAACCAAGCGACAAGACAACGATGTCGGAAATGCTGCACGACAACCCCTCGCGTTGCGGGCAAGTCAATTTCCTTCTGC
>Ga0265797_10001326_pt1 | contig 43601 bp, 38 predicted proteins | sample P2T30metagenome_FD_192433 | JGI IMG/M metagenome (GOLD analysis project Ga0265797, IMG submission 192433) | Plant litter microbial communities from East Loma Ridge, Irvine, California - P2 T30 | ecosystem: Environmental > Terrestrial > Plant litter > Unclassified | place: USA: California...
CATCATCTTCCTGGATGAAGGGCAGAGCCTGTTCATGCCGCGCGGCCGCAGCGAAAAGAAATGGGAAGACGACACCGCCAACACCCTGCTCGGCCTGCTGGACGGCGTGAAGAGCGACAAGGGCCAGGGCGTGATCTGGGTGATCGCCTCGAACTTCGACGATGCCTCGACCGAGATGGACGAAGCGATGCTGCGCCGCTTCTCGGTCAAGATCAACTTCCGCCTGCCGAACAAGAACGAGCGCCGTGAGTTGCTGCGCAGCTTCCTCGCCAAGAAGAAGGATGGCCTGGTGAACTATGACAATCTCGACCTGGACCAGGTGGCGGAAATCACCCAGAACCTGAGCCCGGCACTGCTGGAAACCGTGGTCGAACGCGCTTCGATGCTGTCGATCCAGGAAAAAGCCATCATCGACACCGACCTGCTGTTCCGTGCCTACGAACGCGCCACCATCGGCCTGACCGACCGCGCCACCACCGCCGAAAAGCACAAGCAGCGCGAACGCATCGCCGTGCACGAACTGGGCCACTTCTTCATGCAGATCGACCCTTATCTGCGCGCCGGCATGAGCCTGGGCGAAGTGAAAGAGAAATCGCACCTGCTGAAGATCAGCACCGAGGCGGTCTCGAAAATCGGCGCGCTGGGCTACGTGCTGCAGTCGGGCGAGGACATGTCGCTGCGCACCCTGGAAGAGCTGGAAGCCGACGTGGTCGGCCTGTACGGCGGCGTGGCGGCGGAAGAGCTGTTCTATGGCGCCCGCGGCATCTCGGTCGGCAGCCAGAACGACATCGAGAAGATCACCAAGATGCTGAACCTGATGGTCGGCCGCCTGTCGATGTACTCGCGCGCCAAGATCGACTACAGCCAGTTGCAGAACGACGCCAGCGGCGAGCACACGCTGCGCCAGGTCGAAGAGAAGTCGGACGAGCTGTACAGCTACACGCTGGACGCGATCCGCGACTACCGCGACGTCATCGTGGCGCTGAAGGACACGCTGCTCGACCAGTACGTGCTGTCCAAGGATGCCGTGTTCGCGCTGCTGGAAGAACACCACGACATGCTGCAGGCCGGCCTGGCGCACCAGCGCCATGCCAACCTGAAGCTGTGCGCCGAGGAAGCCGTGGCATAAGCGTCTCGCATGCACAACACCGCCCACCCTGTTCGCAGGGTGGGCTTTTTTTTGCGTGTCAAATCCGCAAAAATGATTGCGTTAAGGAAATTTGTTATTTAAAATTGACCACAATTCAGCAAAAACAGTAATCAAAGGAGTCGTATTGTCATGAACCATATTCTCGAGGTGATGGCCGTTACCGTTCCCCGGGACGAGCGGCTGGCGTGGATTGCCCTGGCATCCATCCGCGAACAGCAGGCCACCGGTCCGAAAGCGGCCGCGCTGGTGCGCTTCCATGACATCCTGGTGTCGGTGTACCCGTGCCAGGCGGCCTACGCGTCGTACGACCCGGCGATCGAAGAATGCCCCTGGGCCTACCCGGGCCGGCTGCTGGAACAGGTCGGCAGCCAGATGGCGACCCTGGCCCTGCGCTCGGCGCACCTCGACGACGTCATGGATTTCATCGTGATCACCGCCGGCACGCTGGGCCTGACCGTGTTCGACAAACAGCGCGGCCAGATCCACCGCCCGCCGACCCTGTCGCCCGAAGTCACCTACGAGATCCACGTCCATGGCGTGCGCCCCGGCTTTGCCAAGGACCGGGTGGCGGCACGAATCGCACGCGCCTTCCACCAGGATCCGGCGCGCATCCGCGCCATGCTCGACACGCCCAAGGCCCGGGTCAAGAAGGGCAGCGAGCGCCTGGCGGCACTGCGCTGCCAGGCCATGCTGTCCAAGCTGGGCTGCTGCTGCAGCATCGTCGCCGAACCGCTGTCGCCGCTGAAGCATTTGCCCGACATCAGCCTCGCGGGCGGCAACGGCACGGCCGCTCTCGAGCGCCTGCAGCGCTGCGCCGAGCTGGGCCACGCGGAATCGCAGTACCAGCTGGGATTCCTGCTGGCGCGCGGCCTCGATCTGCCGCAGGACAGCATCCAGGGCGTGAAATGGATCGAAAAGGCGGCTGCCCAGGGCCATTGCGAAGCGCAGTGGGCGCTCGCCTTGTGCTACCGCGAAGGCAATGGCGTGTTCAAGAGCTATGCCCGCGCGCTGGACTGGATGCGCAAGGCCGGCGCGCAAGGCGATCCGCACGCGCAGACCAGCGTCGGCCACATCTATTGCAAGGGTGAAGGCGTGCAGCCCGACCTGTTCGAAGCGCGGCGCTGGTTCCAGCTCGCCGCGGCCCAGGGCGACAGCCAGGGCCAGTACTGGCTCGGCAAGATGCTGCACGAGGGGCAAGGCGGCGAGATGAACCGCGAACAGGCCAACCGCCTGTTCATCCGCGCCGCGCAGCTGGGCAACCTCGACGCCAAGATGCGCCTGCAAGCGGCGTAGGGTGGGCGGCTCGACCGCCGCGGGCTAATCCGACGGTACGCCTGCGCCGCCCACGCGGTGGTACGCGACGGCCCCGATGATGTACACGAAATCGGAGCCGCTAAAAATCTCAATGCGCCGCCGCCGCCGGCACCTGCGCCAACCCCTCCAGCACATGCCGCGTCATGCTGCGCGCCAGCTCGTGTTCCCCCACCAGCACCGTCCCGCCGGTTTCCTCGCGCAGCAAACGCGCCTCTTCCTCGTTATGCGTGCGCACCAGCACCTGGATCTCCGGATTCAGCGCCTTCGCTGTCTCGATCATGGCGCGTACATGGAAGGTATCCGGCGTCGCGATCACCAGCATCGAGGCGCGCGCGATGTGGGCCTGGATCAGCACCGCCGGCTCGGCGGCGTTGCCGGCCACCGCCGGCTGGTCGCGCCGGCGCAGCTCTTCGACCATCTCGCGGTTCTGCTCGGCCACCACGAAGTGGATGCCCTGGCGCGTCAATTCTTCGGCGATGCGCCTGCCGACGCGGCCGTAACCGACCAGCACCACCTGCCCGGTCAGGCGTTCGTGGGTGACGTTGGCCGGCAGCTCGGCCAGCGGGTCGGGCGAGCGTTCCATGCGGCGCGCGTGTTCCGACTTGCCGCGCACCCAGCGCTCGAGCGGGGCGATCATCTTGAACATCAGCGGGTTGACCGCGATCGAGACGATGGCGCCGGCCAGGATCAGGTTCTGGCCGAGTTCCGGCAGCAGGCCGAGCGACATGCCCAGCGCCGCCAGGATGAACGAAAATTCGCCGATCTGGGCCAGGCTGGCCGACACCGTCAGCGCCGTGTTCAGCGGATAGCGCAGCACCAGCACCAGCACGAAGGCGGCCAGCGATTTGCCGAACAGGATGACGCCCAGCACGGCCAGCACCTGCAGCGGATGCTCGACCAGCACGCGCGGGTCGAACAGCATGCCGACCGAGACGAAGAACAGTACCGAGAACGCATCGCGCAGCGGCAGCGATTCCTGGGCCGCGCGGTGGCTCAGTTCCGATTCGCGCAGCACCATGCCGGCAAAGAAGGCGCCCAGCGCGAACGACACGCCGAACAGGTGCGACGAACCGTAGGCGATGCCGACCGCCGCCGCGATCACGGCCAGCGTGAACAGCTCGCGCGAACCGGTCTTGGCCACGCGCCACAGGAACCACGGGAACAGCTTGCGGCCGACCACCAGCATGAAGGCGACAAAGCCGCCCACCTGCAGCAGGGTCCAGCCCAGCGTGGCCCACAGTGAGCCGCCATCGGTGGTGCCCTTGCCGCCCAGCGGACCTGCCAGTGCCGGCAGCAGCACCAGCATCATCACCGTCACCAGGTCTTCGACCACCAGCCAGCCGACCGCGATGCGACCATTGAAGGAATCGAGCTGGCCGCGGTCCTCCAAGGCCCGCAACAGTACCACCGTGCTGGCCACCGACAGCGCCAGGCCGAACACCAGGCCGGCGCCCAGGCCCCAGCCCCACCAGTGGGCCAGGCCCATGCCGAGCAGGGTCGCCACCGCAATCTGCAGCACGGCGCCGGGCAGGGCGATGCCTTTTACTTCGAGCAGGTCGTCGAGCGAAAAGTGCAGGCCGACTCCGAACATCAGCAGCATCACACCGATTTCCGCCAACTGGGATGCCAGCGCGACGTCGGCAACGAAGCCCGGCGTGGCCGGGCCGATGATGACGCCGGCGGCGAGATAGCCGACCAGCGCCGGCAGGCGCAGGCGTACGGCGAGCATGCCGAACACGAGGCCAAGGCCGAGGGCGGCGGCAACGGTGGTGATCAGACTGATGTTGTGATCCATGCGGGTTTTGGCTCCTTGTCAATATACCGCGACAGTATAAGGGACGATCGTGCCTCAGTCCGAAAAGCGGCCGAAAATAGCCTTGAATACCCGGTTTTTCTATTGTGAACGCTGCAAATGCCCGCAAATCGACGCGTTACGGGTAGCTTGAAGGATGCTCGCCTGCTGTAGCGCGACATTTCCTGTCGGCCTGGTCTAGCATAATGGCGTGAGCACAACATCCAACCCCATCAACAACCAGGACAAAGCCGCAGAGCTGCGCAAGTCGAAACGGCTGGCGCTCGCCTTTTTCATCGGCGCCGCCGTCCTGTTCATCATTTCCTTGTTCCTGCCGCAGACCTGGTGGAGCGGCCTGCTGAAGGCTTTCGCTGAAGCGGCCATGATCGGCGCCCTGGCCGACTGGTTCGCGGTGGTGGCGCTGTTCCGGCGCATCCCGATTCCGATCGTGTCACGCCACACCGAGATCATCCCGGCCAACAAGGCGCGCATCGCCGACAACCTGGCTGCCTTCGTGCACGAAAAATTCCTCGATACCGATTCCATCGTCGGCCTGATCCGGCGCCACGACCCGGCCAAACAAGTGGCCGACTGGCTGGTCAAGCCGGTCAATACCGAACTGCTGGGGAACTACCTGGTGCGCATGAGCGGCTGGGCGCTCGACTTCATCGAAGATGCCGCGGTGCAGAACTTCATCCGGCGCGCCATCCACACCATGGTGCAACAGGTCGACCTGTCCAAGACCAGCGGCACCCTGCTCGAGAGTTTTACGCGCGATAACCGCCACCACGAACTGCTCAACGAAGGCATCGCCCAGCTGGCCCAGCTGCTGGCCAACGAAGAAACCCAGGCCGTGATCGCGCAGGGCATCGTCGACTGGCTGCGCGAGGAATACGCCTTCATGGAGCGCATGCTGCCCTCGGACATGATCGGCAAGAAGGGCGCCGACCTGACGGTGCGCATGGCGTCCGGCATCCTGAACCGCGTCAGCGAAGACATGCAGCACCCGCTGCGCCTGCGCTTCGACGCCTTTACGCGCGAGTTCGTGGAGCGCCTCAAGACCGACCCGGATTTCATCGCGAAGGGCGACGACATCAAGCGCCACCTGATCGGCGACGCCACCCTGAACGGCTACATCGGCTCGCTGTGGGGCGACCTCAAAGGCTGGATCAAGCGCGACCTGGACAGCGCCGATTCGGTGCTGCGCACCCGCATCGTCGCCACCGGCGCCTGGGTCGGACGCATGCTGGCCGACGACCCGCAGCTGCGCGCCTCGCTCAACGAGAACCTGGAACTGGCGGCGCGCGGCGCGGCGCCCGAATTCGCCGGCTTCCTGACCCGCCACATCGCCGACACCGTCAAGCAATGGGACAGCCGCGAGATGTCGGAACAGATCGAACTCAACATCGGCAAGGACCTGCAATACATCCGCATCAACGGCACCATCGTCGGCGGTTTGATCGGGGTGTTGCTGTACCTGTGTTCGACCCTGCCGGCACTGTTGCGTTAAGCACGCATGGGGTCTCATCCGTGCGTCATAAATTGTAAAAAACGCTATATATTAGTGACACTATATTTTTAGAACCGAGACAGGGGCTTCGATGCGTGTGCACGCCGCTTTCATCCCGATCCTCGGCATGGCAGCCGCAACGGAGACAAGCTCGGCGGCGCCGCTCCAGGACGCTTTACACGCCTACGGCATCCAGGCCTGGCACATCGGCCGCCTGTGGAACTTTACGCTCGGCCTGTGCGCGCTGGTGTTTACAGCGATCGTCGCCGTGACCCTGGTCGCGCTGTGGCGCGCCCCGCGCAGCGACGCCCGCACACCGCCCGACCTGAGTTCGCTGGAGCGCCCCGAACGCCGCATCCACCGCACCGTGGCCTGGGCCGCCGGCATCGCCACGCTGGGCTTGCTGGCGCTGCTCGCCGCCGACGTCTTCACCAGCCGCGCGCTGGGCCGCTTGCCGCTGCAGGACGCCGTCAACATCGAACTGATCGGCCACCAGTGGTGGTGGGAAGCGCGCTACCTCGATCCCGATTCCTCGCGCCAGTTCGTCACCGCCAATGAGCTGCACATCCCGGTCGGGCGCCCGGTCATCGTCACGCTGCGCAGCGACGACGTGATCCACACGCTGTGGGTGCCCAACCTGCACGGCAAGCGCGACATGATCCCGGGCCGCACCGCCACCCTGCAGTTCCGCGCCGACCAGCCGGGCACCTACCGCGGCCAGTGCGCCGAATTCTGCGGCCTCGAACACGCGATGATGGCGCTGCTGGTGGAGGCCGAGCCGAACGCGCAATACGAAGCGTGGGCCGCACGCCAGCGCCAGCCGGCGCCCGCACCCGCGGCCGGACCGGCCGGCGATGCCGCCCGCCGCGGACACGACCTGTTCCTGGCGAAGTCCTGCGCGCGCTGCCACACCATCAACGGCACCGGCGCCACCGCGGCGCTGGGCCCCGACCTGACCCACCTGGCCGGCCGCAAGACCATCGGCGCCGGCATGCTGCCCAACGACGGCAGCCACCTTGCCAGCTGGATCCTCGATCCGCAAACCCTGAAACCGGGCGTCTACATGCCTGTCAATCCCATGCGCCCCGACGAACTGCACGACCTGCTGGCCTACCTGGAGACCTTGAAATGACGGCGCCGCATCTCAGTCCGGAAGACGCAGCGCAGCTGGAACAGACCTGGCGCGATCCGCCCGGCATCCACGGCTGGTTCTCGGCCATCAACCACAAGACCATCAGCCTGCGCTTCATGATCACGACCTTCGTGTTCTTCGTGCTGGGCGGCCTGCTGGCGCTGGCGATCCGCCTGCAGCTGGCGGGGCCCGACGGCAAGGTGGTCGGCGCCGACATGTACAACCAGCTGTTCACCATGCACGGCAGCACCATGATGTTCCTGTTCGCGGTGCCGGTGATGCAGGCGGTGGCGACTTACCTGGTGCCGCTGATGATCGGCGCGCGCAGCGTGGCCTTCCCGCGCATGAATGCCTTCGCCTACTGGATCTTCACGCTCGGCGGGATGATGCTGTTCCTGGCGTTCTTCCTGAACCTCGGCCCGGACGCCGGCTGGTTCGCTTACGTGCCGCTCTCCAGCCTGCAGTACTCGCCGACCAAGCGCGTCGACATCTGGGCCCAGATGATCACCTTTACGGAAATGGCCGGCCTGATGGAAGCGATCGTCCTGATCACCACCATCCTCAAGATGCGCGCGCCGGGCATGACCCTGAACCGCATGCCGCTGTTCGTCTGGGCCATCCTGGCGACCTCCTTCATGGTGCTGTTCTCGATGCCGGCGGTGATGCTGGCCAGTACCGCATTGATCACCGACCGCCTGGTGAACACCCAGCTCTTCAACCCGCTCAAGGGCGGCGACGCGCTGCTGTGGCAGCACCTGTTCTGGTTCTTCGGCCACCCGGAGGTCTACATGATCTTCATCCCGCCGCTGGGCTTCATCTCGAGCATCGTCGCCACCTTTTCGCGGCGGCCGATCGTCGGTTATCCGGCGATGGTGCTGGCGGTGGTCGCCACCGCCTTCCTCGCCTTCGGCCTGTGGGTGCACCATATGTTCGCCACCAATCTGCCGGAGCTGGGCAAGACCTTTTTCACGGCCGCCAGTTTGATGATCGCGATCCCGACCGCGCTGCAGATCTTCTGCTGGATCGCCACGCTGTGGACCGGCCGCATCAACCTGCGCACGCCGCTGCTGTTCGTGCTGGCCTTCTTCGTGATCCTGCTGGCCGGAGGACTGACCGGCCTGATGCTGGCCTCGGTCTCGCTCGACACCCAGCTGCACGACAGCCATTTCGTGGTCGCCCACCTGCATTACGTGCTGATGGGCGGCGCGGTGTTCCCGCTGTTCGGCGCCTTCTATTACTGGTTCCCGAAGTTCAGCGGACGTATGTTGAATGAAAGCCTGGGCCGCTGGAACTTCTGGCTGTTCTTCATCGGTTTTAATTTGGCCTTCTTCCCGCTGCACGTGCTCGGCCTGCAGGGCATGCCGCGCCGTGTGTACACCTATCCGGCTTCGATGGAGTGGGGCACGCTGAACTTCCTGTCCACGGTCGGCGCCTTCATGATCGCAGTCAGCATCCTTCTGTTCATCATCAACGTGCTGCGCAGCCGCCGCCACGGTGAACCGGCCGGCAACGACCCCTGGGGCGCCGGCACGCTGGAATGGAGCATGCCGTCGCCGCCGCCGGCCGGCAACTTCGAGATGGTGCCGGTGGTGCACGCGCGCGACCCGTTGTGGGAGCCGGCGCGCCTGCCCTCGCACGTGAGCGGCCTGGCCAACGACTACCGCGAGATCCTGGTCACCTCGGTGGCCGATGCCAAACTCGATCATCGCCTGTGGCTGCCGTCGTCCTCGCTGGCACCGTTCGCGACGGCGCTCGCGACCACGGTGCTGTTCGTCGGCTCGATCTTCACGCCCTGGGCCGTGGTGTGGGCCGCGGTGCCGGTGGCGATCGGCGCCACCTGGTGGTTCTGGCCCAAGAAGGACATCGTCGAGCAGCGTACCGGCTCCGAAGTCAGCCCCTACGAGGTGCAGCAATGAGTGCGGCGCAGGACCACAAGCCGCAGGATCCGGCGCTGCTGGACGTGAAGGGCTTGCCCACCTTCGGCTTCGGCCACCGCAGCCCGATGTGGTGGGGCACGATGGGCCTGGTGGCGATCGAGAGCACCGTGTTCGCGCTGGCCATCATGTCCTATTTCTACCTGCGCAGTCACGCCGGTGCCTGGCCGATGAGCGGCCTGCCGCCGGACCTGCTGTGGGGCACGGTCAACACGGGCATCATGGTCGGCAGCATGATCCCCAACCACTTCGCCAAACGCGCCGCCGAGCGCCTCGATTTGCCCAAGGTGCGGCTGTGGATGACCGTGTGCATGCTGGTGTCGGTGGCTTTCCTGACGGTGCGCGTGTTCGAATTCAAGACCCTGAACACGCACTGGGACAGTGACGCCTACGGTTCCATCGTCTGGATGCTGATGGGCCTGCACACGACCCACCTGATCACCGATGCCTACGACTCGCTGGTGCTGACGGTGCTGATGTTCACCGGCCCGCTGGAAGGCAAGCGCTTCGTCGACGTCAGCGAGAATGCCGGCTACTGGTATTTCGTGGTGCTCAGCTGGATCCCGATCTATGCGGTCATCTACTGGGGCGCGCGCATATGAAACTCCCCAACTGGCCCGCGCTGCTGCTGGCGCCCTCGCTGGCGCTGGCCAGCCAGTCGGTCATCTATGCGCTGGTGACGCCTTCGTGCAAGGGCCAGAGCACGCTGGCGCTGCATGCGGTATCGGCCGTGACGCTGCTGGTCTGCGTTGGGTTCACCTGGATGGCCCGGCATAACTTGAAGGCCGCGCCGGAACCCCAGCCGGACGATGCCGCATCACGGCGGCCGGCCTTCATCGCCATGGTGGCCTGCCTGGTCGGGGCCTTGTCCTGCCTGGTGATCGCGGCCATGTGGTTCCCGCAGTGGGTGCTGTCGCCATGCGCAAGCTGATCTGGGCGTCACTCCTGCTATGGCTGCCGGCCGCGCCGGCGCTGGCACACGATGTCAACGGCAACTACCTCAGTTGGGGCGCCGAGCCCTGGGTCGCGGCCTGCCTGGCGCTGTCCCTGATCTGGTACCTGCAGGGCATGCTGCGCCTGTGGCCGCGCGCACGCCAGTCGCGTCCCGCGCTGCTGCGCCAGTTCGGCTGCTTCGGCGCCGGCTGGGCGATGCTCTTGCTGGCGCTGGCCTCGCCGCTCGACAGCGCCGGCAGCTACGGCTTCTGGGCGCACATGGTGCAGCACGAAGTGCTGATGATCGTTGCCGCGCCGCTGATGGTGCTGGGACGGCCGTTCGGGGTCTGGATCTGGGCGCTGCCGTCGGCATGGCGCGGCGGCGTCGGCAAGGCCACGCACTGGCGCTGGCTTGCCTGGTGCTGGGACATGATCACCCGCCCGCTGCACGCCTGGCTGATCCACTTTGCCGCGCTGTGGATATGGCACGTGCCGGCGCTGTTCCAGGCCGGCCTGGCCGACAACGACATCCACGCGCTGCAGCACGCCAGCTTCCTGTTCAGCGCCCTGCTGTTCTGGTGGGCGGTGCTGGGCCGGCACGACATGCATGCATCGCGCGGCGCCTCGATCTTCTACCTGTTCACGACCATGATGCACACCGGGGCGCTGGGGGCGCTGTTCACGATGTCGGAGACGATCTGGTATCCGCTGTACGGCGACCGGCCGTCGCTGTTCGGCTTGACGCCGCTGGAAGACCAGCAGCTGGGTGGCCTGATCATGTGGATTCCGGGCGGGCTGGCGTATGTGATCGCCGGGCTGGTGCTGGGGGCGCGCTGGCTGTCCCCGGCAGCGCGGCCTTCGCACGCGCCGCCCGCGCAGGCGCCTGCGCAGCCTGCACACACGCGGGCTCCATCGCGCGGCGTATGAGCGTAAGATCGACCGCAGAGCTGACCATCCTCACCATCAAAAGGAGCCTGCCATGAACCCGGCATCGAACGTACCGCAGGTCGAACTCGCGCGCTACCTGGTCCCGATGGACGCCAGGCTGGCGCAGGGCTGCCTGGTGGCCGCCGGCATCCCCGCCGTGCTGGCCGACGCCAACCTGGTCCAGACCGATCTGCTGCTGGCGCCGGCGCTGGGCGGCGTCGGCATCCTGGTGCCGGAAGATTATCTGCAGCGCGCCGAGGCCGTGCTGGCCGCCTACGAGCGCGGCGAGTTCGCGCTGGACGAGAATGCGGACGTGGGCGAACCTCAGGCTTGAGCGCGCCCGCAGTGACGTCCGCGGTAAGGCCGGCGCTTACGCTGCCAGCTTCTGCATCTCGGCGTACAGGTCGGCCTTGCCCTCGAAACCGATGCCCGGCAAGTCCGGCATCGTGATGAAGCCGTTCTCGACCTGCACGCCATCCGGGAAGCCGCCGAAAGGCTGGAACAGGTCCGGATAGGATTCGTTGCCGCCCAGGCCCAGGCCGGCCGCGATGTTCAGCGACATCTGGTGGCCGCCGTGCGGGATGCAGCGCGTGCGCGACCAGCCGTGCTGGTGCAGCATGTCGAGCGTGCGCAAATATTCCACCAGGCCGTAGGAGAGGGCACAGTCGAACTGCAGCCAGTCGCGGTCCGGGCGCATGCCGCCGTAGCGCACCAGGTTGCGCGCATCCTGCATCGAGAACAGGTTCTCGCCGGTGGCCATCGGCTTGTCGTAGTAATTGCGCAGGGTGGCCTGCAGCTCGAAGTCGAGCGGGTCGCCGGCTTCCTCGTACCAGAACAGGTCGTACTGCGACAGCGCCTTGGCATAGGCAATCGCGGTGTCGAGGTCGAAGCGGCCGTTGGCATCCACCGCCAGCTTCTGGCCGTCGCCGAGCACCGACAGGATGCTGTCGATGCGGCGCAGGTCTTCGTCGAGCGACGCGCCGCCGATCTTCTTCTTGACCACCGTGTAGCCGCGGTCGATGTAGCTGCGCATCTCGTCTTTCAGCTTGCCGTGGTCCTGGCCCGGATAGTAATAGCCGCCGGCCGCGTACACGAACACCTTGCGCTCGGGCTGGCCGTTGCCGTAGCGTTCGGCCAGCAGCTGGAACAGCGGCTTGCCATCGATCTTGGCGGTCGCATCCCAGATCGCCATGTCGATGGTGCCGATGGCCACCGAGCGCTCGCCGTGGCCGCCCGGCTTTTCGTTGGTGAACATCGCGTCCCAAATGCGGTGCGGATCGAGGTTGTCGCCCTTGTCGTTCAGCAGCGAGCCCGGATCGGCTTCCAGGATGCGCGGAATGAAGCGCTCGCGCATCAGCTTGCCCTGGCCGTAGCGGCCGTTCGAGTTGAACCCGTAGCCGATCACCGGCTTGCCGTCGCGGGTCACGTCGGTGATCACGGCCACCAGGCTCAGCGTCATCTTGCTGAAGTCGATGTAGGCGTTGCGTATGGGGGAGCTGATGGGGAGGGTTTGTTCGCGGATCTCGACGATTCTCATGATGGACTCGATAAGCGGTGTTGAAGAGCCCTCAGGATAATCCGGCCGCCATTGCCTATAATTATCGAATGGTGAATTGATTATTTACTGAGAATGAATAATGCGCATTGAATCTGATCCTGCATCCGAAATGGCCTTCTTCGTGCTGGTGGCCCGCCACGGCAGCCTGGCCGCGGCCGCGCGCGCCCTCGACCTGACCCCGCCGGCCGCCACCAAGCGCCTGGCCCAGATGGAAGCGCGCCTCGGCGTGCGTCTGGTCAATCGCACAACGCGCCGCATCAGCCTGACGAGCGAGGGTGAGACTTACCTGGCGCACGCCACCCGCATCCTGGCCGACATCCGCGTCATGGAAGACGAGGTCGCCGGCGCCGGCAGCACGCTGCGCGGTCTGCTGCGGGTGAACGCGACCCTCGGCTTCGGCCGCACCACGATCGCGCCGCTGCTGTCGGCCTTCGCCAAGCGCCATCCCGAGGTCGAGGTGCAGATGGACGTCACCGACCGCCCGGTCGACCTGGCCGAGCAGGGCGTCGACCTGGCGATCCGCTTCGGCGCGCCGCCCGACCAGCGCCTGAACGCGCGCCGCGTGATGTCGAACCGGCGCTTCCTGTGCGCCTCGCCGCTGTACCTGGAACAGCACGGTACGCCGGCGACACTGGCGGATCTTGCGAATCCAGCTTTACATCGCTGCATCCTGCACCGCCAGAACGACGACGCCTACGGCATCTGGCGCTTTACCCAGGGCGACCGGACCGAGGTGGTGAAGGTGCATGGTGCGCTGTCCAGCAACGACGGCGACATCGTGCTTGGCTGGGCGCTGGACGGACATGGCATCCTGATCCGCTCGGAGTGGGATCTGGCCAGGTATGTGGAAAGCGGGCGCCTGAAGGTGGTGCTGCCGCAGTACACGCTGCCTTTGGCCGATTTGTTCGTGGTGTATCTGAACCGGCAGCACCAGGCGGCGCGTACGCGGGCCTTTATCGATTTCCTGGTCGAGCATTTCAGTGTCCGCGGCGGACCGCCGGCACTCAGTTCTTCCACGCGACCGGGATGAGGCGCACTTCCTTGTCGTTCCAGGCCTGCACCGTGGCGGTATAGCCGCGCCGCTCGTCGAGGGCCATCGACAGCGACCGGGTGGTGTACTGGTAGCCACCGCCGAACTGGCGTGCGGCGCGCTGGGTGGCATGGTGTGCCGCCACGCCGTTCAACACGTAGTACTCGAGGCCGACGGTGCCCAGCGTCAGCACCAGTCCCAGCATCAGCGGCACACGGCCGGTCGATGGGCGGCGCCCGGCTGCCACCTGGGCCGCTTTCACTTCCGGCCGGCTCAACTGGAGCGCGCCGAGCACGATGACGGCAAGGCCGGTGCGGCGGATGATCGGGCGGGCGGCTGCTTGCGCTGGGTGAGCGGCGGTATGCATGGGTGCTCTCGGCGGGATCGGTACCGGAAGCATAACATTTTTGCAATGTTGGCGTGACGCGTGCCGAAAATGAAAAAAGCCGCCGGTTCGCAAGAACGGGCGGCTTTTTTCAACTACATCTTTTTTAATTACATCTTTACTACTGAATCCTGGTGGTGATAGGTGGACTTGAACCACCGACCCTAGCATTATGAATGCTATGCTCTAACCAACTGAGCTATATCACCAACTTGTACAACTCAACTTCTAAAGCAAAATGGCCCAGCCTTTGAAAGCCAAGCCATTCCGCTTGAATCTTGGTGGTGATAGGTGGACTTGAACCACCGACCCTAGCATTATGAATGCTATGCTCTAACCAACTGAGCTATATCACCGGAACGAAAGATATTATGCCGCCCGGGCTTGGCGGTGTCAAGGCTGGCTGTTGTAGACCTATCCTTTGCGGCCGGCCTGCGCCAGATGCGCCAGCATGATCGGGGCCGGATCCGGTCCCAGGCAATCGATCACGATCCGTTCCGGCATCGAGCGCAGCCAGGTCAGCTGGCGCTTGGCCAGCTGGCGGGTGGCGACGATGCCGGTCTCGCGCAGGGTCGGCCGGTCGATGGCGCCGTCGAGGTATTCCCACGACTGGCGGTAACCGACGCAGCGCATCGACGGCAGGTTCGGGTGCAAATCGCCGCGGGCGCGCAGCCGCGCCACCTCGGCCACGATGCCGCTGTCGTCGCCCGTGCCCAGCATCTGTTCGAAGCGCAGCGCGATGCGCTGGTGCAGCACCGCGCGGTCCGAGGGCTCCAGCGCAAACGAGAGCAGGTCGAAGGGCAGCGCGGTTTTTTCGCGCTTCGCCAGCAGCTCGGACATCGGCTTGCCCGACAACTCGATGATCTCCAGCGCACGGTTGATGCGCTGGGCGTCGTTCGGCGCCAGGCGCGCGGCGGTGACCGGATCGAGCACCTTCAGTTTGGCGTGCATGCCGGGCCAGCCGATGCGCGCCGCTTCCTCATCGATGCGCGCGCGGACTTCAGCGTCGGCGGTCGGCAGGTCGTCCAGGCCGTCGACCAGTCCCTTGAAGTACATCATCGTGCCGCCGACCAGCAGCGGCAGCTTGCCGCGCGCCGTGATGTCGGCCACCAGGCGGATCGCGTCGTCGCGGAATTGCATGACCGAATAGGCGTCGAGCGGGTCGATGATGTCGATCAGGTGGTGGGGCACGCTGGCCAGTTCTTCGGGTGAAGGCTTGGCGGTGCCGATGTCCATCTCGCGGTAGACCAGGGCCGAATCGACCGAGATGATCTCCACTGGATACGCTTTGGCGATGGCGAGGGCGGCGGCGGTCTTGCCGGACGCGGTCGGGCCCATGATGGCGACCGCCATCGGTTTCACTTGCTGATTCATTGTGCTGATACTTATTGCCCGCGCAGGAACAGTTTGTCGAGCGCGGAAATTTCGAGTTGGACCCAGGTCGGGCGCCCGTGGTTGCACTGGTCGGCGCGTTCGGTGGCTTCCATCTGGCGCAGCAGGGCGTTCATCTCGGGCACTGCCAGGATGCGGTTAGCGCGCACCGCCGTGTGGCAGGCGAGGGTGCCGAGCAATTCGTTGCGGCGCTCGATCAGCACGCGCGAGCCACCGTACTCGCGCACGTCGCGCAGCACGTCGCGCGCCAGGGTCTGGGCGTCGGCGTTTTTCAACAGCGTCGGTACCGCGCGCACGGCCAGGGTCGTCGGCGACAGCGCGGCGATGTCGAAGCCGAGCGCCGTCAAGGTGTCCTGGTTTTCCTGCACCGTGCCGACCTCGATCGCGTCGGCGAAGAAGGTCACCGGGATCAAGAGCTGCTGCACCTGCATCTGCTCGCCGCCGGCCTGGGCGTCGAGCGCATTCTTGATCTGCTCGTAGAGGATGCGTTCGTGGGCCGCGTGCATGTCGACCAGCACCAGGCCCTTGCGGTTCTGCGCCAGGATATAGATGCCGTGCAGCTGGGCCAGCGCGAAGCCGAGCGGGAAGTCGTCGTCGGACGCCGGTTGCGTGGTCTCGGGCAGGGTGGCTTCGCGGACGGCGTGCGGCCCGGTGCCATCGTCCGATTTGAACAGGGCGCCGTAGTCTTCGGTGCGCTGCGCCACGCCGCCGCCGGCCGGTGCGTCCCAGCGGCTGCCGGCCGGGAAGGGCGACGGCGAAAAGGTCGAGGTCAGCTGGCTGCCGAACGCCGTCTGTTCATGCGGACGGCGCCAGGCCGGGGTGCCGCTGCCTGATCCCCCACCGCCGCTGCTGCCGCTGCTCGCACCACCGCTGCCGCTGCCGAGGCCGGAGCCGCCGCCTAGGCCGCCGCCGGTGCCGAAATTACCCCCCGGGCCGCGGCCCAGGATGCTGTCGAGCGAGGTGCGCGAGGCGCTGATCTCGGCCCCGCTGACCGGGGCCGGCGCGTTGCCGTGGGCCGTCGCCGAGGTCTGGGCCAGCGTGCGCTGCACCGCGTGGAACACGAACTGGTGGACGGCGCGGCTGTCGCGGAAGCGCACTTCGATCTTGGACGGGTGGACGTTGACGTCGACCATGGCCGGATCCAGTTCGAGCGCCAGCACGTAGGTCGGGAAGCGGTCGCCGTGCAGCACGTCTTCGTAGGCGGCCTTTACTGCGTGCACCAGCAGCTTGTCGCGCACGAAGCGGCCGTTCACGTAAAAGAACTGGCCGTCGGCGCGCGCCTTGGATGCGGTCGGCAAGCCGACGTAGCCCTGCAGGCGCAGCGGGCCGGCGGCTTCATCGACGGACAGGCGCGCTTCGGCGAAATCGTTGCCGAGGATCTGGGCGCTGCGCCTGGCGGCTTCGCTGACGTTCCAGTGGTCGATGGTGCGGCCGTTGTGCGTCAGGCTGAACGACACGTCGGGCCGCGCCAGTGCGATGCGGCGCACGACTTCGGCGCAGTGGCCGTATTCGGTCTGCTCGGATTTCAGGAACTTGCGGCGCGCCGGCGTGTTGAAATACAGGTCCTGCACGTCGATGGTGGTGCCGAAGGCGCCGGACGAAGGGGACACGGTGCCTTGATGCGAGCCGACGATTTCCCATGCATGCGGCGCATTCGCCGTGCGCGAGGTGATCGAGACCGCAGCCACCGAGGCGATCGAGGCCAGCGCCTCGCCACGGAAGCCGAGCGTGTTCACGTTCTCGAGCTCGGACAGCGAGGCGATCTTGGATGTGGCATGGCGCGCCAGGGCCAGCGGCAGCTCCTCCGGCGGGATGCCCTTGCCGTTGTCGGTGATGGCAATGCGCTTGACGCCACCTTCCTCGAGACGGATGGTGACCTGGGTGGCGCCGGCGTCGAGCGCATTCTCGAGCAACTCCTTCACCACGGCCGAGGGCCGCTCGACCACCTCACCGGCGGCGATTTGCGAGATGAGCTGATCGGGCAGCTGCTGGATCGGACGATGGGTAGGGGCCGGGGCGTTCATCCGGCACATTATAGCCCGGCGTCCCACACTGAAACACAGCCACCCCAAATTCGGGGTCAGAGCACAGTGTTGGAAAACTTCGGGGTCAGAGCACAATGCCGAAATCGTTTGCATACACAAGGCAACTGGATAGTCGGCCGCGGCTCACGGGGCAATGATCGATACAATTGCTCGAGCGACCTTTCTTGTAACAGTGCTCTGACCCCGAAAATGCCTTTGCTTGTGCTCTGACCCCGAACTCACCCGAATTATTTTTGCTCGCGCACCGGGATCGGGGCGGCGCACAGGTCGACGTGGTTCATCGCCACCTTGGTCCACGGCCCGCCGCGGTTGCGCTGGGCTTCGAGTACGGCCTGGAAGGCGGCGCTGTCGGTGCGCATCACTTCGAAGCGGCTGCGCCCGTCCGCCGGCACGTCGGCGGCGACCTTGATCGCCGTGATCGGCACGTTCATCCCGGGCTTGTCGTAAAAGCCCATCGGCGCCGGGCCGCGCGGCAGGGCGGCCAGTTGCGGCATGCCGGAGACCACGCGGCCGACCACGGTGATGTTGCGGTCCAGGTGGCGTGCCGGGCCGATGGTCGCGTACAGCGAGGTGCCGCCGCCGCTGTCGGCATCGCTGTCGCGGCCGACGCCGACCATGCCGTAGCAGTGCGCCAGCCAGGTCTCGCCGGTCTTCGGATCGCGCCCGGCCGGGAAACCGTTCGAAAAGCCGGACTCAGGCGCGTAGCCGTCGCGGTCGGGCAGGCGGGTGAACGGCATGTCCTTGGCGGCCACCGTGAACTCGGCCTTCAGCGTCTTCTGCGCGCCCTCCACCTTGCGCGCCTTGGCATTGTCTTCGTTGGGATCGCCCCACTGCACTACCCAATTGTCCTGCACGCGCACGATGGCGAGGCCGTCGAAGTAATGCGCGCGTACCAGCGCCTTGATATTCCTGATGTGATTCGGCGCAAAGCGCGGCGCCAGTTCGATCACCACGCGGCCGAGCGCGCTTTCCATATACAGGGTGTTGTCCGGGTCGAGCGGGCGCCAGTCGCCTGGCTGTGACGCCTTGACGATGTCGGCGACGCTGGGTTTTGGCGGCAGTTCCGCAGCCGTCGCGGCGCGGGCGCCGGCGCCCAGGGCCAGGCCCAGCAGCAGCATTCTGTGAAGTGTCCGGTATCCCCGCATCGCATCTCCTCGCTTTGAAAAACGCACAATGTTGAAAGCTTTATATGTCGCAAATTGTAATCCGCCAGATGGCCAACAAGGAAACTTCATAAACGCCATATTCTCTTGCGTAAGTTGCGCGCAGGCCCATTTCGCGGAGGCTGACTGATGGTATGATGCGGCGCTACCATTTAGGACTATTATGGATTTGATGCAATTTTTCGACATGATTCTTCATGTCGATAAAACCCTGGGCATGTTGCTGAGCCAATATGGCATCTATGTCTACGCGGTGCTGTTCGCCATCGTGTTTTGCGAGACCGGCCTGGTCGTCCTGTTCTTCTTCCCCGGCGATACCCTGCTGTTCATCGCGGGCGCCTTCTGCGCCACCGGCGAGATGAGTTATCCGCTCCTGATGGCGCTGCTGATCCTGGCTGCGGTCACCGGGAATACCTTGAATTACCATATCGGCGAAGCCATCGGCCAGCGCATGTTCACCCATGACTACCGCTGGATCAACAAGGATGCGCTGAAACGCACCCACGACTTTTTTGAAAAACATGGCGGCAAGACCATCATCCTGGCGCGCTTCGTGCCGGTGGTGCGTACCTTCGCCCCCTTCGTGGCCGGCGTCTCGGATATGACCCATGCCCGCTTCCAGATGTTCAACATCACCGGCGCCGTGCTGTGGGTCGCCGGCCTGGTTACCGCCGGCTATTTCTTCGGCAATATCCCGGTGATCCGCGACCACCTGACCGCGATCGTGCTGGTCGGCGTCGGCGCCGCCATCGTGCCGCTGGCGCTGGGCGGTATCTACAAGTTCAGCCGTCGCATGTTGAGCCGATAACACCCGATAACAGCTCGACATTGTCAGCCTTGCCAGCGCGCCGCATCGACGGCGCGCTGTGCGTTTACAGGGCCGCGAAACCCTCAAGTTTGCCTACGGCAACCCGTTAAAGGGAGGACTGCTTCATTACTGGAATCCCATGCGTAACCTGATCGCCCTGTTCGCTTGCTGCTGCGTCGCCATGAGCGCAAGCGCGAACGATCCTGCCGCCGCGGCAGCCAAGCTCGCGGCCTCCATTTCGAAACCGGCGTCGGCGTCCGTGCCGCCAAACGCCAAGTCCCCTGACGCCCTCAAGAAGCTGGTGGCAGCCGCGGATGCCAAGGTCGATACCGCCCACGCACCAGCAGCAGCGGCAACGCCAGCGGTAACAGCAGCGGCGAAGCCAGCGGTAGCGGCCCCGGCGCCGGCTGCGGCGGCGGCACACGCTGCGTCCAGCGACAAGGACGACGACGCCGAAGTCGCCCTGTCCGCCAAGATCGCCGAGCGCCTGGCCGAGCTGCGCGAGCGCCAGCAATCGCGCGCCAGCGCCGCCGCCCGCGCCAAGAAGGTGGCCGATGCCCGCCGCAAGCAGGAAGAGCAGGCCGCCGTGGCCGCCGCCGCGGTCGCAATCACCGCCGCCAACGCGCCGAAGCGCGGCACCGCCTGGTCCTACGAAGGCGAGCTCGGCCCGGCCAACTGGTCGAAGATCAACGATGGCTGGGCCAAGTGCGCCACCGGCAACCGCCAGTCGCCGATCGACCTGCGCGACGGCATCAAGGTCAATCTCGAACAGATCGGCTTCGATTACCACCCGACCTCGTTCAGCGAGGTCAACAATGGCCACACGATCCAGGTGGAAGTTGGCAGCGGCAATTTCATCACGGTCGGCAACCAGACCTACGAGCTGCAGCAATTCCACTTCCACCGTCCGTCCGAGGAAAAGATCAACGGCAAGGGCACGGAAATGGTCATGCACATGGTGCACAAGAGCGCCGAGGGCAAAATCGCGATCATTGCCGTGCTGCTCGAGCGCGGCCAGCCGCATGGCTTGATCCAGACGGTGTGGGACAACCTGCCGCTGGAAAAGAACGAGGTGGTGGCGCCGGCGATCGTGCTCGACCCGATGGATGCGCTACCGGAAAAGCGCGAGTATTTCACCTACATGGGGTCGCTGAGCGAACCGCCGTGCAGCGAGGGTGTGCTGTGGATGGTGTTCAAGCAGCCGCGCCAGGCGTCGCCGGCGCAGATGGCGCTGTTCTCGCGGCTGTATCCCTTGAATGCGCGGCCGGTGCAGTCGACTGGCGGGCGGATGATCAAGGAGTCGAATTAAGGCCGCCACGTCGTCCCCGCGGAGGCGGGGACCCAAGTTCTGCGTGAGCTACCGTTATGCCGGCAAATTGGACCCCCGCCTTCGCGGGGGCGACGTTTAAAGGTTAACGACTGGCGAATGGCATCAAGCCGATACGACAACCCGGTGTTCCCCACGCCAGCTCCCACCCGGCTCCAGCACCTGCGGCGTCAGCAAGGCCGGCTCGATGCACACGAAGCGCCGGTACTCCTCATCCTCCATATCGCTCAGCGCCGCCGCATCCGCCGCCCCCGGATTCCACACGACGGCATCCCTGAACCCGCTCTGCTGCAGCCCCAGCTTGTCAGCCCCGGTGTCGAACACGACATGCCCGCCGATGCCCTCGAACACCTGGTCCAGCTTGTCGACGATCGCCAGCGTCTCGGCCTGCACGCCATCGATGCGCACCGCTTCCACGTCTTCGACCAGATAATAGCTATGCAGCGCGGCCGAGAAGGGGAAGGCGCCGGTGCCGGTGTTGCGCACCTCAAGCTGCAGGGTCAGCGATTGCGCCCCCAGCGTCACGCGCAGCGATAGTTCGAAGGGGTAAGGCCAGGCGCCGGCCAGCGCCGGGGCCAGGTCGGCCTGCGACAGCGCCAGCACGGCGAAGGCGGCACCATCCTGCTCGCCGGAGTCGACCACGCGCCAGGTGCTGACGCGCGCGAAGCCGTGGCGCATGCCGTCGCCGCGTTCGGCAAACTGGGGAAAGATCACCGGCACGCCGCCGCGGATGGCGCGGCTGCCGTCGAGCGCGGACAGGCTGCTGAGGAACAGGCGTTCCTGGGGCACGGGCGCCTGGATGCCGACGGCGCCCACGGCACCCATTGTGCCACCCGCGCCGGCCGGCACGCTGGGCGCCGTTTTCCACGACACCAGGTGGGCGCCATACAGGGTGAGAATCGCCTCGGCGCCGTCGGACGCGCGAAGTTGCAAAGCGGGCAATTGCCCAAACTGCGTGGTGGTTGCGCTCACGGCTGCTCTCCTCAGGTGATGGAGCCCGACGGAGCAGCCGCACGCGGCAACCACGCCACCAGGATCAAGTCATACGGCTCTTCGCCAGCGGCGGATTGTACGCGAAGTAGCGCTTGATGCCTTTGGTGATCGCATCGGCGAGTTGATTTTGATAAGCGTCATCCTTGAGCCGCGCTTCCTCTTCCGGATTCGAAATAAAAGCGGTCTCGACCAGGATCGACGGGATGTCGGGCGCCTTCAGCACGGCAAAGCCGGCCTGCTCGACCGAGCCTTTGTGCAGACGGTTGATGCCGCCGATCTCGGACAGCACCGCCTTGCCGAGTTTGAGGCTGTCGTTGATCTGGGCCGTGGTCGACAGATCGAACAGCACGCTGGCGATGTCCTTGTCGTGGGTGGCGAAGTTGACGCCGCCGATCAGGTCGGCCTTGTTCTGGTCGTTGGCCAGCCAGCGCGCGGCGCTCGAACTGGCGCCTTTTTCCGACAGCACGAACACCGAGGAACCGCGTGCGCTCGGCTGGACGAAGGCATCGGCGTGGATCGAGACGAACAGGTCGGCCTGGACCTTGCGTGCCTTTTCCACGCGCTGGCCCAGCGGCACGAAGAAGTCGGCGTCGCGCGTCAGCATCACGCGCGTGTTCGGCAACTCTTCCAGCTTGGCCTTGAGGCGCTTGGCAACCGACAGCACGATGTCCTTTTCGTGCACGCCGGTGGCGCCGGTGGCGCCCGGGTCTTCGCCGCCATGGCCGGGATCGAGCGCGATGGTGACCATGCGCGTCACTTTCTGACCGGGCGCGCTCTTGGCTTGCGCCTGGGACTGGGCCTGATGCTGCGCTTGCTGCTGAGCAGCGGCCGGCGGTTGCGGCGTGCTCGGCTGCGGCTGGGCCGGGGTGGTGCCGGCGCGCGCGGCGTCGGCTTCCAGCTTGGCCACCGGGGCCGGGCCGACCTGGCCGACGCTCGGGGTACCCGGCTGGGCGCTCGGCGTCGGTGTCGCGGCCGCGACTTCGTTGCCGCTCCAGTTTTCCTTCTGGATCATGGCGCTGAGCGGGTCGGCCGGCTTGATCGGATACAAATCAAAAATCAGGCGATGCCGGTAGCCGGCAACCGGGGCCAGCGTAAAGACCTGCGGCTTGACGGTTTCCTTCAGGTCGAACACCAGGCGCACCACGTTCGGGCGGTTCTGGCCGACCCGCACCTGCTTGATGTAGGGATCGTTCGATTCGACCTTTGCCACCAGGCTTTTCAGGGTGTCGTTGAGCGCCAGGCCGTCGATGTCGACCACCAGCCGCGGCGGGTCGGGCACCATGAAATGGGTGGTCTTCAGCTCGCCGTCGTTTTCCAGCGTGACGCGGGTGTAGTCGTCGGCCGGCCACACACGCACGGCCATGATGGCGGCGGCCATGGCGGTGTTCGGCAGCAGCGCGGGCGCGAGCACCGACAGCAGCAGGGTGCCGCCGGTTTTCAGGACAGTGCGGCGTTTCGGCTGGGGAATCAGGGAATCGGCGGGTAGTGCAGGCGTTCGAGGCATAGCAGGCCCAAGTCGGACAACGCCTGCAATTCTACAGTACGCCCGAGTCCGCTGACTTCCAGCAAGACATTGACGTCGGGCGGCGGCAACACCGGCTCACCTTTTTCCGGCCATTCGACGATGCAAATGTTGTGACCATTGAAATCTTCGCGAAAGCCGGCGTCCAGGAATTCTTCCGGACTCGCCATGCGGTACAGGTCGTAGTGGATCAGTTCGACAGGCTGGCCGTCGAGCAGGATGCGATACGGTTCCGACAGGGTGTAGGTCGGGCTTTTGACCGCGCCCTGGTGGCCGGCCGCGTGCAGCAGGGCGCGCGTGAGGGCGGTCTTGCCGGCGCCGAGGTCGCCGTGCAGGTAGATCACCAGGCCCGGCTGCAGCGCGCGCGCGAGGGCGCCGCCCAGCGCACGGGTCGCGTCTTCATCCGGAAGATAAGTTCTTATGAGCTGCATCAATTAAAATAGTGTGTTGCGGACGATTCTCCGCATCGTGTTGTCAACTTTCCCGCCATGCCAGACGCTTCCCCCGACCTCCAAGAACTCGCGCGTGCCATCAAGGCATGGGGCGCCGAACTCGGCTTTGCCGACGTCCGCATCACGGATATTGACCTGGCGCATACGGAAACCGGGCTGCAAGCCTGGCTTGACGCCGGCCATCATGGCGAGATGGATTATATGGCAAGCCACGGCATGAAGCGCGCCCGGCCGGCCGAACTGGTGCCCGGCACGGTGCGCGTGATCAGCGCCCGCATGGACTACTTGCCGCGCACCACGCCGGACGACTGGCGCGCGCGCGAACGCCTGCGCCAGCAGGATCCGCAGGCGGCCGTGGTCTCGGTGTATGCCCGCGGACGCGATTATCACAAGGTCTTGCGCAACCGCCTGCAGGCGCTGGCCGAAAAGGTCAAGGCGGCCATCGGCGACTACGGCTACCGCGTGTTCACCGATTCGGCGCCGGTGATGGAATTGCCGCTGGCGCAAAAGGCGGGCCTCGGCTGGCGCGGCAAGCACACGCTGCTGCTGTCGCGCGAAGCGGGCTCGACCTTCTTCATCGGCGAGATCCTGGTCGACCTGCCGCTGCCGGTCGATGCTCCCACCGGCGCCCATTGCGGCGGGTGCGACGCCTGCATCGTCTCCTGTCCGACCGGCGCCATCCTCGGGCCGGGCCGGCTCGATGCGCGGCGCTGCATCTCTTACCTGACGATCGAGCTGAAAGGCAGCATCCCGGAAGAATTCCGGCCGCTGATCGGCAACCGCATCTACGGCTGCGACGATTGCCAGCTGGCCTGCCCGTGGAACAAGTTTGCGCAGCGCGGCATGCTGCCCGACTTCGACGAGCGCAACGGCCTGGGCGCGGCGAGCCTGGTGGAACTGTTCGGCTGGGAAGAAGACGACTTCAACCGCCGCATGGAAGGCAGCCCGATCCGCCGTATCGGCCATGAGCGCTGGCTGCGCAACCTGGCGGTGGGACTCGGTAATGCAAGCCCGGGCGATCCCGCCATCGTGGCCGCCCTGCAAGCCCGCGCCATCCACCCGTCGGCGCTGGTGCGCGAGCACGTGGCCTGGGCCCTGGCGCGCCACGGCATCGACTTACAGCTCGATGCGCTTCATGCGTAATGCCGACCAGTCGCCGTCGATCGAGATGATGGCCACGGCTGTGATACCGTTTTCCTTCGCATAGGCATTGATGGAGTCGCGATGGATATCGGTGGCCTTGGACGCGGTCTGCTTCAGGTAAGCCACCCACAGCGAACCCTTGTCGCCCATGCGTTCCCTGGCGGTCGGGAAGTACTGCTCGAGTTCCTTGCGGTTCATTGCGAACAGCAAGACAACGTCATTTTTTTCCTGCTCGTTCTTGAGCAAGGCAGGCGGCATCTGCGACACCATGCCGGGATGAACGTTGCCGTTCAAGATCAGCATCGATTTCGCGGCCTTCAAAAACATCTTGTCTGCAACTGTCTTTTCGCTCATCTGGGTTCCCCAAGTATTTTTCAAATGATTTTACAAGCGAACTTGCGAAAAGCTTGGAGGCAACAACTTGTTGTGCGCACATGTTCTAAGGACAAGATTACTTCAACAACCCCGCCAGTTCCACCGCCGTCTTGACCTGCATCTTGTCGAAGATATGCGCCCGGTGCACCTCCACCGTGCGCATGGAAATGCCGAGCTTGTCGGCCACGACCTTGTTCATGTTGCCGGCCAGGATCAGGTCGAGCACTTCGCGTTCGCGTGCCGACAGCGTGGCCAAACGCGCGTGCACGGCGGCCGCGCCGGCGGCCTTGCGCGAGGCCGCCATGGCTTCTTCCACGCGGTCCATCAGCTGGTTGTCGTTGAACGGCTTTTCGAAGAAGTCGAAGGCGCCGCGCTTGAGCGAGTCGACCGCCATTGGCACGTCGCCGTGGCCGGTCAGGAAGATCACCGGCAGACGCGCCAGCAGCCCGCGCGCGACCAGCTGGTCGAACACGGCGATGCCGTTCATGCCGGGCATGCGCACGTCGAGCAGCACACAGTCGCCGGTGGCGTCATCGGCTTCCGCACGCGCGATCAGCGCGTCGAGAAAGGCCTGGCCGCCGGCATGGCCGCGCGCCGTCAGCCCGCGCGATTGCGCCAGCCATTCGAGGGCGTCGCGGATCACGTCTTCGTCGTCGACGATGTGCAGCATGCGGTGGTTCTCCTCGGGTTTGTCGTTGCGGTGGGGGCGTATTTTAGCTCACGCCTTTTGCAGGGCGAACGTGAAGACCGTGCCGCCGCCCGGATTGTCGGCGTGGCTCAGGGTGCCGCCGTGGAATTCGATCGCGGTGCGGCAGATCGACAGGCCCATGCCCATGCCCTCGGCCTTGGTCGAGAAGAAGGGCGAGAACAGGCGCTCGGCCACTTCCGGCGCGATGCCATGGCCGTTGTCGATCACCGACACCGCGACTTGCGTATCGAGCTCGCGCGCCGTCAGCTGCAGCAGGCGCCGCTCGGGGGCGATGTCCTGCATCGCCTCGATCGCATTGCGGGTCAGGTTCAGCAGCACCTGCTCGAGCAGCACGCGGTCGGCCAGCACCGGCGGCAGCTCCGGCGGGAAGTCCACCTGCAGCGTCACGTAACTCTGGCGCGCCTGCATGTCGATCAGCGCGCGGATGCCGTCGACCACCTGTTGCATCGCCACGTTCTCGCGGTGCGGTTCGCGCTTCTTGACGAATTCGTGCACGCTGCGGATCACCTGGCCGGCCCGCCGCGCCTGGGTATTCGCCTGTTCCAGGGCACGGCGCAGCATGCCGATATCAAGAGACGGCGCGGATGATGGCGCCGAATCGGCCCCATCGCCCGCGCTTATTTTATTCAACACGTTCAGCGCGCCGGCGGTGTAGCTGGAGATTGCCGCCAGCGGCTGGTTCAATTCGTGTGCCAGCATCGACGAGATCTCGCCCATGGTCGAGAGGCGCGCGCTGGTCTCGAGCTTTTCCTGCTGCTGGCGGTTGAGTTCTTCGGCGCGCTTGCGGTCGGTGATGTCGAGCACGGAGCTCATCCAGCCGGTGTGGCGGCCGTGGTTGTCGACCAGCGGCGCCTCGAAAATCAGCACCGGCACGCGCACGCCGTCGGTCCGCTGGAACACGGTCTCGAACTGCGGCGTGGCCTGGCCGGCGAGTACCTTGCGGAAGCGCTGCTCGTACTCGGCCATCGCCTCCGGCGCCCAATAGGGCATGGGCGGCTTCTTGCCCAGCAGTTCGTCCGGTGCCAGGCCGACCATGCGGCAAAAGGCCGGATTGACGTAGGTGACGCGGCCCTCGAGGTCGCGCGCGCGCAGGCCGGTCAGCAGCGAATCTTCCATCGCGGTGCGGAAGGCCATCTGCTGGCGCAGCGCATTCTCGGCGGCGACGGTGCGCGCGATGTGGCGCCACAGCGCCACCAGCGACAGCACCAGCCCCAGCGCCAGCACGATCACCGATCCCACTAATAAATTAGGCAGCAGCTTCGGCGCGCCTTTCACGCTGTCGGTGGCCAGCACGATCTGCGCGCCCGGCAGGTCGAGGGCGCGCTTGTGGGTGTACACACCGCGTCCGGGGCCGCCGGCGGCGCGCTGGGCGACGATGCGGTCGTCGCGGTCGAGCAGCGACAGCGCGTTGTCCTGGGCGAACCACCAGGGCACGTTTTCGTCGAGCAGGACTTGCAGGTTGTAGGTGGCGACCAGGCTGCCCGCATAACTGCCGGCGCGGAACAGGGGCAGGTGGAAATCGACCACGCCGTGCAGCGCCGCGGTGGCGCCATATGGCTCGCTGTAGCGGCCGGCGCGCGTGGTGCGCGCCATGGCGGCAGCGTCGCGCGAAGACTCGGTCAGGCCGGCGGCCGGCAGTTCCATCCCGCGCAGCGCCCGGACGCTGCCGTCGGCGCCGAACCAGACGATGCGGCGCAGTTCGTGGCCATTCTTGAACAGCTGCGCCAGGCGCGCCTGCAGCACGCCGGCCGCGGGCGTCTCCACCACCAGGTCGGCGCCCAGCGTGGCCAGCGCCTCTTCGCTGCGCGCCAGTTCGAAGCGCAGGGTCTGCTCGACCCACAAGGTATCGGCGATCAGCTGTTCCTGGCGTTCGTTGGCTTCCATCTGGCGCGCCTGCCAGGGCAGCCACAGCAGCACCAGCAGGAACAGCAGCACCAGCAGCACCGGCACCAGCCAGCGCCACGGGCCTTCGGGAATGGGGCGGGGCGTGATAAATGGATTCTTCATGTCGATTGCGTTGCTGCCGCGGCCTTGCGGTTTTCCACGATGGCGGCGTGGTCCGGAAATGGGCACACTGCGGAATATACCCGTATTGCTTCAGTCAGAGGAAACCTCATGCGGATCAAAGCCGCCCTGGCCATGCTGGCCGCATCGGTCGCGCTGGCCGGCATCGGTGCCGCCGGCGCCCGCGCCCAGGCCCCCATCGTCATCAAGTTCAGCCACGTGGTCGCCCCGGATGCGCCCAAGGGTCTCGCCGCCGAGCGTTTCCGGGTGCTGGCCGAGCAGCTGACCCGCGGCCGGGTCAAGGTCGAAGTCTACCCGAACAGCCAGCTGTATAAAGACAAGGAAGAGCTGGAAGCCCTGCAGCTGGGCGCGGTGCAGATGCTGGCGCCTTCGCTGGCCAAGTTCGGGCCGCTGGGCGTGAAGGAATTCGAAGCCTTCGACCTGCCGTATATCTTCCCGACCAAGACCGCACTGTATGCGGTGACCGAAGGCCAGATCGGGCGCAGCCTGTTGCGCAAGCTGGAACCGAAAGGCATCACCGGGCTGGCCTATTGGGACAATGGCTTCAAGGTGATGTCGGCCAACCGTCCGCTGCACGTGCCGGCCGATTTCCGTGGCCTGCGCATGCGCATCCAGGGCTCCAAGGTGCTCGATGCGCAGATGCGCGCGCTGGGCGCGGTGCCGCAGGTGCTGGCGTTTTCGGAAGCCTATCCGGCACTGCAGTCGGGCGTGGTCGACGGCACCGAAAACCCGCCCTCGAACATGCTGACCCAGCGCATGAACGAAGTGCAGAAGCACGTGACGGTGTCCAACCACGGTTATCTGGGGTACGCCGTGATCGTGAACAAGAAGTTCTGGGATGGCTTGCCGCGCGATATACGCTCCCAGCTGGAACAGGCGCTGCGCGATGCCACAATCTACGAAAAAGCCATCGCCCAGCGCGACAACGACCGCGCCCTGGAAACCATTCGCAAGACCGGCAAGACCACGGTGTATACCTTGACGCCGCAAGAGCAGGCGCAATGGCGGCGCGCGCTCTTGCCCGTGCAGAAGCAGATGGAAGCGCGGATCGGCCCGGACGTGATCGACGCGATCAACCGGACCACGGCGCAGAATCGCTGAGCTTCCTTGTCAATATTGTCAGATTGAGACCGGATTTATCGGTTGAGCTTGACACTTTGAATTGTCAAATTTCTTGTCAGCAATGAAATGCCTGCTGAGCTCACTTTCTGTTGTTTTTAGGTTGGTTATGGCTGAAATATATTCCGTGAATGTATATAGAAATGTAGTTTTTCCTTATGCGAATGCGTTATGATGGAGCACCTTCAGCACTACATTGGTGCGTTTGGAAGGCGAACCGGATACATGTTGGGGAGAGGTAGAAAAAAGCGGTAATGGGCAGGTACCACAAGTACATCGCGTAAATTTACCGGAAAAAAGTTTGGAGGAGACACACGTTTTACATGATGCTGCCGGCACGACCGAGCGGCCGGGAACGTGAACCAGATTGAAGCGCACCCCAGGGTGCGCTTTTTTTTCGCCCTTTTTTTCGTACCCGTGCCGGGTGCGGGGTGCCGAGGCCTTGCCGCCGCGGCTCCGGGGTTTTACACTGCACTGATGAACACACAACAGGGCAGCGAGCTCTTCAGCGCCATCACGGCCGCGCCGTTCGGGGCCATCGGTATCCGCACCGAACAGGACAGTGTGCGCGAGCTGGTCTACCTGCCGCCGCATTACCAGGAAAAGGCGCCGCGCGACGCGGTGGCCGAACAGGCCGCCGTGCAAGTCACGCGATATTTCTCCGATCCCGAATACCGCTTTGATTTGCCGCTGCATGCCGCCGGCACCGATTTCCAGCGCCGCGTGTGGGAGCTGATCGGGGCCATCCCGCGCGGCAGCGTGCGCACTTACGGCCAGCTCGCCAAGCTGCTGGAATCGCATCCGCGCGCGGTCGGCCAGGCCTGCGGCGCCAACTGGTTCCCGCTGGTGATTCCCTGCCACCGCGTGACCGCAGCCGGCGGCCTGGGCGGCTTTGCCAATCACGACGACGAACACGGTTTCCACCTCGCAGTAAAGCGCTGGCTGCTGCGCCACGAAGGTGCGCTCGCCACCGACATGCCATGGCAGCAACAGCCGATTTTCCCCTGATCGACGCGTTCTGCGACGCGCTCTGGCTCGAACACGGGCTGTCGAAGAATTCGCTGGACGCCTACCGGCGCGACCTGCGTTTGTTCGCGCGCTGGCTGCAGCTAAAGCGGCCCGAGCGCGCCGATCTGCACGCGGTGCAGCCACAGGACATCGCCGCCTATTTCGCCGAGCGCCACGAAGAATCCAAGCCGAGTTCGGCCAACCGGCGCCTGTCGGTGCTGAAGCGCTTTTATCAGCTGGCGCTGCGCGAACGCCGCATCACCAGTGACCCCTGCCTCAAGATGGCGTCGGCGAAGCAGCCGGCGCGCTTCGTGCATACGCTGAGCGAAGCCCAGGTCGAAGCGCTCCTGAACGCCCCCGACGTGAGCACGCCGCTGGGCCTGCGCGAACGCACCATGCTCGAGCTGATGTATGCGAGCGGCTTGCGCGTGTCGGAGCTGGTGACCCTGAAAGTGGTCGAGCTGAGCCTGAACGACGGCGTGCTGCGCATCACCGGCAAGGGCAGCAAGACGCGTCTGGTGCCCTTCGGCGAGCAGGCGCGCCACTGGCTGGAACGCTACCTGAAGGAAGCGCGCGGCCAGATCCTGGATGGGCAAATCGACGACGCCTTGTTCGTCACCGGCCGCGGCGGCGCCATGACGCGCCAGATGTTCTGGGTCGTGATCAAGAAGCATGCGGCCAGGGCCGGCATCAGCGCGCCGCTGTCGCCACACACGCTGCGCCACGCCTTTGCCACCCACCTGCTGAACCACGGCGCCGACTTGCGCGTCGTACAACTGCTGCTGGGCCATTCCGACATCTCGACCACGCAGATCTACACCCACGTGGCACGCGAGCGCCTGAAGCACCTGCATGCGCAGCACCACCCGCGTGGCTAATTCTCAAAGCCCGCTCGTTTGAGTGGTCCATAATGGCAGGGTAGGAGTTTTCCCAACCGGTTCCACTGACAGGCTCGAGGTGATTATGGCAAAGACAAATTTCCAGTACGAGAAGCGACAGCGGGAGTTGGAAAAGAAGCGCAAGGCGGATGAGAAGGCGAAGCGCAAGCTGGAGGCCAAGCTGCACAAGCCGGCTGGCGAGGAAGATGCCGCGGCCGGGACTGCAGACGCGCAGGTCGAGGCCGAATCGGTGGGGCAGGGGGAGCGGGATCCGGCTTGAGTTGGCCGGAACGTAACCCGAGCCGTCGTCCCCGCGAAGGCGGGGATCCATACTGAATACCAGGATTCGAACTGTCGAATACCCCTTCAGTGCTTCAGAAGTTCGACTTCGAGAGCCGAGCATGGGTCCCCGCCTCCGCGAGGACGACGTGCTGACGAGCAGGCTTACGCAGTCTGCCGTTCGCCGGCCGGAGCCGGACCTTCCCCGGCCACATGCGCGGCTTCCCCACGCCGGAACCACTTTACCGCCCGCTTGCCGAGCGAATCCAGATAGGTATACGCCACCGGCACCACCACCAGCGTCAGCAGGGTCGAGGTGATCACCCCGCCGATCACCGCCCGTCCCATCGGCGCCTGGGTTTCGCCGCCTTCGCCCATGCCGATCGCCATCGGCAGCATCCCGAAGATCATCGCCAGCGTCGTCATCAGGATCGGGCGCAGGCGCACCTGGCCGGCTTCCATCAGGGCGGCAAACTGCGGCTTGCCTTCCTTCTGGCCGTGGTTGGCAAAGTCGACCAGCAGGATCGCGTTCTTGGTGACGAGGCCCATCAGCATCACCACCCCGATTACCGAGAAGATGTTGAGCGTGGTCTTGGTTACCAGCAGCGCCACCAGCACGCCGATCAGGGACAGCGGCAGCGACACCATGATCGCGATCGGCTGCAGGAAGCTGCCGAACTGCGAGGCCAGCACCAGGTAGATGAAGATCACCGCGATGCCGAGCGCCACGCCGAAGCCGGCCATGGTCTCGCTCATCTGCTGGGCGTCGCCGCCGACGTCGAAGCGGATCCCGTCCGGCAGGTCGATGGTTTTCATGGCCTTGTTGACGTCGCCCATCACATCGCCCAGCGGCCGCCCTTCGAGGCCGGCGGTGACTGCCACGCGGCGCTGCAGCGCCTGGCGCTTGAGCACCTGCGGGCTGGTCGAGGGCACGAACTCGACCACCTGGCGCAGCGGCACCATGACCGGGTTGCCGGCCGCATCGCGGCGGCTGGAAGCGACGGCCAGGTCGCCCAGGTCGGCCACTTTTTCGCGGCCGGTCTTCGGCAGCTGCACGTTGACTTCGTAGTTCTGGCCATCCGGCGCCAGCCAGCGGTTGGTCTGGTCGCCGGCCACGAAGGGGCGCAGCGCGGTACCGATCTGCTGCACGCTCAAACCCAGGTCGCTCGCCAGCTCATGGTTGATCTTGACGATGGTGGCCGGATTCGCGCCTTCCTGGCTGTATTCGATGTCGGCCACGCCTTTAATCGTTTTCATCTTCTCCATCAGCTTGTGCGCGACCACGTCCAGTTTCTCTTCGTCGGTGCCGAGGATGGCGATGAAGATCGGCCGCCCGCCCACGGTCAGGGTCACGCCGGCGATCGAGGCCAGGCGCTCGCGGATCAGCTTTTCCATGTCGTGCTGCGAGCGGCGGTGGGTCTGGTGCACGTCCGTCAGCTTGAGGTTCACTTCCGAATAATTGCGGCCATCCCAGGCCCCGACCACGGTCGACATGCTCTCGATTTCCTTGAACTCGCCCAGCGCGGCCTCGATCTGGCGCAGCTTGGCGTCCGAGTAATCGAGGCTGGAGCCGACCGGGGTCTTGAACTTCAGCTGGATGAAGCCTTCGTCGACCTGCGGCGTGAACTCGCCGCCGATCATCGGCACCAGCGCCAGGCTGCCGACGAACAGGGCCAGCGCCAGCGCCAGGGTGGATTTACGCCAGGCCAGCGCGAAGCCGAGCACCTTCGCATACCAGCCGTGCACGCGGTCGATGCCGTGTTCGATGCGCGCCATCAGGCGGCCCAGCCAGGGCAGATATTTGAAGCGGTCCTTGTCCGGGTCCGGCCACACCGAGGACAGCATCGGGTCCAGGGTAAAACTGACGAACAGCGACACCAGCACCGCCACCGCCACCGTGATCCCGAACTGCAGGAAGAAGCGGCCGATGATGCCCTGCATGAAGGCGATCGGCACGAACACGGCGACGATGGCGAAGGTGGTGGCCATCACCGCCAGCCCGATCTCGTTGGTGCCGTCTTCGGCGGCGCGCACGTGGTTCTTGCCCATGCCGAGGTGGCGCACGATGTTCTCGCGTACCACGATGGCATCGTCGATCAGCAGGCCGATGCACAGCGACAGCGCCATCAGGGTCAGGAAGTTGAGCGTGAAGCCGAAGTACTTCATGGCGATGAAGCTGGCCAGCACGGAAATGGGCAGCGTCAGGCCGGTGATGACGGTCGAGCGCCACGAATGCAGGAAGAAGAACACGATCACCATGGTCAAAATGGCGCCTTCGAGGATGGTGTGCTTGACGTTGTCGAGCTGGCCTTGCACGGTCTTGCTCTTGTCGTCCAGGATGCGGAACTGGACGTCCTTCGGCAACGAGGCCTTCATCGCCTCGATCGCCGCCTTGACGCCGAGGCCGACCGCCACCGTGTTCGCATCCTGCACCTTGGCGATGTCGAGCGAGATGGCGCGCTCGCCGTTCACGCGCGAGATCGATTCTTCCTCGGCGGCGCCGTCCGAGATTTCGGCCACCTGGCCCAGGTAGACCGGGCCGCTGGCGCGCTGGGCCACGATGATGCGCTTGAAGTCGTGCGCATCCTTCATCTTGCCTTCGATGCGCACCAGGTTTTCGCGCTCGCCGTGACTGATGCGGCCGGCCGGCAGGTTGGCGTTGGTGGCGCTGATCGCGGTCATCACTTCGTCGATGCCGACGTTCAGGCTGCGCAGCTGGTCGGGACGGATGTCGACCAATACCTGCCGGTTCTGTTTGCCGTTGATACGCACCTGGCCGACCCCGGCCACCGCCTGCAGGCGCTTGACGATCACCTGGTCGGTCAGCATGGTCAGATCGCGCAGGCTGCGTTCGTGCGAGGTCAGCGACAGCATCAGGATCGGCTGCGCATTGTCGCCTTCCTGGCGCCACACGGTCGGTTCCTTCACCTCGCGCGGAAAACCGCTGCGCACGCCGCCGATGCGGTCGCGCAGGTCCTGCACGGCGCGGTCCATGTCGACCGTCAGCTGGAATTCGATGCCGACGCCGGAGCGGCCTTCCCACGACGAGCTGCGGATGGTCTTGATGCCGCCGACGGTATTCGCCGCTTCCTCGATCGGGCGGGTGACGTCGTTCTCCACCTGCTCGGGCGAGGCGCCCGGGTACTGGGTCTCGATGAAGACGGCCGGGATCTCGACGTTGGGCATGCTCTCCACACCCAGGCCGCGGTAAGAGAACAGGCCGAGCACCATCAGGCCGACCATCACCATGGTCGCGAACACCGGATGCTTGATGCTGACGCGGGTCATCCACATGGTTCAGCCCTTCACGGCGGTGGTGGCTGCACTGGCGGCAGTGGCGGTGGCCGGCAGCTTGACGCGGTGGCCGGGCTTGACGCCGTCCAGCGGCAGCGCCAGCACGGTGGCGCCGGCCTGGATGCCGTCCAGCGCCTCGACCAGCCCCTCGTCCTGGTTGCGCAGGCCGAGCTTGACGGGCTGCGCCACCACCTTGCCGCTGTCGATGCGGTAGACCACGTCTTCGCCTTTTTCCTTGCGGATGGCGGTCAGTGGCAGCAGCGCGCGCGCCGCCGATTTCTCGGTCGTCACCTCGCCCTTTGCGAACATGCCGGCGCGCAGCAGGCCATCCGGATTGTCGACCCCGATATACACCAGCATCGCGCGCGAGCCGGCTTCGGTGGTCGGGTTGATGCGCACGACCTTGCCGGCAAACGTGCGTTCGCCGAAACCGTCGACGCGGAACTGCACCTCCTGGCCAACTTTTACGCGCGGGATGTCGGACGCCGGCACTTGCGCGTCCAGGGTCAGGTGCTGCAGGTCGACGATGGAAAACACCGGGCTGTCCGGCGACAGCTTTTCGCCGGCCTGCACGTGGCGCTTGCTGACCACGCCGGACAACGGCGCGCGGATGACGGTATCGGCCAGCGCGATGCGCGCCAGGTCGAGCTGGGCGCGCGCGGCGTCGACCGCGGCCTGGGCCAGGTCGACCGCGTTGGTCGTGGTGTCATAGGCGTTCTGGGCGATGTACTTCTGCTGCAGCAGCGCCGCACTGTTGGCCTGGTTCTTCTTCGCCAGTGCCAGGCGCGCGTTGGCGTCGGCGACCAGTGCCTGCTGCTGGGCCACGCGGGCGCGCGCCTCGGCGTCATCCATGCGCGCGATGACCTGGCCGGCGCTCACGTTCATCCCTTCCTGCAGGGTGGTGGCCAGCACCACGCCCGAGACCTTCGACTTGACCGTGGCCTGGGCCAGCGGCGTGAGCGAGCCGGAGAGGGGCAGGGTGAGCGCCAGCGGGCGCGCCTCGACCACGGCGATGTCGCGCTTCGACAGTTCGTGCACGGGCTCCTTTTCAGCCTTGGCAGCAGCGCCAGGCGCGGGCTGGGCCGGCGCGGCTGCACGCTGGGTCCAGGCGTAGCCGCCGGCACCCGCGGCCAGGATCAGGACGGCCAGGCCGATGGCGGCGGCGCGGCGGCGTGTGCGGGGCACGGTGGTTTCTGCCGGCTGGGCCGGCGACAGGGGCAGCGTCTCGATCTTCATGGCCTTGTTCTTTTTGGGCGCGTTGGAAGGGTGAGCGCACGTGTTCCGTCCGGTCGGATGGAGCTACAGGCGCATGTTGCCATCCTAGGGAAGGGGGTGAAGAACGGCCATCGAAATGCGATGAGCGGTGAAAAAAGGACGCTGAAAGGTGAAAACCGAGGCGCAGGCGTAGGCCGAATACGTCGTTCCCGCGCAGGCGGTAACCCATGCTGAACTATCGCAGCCCGTATCTTTGAATTACCACCTTGGATCCAATGTACCGAACGTTCATTCAGCCATCGCCCTCGGGTTCACCCTCGGCCCGTTCGAACAGGCGCAGCCTGGCCAGTACCTGGCCGTGGTCCGAGGCTTCCGGCAAGCCGAGGTCGAGGTGGTCGTTCAGGTAGACCACATCCGCGATCTCGCCCAGCGCCCCGGGCAGCTCGGGATTGAATTCGCTGGAGACCAATATATGGTCGATGGTGGTGTACTGCCCCTCGTGCAGGTTCGAAAAGCCGACGTGGCGCACCCGGTCCTGGCGCCGCCGCAGGCCGCAGGCGTCATACAGGCGGTCGCCCGCCGGGCCGCCGATGCCGAGCACGATGCCGGTGGTGACGGCGTCGGCGACGTCGTTGAAGTCGCCCAGCACGATGCGCGGGCGGCGGTGCTCGCGGCCGAGGCGCGACAAAATCACGCGCAGGGCGGCGGCTTCGGTACCGCGCCGGATCAGCGAGCGCAGCGAGGCCATCGCGAACAGCTGCGGATCGTCGCCGGTGTCGCCGGTGCGGTAGTCGGGGCGGCGCGATTTCAGGTGCACCACCAGCACGTCGGCCACCAGCCCGGGCGCGAGCGCGATCTGCGCGTGCAGCGGCGGGCGGGTGAAGCGTTCCGGGTCGCGGTTCCCGGGCGGCATCGCGATCCCGGACGGGAACCAGGGCAGCGGCTCCGGCGCCGCCGCCAGCGGCAGGCGCGAGACCAGGGCCACGCTCGGGGTCAGCTTGTCGGCGCCGGGATCGGGATCGAAGCCGATATGCAGGGCCTCGCGGTAGCGCCGCGTGCGCGACAGGACCTCGGCCAGGGTCGCCTGCGAAAACACCTCCTGGAAGCCGATCACGTCGGCGTTCAGCGTATCGAGCTGGCGCGCGGTCCAGTCGAGCTTCGCTTCGGCCTCCTCCGGCGTGTACGGCTCCAGGTTGTCGTAGAGCCGGGCGCCGGCCGGTGCCAGGTTATAGACATTGAAGGTGGCAAAGCGAATTTCTTGCTGCATAATAAGCGGCTCCTCCGTTTGCTTTTAGCGTAACACGCATGGCCAAGAAAGAGCACATCTCCGAAACCCCGGCGACCCAGTTCCTGCGCAAGCAGGGCGTAGCGTTTTCCGAACATCCCTACGAGTACGAAGAACACGGCGGTACCGCGGTCTCGTCGCAGGCGCTGGGCGTGGACGAACACGCCGTGGTCAAGACCCTGGTGATGCAGGACGAGGCGGCGCGCCCGCTGATCGTGCTGATGCACGGCGACTGCAAGGTCTCGACCAAGAACCTGGCGCGCGCGATCCCCTGCAAATCGGTCGAACCGTGCAAGCCGGAGGTGGCGCAGCGCCATTCGGGCTACCTGGTGGGCGGCACCTCGCCGTTCGGCATCCGCAAGGCGATGCCGGTGTATGTCGAGGAATCCATCCTGGCGCTCGACAAAATCTATATCAACGGCGGCCGGCGCGGCTTTCTGGTCGGGATCGCGCCGCGGGTGCTGGTCGATGTGCTGAAGGCGCGGCCGGTGCAGTGTGCGCTGGCGGATTGATGGCCTTGGATTGCCGCCGGGCATGAGCCTTGGTGTATAGTCACGCGCGTCGGATGTTGGCTGGGCCGGCATCGGCTTCGGCATAAAGAAAGAGACAAATGTATACAATCATCTTCACCATCGCAGCCTACCTGATCGGCTCGATTTCCTTCGCCGTGGTGGCGAGCCGCGCCTTCGGCCTGTCCGACCCGCGCACCTACGGCTCGAAGAACCCGGGCGCCACCAACGTGCTGCGCAGCGGCAGCAAGAAAGCGGCGATCGCGACCCTGGTCGGCGACTGCGCCAAGGGCTGGCTGGCGGTGTGGCTGGCGATCCGCTACGGCGAACAATTCGGCGTTGAAGATGGCGGCGTGGCACTGGTGGCGATTGCCGTGTTCCTGGGCCATTTGTGGCCGGTGTTCTTTCGCTTCGTCGGCGGCAAGGGCGTGGCCACGGCACTGGGCGTGCTGCTCGGCCTGAACCCCTGGCTCGGCCTGGCGACCCTGGTCACCTGGCTGGTGGTGGCCTACGCCTTCCGCTATTCCTCGCTGGCGGCGCTGGTGGCGGCGGTGTTCGCGCCGTTCTACTACGGCCTGCTGTTCGGCGCCGACGAAAAACTGTTCGCCGTGATCGTCATGAGCGCACTCCTGCTGTACCGCCACAGCGGCAACATCGCGAATCTCATCGCCGGCAAGGAATCGCGCATCGGCAGCAAATCCGCCGCCGCCGCCAAAGCCGCAACCAAAAAGAAATAGCCCCAATTCGGGGGCAGAGCACTAGTTCGGGGTCAGAGCACTTTGGTGGGCTCTGGCCCCGAAGCATATTCAGCATCCGCGCATGGCCGTCGTTACAAACTTCCCTCATTTTTCGAAGCCTACAACTGCTCTACGGTAGTTTCCTGGCAAAGTGCTCTGACCCCGAATTTCCTTAAATTGTGCTCTGACCCCGACGTGACTCAGGCGTGGTGCCCAGCATTTTCGGTATTTCGGCAGGCGCGCTGACGGCTTTCCGACAATGTGTCAAGATAGGCAATCGTATATGTAATAAATCAGGAAGGTGGTGAGTCGTGAGTCAGCAGATGAGAATCGATTTTGTATCGGATGTGTCGTGCCCCTGGTGTGTGATCGGCCTGAAATCGCTGGAGAAAGCGCTGGCGAACCTGCAGGACGAAATCGAGGTCGACATGCACTTCCAGCCCTTCGAGCTGAACCCGGGCATGGGGCCGGACGGCCAGGATATCTTCGAACACATCGCGGAAAAATACGGGTCGACCCAGGAACAGCAGGACAAGTCGCGCGAGATGATCCGCGAGCGCGGCGCCGGCCTCGGTTTCACCTTCGACATGAGCGCGCGCGGCCGCATCTACAATACCTTCGATGCGCACCGCCTGCTGCACTGGGCCGAAACCCAGCCGACCGGCCAGAAGGCGCTCAAGGAAAAGCTGTTCGAGGCCTATTTCACCAAGGGCGAGAATCCGGGCTCGCATGAGGTGCTGGTGCGCGTGGCGGGCGAGGTCGGGCTGGACCAGGACGCGGCGCGCCAGGTGCTCGCATCGACGACCTACGCCGACGAAGTGCGCCAGGCCGAATACTACTGGCAGCGCGCCGGCATCCGCTCGGTCCCGGCGATCGTCATCAACGAACGCCACCTGATCTCGGGTGGGCAGCCGCCGGAAGTGTTCGAGCAGGCCCTGCGCAAGATCGCCCGCGAAGAGGCGATGGCCTGAGAAGCCTCATAAACCTGCTGCGCGTTGCATTTTCGAGATGCGATGCTCGCTGTACAGTCGTACAGCTGCGCTTCTCTCTCGAAACTGCGGCCGCTCGCGACGGTTTCTGAGGCTTCTTGATTAAGACAAGTCCAGCACAATGGGCTGATGGTCCGAGACAGCCGTCTCGGACTGCACGTTCACTTCGCTCACGCGCGCCGCCAGGTCTTCGGTGACGAAAAAATAATCGTAGCAATCCGGCCGCTCCGGCCACGGGAAACCGTGCAGGCCGGCGGTCGGCGCGCGTGCCATGTCGCCGTGGCGCACGCGCCAGGCGTCCAGCAGCGCCAGAGAATCCGGCTCGGCCGGAGCGACCAGCTCCTTGTAATCCTCGGAATCCGGCGCGAAATTGAAGTCGCCGCAAAAGATCGCGCTGCCTGGGCGGAAGCCGAGCTGGAAGGGCGCATCGAGCGCGGCCTCGGGCTGGTAGATGCGGGCGCGGGCGCAGGCTTCCTGGTGCAGTTCGCGCAGGCGGCGCACCTGGGCGCGGCGCTGCAGCGGCGAATAATATTCGAGGTGGGTGGTCAATACGCGCAGCTTGCCGCCAGGCGCTTCCAGCACGGTTTCGATGAGCCCGCGCGGCATGCCGGACCCATGCTCGGGATCGGCCGGCCACGGCAGCATGTGGCGCTGGGCCTGGGTGATGCGGTACTTCGACAGCAGGATGTTGCCGAACTGGCGCGGCAGGTTGTTCTTGTAGATCTCGCTCGGCGCCTGTTCGATCATGTGGTAGCCGCCGAAGGCGCCGGCCAGTTGCTTGAACTGGCTGGCCGTGGCGCTGCCTTCGAGCTCGGGATGATTGCCTGCCACTTCCTGCAGGCAGATGACGTCGGGATTCAGCTTGCGCAGGACATCGATTACAGCGTGGATGCGGATGCGCCCGTCCTTCCCACAGCCCCAGTGAATGTTCCAACTTACTACCCGCATGCAGCACCTCCGTAAAACTCAACTGCCCGATATTGCCATTCTTTGGCCACGGGCGGTCACACGGTAGGATCGATGTCAGCCTAGCAAGTTCAATCCTGGCAAGGCGCTGCAGGGCCGCTATCGGGCCGCTATCGGGCCGATTTTCAGGCCGGTGCGATCTCGTCCAGCGGCCAGCGCGGACGCACGTTGAAGCCATAATCGCGCTGGGCCGCCTCCGGATTCAGTTCCAGTCGCAGCGCCCCGGCAAAGGCGATCATCGCGCCATTGTCGGTGCAGAATTCCAGCTCCGGGTAATACACCTTGAACTTCTTCTTGGCCGCCGCGGCATTCAGCGATTCGCGCAGCTGGCGGTTGGCGCCGACGCCGCCGGCGATCACCAGCCGCTTCAAGCCGGTGTGCTTGAGCGCCGATACGCACTTTGCGGTGAGCACGTCGACGATGGCATCGACGAAGCCGCGTGCGATGTTGGCTTTATCCTGTTCGCAGATATTGGCCATGCCGCCCTCGCGGTTCTTCACCACCGTCAGCACCGCGGTTTTGAGACCCGAGAAGCTGAAATTGAAATCCTTCGAATGCAGCATCGGGCGCGGCAGTTTGTACGCGTTGGGATCGCCGAATTCGGCCAGGCGCGAAATCGCCGGCCCGCCCGGATAACCGAGACCGAGCAGCTTGGCGGATTTGTCGAAGGCTTCGCCGGCGGCATCGTCGAGGGTCTCGCCCAGCAGCGTGTAGCGGCCGACGCCGTCGACCCGCATCAGCTGGGTGTGGCCGCCCGAAACCAGCAGCGCAATGAAAGGGAATTCGGGCCGCTCGCTGGCCAGCAGCGGCGACAGCAAGTGACCTTCCAGGTGGTGCACGCCCAGCACCGGTTTGTCGAGCGCGAGGCCAAGGCTGCAGGCGACCGAGGAGCCGACCAGCAGCGCCCCGGCCAGGCCGGGACCCTGGGTATAGGCGATCGCATCGATGTCCTGCTTGTCGATGCCGGCCTTGGTCAGCGCCTGTTCCAGCAGCGGCAGCGCGCGCCGGATGTGGTCGCGCGATGCCAGTTCCGGCACCACGCCGCCGTACTCCTCGTGCATCGCAACCTGCGAATGCAGGGCATGGGACAGCAGGCCGCGCTCGGTGTCGTACAGAGCCAGGCCGGTTTCATCGCAGGAGGATTCGACGCCGAGGACAATCATGGAAGGTGCTGGAAAAGATAAGAGGAATGACGCGTAATCCGCCATTGTAAAGCAGGTAGCTGCGTTTGGTGGATGATACGCGACGTCGCCCTTGCGAAGGCAAGGGCCCAAGTTATCGGCCGTGCAGCGAGCTTGGGCCCCTGCCTGCGCAGGGGCGACAGGGTGAAAGTACGTAGATTATGGACGTTGCAACAGCTCCTGGTGCGCGCTACGCAGCATCGCCTCGGTATCTTCCCACCCGATGCAACCATCGGTGACGGAACACCCATACTTCAGCTGCGACAAATCGCTCGGAATCGGCTGATTGCCACTGACGATATTCGACTCGATCATCACCCCCACCAGCGAGCGGTTGCCATGGCGGATCTGCTGGATCACGTCCGACATCACCAGCGGCTGCAGCTCCGGCTTTTTATAGCTGTTGGCATGCGAGCAGTCGACCACCAGGTTGGCCGGCAGCCTGGCCTTGGCCAGCGCCTGCTCGGCGATCGTCACCGACACCGAATCGTAGTTCGGACGTCCGCCGCCGCCGCGCAGCACCACGTGGCCGTAGGCGTTGCCGCTGGTGCGCACGATTGACACCGTGCCCTGGTCGTTGATGCCCAGGAAGGCGTGCGGGCTCGAGGAAGACAGCACGGCGTTGATTGCGATTTCGACGTCGCCGTCGGTGCCGTTCTTGAAGCCGACCGGGGTGGAGAGGCCCGAGGACATCTCGCGGTGCGTCTGCGATTCGGTGGTACGCGCCCCGATGGCGGTCCAGGCGATCAAATCGCCCAGGAATTGCGGCGAGATCGGATCGAGCGCTTCGGTGGCGGTCGGCAGGCCCAGTTCGCACACATCCAGCAGGAACTGCCGTGCGCGCTCCATGCCGACGTCGACGCGGAAGGAATCGTCCATGAACGGATCGTTGATATAACCCTTCCAGCCGGTGGTGGTGCGCGGCTTTTCGAAATAGACGCGCATCACCAGCACCATCGTGCCCGCGACTTCGGCCTGCAGCGCCTTCAGGCGGCGCGCATAATCCAGACCGGCGACCGGATCGTGGATCGAGCAGGGGCCGACGACCACGAACAGGCGCTTGTCCTTGCGGTCGAGGATGTTGCGCAGGGTCTCGCGGCCTTTCATCACGGTGGTGAAAGCCTTGTCGGTCAGCGGCAGTTTTTTGTGCAGATCGACTGGCGACGGCATCGTCGCAAACGAGGTGACATTGGTATTTTCGATATCGGGCGTGATCAGCATGGCATGGCATTCTTTCCTGAGGGACTGACCAGTCTAGCCGGAAATCGCCAGCCATGCAGCCTGCTGCGCAAAAATTCCGCATGTATTTTGCTCTGATGCAATGTCACATTGGCGTGCCGATGCGTTCAGATGGCGCTGCCGGCCGGGGCGCCGAGTGGTATTCTTCTGTCCATGGAAACGAATCATCAAACGACTACCGACGCGCTGCTGGAACCGCATTTGCAACCATTCCCGGCAGCCCGCTTCATCAAGGAAATCGGCCGCGGCGTCAAAGGCGCGCGCAGCATGTCGCGCGAGGACGCCTGCCAGCTGTACGGCGCCATGCTCGACGGGCGCGTGTCCGACCTCGAGCTGGGCGGCATCCTGCTGGCGATGCGCATCAAGGGCGAATCCGTCGACGAGATCGCCGGCTTCATGGACGCCGCCGAAGCCTCGTTCGCGCCGCTGCCCGCGCCGCCCGGCGAATTCGCGCCGGTGCTGATCCCCAGCTACAACGGCGCCCGTAAACTCGCCAACCTGACCCCGCTGCTGGCGCTGCTGCTGGCGCGCGAAGGCGTGCCGGTGCTGGTGCACGGCGTCCAGCAGGATCCGGGCCGCGTTACCACCTTCGAGATCTTCGCCGAACTCGGCATCGGCCCGACCGGGTCCACCGCCGACATGCTGGACGCCTTTGCGGCCGGCAAACCCTGTTTCATGCCGATCGAGCGCCTGGCGCCGCAACTGGCGCACCAGTTGTCGCTGCGCCGCATCCTGGGCGTGCGCAATTCGACGCACACCTTGGTGAAAATCCTGCAGCCCTTCGAGGGCCCGGCGCTGCGCCTGGTCTCGTACACGCACCCGGAATATCTCACCATGCTGAGCGAATATTTCGGCAGCGCCGCCCCGCACGCCCGCGGTGATGCGTTCCTGATGCGCGGCACCGAAGGCGAAACCGTCGCCAATGCCAATCGCGCCCAGCAGATCGACTGGTTCCACGCCGGCGAGCAGCGCCTGATCGTCGAACGCGACGCCCCGGCCGACACCCTGGCTCCGGCTCCCGAAGGGCGCGATGCCGCCGCCACCGCCGACTGGATTGCGCGCGCCCTGCGCGGCGAGCAGCCGGTGCCGCCGCCGATCGCGGCGCAGGTGGCGCATTGCGTACAGGTGTCCCGCGCACTGCGTAGGGTGGACGGCTAAGCCATACCGTCCGCATGATGGCGACGCTGGCGCCGTCCACGCGTTCAACCGGTGCGTGCGCGACGGCTCGCTCGTTGCTTATCAACGCGTGGACGGGAAACCCGTCACCTACCGGATCGCGTACA
>Ga0265797_10001327_pt1 | contig 43600 bp, 43 predicted proteins | sample P2T30metagenome_FD_192433 | JGI IMG/M metagenome (GOLD analysis project Ga0265797, IMG submission 192433) | Plant litter microbial communities from East Loma Ridge, Irvine, California - P2 T30 | ecosystem: Environmental > Terrestrial > Plant litter > Unclassified | place: USA: California...
AGCGGACTGTGGGGGATGTGATGGGCGAGGTAGTGGACCGGCTGGTCAATCCGGCCATCCGCGCGTTCCCGGAGCTTGCCATCAAAGAAGACGCCGAGTGGTCAGCCATTGCCAGGGAGCGTGCCCGCGCGCGCAGCGTCGTGAATGCGTAATGCGCGCTGGCTGGCGCTGCGCGAAAGCGCGGCGCAAAAAAAACCGGCTGCCGAAGCAGCCGGTTTTTATGCAACCAAGCCGAAGCTTAGAAGGAGTGACGCAGGCCGACGTTGAACGCGGAGTCGCCCGAACCGGCTTCGGTGTTGCCACCGACGGTGTACGAAGCGCCGTTCTTGTTGTCGATCTTGGCGTACGAAACGTAAGCAGCGGTACGCTTCGACAGGTCGTGCATGTAGCCGATAGCGTACTGGTTTGCATCGCGGTTCGCGGTCTCGCGGTCATCCGTGTGGATAGCCGAAGCGATCAGCTTGCCCGATGGGCCCACTGGCACTTGCACGCCAACCAGCGCGTTGCGGGTGTCCAGCGAAGCAACGATAGGGTTCGTCGTGTAGGCAGCTGGCGATGGCAGCGTCGAGCTGTTCAGGCCTTTGTTCGCGCCGTAGGCAGCGAAGACTTTCACGACGGAGAAGTCGTAGTTCGCAGCCAGCAGGCTGTTGTGGCCGATGCCGCGCTCAACCGTTGGAGCGATACCGGTAGCGGTGTCGTTGTTGCGGTTGTTGTACGCCAGACGGACGTTCAGAGGACCGTTCGAGTACGACGCGGCAGCGGAGACCTGACGGCCAGCCGACGATTCGGACTGTTCGCCGAAGCCGTAGAAGACTTCACCGGAGAAACCGTTGAAGACTGGGGTCTGGTACACAACAGCGTTGCTGTTACGCAGGTTGGCGCCGTTCGCTGGGAACAGGTTCTTTGCGGAACCTGCCAGGCCAGCTGCGAACGGGTCGGCAACTTGTGCCAGCGCGTTGTACCAAGGGGTGTACTGGCGACCGATCGTGATCGTGCCGGCGGTAGCGGAACGCAGACCGACGAAAGCCTGGCGGTTGAACAGGGTGTTGGTGGCGTCCAGCTGGCCGTCGTCAACTTTGTAGCCCGTTTCCAGGGTGAAGATTGCGGACAGGCCGCCACCCAGGTCTTCCGTACCACGGAAGCCGATACGCGACGCGTTGGCGGTGCCGGACGACACTTTGGTGACGTTGCCTGCTTTACCGCCGCGCTCGCTGACGATGCCAGCGTCCACGATACCGTAAATCGTTACATTCGACTGTGCAAAAGCGGCGCTGCTCATTGCGCCCAGAACTGCGACGGAGATTAGAGTTTTTTTCATTACAGGTTCCTTCAGTTGTGTTGCATGCAAAAAAAGAAAAGCAACGGCTTAACTCGGTCTTGCGGTACCGCGCCAGGCCATGGCTGGTACTGCTTATGGTGAGGGCAAACCCCGATTTGCCACTGTGCCGTCAGACGGCGCTCACTCTTATTGTCGCGGCCGATTCAATCGTGCCGGCTTCGAATCAGTGCGCGAGGCACTGGAGGCGGCACTATACTGATGGTTTGGCAATCCATCAAGTGTAAAGATGCTCACAAGCTGGGCCAGGCTGGCGGCCTGATCCTGCATGCTGTGCGACGCGGCAGTCGCTTCTTCCACCAATGCCGCATTCTGCTGCGTTACGGCATCCATCTGAGCGATGGCTTCGTTGACCTGCACGATGCCGGCGCTCTGTTGTTGGCCCGCAACAGTAATCTCGCCCATGATGTCCGTTACGCGACGCACGCTGACGACCACTTCTTCCATCGTGGCGCCCGCCTGGTTCACCAGTTTCGTGCCCGCTTCGACCTGGTCGACCGAGTCGCCGATCAGTTCCTTGATCTCGCGTGCGGCCGATGCCGAACGTTGTGCCAAATTGCGCACTTCCGACGCCACCACCGCGAAACCGCGGCCCTGCTCGCCTGCACGCGCCGCCTCCACCGCCGCGTTCAACGCGAGGATGTTGGTCTGGAACGCGATGCCGTCGATCACACTGGTGATGTCCGAAATCTTCTTGGCCGACTCGTTGATCGTGCCCATCTTGTCGACCACCTGCGATACCACCTGGCCGCCCTGCTCCGCGATCGACGACGCATTCAGCGCCAGCTGGTTGGCCTGACGGGCGCTGTCCGAATTGTGGCGGACGGTCGTCGTCAGTTCTTCCATGGACGCGGCGGTTTCTTCCAGCGAGCTGGCCTGCGATTCCGTACGGCCCGACAGGTCCAGATTGCCTGCCACCACCTGCTGCGCCGCGCTGGCGATCGTGTCGGTTGCGTGGCGGACCTGGCCGACGATGTTGGCCAGGCTGTCGCGCATCGATTTCATCGCGAACAGCAGGCTGGTCTTGTCGCCCGGCTGGGTCACGACTTCCACGTTGAGTTCGCCGGCCGCGATCTTGTTCGCCAGTTTCACTGCATACTGCGGTTCGCCGCCAAGGGTCTTGACGAGCCAGCGCGTGATCAACAACGCACCCAGCGCACCAAGGGCGACACTGATCACCAGCAGGCTGAAGATCCATGCGCGGGAAGTATTGTATACCTGATCACCAAAATCTGCTGCGCGCTTGCCACCTTCGTCATACAGCTTGACCAGTTTGTCCACTTCGCCGCGCAAAGCAACGATCAGTTTGTTCGATTCGCCGCGGATCAGCTTCTTGGCCAGATCGCCGTCGCCGGCACGCACGGCGGCGCGCAGCTTCGCGTCTTCGGCCATGTAGCGGTCCCACATGGACAGGAAATTGTCGTACATCGCCCGCTCTTCCGGCGTCTTGATCAGCTTGACGTAGTCATCCTGCATCTTCTTCAGCTCGACCAGGTCGTTGGCGATGACCTTGTCGTACTTGTCCAGTTCGGACGCCTGGTCGGAAATGATGTACTGCAGCTCCCGGGTACGCACACGGGCGATCTGGGACTTGATGTCCTGAATCACGCGCATGGCTGGCATCCAGCGCGTCGACAGATCATCGGTTGTGTCGTTCACCTTCGACAGCTGATTGATGGAGAACAGGCCGACGAATGCCGTCAGCAGCAGGACGGCGGTAAATGCCAGTCCAAGTTTGGTGGAGAGCTTGCGCTCGGATAGCCACTTCATGTGATTTCCTCGGGATTGAAAGTTCAGGCGGAGATATTGCCGTGCGGCAAAATTCTATCGCATTGTAACGATCAGTGCTCTGAACTACGAGCAGAACCGGTCATGTTCGACACATCTGTCGCTTTTTGGGCTGAGCAAAAGTGCACGTTAGCCCTATAGGTAAGCTGTGTTGCATCTTGCAAGTCTCCTTGCCGCAGCAGGCCGTCTGCAATGAATTGTTTAGGGATGAATGAACTACGACCAAGCTTTGCTTTGCTGCAACGCAATAACTTGTGCTTGTAAGTAATTTCGAACGGGTTCAGAATGTGATTTTTATTGCCGTACGGCAATTCAAGCAAAGGACCCAAATCATGTTCTCGACCATCGAACAAAGTGGCAACATCGCGGTTGTCAAAACCAACTTCACGTGGGGCGACGACCTTGCCAAAGTCATCGCCATCATCGAAGCACACTTCGAAGACTTCAACGACAACGGCTTCTATCCGCACCCGGATGAAGAAGCACTGCAAAAGCAGCTGCTGTCCGTGCCGACGCTGCGCAACTTCGCCGAACAGCTTGCCGAGCGCAAGGCACGCGGCCTGGCCATTACCGACCTGGGCCTGGCCGGCCTGTCCGAGGCGCACCGCAATGCCGTGCTGTATGCGATTGCGCTGACGCAGGGCTTCCCTACCTCCACCGACCAGCGCACGCACCGTGTGGCATGGGACGTGCGCGCACGCCAGGGTGTGCAGTCGAAATTCGTGACGTTCTCCGAGCGCACCGGCAATGCCGACATGCACACGGACTCGTCGTTCTACCCGATGCCGGAAGAGCAATTCCTGCTGTACGTGGTCTCGTCGGCCCGTTGCAACGGCGGCGAATCGCTGCTGATCGATGTGGAAGACATCGTTGCGGAACTGGAGCGCACCGAAGAAGGCCGCGCCGCCTACGCGCTGCTGCGCACTGCCCAGGTACCGTTCCGCGTCCCGTCCGTCTACGCGGCACAGGACGATCAGATTGAGTTATTCTACGCTCCGGTTTTCCAGGAAGACGGCCTGGCGATGCGCTGGCGCTACGATTCGATTGAAAAAGGACTTGCATCGCGTCCCGATCTGGCTACGCCGGAACTGGTGACGGCCCTGCGCCTGCTCAACGGCATCGTCGAGGAACACGCACCGCGCTTCGTGCGTCAGCTGCCGGACGACACGCTGCTGTGGGCCGACAATCACCGCACGCTGCATGGCCGCGCCATGTACACGGACCCGGGCCGTCACCTGATCCGTATCCGTGTCTCGAGCACGCCGAACGCGCACCGTGTGGGCCCGTCCGGTATTTCGGCCGACTGATCTTCGCGCACCCGTCTCGCCCATCTATATATATAAGTAGAAATACTAATGCTAGCTTCGATCATTCCGGTCTTCGTCATCATCCTGCTGGGTGTGGCGATCCGCCGCTTCGGCTGGATGCCGGCGGACTTCTTCCCTTCCGTCGAGAAGTTCTCGTACAACATCGCCTTCCCCGCCATGCTGTTCGCCGGCACGGCACGCCTGAGTTTCCATGGCGGCCAGGTCGGCGAGCTGGCGTTGGCGACGTTGTTGCCGACCTTTCTCATCGTTGCGCTGACCCTGGCGTCGCTGCTGCTTTGGCCGGCGCTGCCGGGCGCCAGCCGCTCGTCCGTCATGCAGGGCGCGATGCGTCCGAACACGTATTTCGGCCTGGCGGTAGCAGGCCTGTTCTTCGAAGCGAAGACGGCTTCGCTGGTAATGCTGTCGCTGGCGCTGTGCCTGCCGGTCGTCAATGCGCTGTCCGTGATCGCCCTGGCGTGGTGGAGCGGCAACAAACCGAACTTCGTCACCGTCGGCAAGACGCTGGCGCGCAACCCCATCATCCAGGCCACGCTGGCCGGTGTGCTGGTCAGCCTGTCCGGCCTGACCCTGCCTGCCGAGCTGATGAATACACTGGACATCCTCGGCAAGTCGGCCACGGCGCTGGGCCTGTTGTGCGTGGGCGGCGGCCTCGTGTTCTCGCTGGAAGGTGTGCGTCCCGGCGCGCTGACGCTGACGTCCGTGCTGAAGCTGCTGGTCATGCCGCTGCTGGCGGCCCAGATCTGCCTGCTGTTCAACGTGTCGCCACAAGTCGCGCTGGCCGCCTGCTTCTACTGCGCGCTGCCGACAGCGCCGAACGCCTACATTATGGCCAAGCAGCTGGGAGGCGACAGCCGCCTGATGGCGTCGCTGATCACGCTGCAGACCCTGCTGGCGCTCGTCACCGTCCCCCTGTCCCGGCAATTCATGCCGTGGCTGGGCGCCTGATCGTTCTTGCAAGGGGCACCGCGCTGTTACAACCGACGGGTGGCGCACAGGCGCAGTCGGGTTAGAATGCTCGCCTGACAAAGGAACGTGCCCCAGATGAACTCCACCGACCTGGCCTTGCCCGCCCCGTGCACGATCAGCGACGTCGAACGCGATACCGGCGTGGCGAAGGAAACCTTGCGTGTCTGGGAGCGCCGCTACGATTTCCCCCAGCCGCAGCGCGATGCCTTCGGCGAGCGGTTGTATCCGTTCGAACAGGTCCAGAAGCTGCGGCTGATCAAGCGACTGATCGACCTGGGCTTCCGTCCCGGCAAGGTGATCGGCCAATCGATGCAGGAACTGCACCTGCTGGCCGAGCAATCCGCCAGCAACGCCCGGCCGCGGATTCCGGCGGGCGACCTGCAGCCCTATGTGGAGCTGTGCCGCAGCCACCAGAGCGACGCGCTGCGCCGCAAGCTGTCGCAGAGCCTGATGCTCATGGGCCTGCACAACTTCGTACTGGACCTGATGGCGCCATTGACGACCATGGTCGGCGATGCCTGGGCCTGCGGCGAGATTGCCGTCTACGAGGAACATTTATTTACGGAAGTGCTGCAAACGGTCATCCGCAGCGCGATTTTCTCCATGCCGCAGCCGGACCACGACAGCGTCGTGCCACAGCCGCGCATCCTCCTGACCACGACACCGCAGGAAAAGCACGGCTTGGGCCTGCTGATGGCGGAGGCGCTGATGGCCGCCGAGGGCGCCCACTGCCTCGCGCTGGGCACGCAGACGCCGCTGCCGGACATTGTCGAGGCAGCCCGCCGCCACCGTTGCGACATGGTGGCGCTGTCGTTCTCCACCACGATGAACCCACGCCACGTGCTCGACGCGCTGAAGGAACTGCGCGCCCGCTTGCCGGATGAGATCGCGATCTGGGCGGGTGGCGCCAATCCGGCGCTGCGCCGCCGTGCGCCCGGTTTCGTCACGGTCCTGACGTTGCAGGAGCTGGCTCCCGCCCTGTCCGCCTGGCGGCAGCGCGCCCTGCACGAGCTCGCCGCGCTGGCCTGACGGATACGCCGCGCGGAAACATTGTCAAGCGTACAGCAGGGTTGACGCAGGGGCTCTGTTAAAATAACCGGTGATCCCGGCCTGCATGGCCGCAGCGCCACCTACCGCACACAATGTTCAGCTTCTTCAAGAAAAAACCTGTCACGCCGGACGTTCCGGCACCCGCGGTGCCGACCACAGCCGCACCCGTCGAGATTGCGCCCGCCCTTGTGCCCGAAACGGCCCCGGAAAGCTCGCTGCTCGACTTCGATATGGAAACGGCGGACCGGCCCGAGCCGAAGGCGTCGTGGATGAGCCGCCTGAAGGCTGGCCTGTCGAAGACTTCCGCCAACCTGTCCGTGCTGTTTGTCGGTGCCCGCATCGACGACGAGCTGTACGAGGAACTGGAAGCGGCGTTGCTGATGTCGGATGCCGGCATGGACGCGACCACGTACCTGCTCGACGCGCTGAAACGCAAGGTCAAGGAAGACAAGCTGCTGGACGCCGCGGCCGTCAAGGGCGCGCTGAAGGAGCTGATGATCGATCTGCTGCGCCCGCTGGAAAAATCGTTCGAGCTGGGCCGGCACCAGCCGACCGTGATGATGATTTCCGGTGTCAACGGCGCCGGCAAGACGACCACCATCGGCAAGCTGGCCAAGCACATGCAGGCGCACGGCCAGTCCGTGCTGCTGGCGGCCGGCGACACGTTCCGCGCCGCCGCGCGCGAACAGCTGATGGTGTGGGGCCAGCGCAATAACGTGACGGTCGTGTCGCAGGAGTCCGGCGACCCGGCCGCCGTCTCGTTCGACGCCGTCCAGTCCGGCAAGGCAAAAGGCACCAACGTCGTCATGATCGACACGGCCGGCCGCCTGCCGACGCAGCTGCACCTGATGGAAGAGCTGAAAAAGATCAAGCGCGTCATCGGCAAAGGCATGGAGGGCGCGCCACACGAGACGCTGCTCGTCATCGACGGCAATACGGGCCAGAACGCGCTGGCACAAGTCAAGGCGTTCGACGACGCGCTGGCGCTGACGGGCCTGATCATCACCAAGCTGGACGGTACGGCCAAGGGCGGCGTCATCGCCGCCATCGCCCGCGTGCGCCCCGTGCCCGTCTACTTTATCGGCATCGGCGAAAAAATCGAGGACCTGCAGCCGTTCAATGCGGCCGAGTTTGTCGAAGCGCTGCTCGGGTGACGATAGCGCGATGATCGAATTCCAGAACGTTTCCAAGACGTATGCCGGCGACGCGCTGGCGCTGCGCGGCGTCACCTTGACCATCGCCAAGGGCGAACTGGTCTACCTGGCCGGCCCGTCCGGCGCCGGCAAGTCGACCTTGCTGAAGATGATTGCCGCCATGGAGCGTCCCAGCGCCGGCAAAGTGACCGTCAACGGTACCGATATCGGCAAGCTCAAGGCGGCCGGCATCCCGTTCCTGCGGCGTAATCTCGGCCTGATCTTCCAGCAGCAGCGGCTGCTGACGGACCGTTCCGTGCTGGCCAACGTCATGATGCCGATGCTGGTGGCGGGACTGTCCCGCGGCCAGGCGGAAGAACGCGCCCGCGCCGCGCTGGATAAAGTCGGCCTGCTGGCGCGCGCGAGCGCCCAGCCGCTGGCGCTGTCCGGCGGCGAGCAGCAGCGTGTGTCGATTGCCCGCGCCATCGTCAACCGTCCCCAGATCATTCTGGCGGACGAACCGACGGCCAACCTCGACCGTGCCAGCGCCAACAAGGTGTTCGATGCGCTGCGCGCATTCAACAAGGTGGGCGTGACGTGCGTCATCTCCACCCACGACGACCTCGTGCTGGAGAGCGGCGCCCGCGTCATCCGCCTGGCACAAGGCGAACTGCAGGCGGAGGCGGCATGAGCGTGTGGTTGCGTCAACATGGATTCGCGCTGGGCTCGGCACTGGTGCACGTGCGCCGCGCCCCCGGCAGTTTCCTGTTCAATATTCTCGTTGTCGCCATCGCGCTGGCTCTGCCCTTTGCAGGCCTGACGGTGCTGGACAATGTGCGGCCGATGTCGGAGCAGCTGTCGGTGGACCCGGAACTGTCCGTCTTCCTGAAGCAGGATCTGCCGCGCGAGCACGCGCAAGGCATGGCCGGCTCGCTGCGCGCCGTCGCGAAGGACGCGCGCATCGTTTTCGTGCCGCGGGAAGAGGCGTTGGGCGAACTGCAGAACAAGAACGGCCTGGCCGGCGTGATCGATACGCTGGGCGACAATCCGCTGCCGGACAGTTATGTGCTCAAGCTGAACGCCTTCCAGAGCGCCGCGCAAAGCGCGCACGTGGACGAAGTGGCCGAGCAGTTGCGCGCCATTCCCGGCGTCGAATCCGTGCAGGTCGATTCGGCGTGGGTCAAGCGACTGGCCGCACTGCTGGGCGTGCTGCGCATGGGGCTGCTGCTGCTGGCAGCCACCCTGGGCACCGTCGTCATCGCCGTGGTTTTCAACACGATCCGCCTGCAGGTCCTGACGCAGCGTGAAGAAATCCTCGTGCTGCGCCTGATCGGTGCGACCAGCACGTATATCCAGCGGCCGTTTTATTACACTGGCGCGCTGCTGGGCCTGTGCGCCGGCGCCGTGGCACTGGGGGGCGTCGCGCTGTCGCTGCGGCCGCTGAACACGGCGATTGCCGAGTTCGCCCGGCTGTACGCGTCGGAATTCCAGCTGGCACCGCTGGAGCCGCTGGCCATGGCCCTGCTGCTGGCCCTGTCGGCCGGACTTGGACTGGTGGGTGCGGCGCTGTCGGTGCGACGTCAGCTGGCGCGGCTGTCCTGATCAGCCGCCCAATTTGATACCACCGGTATCTCGACGGTTGACTGTCCTGTCTTGCTGTCGGAGCGATCCGACAGTGCCCTGCTACTGACCCTGGCACGCTTGCAGCGCCCGCGCAAGCGTGCGTTCACGCACAGAGCATGCCTTTCCACGCACGCTAATCTGGCCTCTCAGCTTGATTTGCCACAAGAAACGGTCAAAACAAGCGAACTTTCCAACTTTTTCTCATCGACGCTGCGTCCGGCTGACCACGCATTCCGATAGCAATGGGCTATCGAAGTCATAAAAATGCCGAGATTGGCACTCACCCAATGAGAGTGCTAAACTATGTTTAAACGCAACGGTGGAATATCAAGGGGGCGTCAGAAAATGGTTAAGACGACTTTAAGTTCCAACCTGCATGCTGTATGCCATGACAGTGCCCTCTGCAATCCCGCACGGCCTATTGCACCAAAAGACAAGCGAGGAAAACCAATGAACACGATGTCCGCACCTACCGCCCTGGTTCCAGCCGGCACAAGTGCTCTGAACCTCGGTTTCAGCGGCAATCTGGGGAACCTGGACGCCTACATTTCCGCAGTCAACCGCCTGCCGATGCTCACGCACGACGAGGAAGTGCAGCTGGGCCGTCGCCTGAAGGATAACAACGACCTGAAGGCCGCGGAAAAGCTCGTCCTGTCGCACCTGCGCCTGGTGGTCTCGATCGCCCGCGGCTACCTGGGCTACGGCCTGCCGCACGCCGACCTGATTCAGGAAGGCAATATCGGCCTGATGAAAGCCGTCAAGCGCTTCGACCCGGACCAGGGTGTCCGTCTCGTCTCGTACGCGATGCACTGGATCAAGGCCGAGATGCACGAGTACATCCTGAAAAACTGGCGCCTCGTAAAAGTGGCGACGACGAAGGCACAGCGCAAGCTGTTCTTCAATCTGCGCAGCCACAAAACAGGCCTGGATGCCATGACGCCGGGCCAGATCGACCAGCTGGCCAAGATGCTGGACGTCAAGCGCGAGGAAGTGATCGAGATGGAAACCCGCCTGTCGGGCCGCGACATCGCGCTGGAATCGCCAACGGACGACGAAGACGACAAGTTCGCACCGATCGCCTACCTGTCGTCGGACCAGACGGAACCGACCAAGGTGCTGGAAGCGGAACAGGTCACGCGCCTGCAGTCGGAAGGCCTGGAAACGGCGCTGGCCAAGCTCGACCCGCGCTCGCGCCGCATCGTCGAGTCGCGCTGGCTGGCGAACGACGACGGCTCCGGTGCCACGTTGCACACACTGGCTGAAGAGTTCGGCGTCTCCGCCGAGCGCATCCGCCAGATCGAATCGGCCGCGCTGAAGAAAATGAAAGGCTCGCTGGCCGCTTACGTTTAAGCCAGCCACGCGACAAGAAACCGGGCCCTGCCCGGTTTTTTTTCGTCAACAGTTTCCAACAAAATGGGGACAGACCCCATTTTTCTGGCAATATTGCCGATGAGAACACTCTGCCGTGCGGCGTCGATGATGCTTTTTAGATAAGATCATCCCTCAGCCACTGCGCATGGAGGATGCATGCAACGACAACTCGTCACTGCCGCTGGTGTCGCACTGATGCTTGGCATCGTCGCCGCCTGCGGCGTCACCACGGCCAACGAACAGGGGGGCAGCGCGATGGCGGAGCGCAAATCGGAGGCACCGGCGCGCACCAGCGCCAGCTATGCACTGCGTCAGGGTGAAGCCGTCACGCTGGGTCCCGGCACGACGCTGCAGCTTGAACGGGTCAATGACAGCCGCTGCAAGAAAGGCGCCGTCTGCGTCTGGGCCGGCTACATCAGCTATACGTTCAGGCTGACGAACCCTGCCGGCAACCGTGAATTCATCCTGGCCGAGAACATGCCGAACGCCAGCCCCACCGTCACGCAGGATGGCCTGACGTTTGCGCTGGAGAACCTGGAGCCCCCCGAGCCGCCGGCACTGCACGCCACGGCACTGCCCGAATACCGCATCAACGTCCGCGTCACCATCGCCCAGCCCAACTGATACCGACCATGCACATCCGCCTTGCCCTCTGCACCATCGTCCTGACGATTACCACCGCCGCGCAGGGCAAGACGCCTGTCGCGACGGGCACCGGCGGCGCCGTTGCCACCATCAGCGAGCAGGCGTCCCAGTCGGCGCTGGCCATCCTGAACCGGGGCGGCAATGCCGTCGATGCCGCCGTCGCTGCCGCCGCGACCCTTGGCGTGACGGACCCGTTCAGCTGTGGCATCGGCGGCGGCGGCTTCATGGTCGTCTACCTCGCCAAGGACAAACGCGTCATCACGCTCGACCACCGCGAAACGGCGCCGGCGGCGTACACGCCGGCTGTCTTCACGGCCGACGGCAAGGAGCTTGATTTCGATACCGTCGTTGCCAGCGGCCTGTCAGTCGGCGTGCCCGGCACGGTGCGCGGCTGGCACGAGGCGCTGCAGCGCTACGGCACCATGTCGTTCGCGCAGGTGCTGGCGCCGGCCATCGACGTGGCCAACAAGGGCTTTACCGTCAACGACAACTTCAACCACCTCGTGGCCGAGAACACGGCAAAGTTCAGCAAATTCCCCGCCACCGCCGCGCTGTATCTGCGTGACGGCAAGCCGCTTCCGGCCGGGACGCTGCTGCGCAACCCGGACCTGGCGAAAACGTACGGCCTGCTCGCCAAGGGCGGCGTCAAGGCGTTCTACGAAGGGCCGATCGCACATGCAATCGTGGCCGCCGTCAACCGCCCGCCCGTCGCGCCCGGCGTCAGCGTCCGCGCCGGCAGCATGACGCTGGCCGACCTGGCCAATTACGAAGCGCGCCTGCGCCAGCCCGTGCACAGCACCTATCGCGGCTACGATTTGTACGGCATGGGACTGCCGGGCAGCGGCGCCGTCGCCATCGGCGAGGCGTTGAATATCCTGGAAGGCTATGAGCTGGGCAAGATGCCGCGGGCGCAGGCCGAGCACCTCTACCTGGAAGCGAGCCGCCTGGCGTTCGCCGACCGCAATGCCTACCTGGGCGACCCGGAATACGTCGACGCGCCAATCACTGGTTTGCTCAGCAAGGCGTTCGCGGCACGGCGCCGCGCGCTGATCGACAGCCGCCGCGCGCCCGCCGCACAGGTCGCGGCAGGCGATCCGTACGCGTTCCAGAGCGACGCCAGCGTGCCGCTGCGCCCAGCGCCCGTCACCCAGCAAAAGGAAAGCTCCCACACCACGCACCTGACGGTGTCCGATAAGGACGGCAACATCGTCGCCTACACGTTCACGATCGAATCCTGGGGCGGCAGCGGCATCACGGTACCGGGCCACGGCTTCCTGCTCAATAATGAGCTGACGGACTTCGATTTCACCGGCCCCGCGCCCAATGTGCCTGAAGCGGGCAAGCGCCCGCGCAGCAGCATGGCGCCGACGATCGCGCTACGCAACGGCAAGCCGGCCTTCACGGTGGGCAGCCCGGGCGGCGCGACGATCATCACGACAGTGCTGCAGACGATCGTCAACCACGTCGACTTCGGCATGCCGATGATTGATGCCATCGCGGCACCGCGGCTGTCGCAGCGCAACGCGGCCTTCACGGACGTGGAGCCGGGCTTTGCCCACTCCGCGCAGGCCAAAGCGCTGGCGGCCTACGGCCAGCGCTGGAGCGCGCAGCCCGAGGAAATCGGCGCCGCCAACGCCATCGTCTTCAACCCGGACGGCACCGTGACGGCCGTCAGCGAGAAGCGCCGCCATGGCGTCGGCAGCGCGCTGGTGCAGCGCAGCGCGCACTGAAACCCGGGACGGCCGGATCGCCGTATCGCCCCTGTTTCAAGGAAATTTCTTCAAAACAGGGGTCTGTCCCGGGTTTTGCTTATGGCAGCCAGCGTTTGAACGGCGCCGTATCCTGGCCCGACTCGATGTACCACTTCTTGCGCACCGTGTCGAAGTTCGCGCCCAGCGCGCGCACTTCCTCGCGGTCTTCGTAGCGGGCCGTCAGATACGTACGGTATGAGCGCTCCTGCTCCGCCTTGTCCTCGAGCTGGCGCAGCGCCTGATCGGCTTTGGGTGCCACGGACGCGATCTGCATCTGGCGCAGGAAGGTGCTGCGGCGCTCCGGCTCCGTGGGCGAAATCAGCGTCAGTCGCGCCACCGTGCGGCTGACGCCCACGTAGAACAGGTTGCGCTCCGTCTTCGCCGGCATCAAAGGATTCGGAAATTCGTTCACCTCCAGGTACGGCATGATCACGTGGCCGAACTCCTTGCCCTTCACGTCCGCCACGCAATCGAGGTGGATGAAATCCTTCTCGCGCTTGCGGCTGGCGAACACCTCGGCCGCATTGACCTTCTTCCAGAACGCCGACAGGTCCAGGCCGGACGCCCGCGCCATCGCGACAAAGCCATTGACGGAGCGCGCCACCACGGAGGCGGCATACGGATTGACGTACACGCGCTTCGCCACCGCCGCCAGGTCCATGCGCGTGCCCACCTCGGCCAGCACGTCGCCCGCCGGGCTGTCCGCCGACACCTGCAACAGGTAGCGCATCACGTCCGCGAACGCCGTGTCGGCGTCGGCCAGCGCGTTGCCGCCCAGGTGGCCCTGGAAGAAGCCCGTCAGCAGCGACGGTTCCTTCGCGATGTCGTGCTTGACCTTCTCGAAGTTGGCCGCCGTCTCCATCCCTGCAAACACCGCCAGCGCTTCGACGACGGCCGTGCGCACCTCGTACGACGGCACGGCCTTCAGGTCGTTCAGGCAGATCGCCAGCACGCCGCGCAGGAACAGGATTTCCTCGCGCTGCATATAGCCCTTCATGACGGGCGTGCGGTAGGCAATGCCCGCTTCGATCAGCGCATTCTCCAGCGCGACGGACTGGTGCCGGTCGCGCATCAGCACCGCGCAATCCTCCAGCTTGTGCTTGTCCTTCTTCCACTGGCGGATCGCCTCCACCACCTGGGCCGCGCAATCGGACGCCTCTGCGTAATGCAGCTGGCGGATCTCCGTGTGGTCCGGCGCGCCCGACGTGCCGTTGTTGTCCATCAGCTGCGTGATCGCCAGCGTCAGGTGCGGGCCGTGGCGGTACGTCGTCGTCAGCGGATAGGTTTTCAATGCGGGGAACGCGTGGCGGAAGCGGAAGCCCAGGTAGTCGTGGCTGGCGCCCAGCTGGTCGTGGATGACCTGGTACTTGTCGCCCACGCCCGTGAAGAACGCGCCGGTGGAGCGGATCAGCGCTTCGACGATGACGAAGCTGGCTTCGTTCATGTCATGCAGCTCGTCGCAGACGATGACGCGGTAGCGCGGGAACGTCTCGGCGCATCCCGGTTCGCGCTGCAGCCAGCGCGCCAGGTCGTAGGTGGGATCGAACGCGGTGCGGAACAGCGCCCGCTCCTCGCCATCGAGCCGCGCCGTTTCGTAGGCCTGCGCCACCAGGTAGTCCGTCAGCGGCACGCCCGCCACCTCGGCCGCTTCGACCGGGTCGTCGTCGTACTCGCCGTGCAGCGCCATGCGTGCCTTCAGCCGCAGCAGCGTGTCGAGAAAGCCCGAGACGGCGATATCGGACTTGCGCAGATCCAGTGCGTCGAAGGGTCCAGCACTGCGTCCGACGTAGCGGTCGGCCACGGCATCGATGGCATCGCAGACGTAGGCCTTGAGCTTGCGCGGCTGCTGCGTCAGGCGCAGCGGCTGGCCCTCCATCTGCTCGAGCGTGCGCATCGCCAGGTCCTCGATGGTCAGGATGTCGAGCCCATTGACCGTGTCCCACGGCACGCCGATATCGAGCAGGCGCTGACGCAGCACGTCGCGCGCTTCGGGCGTGAACGCCAACGCCAGGATGCGCGCCGGCTCCACGTTGCGTGCGATCGACTCGGCGATGCGCAGCGCCAGCGTCGTCGTCTTCGCCGCACCGGCATTGGCCTCGCCCAGCACGACGGGCTGCGTGGCCGTCTGCAGGTCGGTCTGCTCCGCCGTCGGGTGGATGCGGTTCGGGGTGAAATACGCGGCCATGATGCTTTCTGCTGTTGTCGGGACGTGAAGCGCGCCATGGTAGCAGGTCCGCGGGGTCGGCCTGCAGCGCCGGGACCTTCCGGCAGCCGGAAAAATCCGGAACTGTCCCGCAAGACTCCGAGGCGTCGAGGAAATTGCGGGACAGTCACGGAAAGGTTCGCGCAGCACTGCTCCAGAAAATGGAGCCTGGCGCCGGTTTTGGGAAATGGAGCCTGGCACCGGTTTTGGAAATTTCAAACCAGAGCCTGGCACCGGTTTTTATCGGGCATTGGCCGCGCCGTACGGCAGAGAACTGCGCTAGCGCTATCACCGTTTCCGATATACAATGCGAATCATTCTCATTTGCGTTAAATATAAGGAAAAACATGTCGCCCCATCGCACCGTCCTGACTCCACTCGCTCTTGCCGCCGCCCTGCTGTGCGGCAGCGCCCACGCCGCGCCGGACGAGCCGGCGATGGTCGACGCTGCGGAAGCGCCGATGCAGACGGTGGTCGTCAAGGGCGAGAACACGGGCGGCTACACGGCGCGCAACAGCACGTCTTCCGCACGGCTAGACCTGTCGCTGCGCGAGACGCCGCAGTCGGTCTCCGTGGTCACGCGCCAGCAGATGGACGACTTCCGACTGAGCTCCGCCAGCGACGTACTGGCCAACAGCACGGGCGTCACCGTCGAAAAAGTCGAGTCGGACCGCACCTACTACACGGCGCGCGGCTTCGACATCACGAATTTCCAGTACGACGGTGTCGGCATCCCTTTCGTCTTCGGTAACGTCTACGGCGAACTCGATACGGTGCTGTACGACCGCATCGACGTCGTACGCGGCGCCAACGGCCTGATGTCGGGCATCGGCAATCCATCGGCCAGCGTCAACTTCATCCGCAAGCGCCCGACGGCGAACACGCAGGCCTCCGTCTCCGTGACCGCGGGATCGTGGGACAAGCGCCGCGTCGAGGCGGACGTCTCCGGCGCGCTGAACGAAGCGCGCACCGTGACGGGTCGTCTCATCGCCGCGTATGACGAGGGCGACTCCTACCTGGATCGCTACTCGACGCAGCGCAAGGTATTGTCAGGCGTGCTCGAAGCGAAGCTGTCGAACGCGACGACGCTGTCGGCCGGCCACACCGCGCAGATCGGCACGTCGAAGGGCAATATGTGGGGCGCGCTGCCGCTGTACTACAAGGACCTGACGCCGGTGGACCTGGACGTCGGCACCAACACGGCGACCGACTGGACCCGCAACCGCAATGAGCACCAGCGCACCTTCGTCGAGCTGACGCACCAGTTCGAGAACGGCTGGCGCGCGCAGGCCACGCTGTCGCGCAACACGTTCAAGAACCGCAGCAAGATGCTGTACGTGTACGGCACGCCGGACCGCCAGACGGGCCTGGGCCTGCTGGCCTGGCCGTCGCGCTACGATGCGGACAACAAGCAGACGCTGTTTGACGCGTCCGCGACGGGCAAGTTCAACCTGGGCGGCCGCGAGCACGAGCTGACGTTCGGCGGCAACTGGTCGAAGTCCACGCTGGACGACGTCTCGCATTACGGCCAGGGCATCGGCAATGCGCTGCCGTCGCTGAACGGCTGGAACGGCAATTACCCGGAGCCGACCTTCGACGCATCCATCGACGGCAGCTCGTACCAGGACAAGCGCAAGTCCGCCTTCATTGCGGCCCGCTTCAACCTGACCGACCCGATGAAACTGCTCACGGGCATCGCGACGACGAAGGCGGACAGCGACGGCATCCAGTACGGCGTGGCCCACTACAAGTCGGCCAGCAAGAGCACGCCGTATGTGGGCCTGACCTACGACCTGACGCCGAACGTGACGGCCTACGGCAGCTATACGACGATCTTCAACCCGCAAAGCGAAATCGACCTCACGGGCGCGACCCTGAGCCCGATGGAGGGCAAGACGGCGGAACTGGGCCTCAAGAGCGAATGGTTCGGCGGCAAGCTGAATGCCTCCGGCGCGCTGTTCAAGACGAAGCAGGAGAACACGGCGGAGCAGCTGGTCATTATCGGCACGAAGACCTACTATCACGGCATCGACGCGGAATCGAAAGGCATCGAGCTGGATCTGTCGGGCGAACTGGCGAAAGGCCTGCAGGCCAGCGCCGGCTTCACGGTGCTGTCGCTGGAAGACCCGGCCGGCAAGGTCGTCAAGACTTACCTGCCGCGCCGCACGCTGCGCCTGTCGACCACGTACAAGGTGCCGGCCCTGCCGGCGCTGACGGTGGGCGCCAACGCCACCTGGCAGGACGACACGTACCGCAACGAGCTTGACGGCGCCGTCATCCGCCAGGCGTCCTACGCCGTCGTCGGCCTGATGGCCCGCTACGACATCAACCGCCAGCTGAGCATTGCCGCCAACGTCAACAACGTGGGCGACAAGAAGTACCTCACCAGCCTGTATTGGAGCCAGGCGTATTACGCCGCGCCGCGTAACGCCAGCGTCACGCTGAACTGGAAGTATTGAGAAGTAAGCTGCCCCCCTAGTCATTAACCCGGCGGCTGTCCGCCGGCGCCTCTGCGCGCTCGTGCATGCCGTAGTCGCGCACCACGCCGGCGATGCGCAGCCGGTAGTCGGCAAACAGGGCGGGGGCATCATTGCCCCGCCCTGCCGCCTGCGCGGCCCGGTGCGCCTCCAGCGCACGCCACCGCGCGATGGCCGCCTCGTCGCGGAAGAACGACAGCGACAGCAGCTTAGCCGGGTCGGCCAGGCTCTGGAAACGCTCGATGGAGATGAAGCCATCGATCTCCTCCAGCAGCGGGCGTAGCGACGCTGCGATATCCAGATAGCGCTGGCGTCCGTCGGCATGCGGGATCACTTCGAAAATCACCGCGATCATTTCACTGCCCTTTCAATAAAGACCGGCAGCCGCCCGTTGGGCGATGGCCGGTAGTGCCAGTCCACGTCCGGCAACTCAACTAGATGCGATAACGCCTGCGTGGCGATGGTGCGCGCCAGCGCCTGGCCCGGGCATTCGTGGCCGCCCTGTCCGAATGGCCGCCGGGCCGCCGCCAGCACCAGCAGGATCGTCTGGCCCGCGTCGATGCGCGCACCGCCGATGTCCACGGTCTGCGCCGTGAAGCGGCGTGTGTTCTGGACCGGCGGATCGTCCCGCAATACCGCATCCACCAGTACCGCCGCTGCCCGTGTATCGCCGCGCAGGCGCGCCACGATGGCGTTGCCGATCAGCCCTGCCGTCGCCTCGTAAGTTTGCGACAGCAGGCCAAGCAGATTGGCCGTCATCGCGTCGTCAAGCGTGTCCAGGAACGCCAGCAGCGCCGTTGCCGCAGCGTGTGCCGCCGCGACCCGGTCCGGCGCGGCCTGTGGCGCAATGCCGGCAACGAACCGACCGACAAGGTCCGCGATTTCCGGCAGCTGCGCATCGGCGCAGCCCAGCAGGCTGGCGATGGTGCGCACCGGGACGTTGAATGCATATGCCGTCAACGCGGCGGCATCGAGCGTCTCCGTCAGCATGCCGGCTGCGACGCGGCTCGCGGTCTCCGCCGCGGACCACGCGGCGATCCGCGGCAGCAGCGCGGCGCGCGGCACTGCATGGCGTTCGCCGTCGTTCATCCGCATCAGCGCGCCGAACACGTCGCCCGCCGGGCCGGCAATGGCAGCAGGCACCGGTTCGTGCACGGGCCGCACGCGGCAATCGGGATGCGCCAGCACCGCCGCGACCGTATCGGCATGCGCCACGATCCACAGGTTCAGCCGCGCATCGAACACGGGTGCCGGCAGCCGCGCCAGCGCCGCGTAATACGGATACGGGTCCGGATGGGTAACGGCCGCCAGCGGGTCGGCGGGCCAGTGCGATGGCGTCATGCGAAGTCCTTTGCTCGTTGCGATGGCTGCAGTATGCTGACGGAACATCATCGACACTTCGCCCGGGACCGAACCATGGATGCAGACCACAACCTTGCCCGAATCGCGGGCGCCATCGCCGAGCCGGCACGGGCGCGCATGCTGTGCTGCCTGCTCGACGGGCATGCGCGCACCAGCACGGAGTTGTCCGTCGTGGCGGACGTCAGCCCGTCCACGGCCAGCGCGCACCTGGCACGGCTGCGGGACGACGGCCTGCTGCTGCAGGTCGCACAAGGAAAGCACCGCTATTTCCGGCTGGCCGGTCACGATGTGGCGGCCGCACTGGAAGCGCTGCTGGTGGTGGCCGGCGTACCGCGCACGCCGTTCAAGCCGGCCACGCCCGCGCGGCTGCGCCAGGCCCGCACCTGCTACGACCATATGGCCGGGGCGCTGGCCGTCGAGTTGCACGAGCATTGCGTCACGCAAGGCTGGCTGGCCGACGACGTGGCAGGAGACTATGCGTTGACGGCGGCCGGTGAAGAGCGCTTCGCGCAGCTGGGACTGGATGCGGCGCCGCTGCGCAAACTGCGCCGCCGCTTTGCCTGCCCGTGCCTGGACTGGAGCGAACGCAAGCCGCACCTGGGCGGCGCGCTGGGGGCGGCACTGCTGCAACTGGCGCTGCGCCAGGGCTGGGTCGAGCAGGACCTCGACAGCCGTGCGCTGGCCGTGCCGGCCCAGGGTCGGAGGCGACTGTTGGCCGCCTTCGACATGGTAAGCCCGGCTTAAGAAAATCACCACACACTGCGGATTCCTCAACCATACAAATCTCACCGGAGACTCCCATGACCCGCTGGTTCCGCGCCAACAAAGGCTTCGTCGCATTCCTCGTGCTGTTCGGGATCTTCCGCACCGCGGTGGCGGACTGGAACCCGATTCCGTCCGCATCGATGCGACCGAACCTGCTGGAAGGCGACGTCGTCTTCGTCAACCGCCTGGCCTATGACGCCAAGATCCCGCTGACGAACGTGTCGCTGGCGCGCCTGGGCGATCCGCAGCGGGGCGACGTGGTCACGTTCTCGTCGCCGAAGGACGGCACGCGCCTGATCAAGCGCATCGCCGCGCTGCCTGGCGACACGATCGAGATGCGCGGCGAACGCCTGCTCATCAACGGCAAGCCGGCCGACTACACAGTGCTGGGCAACGGCATCGAGAAGGTCGAGCCACTGGGCGAGCTGACGGCGCTGCACCTGAAGGAACGCAGCGGCGACGCTTCGTACCGCATCCAGGTGCTGCCGCAGGTGTCGGCGATGCGCGACTTCGGGCCCGTCACCGTGCCGGCCGACCGCTACCTGATGCTGGGCGATAACCGCGACAACAGCGGCGATTCGCGCGTGTTCGGCACCGTGCCGCGCGAGCTGCTGATCGGCCGCGCCGAACGCATCCTTGTCTCGGCGGACATCAAAGGCAACTGGGCACCGCGCGGGGAACGCATCGGCATGAGCCTGCGCCCGGAGTAACGGCGCTGTTATAGAATCGCCGCATTCCTGTATCGCGGAGGCGGCATGATCGAATTCGAGGCGCTGGCAAAGCGCTATGGCGCTTACGAAGCCGTGCAGCCGTTGACGCTGACCGTGCGGCGCGGCGAAGTGTTCGGCTTTCTGGGACCGAACGGTGCGGGCAAAACGACAACGATCCGCATGATGATGGGCATTCTCGTGCCCAGCAGCGGCCGCGTGCAGGTCGACGGCCTCGACTGCCACCGCGACGCGGCGCAGGTCAAGCGCCACGTGGGCTACCTGCCCGACAACCCGATCTTCTACGATTACCTGCGCGGGCGCGAGATCCTGCGCTTCGTCGGAGAGATGCACGGGCTGACGCGCCCCGCGGCCGCGCAGCGCGCCGCCACCCTGCTGGACGAATTCGGCCTCGACGAAGTGGCCGAGGAATTCGCCGTCAACTATTCGATGGGCATGAAGAAGAAGCTGGGCCTCGCGTGCGCGCTGGTGCACGACCCGGCAGTGCTGATCCTCGATGAACCCATCAACGGCCTCGATCCGCGCGCCGCGCGCGACGTGCAGGACCTGCTGATCGGCCGCGCCGCCGCCGGCAAGACCATCTTCGTTTCCACCCACCTGCTCGACATGGCGCAGCGCATGTGCGACCGCGTGGGCATCATCCACCGCGGCATGCTGGCCGCCACGGGGTCGCTGGACGAGCTGCGCGGCGATGCCGATGTGTCGCTGGAGGGAGTCTTCCTGCGCATTACCGCGCCGGCGGCCGTGCCATGACGCCGCCTTCCGGCGCGCACGCCGTCTGGCTGCTGGTGCGCCTGCGGCTGCTGCGGCTGTGGAACCTGTCCGGCAGCGTCTATGGGCGCAAGCCAAAACCCGGCAGAAGCCGCGCCGCAACGGGTCGCAAGGGGCGCGGCCGCTGGATCCTGCCCGTCGTGATGGCGCTCCTGATGACGGCGGCGTTTACAAACATGTCGCGCTCCATCCTGCTGAATCTGCATTGCGAGCTGGCGCCGGTGACAGCCTGCGGCGCGCAGGCGGCGCTGTATGACACGCAGGACGTGGCGGCGGCAGAACTGGTGCAACAACGTTTCAGCCCCGCGCTGATGCAGGGGCTGACGATGCATGTCGTGCTGTTGTGGCTTGCCAGCCTGCTCGTGCCGCTGGGCAGCCGCGAGCTGGCGCACGCGGACTGGGACCTCGAATGGCTCGTCACCCTGCCCGTGCCGCGCGCGACGCTGCTGTGGGCGCGGGTGCTGGAACGCACGGTGACCAACGCCACCGGCATGCTGATGCTGTGGCCTACCTGTCTCGTCGTCGGCTGGTACGGCGGCCTGCGGTGGTGGGCGATTCCCGCCGCGACGCTGGCCACGCTGGCGCTGCTGGCACCGTCCGCGATGCTGCGCACCCTGGCCGACACGGGCCTGCGGCTGTCGCTGCCGCCATCGCAGCTGCGCAACCTGCAGGCGGTGGTGGCGGTGGCGTCGATGCCGCTGATCTACCTGACGATTTCGCTGTCCGTGCCGGGGCCTGGGATCGCGCTGGGCTGGGCGGAAAGCTTCCCCGGCTGGACGCTGTGGACGCCGCCCGGCCTCGTCATCCGAAGCCTCGATGGCGGCGCGCCGTGGCTGGTATTGTTGCTGGCCGCGCAGGTAGCGGCGATCCTGTACGCCGGCATCGCGCTGCTGCAGCGTCAACTGGCGCAGGGTGTCGTTGCCACCGGTACGCGCGATGCGGGCCGTCGCACCGGTGCTGCCGGCCCGCTGCGCATCCTGCCCGGCACCCCGCTGCAGCGCCGCGAACTGCGCCTGCTGGCACGCGACCGCAACTTCCTCGTGCAAAGCCTGCTGATCCCCGTCATCGTCATCGCCAGCCAGATGTTCTTTACGGGCGCGCTGCGCGACATGGCGCAGCTGGGCAGCGACCCGAAGCTGCTGGCGTCCATCGCGTTCGGCCTGGGGAGCTATGTGCTGGTGCTGTCGGCCTTCCAGACCGTGAACACGGAAGGCCAGGCGCTGTGGATGCTGTACACGTTCCCGGCCACGCTGGCGCGCATGTTGCGCGAGAAGGCAGCGCTGTGGGCAGCACTGGCGCTGGCCTACCCCGCGGTCGTTTTCGCCGTCGGCATCGCCTCGGGCGCCAGCGTCGATATCAGACTGCTTGTGCTGATGGCGCAAGTGGCCATCGGCATTCCCGTGTTCGCGCTGATTGCGGTGGCGCTGGGCGTCTGGGCCTGCGATCCGCTGGCCCAGGAAGCGCATGCGCGCGTGCGGCCCACGTTTATCTACCTGTACATGATGCTGGCCAGCCTGTATGGCTATGGCCTGTACACGGACGCGTGGCCGCGCCGGCTGGCGGTGGTCGTGCTGCTGGCCGCGCTGGCGGTGGCGCTGTGGCAGAAGGCGCGCGACGCGTTGCCGTTCCTGCTCGATCCGACGGCCGCGCCGCCGTCCCGCGTGTCGGCGGCCGACGGCATGCTGGCGGCCGTCGCGTTCTTTGCCGTGCAGGCCATTGCGTTCTTCGCCCTGCATGAAGGCGCCGGGCCGCCGGCCTTGTCCGACCTGGCGCTGGCATTTGCCATCGCCGGCGCCGTCGTCTACCTGCTGGTACGCCTGGTGTATTGGCGCACCGGCGCTACTGGCGTGCCAGCGCTGCTGCGCGGCCGTTTATCCGGCACGCTGGGCTGGGGCGCCGCCTGCGCGCTGCCGGCCATCGCCGTCGGTCTTGTCTGGATGGCGGGGCTGCGCCATTTCGGCGTCGCCATCCCGGCCGTCGCACTCGATGGCCACGTTGCCTGGCTGGTCGCGCTGGCCAGCGTGGCCGCGCCACTGTTCGAGGAATTCATCTTCCGGGGCCTGATCTTCAACGGCCTGCGCCGCTCGCTGCGGCTGCTGCCGGCCTTGGGTGCCAGCGCGGCAGTCTTTGCCGTCATCCACCCGCCGCTGTCGATGCTGCCCGTCTTCGTGCTGGGCGTCTGCGCCGGCTGCGCTTACGAACGTGGCAAGGGCCTGCTGGCCCCTATCGTCACGCACGCGCTGTACAACGGCGCGATGATCGCCGTGCAGGTGACTTAGCGCCGGCGCACGCGCGCCCACGCCGCCAGCGCCATCAACCCGAGCGCACCCAGCGCGCTGGTGGCGGCGATGACGGCAACCAGCATCGCGGCCGGGTTGCCGACTTCCAGGAACTCGCCGGCCACCGCCAGCGACAGCACGACGACCAGTTGCGCCGGCAGCACGAAGCGCAGGCCGCGCATGGCCGCATACTCTCCCCGCCGGAAGAGGCGCCGGGCGATGACGACGGCGGGGCCCCAGACGATGCAGAGGAAGGCGGCCAGCAGGATAAGGGCGTGCAGGAGTTTCATGGTGCGGCAGCATACCTCAACACCGGGGTCAGGTCCGACATTCGGACATTTTGTCCGAATGTCGGACCTGACCCCCCAAAAAAAAGCGGTGGCCAGTTGCCTGGACCACCGCAAAGGGAAGCGCGCCATGGGGCAGGCGCAGGTGAAACGCTTTACAACTACAAACGCTTACTACAACAACTCATGGCCGCCGCGCCGGTACGCGGCGGCGGCGTGTTTTTTACAGGTGCTGCGTGATTTGCGGCAGCAGTTCGTCAAACGTGCGGCCGGCGCCGTTCTCGCCGATCGCGTGCATCTTCCATTCGCCGTTATGGCGGTACAGCTTCGCCATCAGCTGGGCGTTGTGCTGGCCCTGCACGGACAGGTTGAAGCGCGCCACTTCCTTGCCGCCGTCCGCGTTGAGCAGGCGGCAGTAGGCGTTTTCGACCTGGGCGAAGCTCTGGCCCGTGAAGCTGTTGACGGTGAAGACGATGGCCTTCACGTTCGGCGGCACCTGCGCCAGGTTGACGCTGATCTGTTCATCGTCGCCATCGCCGGCACCGGTGCGGTTGTCGCCCGAGTGCTCGACGCTGCCGTCACGGCTTTTGAGCTGGCGGAACCAGATCACGTCCAGCGGCTTGTTGGACTCGTCGAACAGCACGCAGGATGCGTCCAGGTCGATGTCGGCGCCCTTCGAGCCGAAGCCGAGGAAGCCCTTGGTCTTGACGGCATCCCAGCCCAGGCCCATCACCACGCGGCTCAACGCGCCGCCGGCTTCCTTGTCCAGAGAGATCTTCTGGCCCTTCGTCAGATTTACAGACATGTAGTACCTCCAGTTTTACTTACTGTTGCCGGCCCTTGTTGAGCCATGCAACGAATGTTTCGCGGTTGCGCGAGCAGACCAGCACCTTGCCGGCGCCCGAGAAGCGCAGCACCATCCCTTCGCCGCTGGTGACACTGTTCACCAGGTTGCCCAGGAAGCCGCTGCTCTGGTTCGTCGTCACCGAGATTTCGTAGCGCAGCGCGCTGTCCCAGCAGACCACGTGCGCGTTGTCGATCACGATGTCGTTGCCGGGGGTGACCTCCAGCTGGGACATCGAACCGAAGCCCGACACCACCAGCTGGCCGCTGCCGGTGGTTTCCGTGATGAAGAAACCGCCGCTCTGGCCGAACAGCGCGTTGCCGACGTTCTGGGTCCGCACCTTCAGGTCCACACCGGACGTCGCGGCGACAAACGCGCCATCGCTGATCAGGTACTGGCGCTGGCCCACGTCGACCACCTGCATCGCACCCGGCAGGGTGGGCGACAGCAGGCAGTCGCCGTCGCCCTTCACCGCTTCGATATGCTGCTGGAAGAACGACTCGCCGTTGGCGAAGGTGCGCATCAGTGCCGCACCCAGGCCGCCCTGCATGCGCCCTTTCAGTTCCAGCGCCGACTCCATCATCACCATGGCGTTCGATTCGCAATAAATCTTCTCGCCATGGCGCATCGAGACGTGCAGGAAGGGATCGACGTCCCCCGTCACGGTAAAGGTTGGCATGGCTTATACCGAAACGCCGAACGACGAAGCCAGTGCGCCCAGGCCGCCCTTGTAGCCCTGGCCGACAGCCTTGAACTTCCAGTCGGCGCCGTTGCGATACACCTCGCCGAACACCATCGCCGTTTCCGTCGAGCCGTCTTCGGACAGGTCGTAGCGGGCGATTTCCTGGTTCGAGCCGCTGTTGACGCAGCGGATGAACGCCTTCTGCACCTGGCCGAAGTTCTGGCGGCGGCTGTCCGCTTCGTGGATCGTCACGCAGATCGCGATGCGTTCCACGTCGGCCGGCACCTTCGTCAGGTCGATGCGGACGGTTTCGTCGTCGCCTTCGCCGGCACCGGTGCGGTTGTCGCCGGAGTGCTGCACGGCGCCGTCGGTTGATTTGAGGTTGTTGTAGAAGATGAAGTCCGTATCGCCGCGCACCTTGCCGTCGACTTTCAGCAGGAAGGCCGAGCTGTCGATGTCGAATGCGGCGCCGTCGCTGCTGCGTGCATCCCAGCCCAGGCCGACCGTCAGTTGGGTCAGGCCGGGAGCTTCCTTGCTCAGGTTGACGTTGCCGCCTTTTTGCAGACTGATTGCCATGTTGATTTCTCCGTAAAGTTTGATGAAAAGAGAGACCCACTACCGACGCGACAGGCTGGTCTCAATAGCGTGCCGCGTATTCTTTGCAGGAGGGGCACCGCCCCTCCCTTGCTACCTTCAGGCTGCGACCAGCGCGGCCTGCTGCTTGCGATACCGTACCGAGGACCACAGCGAGCCGACGATGAACGCCACGCCAACCAGGCCGGTGAAGATCTCGGGAATATGGAACTTCATACTCGCCAACATGATGAACGCCAGGATACCGATGGCGTAGTGCGCGCCGTGTTCCAAGTAGACGTACTGGTCGAGCGTGCCCTTGTGCACCAGGTACACCGTCATCGAACGGACGAACATCGCACCGATCGCCAGGCCCAGCATGATGATCACGACGTCCTTGGTGATCGCAAACGCGCCGATCACGCCGTCGAAGCTGAACGAAGCATCCAGCACTTCCAGGTACAGGAAACCACCGATACCGCCCTTCTTGACCATGTCGCCCACATTCGAGCCGCCTTCTTCTTCCTTCTCCAGGAAGTTCGAGATCGCATCGACACCGACGTAGATCAGCACACCCCACAGGCCGGAGATCAGCACGACGAACTTCTGCGCTTCCTCGACGAGACTCAGGCTGCCCAGCAGTACACCCAGCGCGATCATCACGGAGATCGACGAGATCTTGCCCAGCGAACCCAGTTTCTTCTCGACGTTGCCCAGCCAGTGCATTTCCTTTTCATGGTCGAGCAGGAAGTTCAGGAATACCAGCAGCAGGAACATGCCGCCGAATGCCGCCACTTCCGCGTGGTGGTTCGTCAGGTGCCGCGAATACTCATCCGGGTTGTTCAGCGCCAGCGTCCACACGTCCGTCAGGCCAATGTCCGCCGCCACCGCGACGATCACCAGCGGGAACAGCAAACGCATGCCGAAGACGGCGATGATGATGCCCACGCCCAGGAACAGCTTCTGCCAGAACGCATCCCATGTCTTCAGCACGGAGGCGTTCACCACCGCGTTATCGAACGACAGCGAGACTTCCATCACGCTCAGGATCACTGCGATGCCCAGTGCGGACAATGCTCCCGTCAACCCGCCTTTTTGATAGCCCCACCATGCCGCTACCGCCAGACAGACGAAGGAGACCAGGAACGATATCCTGAAGTGCTTCATCTTTTTTTCCTTTGTTGTTGATCAATGAGGAGATTGTATAGACTCAAGCACTTTTGAAAAATGGTAGATAATCGAAGCTTCACTTCGTAAAAACCGAAACGTCGAGAACCCTGGATGAGCTCATGAAAGCAACCGGCATCAATTTCCGCCACCTGTATTTCTTTCGCGTGGTGGCCGCGGAAGGCAGCGTTACCCGGGCCGCGGAGCGGCTCGGTCTCGCCATCCAGACCGTCAGCACGCAGCTGGCGGCGCTGGAGCAGTCGGTCGGCAAATCGCTGCTGACCCAGCAGGGCCGGCGCCTCGTGCCGACCGACGCCGGCCGCGTGGCGCTGACCTATGCGGAGCAGATCTTCGAACTGGGCGACCGCATGCAGGAGGCGCTCGACGAGGCGGACAACGGGCGCGTACGCCTGACGGTCGGCATTTCCGATTCGTTGCCCAAGCTGATCGCCTACCGGCTGATGGAAACGGCGTTCCGCATGGAGTCGCCCGTCAAGCTCATTTGCGTCGAACGCGAGTTCGAGACGCTGCTGGCCGACCTGGCGCTGCACAAGCTCGACGTGGTGCTGACGGACCGCACGGTGCGCGCCTCCGTCAGCCTGCGCGTGTTCAGCCACCTGCTGGGCGAAAGCGAGATGATGCTGTTCGGCGCCTCGGCGCTGGCGCGCAAATACAGCCGCGACTTCCCCAACAGCCTGAATGGCGCGCCGCTGCTGCTGCCGACCCGGAACAATGCCTTGCGCGGCCGAATCGACGAATGGCTGCTGCAGCACCACGTGCGGCCCGATATCGTCGGCGAGTTCGAGGACAACGCGATGCTCAACACCTTCGGCCGCCGCGGCCTCGGGCTGTTCTTCGCACCGGCCGGCCTGGAAGAGGATATCCGCGGCCAGTTCAACGCGGTACCCGTCGGCGCCGCCACGGGCCTGCGCGAGCAGTTCTATGCGATTTCCAGCGAGCGGCGGATCCGCCATCCGGCGGTGGAAGCGATCCTCGCGGGGCAGACGGGGCTGTTTGGCGGGTAAGTACATGAACGTCGGCCAACGTCGGGGACAGGCACCAATCTTCAGGTCGGAGACCTGAAGATTGGTGCCTGTCCCCAGGGAAACATTGAAATTTGCGCTACCCCAACCCCGGGTCGGCTAAGATGATGCTTTCAACTACCCGCTTCAGTGCGCTTTATGCACAACCTTTTGCTTGTCCTGCTGGCCTTCCTCCTCGTTGCACTCAACGGTTTCTTTGTTGCCGCCGAATTCGGCATCGTCACTCTGCGGCGCACGCGCGTGCGCGCCATCGCCAAGACGCAAGGGCTGAAAGGCCGCATCCTCGAGAAAGTGCACGGCCAGCTCGACGCCTACCTGTCCGCCTGCCAGCTGGGCATCACGCTCGCTTCGCTGGGCCTGGGCTGGATCGGCGAGCCCGCGTTTGCCGGCCTGCTTGAGCCGCTGCTGGCCGCCATCGGCATCGATTCTCCCGAAATCATCCACACGATCGCGTTCATCTTCGCGTTCGTCACGATCTCGTTCCTGCACATCGTTGTGGGCGAGCTGGCGCCGAAGTCGCTGGCCATCCGCATTCCCGAAGTCGTCGGTCTGTGGAGCGCGCTGCCGCTGTACGCGTTCTACTGGATCATGTACCCGGCCATCTGGCTGCTCAACCACAGCGCCAACATGGTGCTGAAGCTGGCCGGCCTGCACGGCGCCGGTGGTCATGAAGCCCACTATTCGACGGAAGAACTGAAACTCATTCTGCGCACCAGCAAACCGGGCGAACAGTTCAACAAGGACGAGCGCAACATCCTGGCGCACTCGCTGGACTTCTCGGAGCTGCGCGTCTCCGACCTGATGCGCCCCATTAACGAGGTGATCGCGCTGCATGCCACGCGCTCGCTGGAAGAGAACCTGGACACCGTCGTGCGCAACCGCTTCTCGCGCTACCCGTACTTCGACGAGGACGGCAGCACGGTGCTGGGCGTCGTCCACCTGAAGGACCTGTTCTTCGCGCAGCAGTCCGGCAAGCCGATCACGTCGTTCACGTCGTTCCTGCGGCCCGTCGAGACCATCTCGGCGCGCACCAAGGCCATCGACCTGTTCCGCCGCTTCCGCGAGGGTGCGCCGCACTTCGCGCTGATCGGCGAAAAGGGCAAGCGCCCCGTGGGCTTCCTCACGCTGGACAATCTGCTGGGCGCGATGGTGGGCGAGATCCACGACGAATTCCGCCTCAACGAGAACGACTGGCTGAAGCAGCCGGACGGCGCGCTGATCGGCAAGGCCAGCCTGCCGATCTTCTCGCTCGAGCGCGCGCTGGGCATCGATATCGAGAACGAGGAGCTGGGCCTGGACGAAGTGGAATCTGTCGGTGGCCTGATCATGCTCAAGCTGGGCGACATCCCGAAACAGGGCCAGCGCGTGAACTTCAACCGCTTCGACCTGGTGGTGAAAAAGATGAACGGCCCGCGCATCCTGCTGGTAAAAGTCATCCCGCGCCTCGACCCGGAAGACAACGCGGACCACGATTAAAAGAAAGGACTACGATGCGCGCCACCCGCCTGCTTGCTGCGACTGTACTGACTATCCTGACGACCGCGGTGCACGCGGCACCACAGTACGTGGCTGCCGGCACGCCGCTGCCCCGCTTCTACCTGCTGAAGGAAGGCAGCCACCGCTACCTGCGCTACGTGCAGGCGGCCGACAGCAACACGCCGCTCGACATCTGGCAGCGCGACATCCGGTTCGACGGCAGGCGCGTGCAGATCCGCCAGCGCTGGGACGCGACCGGCAAGGCGCCTTCCGTCAAATGGCTCGACTCATCGTTCGAGGCCGGCACCTTGCGGCCGCTGACCCACACGCGCATCACGGAAAAGGACGGCAAGAAGACGGTGGAAGGATTCGCCTTCGCGCCGGACAAGGTCACGGGCCTGCCCGACTTGGCCAACAATGCGCAGAAGACGCTGTCGGTGGCGTCGCCGGAGCCGACGTTCAATTTCGAAGCCGACATGGAGCTGCTGCAAGCCTTGCCGCTGGCCGATGGCTATGAAGCGCAGCTGGTGCTGTACCACCCCGGCAGCCCGGCAGCGCCGACACGCTACACGTTCCGCGTCGCCGGCAGCGAAGCGATCGCCGGGCCGGCGGGCCCTGTCGACTGCTGGGTCGTCACGACCGACTACAACCAACCCGGCACCGTGTCCAAATTCTGGTTTGCCCGCACCACGCAGCTGATGGTGCGCCAGGAGAGCCGCATGCCGGACGGGCGCCTGCTCATCAAGACCCTGATCGACTAGCCTGTGGCACGACCGGGTACACCCCGGTCCAGTTGCGCAACAGTCCGAGCGCCACGGCCAATAGCGTCGGGCCGATGAACAGGCCGACAAAGCCGAACGCGATCACGCCGCCCATCACCCCCAGCAGCACGAGCAGGAACGGCAGGCTGGAACCGCGGCTGATCAGCATCGGCTTGACGACGTTGTCGACGCCGCTGATCAGGAACACGCCCCAGACCAGCATGAAGATGCCCCACCCCGTGCTGCCCTGATTGAACAGCCAGAACGCGGCGCCGCCCCAGATCAGCGGCGGCCCCACGGGCACGAGGGAAAACAGGAACGTGGCAACGGCCAGCAGCGCCACGGCCGGCACGCCGGCGATCAGGAAGCCGATGGCGGCCACCGCGGCCTGCGCCAGCGCGGTGCCCAGCAATCCATACATGACGCCGCGCACCGTGCGGCTGACGGTATCGGCCACGGACACCGCGTGCTCGCCCATGATTTTCTCCATGCCGACGGACAGCGCCCGCAGCAGGGTCAGGCCGTCGCGGTACAGGAAGAAGCTGACGAAGGCGGCCAGGCTGACCTGCGCGACGCCGCTTCCCAGCACGATGCCGCCGCCCAGCAGGATGTGGCGTGCCGGCTCCATGTAGCGTTTCGCCAGTGCGATCAGCTGTTCACGGTTGCCGACCAGGCCGCGCAGATAGGTATCGAGCGTCTCGCCGACGACAGGGATCTGGCGCAGCCAGTCGGGCGGCGCCAGCTGGCCCGCATGCAGCGCATCGCGCAGGCCGCGGTAGAACTGACCGGCGTTGTCGGCCACGTTCCACGTCACGAGGGCCAGCGGCAGGATGATGACGAGGATCAGCGACACCGTCATGACGGCGGCGGCCAGCGTCTGGCGCTCCTTCAGGCGCGCCAGCAGGCGCAGGTACAGCGGCCAGCTGGAAATGGTGATGGCACAGGCGAACAGCAGCGCAGGAAGAAATGGCCGCAGCACCCACAGGCAGCCGATGACGAGAAAGACGATGGCCGCCAGGCGGCTGTACGGTTGAAAACGTTTTTCCATCCAGATTCCGGGTTCGTGTCGTAGCATCTCACTGTAGCGAGAGTTTGCAAAGCTTAGCAGGAAAGCCTGCCGCCCCGACAACAAGAGGATTTCGACGATGACCCCACTGCACTTCGACGAGGCCACCCTGGAGGAAGCCCGCGCCTTTAACCACAAGCTCGCGCGCATGCCGCGCTTCCGGGTACGCAACCGCCTGACGCCGCTGCTGATCCAGGCGCTGCTGCGCGCCTCGCAGTTCGGTGCGGACCGCAAGCTGGCGCGCGCAGGCATCGCCGTGGAGCGGCACGTGGTGACCACCGACGGGCTGCGCGTCCCGCTGCGTATCCTGCGGCCCGCCGGGGCGATCCGCGGCGTCGTGCTGGACATCCATGGCGGCGGCTGGGTCATCGGCAACGCGCGCATGGACGACGACCTGAATGCGGCCATGATCGCCGCTTGCCACGTGGCCGTGGTGTCGGTCGACTACCGGCTGGCCGTCAGCACGCCGCTGCAAGGCCTGCTGGACGACTGCCTGGCGGCGGCGCGCTGGCTGCTGGCGGGCGGCCTGCCGGGCTGCGAGCACCTGCCCGTCCTCATCGTCGGCGAGTCGGCGGGAGCGCACCTGGCCGCGGCCACCCTGCTGCGCCTGCGCGACGAGCCCGCGCTGCTGCGCCGCGTGCACGGAGCACTGCTGTATTACGGCGTCTACGACCTGGCCGGGACGCCGTCCGTGCACGCCGCCGGGCCGGAGACGCTGGTGCTGCATGGTCCGGGCATGGCGAGCGGGCTGCGCCTGCTGACGCCGGACCTGGACGACGTGGCACGCCGGGCGTCGCCGCTGTCGCCGCTGTATGGGGAGCTGGAGGGGCTGCCGCCGGCACTGATGTTTGCCGGGACGCTCGATCCGCTGCGCGACGACACGGTCGGCATGGCAAACCGCTGGCGCTCGGTGGCGGGCGTGGAAGCCCATCTCGTGCCGGACGCGCCGCATGGCTTCATCCACTTCCCCACCGCGATGAAGCGCCAGGTGCTGGCGCGCAGCCATGCGTGGATTCGCGAGCGGTTGAATCGGGTACCGGCGATCGGCGGAGCGCGGCGCAACGCCGGCCAGAGTGGCGGCTCGGAACAGAACCATACCGGTCCTGCGGACCAGCAGCGCCGGCATTGAGCCGAATACAACCGATAAGGAGCGCCGCATGCCACAGCCGATCACATTGCTCGACGCCGGTCCGGACGACCGCGATGCGATGGCCGACCTGTTTCGCACCGTTTGCCGCGCGGGCGACGCGCTGCCCTTCACGCCCGACACGCCGGACGAGGCATTCGATGCCATGTGGCTGTCGCCAGGCGTGCAGGTGTACGTCGCGCTGGTGGACGGCAGGCTGGCCGGCATGTACAAGCTCAATGCCAACCTGCCGGGACGGGCCGCACACGTTGCCAGCGCCACGTATCTCGTGCGGCCGGACAGGCAGGGACAGGGGATCGGTACCGCGATGCTGCGCGATTCGCTGGCGCGCGCCGCGGCGCAGGGCTACCGCGCGATGCAGTTCAATTTCGTGGTGTCGACCAATCGCGCCGCGGTGGCGCTGTACGAGCGGCACGGGTTCAGCATCGTCGGCACGCTGCCCGAAGCGTTCCTGCACGCGCAGCTGGGCTACGTGGATGCCTACGTCATGTCCCGTCGCATCGCCCCCGCGACAAAATAGGTCAGGACAGCAGCAGCTTCAGGTCGTGCACGATCGGCGCCGGGCCCTGGTTATGGCGCAGGAACAGGCGTACCCGGCCCTCCTTGTCGAAGACATAGCTGCCGGCCGTATGGTCGATCGTGTAGGTGTCCGGCGTCTTGCCCGGCACCTTCTGGTAGAACACCTTGAATTCCTTGGCCGTGGTGGCGATGTCCGCCGGCGTGCCGTACAGGCCGACGAAGCGCTTGTCGAACGCGGGCGCGTACTGGGCCAGCAGCTCGGGCGTATCGCGCTCGGGATCGAGCGTCACGAACAGCACCTGCACCTGGTCCGACTGCGGGCCCAGCTCCTTCATCACCGCCGCCATTTCCGACATCGTGGTCGGGCACACGTCCGGGCACTGCGTGAAGCCGAAGAACATCACCACGACCTTGCCTTTATAACTCTCCAGCGTCACCGGCTTGCCCGTGTGGTCCTTCAGCGAGAAGCCCTTGGCGTAGTCGATGCCCGTGATGTCGGTGTTCGTGAACGCGAGGCGCTTTTCCGAACAGGCGACGAGGGCAAACAGCATGCACAGTGCGGCGAACAGTTTTTTCATGGCTGGATCGGGATGTAATGGTCCACCAGCAGCGCGACGAACAGCAGCGACAAGTAGACGATGGAGAACGTGAACGCCTTGCGCGCCACGAGGTCGGTGTAGTGCTTGTAGATGCGCCAGCCGTACCACAGGAAGACGGCATCCAGAACGATGGCGCTGACCAGGTAAATCAAGCCGCTCATGCGCACGGCGAACGGCAGCAACGTGGTGGCCGCCAGCGCGATCGAATACAGGAAGACGTGGAACTGCGTGAACGGCATGCCGTGCGTGACGGGCAGCATCGGCAGGCCGGACCTGGCGTAATCGTCGCGGCGGTACAGCGCCAGCGCCCAGAAATGCGGCGGCGTCCACAGAAAAATGATCAGCACCAGCAGCCATGCCTGCATCGGCACTTCGTTGGCGACCGCTGCCCAGCCCAGTGCCGGCGGCATCGCGCCGGACAGGCCGCCGATGACGATGTTCTGCGGCGTGGCCGGCTTCAGGATCATCGTGTAGATGACGGCATAGCCGACGAACGTGACGAACGTCAGCCACATCGTCAGCGGATTGACGAGCGTGTACAGCACCCACATGCCAAGGCCGCCGATGACGGCCGAAAACACGACGGTCTGGCCGACGGTGATCTCGCCCAGCGCCATCGGCCGGCGTGCCGTGCGCGCCATGCGTGCGTCGATCTCCCGTTCGGCCAGGCAGTTGACGGCGAACGCCGCGCCGGCCAGCAGCCAGATGCCGATCGTGGCCGCCACGACGACGCGCCAGTCGGGCATGCCGTCGGTGGCGAGGAACATCCCGATCACGGCGCAGAACACCGCCAGCTGCGTCACGCGCGGTTTCGTCAGCGCCCAGTACTGGGCGATGCGGTGGTTCTGCTTCGAGGTGGCGGTGCGGGTCGTCATCAGTGTGCGGCGGGGGCGTCGTTTAAAAACTTAGCCCGGTAGTTTAGCATGGTAAGCAGCAGCACCAGGGCAGCCGCCCCGGCGTTATGCAGCACGGCGATCGTCAGCGGATAGTTCAGGTAAATGGTCGCGACGCCCGTCAGCGCCTGCAGTGCCAGCACGGCCGCGATGCCGCGCGCAACGGGTCGCAAGGCAGGCATCGGCCACGCCCTGGCCACCGTCCAGCCCAGCACCAGCACGACGACGAAGGCGAAATTGCGGTGCACCCAGTGGATCGCCGTCAGCGCGGAAAACGGCAGATAGTGGCCGGCCGCGGTCTTGCCCAGTTCGCGCCACAGGTGGAAGCCGTGCTCGAAGTCCATCTCCGGCACCAGCTTGCCGGCACACAGCGGAAACTCGGTGCACGCCAGCGTGGCGTAGTTGGTGCTGACCCAGCCACCCAGGAACAGCTGCACCAGCAGCACGACGCCGGAGACCAGCGCCAGCCTGCGCACGCCGGCCAGGCGTTCGCGCGGCACGGCGGCACCCGTGGCGGGGCGCAGCAACTGGTCCTGGCGGCCGCCGAACCACGTCAGCAGCGCCAGCAGGCCCATGCCCAGCAGCAGGTGCATCGTCACGATCACCGGCTGCAGTTTCAGCGTCACCGTCCAGGCGCCGAACGCGCCTTGCAGGCAGACGAAGAAGAACAGGAACGTGGGATAGCCGGGTGCGTACGCGAGCTTTCCCGATTTTTTCCAGCGCCGCCACGCGACGGCCATCATTGCCACGATCAGGATGCCGATCGCCATGGCGAGGTAGCGGTGGATCATCTCGATCCATGCCTTGACCATCGTCACGGGCCCCGTTGGTTGCAGCGCTTCGGCGGCGCGGATTTCCGCGTGCGCCAGGAACGGGTTGGCCAGGCCGTAGCAGCCCGGCCAGTCGGGGCAGCCCAGCCCCGAATCCGTCAGACGGGTAAAGGCGCCGAAGACGATCAGGTCGAACGTCAGGAACACGGAAATCCAGACCAGCTTGCGGTACTTGCTGGCGTCCTTCGAGATCCAGACCATCGACAGCGGCAGCAGCGCGACGATCAGGGCGGTGATGGCCATCTGGGCCAGGGTGGTGTGGTGCATGTGCTTTGTGATTCCTCAGCCGATTGCCGAAGCCTTCAGGAGCTTGGCGATATCCTTCTTCATCTTCGCCGGGTCCGGGTTTTTCGGGAAGCGCATCATCAGGTTGCCCAGCGGGTCGATCAGGTAAATATGCTCGCCCGCATCGCCGCCCGGCTCCACCGGCAGCCACTTCGCGACGACTTCGGCGGGCGCGCGCAGCATGCGCGTGCCGTCGTTCACCCGCAGCAGCATGGTTTCCAAAGGCTGGTCATCCGTGATCAGCCAGACCCGTTCGATGCGCTCCCTGTCCTTGCCCTGCATCGTGCGCAACTGGCGCATCAGGAAAAGCTGGTCCTGGCAGGCCTGCCCGCAGTCCGACCCGCCCACCTTCAGCATGATCCATTTGCCCTTGTAGGCATCCAGCGTCGTCGGCTGCTGCGCCAGCGTGCGGCTGGCCATCGGCGGGATCGGATACTGGCGTGGGTCGATCAGGGTGCCGTAGTTGGTGCGCCCCGTCGGCTTGACGACGTAGTACGTGAAGTACGACGCCAGCAGCGGCGACGCGCAGACGGCCAGCACGGCGAACAGCTTCCAGCGGCCGCGCGTGCGCTGGCGTGATTCAGTGTTGTTTTTTGCGTCCACTCAAAAACCCGGTAATGACAAAGAACAGGAAGGCCGTCAGCGCCAGCGCATACCACTGGAACGCGTAGCCGCGGTGTTTTTCGATACCCAGCGCCGGCGCGGGCCAGTCGCGTACCAGCGTGTCCGTGCCGCCCGACGTTTGCTGCAGCACGAACGGCTGGAACTGCAGGCCGCTTGCCGCTGCCACCTGCGCCACGTCGGCATTCAGCACGATGACGCCAGGCGCCATTCCCGCGGCCTGGCCCAGTTGCATCACGTGGCCGGCGTCGCGCCGAGCGATGCCTTCCAGCGTCACGCGGCCGGCCGGCGTTGCGTACGGCGCGATGCGCGTGCGCTGGGCGCCATCGACCGGCAGCCAGCCGCGCAGTACGAGCACGTGGCTGTCGCTGCCGTCGATCCGGAACGGCATCAGCACGTACAGGCCGGCGCGGCCCGCCTGCGGGCGGTTGTCCAGGTACAGCGGCCAGTCGGCGACGAACGTTCCGCTGACACGCACGCGGCGCCACTCCGCCCGTGCCAGGTCGACGGGCGTGCCGTCGAGCCGCATCGGCGCCTGCGCATTGGCCGCGGCTACACGGGCCTGCAGCGCCAGCTTGTCGTCGGCGCGGCGCGTCTGCCACTGGCCCAGCGCAATCCCCAGCGCCACCAGCAGCACGGTGGCCACGAACGGAATCAGCTTAAAACGAAAGGCAATACGCATTAGAATGTGCTTCCATCCCGGACATCCGACCGCCAATGAAAATCCTCGTCGCCATCGCCTTCATCCTCATTATCGGCAGCCTGGGTTCGGCGCTGTTCTACCTGATGCGCGACAAGGGCGGCAGCAAGCGCACCGTGCGCGCCCTCGCGCTGCGCGTCGGCTTCTCGGTACTGCTGTTCATCCTGATCCTCGTCGCCAACCGCCTGGGCTACATCCAGCCGACGGGCCTGCACTGACCTAAAAAACCGGTGACAGGCTCCAATTTCAAATCCAATCCAAAAGCGCAGAGCCGGGGTCAGACCCGGCGGGTCTGACCCCAGTTCCTGGTTCCGGGTTCAAGACCGGGCCACCGACTTGCTGGCGATTGACACAACAAAAAAGCCGCAGCGGTGGGCCGCTGCGGCTTTCTGCTGCATGGGCGGGCCGATTATAACGCCGCCTTACAGCCAGTAGACTATGACATAAAGTCCCAGCCAGACGACGTCCACGAAGTGCCAGTACCAGGCGGCGCCTTCGAAGGCGAAGTGGTGCTGCGGCGTGAAGTGGCCCTTCATGAGGCGGAACAGCACGACCGACAGCATGATGGCGCCCATCGTCACGTGGAAGCCGTGGAAGCCCGTCAGCATGAAGAACGTGGAGCCGTAGATGCCCGACGTGAGCTTCAGATTCAATTCGCTGTAGGCGTGGATGTATTCGTAGGCCTGGAAGCCCATGAAGACGGCGCCCAGCAGGATCGTGGCGGCCAGCCAGCCGATGGTTTTCGCCCGCTTGCCGGCCTGCAGCGCGTGGTGGGCGATCGTCAGCGTGACGCCGGAGGCCAGCAGCAGCGCCGTGTTCAGCGTAGGGATCGGGAACGGGCCCATCGTGTTGAACGCGTCGACGACGCCGGCGGGACCGGCATTGCCCCACTGCGGCGCGTAGTCGGGCCACAGCACCTTGTTATCCAGGTCGCCCAGCCACGGCATCGTGATGACGCGGGCGTAGAACAGCGCGCCGAAGAAGGCGCCGAAGAACATCACTTCGGAGAAGATGAACCAGCCCATCGACCAGCGGAACGAGTAATCGATGCGCTTGCCGTACATGCCGCCCTCGGATTCGCGAATGGCGTCGCCGAACCAGCCGAACAGCACGGCGATCATCGCCACGATGCCGAGCAGGCAGACGATGCGGCCCCAGGCCGCGTCGTTGACCCAGCCGGACGCGCCCACCATCGTCACCAGCATCGAGATCCCCGCCATCATCGGCCAGCGGGAAGGACCGGGCACGAAGTAATACGGCGCCGTCGCGTTATTCGAACTCATCTTCATCTCCTCGTGAACTCTTATGAAACCACTAATTTGACGACAGTTACCAATATACCGATGAACAGCAGGACGGCCAGCAGGCCCGCCAGGATGATGTGAAACGGATTGAGTTTCACTTCATCCTTGTCGAAATCGCTCTTGCGGCGCAGGCCCACGAACGACCACAGGACCGCCTTGAGCGAGTACAGGAACGACGGCTTGTCGCCGCTCATCGCACCACCCCGCCCGGCGCGGCGGCCGTCTTGTTCACGCCCGCGATCTCGATGAACGTGTACGACAACGTGATCGTCCTGACTTCCTTCGGCAGCGCCGGGTCGAGGAAGAACACGACCGGCATCTGCTTCGCCTCGTTCGCCTGCAACGTCTGCTGCTGGAAGCAGAAGCACTCCACCTTCTTGAAGTGCGGCGTGGCGCTTTGCGGCGCGTAGCTCGGGATGGCCTGCGCCGTCACGGGCCGCGCCTGCGAGTTGACCACTTCGTAGACCACCGTCGCCATTTCGCCGGGATGCACGGTGATGCTGCGCTGCGTCGGGCGGAAGCGCAGCGTGCCCTGCACGTTGCTGTCCAGTTCCACCGTGATGGAACGGCTCATGTCGATCTGCGTGTTTTTCGGCGCGGCCACCGTGCCGTCCTTCTGCGTCAGCACGTTCAGGCCGAGAACCTCGCAGATATGCCGGTAGACGGGGATCAGCGCGTAGCCGAAGCCGAACATCATGACGGCGACGACCACGAGCTTGCCCAGCATCTTGCGGTTCGAGTCGCGTTCTTCGCCGTGCATTTCTTCCGAATCGTTATCGTTCACGGCGCGGCGCTCAGCTGAACCAGATTCTCTTGGCGATGACGGCAACGAAGAACACGAGCGCGATCGACCCGAGGATCAGGGCCAGGCGCAGGTTGTTCGGCTTGTTCTGGTCGGGCATGCTGCTTCCATTCATTCCGTTGCGAACCGCGGGCACGGGGCCCGCATCATTCTTCCACTTCCGCGCCTCGTTTACTTCACCAGCGGCGGCGTCTCGAACGTGTGGAACGGCGCCGGCGACGGCACGGTCCACTCGAGGCCTTCCGCGCCTTCCCATGGCTTGTCGCCCGCCTTCTGGCCGCCGCGGATCGTCGGCAGCACGACAAAGAACAGGAAGTACACCTGCGACAGACCGAAGCCGAACGCGCCGATCGAGACGATCATGTTGAAGTCGGTGAACTGCGTCGGGTAGTCGGCATACCGGCGCGGCATGCCGGCCAGGCCCAGGAAGTGCATCGGGAAGAACGTGATGTTGAACGTGATCAGCGAGGCCCAGAAGTGGATCTTGCCGCTCAGCTCAGGGTACATGTGGCCGGTCCATTTCGGCGCCCAGTAATAGAAGCCGGCGAACAGCGCGAACAGCGAGCCGGCCACCAGCACGTAGTGGAAGTGCGCCACCACGTAGTAGGTATCCTGCACCTGGATGTCGATCGGCGTCACGGCCAGGATCAGGCCAGTAAAGCCGCCGATGGTGAAGACGAAGATGAAGCCGACGGCGAACAGCATCGGCGTCTCGAACGTCATCGACCCCTTCCACATCGTGGCGATCCAGTTGAACACCTTCACGCCGGTCGGCACGGCGATCAGCATCGTCGCGTACATGAAGAACAGCTGCGACGTGACGGGCATCCCCGTCGTGAACATGTGGTGGGCCCAGACGATGAACGACAGGATGGCGATCGACGCCGTGGCATACACCATCGAGGCATAGCCGAACAGCGGCTTGCGGGCAAAGGCCGGGATGATCTGCGAGATGATGCCGAAAGCCGGCAGAATCATGATGTAGACCTCGGGGTGGCCGAAGAACCAGAAGATGTGCTGGTACATGACCGGATCGCCGCCACCGGCGGCGTTGAAGAACGACGTGCCGAAGTGGCGGTCGGTCAGCGTCATCGTGATGGCGCCGGCCAGCACGGGCATCACGGCGATCAGCAGGTAGGCGGTGATCAGCCACGTCCAGCAGAACATCGGCATCTTCATCAGCGTCATGCCGGGCGCGCGCATGTTCAGGATCGTGACGATGATGTTGATGGAGCCCATGATCGACGAGGCGCCCATGATGTGCAGCGCGAAGATGGCCATGTCCATGCCGGGGCCCATCTGCGTGGACAGCGGCGCGTACAGCGTCCAGCCGGCGGCGGTGGCGCCGCCCGGCACGAAGAACGAGCCGGCCAGCAGCAGCGCGGCAGGTGGCAGCAGCCAGAACGAGAAGTTGTTCATGCGCGCGAACGCCATGTCGGACGCGCCCACCTGCAGCGGGATCATCCAGTTCGCGAAGCCGACGAACGCCGGCATGATCGCGCCGAACACCATCACGATGCCGTGCATCGTCGTCAGCTGGTTGAAGAACTCCGGCTGGAAGAACTGCAGGCCGGGCTGGAACAGCTCCGTGCGGATCAGCAGTGCCAGCACGCCGCCCGAGAGCAGCATGACGAACGAGAACCACATGTACAGCGTGCCGATGTCCTTGTGGTTCGTCGCGAACAGCCAGCGTCGCAGGCCGGTCGGATGGTCGTGCGCGTGATCGTGTCCGTGGGCGTGGTCGTGACCGTGCGCGGTGTCGTGACCCTGTGGATGATCGATAGTAGTCGTGCTCATGATGATGAAGCTCCTGTTACTTACGTGCTGCCACGATTTCGGCCGGTTGGACGATGTTCTCTTCTGGCTTGTTCGACCAGTTGTTGCGAGTGTAGGTGATCACGGCGGCGATGTCGGTGTCCGACAGCTGCTTCCAGGCCGGCATCTCGGCCGGGTATTTGCCGCTCTTCTTGCCATGCAGCAGAACGTCGATCTGCTCACCCTTGCCGCCATTGACGACGGGCGAGCCGTCCAGTGGCGCGAACGCGTTCGGCACGCCCTTGCCGTTGGCCTGGTGGCACACGGCGCAGTTGGCGGCATACACCTTTTCGCCCTTGGTTTTCAGCTCGTCGATGGTCCAGGTCTTGGTCGGGTCGTCCGCCAGCGCGGCCATTTCCTTTTTCTTCTTGTCGACCCATGCCGTGTACTCCTCGGCCGTCACGACCCGGACGACGATCGGCATGAACGCATGCTCCTTGCCGCACAGTTCCACGCAATTGCCGCGGAAGACACCCGTATGCTCGGACTTGAACCACGTGTCGCGCACGAACCCGGGGATTGCGTCCTGCTTGACGCCGAAGGCCGGCACCGTCCAGGAGTGGATCACATCGTTTGCCGTCGTCACGATGCGCACTTTCTTGTGCACCGGGACATACACTTCGTTATCGACTTCCAGCAGGTAGTTCTCGCCGCGTGGCTGCGTGGGTGCAGTGCCCGGTGCGCCGACCTGCGCGCGTGGCGTGGCCAGGTTCGAGATGAACGAAATGCCCTCGCCTTCGCCGTTCAGGTAATCGTAGCCCCACTTCCACTGCATGCCGGTGGCCTTGATGGTGATGTCGGCGTTGGACGTGTCCTTCATGCCCACGACGGTGCGCGTGGCCGGCAGGGCCATGCCGATGACGATCAGGAACGGTACGACGGTCCAGGCGATTTCAACGGCGGTGGATTCGTGGAAGGTGGCGGCCTTGTGGCCAACGGATTTGCGGTGCTTGAAGATGGAGTAGAACATCACGCCGAACACGGCCACGAAGATGACCAGGCAGACGATCATCATCCAGTTGTGCAGGCTGTAGATTTCGGAAGCGATCTGCGTGGCGGCCGGCTGCAGGTTCAGCTCGAGCGGCATGGGGCCGCCGGTACCGCCCGTGGCCCCCTGGTAAGTGCCCTGGTTCGTCGCCGCCGGTGCCGCCCATGCCGGCACTGCGGCCAGGGATGCCGCCGCAATGGCGGCCAGCCCAGGCATCGACGATTGAAGTCGCTTCGCAAGTTTCATGTTTTCCCCAAACCACCCAAGATGTAAGAAAAATTTTTCACTGCGACGCCACTGGCTGTGCCGGGTGCGTCGTCGTGCGTAATACACCAAAAAGTTGCAGACAGGCTAGACGCCAGCTCAACCTTGACAATGCCACCGGCAGACACAATATCACCGATGACGCTGATTATTGATGCCTTGCTGATTCTCACTACTTTTTGCGCCGGATTCGTGTGTGTCCGCTTGGAAAAAAGTAGCAAAATTAGTCAAGGATTATAAGCATTATTACTTAGCCATATCAAGCGTATAGCTGTGTTTGAAATGGTGCAGCGCGCCATTGTGGCGCCCGTGCCGACAGCTTATTTGCCGGGCCGGCGCGACGGATCGAAGCGGATGATGGCCTCGCCGTCCTTCGTCACCCGGGCGGCGGGACGGAACGCGTGGCCATAAATCACCTCGAACGTCAGCGCCAGCTTGCCGTCCGCACGGCGGCCCTTCTCCAGCCCCGCCAGCAGGCGCGCATGGGCGGCCCGGCCCAGCAGGCCCTTGCGTGCCGTCGTCAGCGGGTTGCCGCCCAGCGCGCGCACGTCCGCCAGCAATTTGTCCGCACTGTCATATGTGACAGTCAGCTTTTCCATGTCCATCACGGGGGTGGCGAATCCCGCTTCCACCAGCTGGTCGCCAAAATCATGCATGTCGACAAACGGCAATGTGTGCGGCGCAAGATCGACATCGGCAAACGCGGCTCGCACCTCCTGGAACGTGTCCGGACCGAAGCAGGAAAACATCAGCAGGCCGTCCACGCGCAGCACGCGACGCCACTCGGCAAACACGCGGTCGGGCTGGGGATGCCAGTGCAGCGCCAGGTTCGACCAGACGAGGTCGACGCTGTTCTGCCCCAGCGGCAGGTCGGCAAAATCGCCGCACAGCAGGTCGATGCCGCTTTTTGCCGGCAGCAGCTTGCCCAGCAGCTGGTTCAGCGCGGATTGCCGGCCCGGCTGGCCGGGCAGCGAGCGCAGCATCGCTTCCGACGCATCGATGCCGAGCACCTGCGCGGCCACGTAGGTCTTGTGCAGCACCGACAGATCGGCGCCGCTGCCGCAGCCGGCGTCGAGCACACGCTGCGGGGCCAGCCGCACCAGTTGCAGCCGTTCATGCATCCGCTGCGCGATCTCGCGCCGCAGGAAGTCGCCGTCCAGCACGCGGGCGGGACGGGAAAACAGCCTGCGCACGCGCTCGACGTCGATGGGGGCGGAAAGTTTCGGTGGCTTGGCGGGCACTTGCATGGCGTTCTTTGCTCAGGTGAGATAATGTTCAGGGGGTTAGTTTACCTGTTCGGAGCGGATCGCGATGAGGAGCGCCCTGTGGAAGGTGGGACTGACGGCGTTGCTGCCGTG
>Ga0265797_10001328_pt1 | contig 43587 bp, 41 predicted proteins | sample P2T30metagenome_FD_192433 | JGI IMG/M metagenome (GOLD analysis project Ga0265797, IMG submission 192433) | Plant litter microbial communities from East Loma Ridge, Irvine, California - P2 T30 | ecosystem: Environmental > Terrestrial > Plant litter > Unclassified | place: USA: California...
TCTACCTGGCTGATCACCGATAGTTTAAAGCCTAAATTATAATCTCGTTGACTACGCTTTTTAACTGATAATGAACCTGCTTCCATAATAAGTCAAATTTGTGTCAACTTATTTCAGGACGGGACACTGCAAAAAGAAAAGGTCATTTTCGGTGAAATGACCTTTTCTTTAATATTAAACAATTATTTTTTTCCTGCGAAAGAACGCAGCATCCAGGTGTTTTTTTCCTTAAACTGCATAAAACGGTTAACCATATCGTTTGTTCCGTCATCACCAGCATTAGCCGATAATTCAAGCAACTCACGTTCCAATTCGATGAGTTTTGCCATGTCGTCCAGAACGGCGTCAACCATAGCCAGATCCTGCATGCCAATTGTATTGATCTCCTGAATCCTTGATTCTTTAATATAATCAGCAAATCGGCTGTGTGGTGGTTTTCCCAATGTCAGAACACGTTCTGCGATTTCATCAATGGTTAACTGGGCATTTGTATAAAGCTCCTCAAACTTGACATGTAGTGTAAAGAAATTCTGGCCTTTAATGTTCCAGTGACAGCCCCGGAGCTTCTGATAGTGAATGTGGTAATTGGCAAGGTAATCATTGAGCAGATCAACAACAGGTTTGACCTCCTTTTCAGTTAAGCTAATTGTTTCAGCGTTCATTTTGGTTACTATTTAATATGCTAAGATTCATTGATCTTTAAATAATCGTACCAATAATTAAGATTTATTTTGTACTCGTTTCCGAAATGTTCAGCTGCTATACCCCGGATCTGTCTTAAAGGATTTGAATAAAATAATCCGTATTTTAGACCTTTATTGATAAAAAGATAGCTCGGAAAAGTGAAATCAGATAAAGAAATCAACCGCAGATCAGATTGCCCGATCAGTTACTCATTGGATTTTCTGGGGGATAAATGGTCCTTGCTAATCCTTAGAGATATGATCTTTTCCGGAAAATCATCTTACGGAGAGTTTCAGAATTCCGGTGAAAAGATTGCTACAAACATTCTTGCAGACCGGCTTGCCTCCCTAACAGCAAATAATTTCATTTCTAAGAAAGAGTCAGCCCGGCACAAGTCCAAGTTTGTTTACACGCTTACTGAAAAAGGGATCAGTTTGCTCCCGATTCTGATAGAACTGAATATCTGGGGTGCAGCAAATGACCCGGAAAATGCCGGCAGCGAAATGACAAAATTGCTCAAAAACGACAAGGCAAAGGCTATTAAAGAGCTCACCAAATTATTGAAAAAGCGTATCGGTTCGTAAAGTTCTGAAACGTGATATTACGTTAATCATCGTTATATGATCTTAAAGTAGGTTTAATGATCATCCGCAAAGACTGGTCTTTCGTAAAGTAGGAGATCATCCAGTTAAACAGCGTCCTGGCCCTGTTTCGGTATGTGATTAGTGAGATTAGGTGAATAAAAAGCCAGGCGAACCAGGCGATCACACCATTGAAATGTACCTTCGGTTTTGGAAGGTCAGCAACAGCCTCCATACGTCCGATAATGGCCATCGAACCTTTGTCCTTGTATTTAAAAGCGGTCAAAGGTTGATTAGCAACCATTAATTTAAAATTTTTAGCCAGATGCCTTCCTTGCTGAATCGCTGTCTGTGCAACCTGCGGATGACCGAATGGCCAATCCTGATCAGTGAGCTGTAAACTTGTGTCACCGATCGCATAAATATTGGCGGTATGCTGCACTTTGTGAAATTCATCAGTAATCATTCTGCCACCGCGCCCATAACTTTCGGCTGGGAGTCCTTCAAACACTTTAGCTGTAACCCCGGCAGCCCAGATCAGCGTTTTAGCCGGAATGGTTTCACCGCTGGCCAGAAAAACAGTGTCATTTACAAAATCCTTTACTCTGCTTTTGAGCATGATGTTAACACCCAGTTTTCGTAGTTCCTTGTACGTTTCCTGCTGCGATTTCGCACTCATGGGTGACAGCAGCGCATCACCGCCGTCGATGAGGTAAATTTCACTTCCTTTCCCGATCAGCTCCGGATACTCTTTTCGCAGAATACCATTTCGCATTTCAGCAAACATGCCGGATAGCTCAACGCCGGTTGGTCCGCCGCCTGCAATCACGATGGTCAGACGTTTTTTTATATCATCCGGGTCTGTCGAAATGATTGCCTGCTCCATTTGCTGGAGCAGCTTATTCCGCATTTCAATGGCATCATCCAGTGTTTTCATGGCGATGGCATTTTTTTTGACATTTTCCATACCAAAATAATTGGTTTTCGCTCCGGTGGCAAACACCAGATAATCATATTCCAATTCACCGTTATGCAGAATTACCTTATTCGCTTCCGGGACAACCTTTTGCAGGTAGCCCAGGCGGAAGTGCACATTTTCTTTCCTGGAAAATAACTTGCGAAACGGGTAACTAATACTGGATGGTTCAAGGAATCCCGTTGCGACCTGGTAGATCAGAGGAGGGAAGAAGTTGTAATTATTTTTGTCAACGAGAGTGATCTCGAAATTTTTGTTATCGCCAAGTGCCAGCGCAAGGTTTACGCCTGCGAATCCGCCACCTATAATTACTATATGCATCCTGTTCTAAGTTGTTGTGATGGTCAAATTTTCCTGCTCAAGATATGCAACATGTACAATAAGACCTAAAATATGCTAAAATGATCCCTTGTAATTTCGTTTTTCTAAAAGGGTAGTTAAACTAAAACTATTCCAAAGAGTAAGAGAATTAATGCAACCTTTACCGTTGATTAACCATCAGCAAAGTAATTAGTATATAATTAGCCATGATAAATGAATTCCAATGAGAATGATTAAGCTTTACTTCCTCTTTATTTTTTATTCGATAACGCTGGTAATTTCTGATGCTTCTGCTCAGCCGGATTCATTGGCTCCAACGATTGATGCCATTTTCAAAGCATACAACAGAACAGATGGTCCGGGTTGTGCTGTTTCAGTTATCAGAAACGATTCTGTTATATTTAGCAAAGGCTTTGGCCTGGCTAATCTTGAATACGATATTCCGATTACCACATCTACTGTTTTCGATATTGCTTCGGTTTCCAAACAGTTTACAGGCTTTGCCATTTCAACACTGATTCAGGAAGGTAAAATTTCCCCTGAAGATGATATCCGAAAATACCTGCCTGAGGTTCCTTCATTTGGTAAGACAATCACCATACAACATCTGATACATCATACCAGCGGTCTGCGTGACTGGCCGGAAGCATTGTCTGTTGCAGGGTGGCGTTGGGACGAGGTATTTTCGTTTGATGATATTATGCGCATGGTAAAGGCACAGAAAGAGCTTGACTTCGAACCGGGAAGCAAGTACAGCTATTCCAATACCGGTTATAATTTACTGGCGGCTATCGTGGAAAAAGTAAGTGGAACGTCGTTCCGGTCATGGACTGAGAAGAATATTTTTAAACCCTTGTCTATGAACGCATCACAGTTTCAGGATGAATATACCAGAGTCATTAAAAATTTAGCTTATTCTTATGAGCCTGCGGAAAATGATTTTGCAAAATCATCGGGTGCCCTCACCGCTTATGGTTCCAGTTCACTTTTTACAACGGTAGAGGATTTGAATAAGTGGGTAATTAATTTTGATAAACAGATGGGTGAGAAAAATCCGGTTTATCTGCATATGCTGACAACCGGTAAATTGAACGACGGCAGAAATGTACCGTATGGTTACGGATTAGCCACAGATGCAGACAGAGGCGTTAAAACAATTTCTCATACCGGAAGCTGGGCAGGATACCGGACAATTATTGAGAATTATCCGGATGAACATTTGTCAATAATTATCCTGAGCAACTCAGCAGATTTTAATCCGAATCTGTATGCTTCAAAAATTGCGGACATCTTTTTAAGCAAAAAATGGCAAACTTCGCCAATCGTAAACAATAAAATAAAAGAAGCTCCTACGGTGGCTTTGGATTCGGTTTTAGCCAAACAATATGTTGGTACGTATCTTCTCAGAGCCGGAAAAACTGTTTCAATAACTTACGAAGACCAAAAGCTAATGACACAGGCAACGGGTGAACCCAAATTTCCAACCGAAGCAAAGTCAGATTCGACGATTTGGATAGAAGCTTATGGTGCACCTATGACATTCGTAAAAGATAAAAAAGGAAAGGTGATCATGTTCAGATACAGGGATATTAATGCGAAGAGAATAACGCCCTGGGTTGCCGATCCCAAGCTTTTTACTCAGTATACCGGAACCTATTATAGCGAAGAGCTGGCAGCAGAGTACAAAATTTATTTAAAAGATGGCTTATTAGAAATGAGCCACCGCCGCGGAGGTGAATTTACAATCACACCCGATATATCTGTTCCGGATCTTTTCAATGGTGGAGTAAGTATTCAGTTTACCAGAAATAATCAAAAGAAAATCTCAGGTTTTAAACTTTCCGGAAGCCGTATCAAGAATATTACTTTTATTAAGCGCTAAGCTATTTAAGTAAAGAGAACCGGAATAGTTATTGTAAGTCAATTGTATTGGAGAAACAATTGATTTACAATAACTAATTCAAATGAAATGCCGTCATCAGTTATTTCCGAATTCAACTACGATCCTGAAACTGAAACTTTGAGAGTTAAGTATGTTTCCGGAGCAGTATATGATTATTTAAAAGTCCCGGAAGAGAAATACGTTGCGATGAAGAACGCCTCTTCAAAAGGAACCTATTTGAACCAGGAGATTAAAGTCAATTACCAATTCCGAAAAGTGGATTTGCTTTAATATTTTTTGAGTGTTTTGAATATTTCCGCATGCGGCTGTTCTCCTTCGTAGGTTTTTACAAGATTCCCCTGTTTATCATAAATAGCAATATAGGGGAATGACCTTATACCGTAATATTTCTGAACATTGTAAGAAAGTCCTTCTGTGCCTACTTTAATATTAGGATATTGAGCTAGTTTATACTTTTTGGCAAATGGCAGCAGCATATCCATTGCCTGAAAAGTAACCATCACAACCTGCTTGTTGTTGATTACCGCATAATTTTTAATCATGTCCTGTGTGAAATTCTGGCAATGATCACAATCGGGTGAGAAGTAAATCAAAACAACGGGGCCGGGTGCAAGCTGAGACGCACTGTATTGCTGGCCGTTGGTAAGCTTGATGTTAAATGGCGCTATCTTTTTCAGACTAACGGTTGACTGGGAAAATGTCTGTAAGCTGACAATTAAAAGTAAAAGAATGCTGCTGAATTTTCTGTTCATAATGGATTTCGTTAATAAAGGCAAAAAGGAAAGTGGCGTGAAGGGATAATGCCGAATCAGGCAGGAGTACAGCCGTTTTCACTAAAATATTTTACCATACCGGTTTCCGTGTTTCTGCATTTTACTTTACCGGTAATTTTTGTTGTTGCTCCTTTTTTAATGGTTTCGTGTTCCACAATAACCCATATTCCCGGATTGTTTTTAACCTTAACTTTTATTCCGTCGTTATATTTCTGTACTGCCATGCTCATTTTGTTTTGCTGGCAAAGATAATTAAAATGTCCGGGTAAGCTGACTGTGCGTTGTTATAAAGGAAATCACAAATGCTGCTATTTTAAATATTCCCTTTTCTCATTTCCTTCACTGCATAATCGACAGCCCTGGCGGTAAGTGCCATATAGGTTAAAGATGGATTCTGCGTTGAGGTTGAAGTCATGGAAGCTCCGTCTGTTACAAAAACATTGGATACATGATGCATCTGATTCCATTTATTAAGCAGCGATGTTTTAGGGTCTTTACCCATTCTTACGCCGCCCATTTCATGGTTTTCACTTCCAGGGTTTCGTTTGGTATCAGACTTGCGGATGTTTGTAAAACCCGCTTTGGAAAGCATTTCTGAAAGTTCCGTGTAAAAATCCTGAACCATCTTCATGTCATTGTCGTCAAAATCAACAGAAATTCTCAGCAGGGGAATGCCCCACCTGTCTTTCAACGTCGGATCGAGGCTGATCATATTGCTTTCCTTGGTCAGCGTTTCTCCCATCATTTGTGCGCCAAGGCTCCATCCGCCGGTTTCCGGTTTGAACAGGTTTTCTTTCAGCGATTCGCCGATTTCTTTATTGGAATTGCCGGCTTTGGAAGCTGAGAAAGATGTTGCATAGCCGCGTAAAAAATCTGTTTCCTGTTTAAAAACGTTTCTGAAACGCGGTATGTAAGCACCGTTCGGTCTCCTGCCATCTGTTGTAAATTCATGAAATCCGTCAAAGTCCGCGCTTACCCGGCCACGATAGTTATGAAATCCGATAAATTTTCCGAGCAGTTCACTGTCGTTGCCAAGCCCATTTGGAAACCTGGATGACTTTGAATTCAATAGGATCAGATTCGAATTAATAGCCGAGGCATTAACAAAAATGATTTTGGCAAAATACTCAGTCATTTCCATGCTGTTGGTATCTATCACACGTACGCCGGTTGCCCGTTTTTTCTTTTCGTCATATATCACAGAATGCACAACGGAATTTGGGCGAAGTGTCAGTTTTCCTGTTTTTTCTGCCCAAGGGAGCGTGGATGCATTGCTGCTGAAATAGCCTCCGAACGGACAGCCGCGCTGGCACATGACGCGATGCTGGCATTTTGCCCGGCCCTGCTCCGTATGAATGGGTTGCGGATCGGTGATATGGGCAGCCCTGCCAATAATTACCGGCCTGCTGTTTTTATAGTTTTTTGCCGTTTGTTCGCTAAAATGTTTTTCTACGCAATTCATTTCGTGCGGCGTCAGGAATTCGCCATCCGGTAGCTGAGGTAATCCGTCTTTGTTCCCGGAAATTCCGGCGAATTTTTCCACGTAGCTGTACCAGGGGGCAATGTCTGCATATCGTATCGGCCAGTCAACGGCAAATCCGTCTCGTGCAGGTCCTTCAAAGTCAAAATCCGACCACCGCTGCGTCTGCCGGGCCCACAACAGGGATCTGCCACCGACCTGATACCCACGCATCCAGTCAAAGGGTTTATCCTGAATATAAGGGTGCTCTGCATCCTTGACAACGAAATGCATGGCATCTTCCCTGAAAATATAGTGTTTGCTGGCAATTGGGTTTTGTTCACGGATAGCAAGCGAGGGCTGCCCGCGATGCTCAAATTCCCATGGCTGCATATTCGTGGTGGGGTAATCGACAATATGTTTGACATCCTTTCCGCGATCCAGAACAAGTGTTCGTAAACCTTTTTCAGTCAGTTCCTTAGCAGCCCATCCACCACTAATTCCAGTGCCTACTACAATGGCATCAAACGTTTGGTCTTTCGCGGAATCAATATTAAAGTTCGCCATATCCGAAATCAATAAATTACTTTTTATTAAAAGTCATGAATGTAGGTAAATACTGTTCTACCATTTCAGTCCTAAAATTTAAAGACGAATTATACGATATGCTTCCTCCGTTTTTGTGTATATTATTTATTCTGAACAAGATACTTTTAAATACCTATTTACTTTTTTAAGGTGGACAAATGCACAGTTCATGCATGTAAGCAGTTTACAGCCGGTATCATCAATATATAAGCGAAGGTTTCAAAAAGATTAAAAAAAAGGGAGACGATTCGCTCCTGAATCATCTCCCTTTTCACATCTTGCATTCACACATCCGAATCATTTATCCATCAATTCCAGGTGCTGATTGATTCCCTTTTCAATATAGGGCAGACCTTCACCCAGCCAGGAAGGTTTAGGCGCATCTTTCAGATAGTAGTCAAAGTACTGATACATCCGGATAGCAAAATCCTTCATATTCTGACGTTTTCCAAGTCCGTGTTTTTCTCCGTTGTAATTAAGCATCCAGACTGGCTTCCCAAGTCTTTTCAGGCCCATGTAATACTCAATTCCCTGATACCAGGGCACAGCACCGTCATCATCATTGTGCATCACCAGTACAGGTGTTTGTACCTTTGGGAGATAAAACAACGGTGAGTTTTCGATAAACTGCATTGGTTTCTCCCAGAGTGACCCTCCGATACGTGTTTGTGTTTTTTCATATTGTGCCTGGCGTGTAAGCCCGGTATCCCAGCGGATCCCGCCATAAGCACTGGTCATGTTGGAAACCGGAGCACCTGCTTCTGCTGCCCGAAACAAATTGGTTTGCCCGATTAGGTAGGCCGTCTGGTATCCGCCCCAGCTATGCCCGGAAATTCCAATCCTGTCTTTATCTACAAATCCCTTGCTGATCTGGCTCAGGACTCCCGGGATCAGGCAGTTGTATGCACTCTGGCCGGGATATCCCACTTTGTAAACAATGTCCGGAACAAAAACAATGTATCCGTTGCTGGTAAAATAGCTGAAATTGATGTAAGAACGTATTGGTTTTGGGGCATAATGTGTATGCAGATTTTCAGTATTTTTTTCATAATAATATACCATCATCGGATACTTTTTCGCGGGATCAAAGTTCTCAGGCTTATAAAGTAACCCACGCAGCGGTGTTCCGTCGCCAGCGATCCAGTCAACAAGCTCAACGCTTCCCCATAAGTATTCTTTTTGCTGTGGATTGGTGAAGGTTACCTGCTTCACAGACTTGAAAGCATTATCGGTCGCGTAGTAATCCGGATAATCTTTAAACGTTTCTTTCGTAAACAAAAACAGATTTGAATCCTTAGCCTTTATTACCCTGCCTGTTTTAAAGTCCCCTTCATAAAGCTTTGATACGGCTCCGGCGGACGGATCAAAGTTGTAATAACCCTCCTTTTTTGTGAGTTCCTGAACAGAAGATAACAAAACTGGTTTAGAAAGATCGATGCCGCGCTCTTCCTGTTCCAGCCTCACATACCGCAATACACGTTTTTCCGGTCTTCCATCGGTTAGTTTTTTTGCATTGGCAATATTGCTGAGCGGAAACTGCCAGATATCATAGCGGTCGTTTATCAAAATAGCTTCATCACCTTTTGTCCAGCCTGCAACGCCATAAGGACTGGGGAAATCCGGATGATCGTCCTCTTCGTCAGTAAAGCGTATATCTTTATTTTTGGTTAACTGAATGAGCTGTGATTTGGCAACATCATAAGCAAACCATGCGGAATCCGGATTAGAAAACCAGTAAGCATATTTTCCTTCCGGCGACATCCTGACATTTCCTTCCAGTTTTTCCTTTATCAGTTTTTTGGAACCATCCTGTGTATTGATCAGATAGACATCATCCTTTGGATTCCAGTCCCAGTGCTCATGTGCGTACTTGTGATCCGATGTTGCCAGGATGTATGCTGCATTTCCTTCATTGACAAGATTGGTACTTTCGATTTCTGTATCTGCAAGCTGGACCAGCTTGTTTTCCGCAATATGATAAACAGCTAGGTATGCCCGTTTTTTATCCTGTTCGGCTGTTACTTTTTGACGGGTTTGGAGATTGCGGTCCTGCCAGTGCCACACTTCGACATTTACAATTTCTTCAGGAAGCAGTGTTGTATCCGCAACGACGGGTTTCGGATTTGTTCCAAAGAATAACTTTTTGCCGTCTTTCGAAAATTCAGGTGTTTGATTTGAACTTATGAGCCATCCCGCAGGACCTGGCTGTTTATTTTCATCGGCAATCATTTGCGCCGTTTCCAATCCGCTTTTCCAGAAATAAAGCTTAGGCAAACGGATCTGTGTTTTTGAGTTGGTATCTGCATCTGCAATAAAGGCCAGCTCGTCGTCAAATTTGGCAAAAGACAGCTTGGTGAATTTATGTTTGGCATGTCCGGTATGGATCAGCTTCGCATTTTTTGTATCTGCATCCCAAACATAGACACCCGCTTTATAAGCAGAATCGTTGCCGGTTGTGGCAAAAGCCAGCCATTTTCCGTTTTCTGAAAAAACATATTCTTTTACATAACTGAAAGGCTGTTCTGTTCCTGTTTTCAGATCACGCACAATTAGTCTGAAACCATTTTCTTCTGTTTCTTTTTTAGGGGATTTTAGAGGTCTTACCGCTTTTGCCGTTGAATCCTTTTTCTCTTTCACAGCAACAGGCGCTTCGGGTTGATAGGCCAGCCAGCTCTTTCCCTTTTCAGGAATTTTGAACGACATGACCGCTGGTATTTTTTCAACCAGGCCCTCCCTGAGGTTGTAAATTACGAGCGAATCCTTTGGAAGTTCCTCTTTTTTCTTTTTTGCTCTTCTGGCGGCTGTAACCAGAGCCAGTGGCGGTTTAATTTTGAACACAGCAAACTCGGAATCATGAGTAACTCTGATACCCGAACCGCGTTTGACTGAATCAACTTTTGAAGTAGCCAGCGTATGCACAACCACTTTTCCGTCACCTTCCTGTGGATTTTGCCCATAAACGAAAAATCTGCCGTCGTTTGTTACCAAACGTTCCGTATTGTCCTGCCAGAAATCGTATACGCTGTGGGTAAGTGGTTTTTTAATGGTGGCTGAACTGTTTTGTGGTACTTTTTTCTTTGCTTTTTGCTGAGCGATAGCCGGAAAAATCAGCATAAAGAAAAAAGTGATCTGTAATAATTTGCTCATAGGAGTGTAAAAAGGTTAAACTTGCAAAACATCGTTTAATCATAATCCGGCACTGTTGTTTACTGTAAATTCCGGATTTTGAACAATAATGCTTCGTGTATGTTCAAAAATAAACAATTTGCAGCTATTTTATATAAAGCTAACACGACTGTTGGGTTATATCCAGCTGCGCTCTATTTCGCTACATACCTTTTTTAAAGGATCTGCCGTTATATATCCGGAAAATGTAAATTGACAATTGAATGAAAAAATTAATTTTAGCAGCTCTATTTTTGACTGCTGGTACTTATGCTAACGCGCAGGATAGCGTACAAACAAAAACACAGAAAGCAGTAGAAGTAACTAAGGAAACTGCTAAAAAAGTTGGAAAAAAAGTACAGCAGGGCGCTGAGGTTGTGGCAGAGGAGGTATCCAAAGATGCAAAAATAGTAGGACAGGAAACTAAAAAAGTGGCGCAGAAGGTGGCAGCCGGAACTGAAAAGGTTTACGATAAAACCAAATCCGGTGTTAAAAAGATAGCCGCAGATGCAAAAAAAGATTAAATTAAAAACCAGTCTTGTTCGGGCTGGTTTTTAATTAATATTCTACCCTGCCATACTGTAGTCATTCAAACACATGTTAAATAAGCAAAGCCAGTTTCCGCAACTGGATATCTGTACACTTTCTGAATCCGGGAAAAATAATCTGATTGTGAGCCGGTTACCAGATTATCTTCAGGAGCACCGGAATCTGATATTTCCGCATCGGCATAATTTCTATCAGGTAGTCTTATTTACAAAAGGAGCGGGGACACATACGATTGATTTTCAGAGTTTTGAGGTGAAACCTTTCCGGATGTATTTTATGATTCCCGCACAGGTGCATGCCTGGTTTTTTGAAGGAGAAATGGATGGGTATGTCGTCAATTTTTCGGAGACTTTTTTTCAATCATTTTTGCTTCGTGCAGAGTATCTTGAAACTTTTTCTTTTTTCCGAGGTATCACCAAAGAGTGCGTTGTCAATTTAACAGAAGACCTGAGCAAAAAGCTGACTTTCTTATTTGAAGACATAATCAATCAGTCCCAATCGGGGCACATGCTTCAGCAAGATATGATACGCATTATTTTGCTGCAGATGTTTATCCGGATTGAGCAAAGTGGCTTAATCCAGGAAAACCAGGCCTTTCAGGGAAAGCCAAATGCATTACTCAGAAATTTTCAAAAGCTGGTTGATCGCAATTTTATAAATCTCCGGCTTCCTGGACAGTACGCTGACTTATTGCACGTAACCCCTAATCATCTAAATGCCCTTTCTAAAGAACATTTGGGAAAACAGGCGGGTGAGGTAATCCGTGAGCGCGTTGTTCTGGAAGCAAAAAGGCTTCTCGTCAATCTGGATTACAGTGTTGCAGAAGTGGCTTACACCCTCAATTTTAACGACAATTCCTATTTTACCCGGTTTTTTAGAAAATACACAGGAACCACTCCGGAAAATTTTCGAAGAGAGTCAGTACATACCAATGTATAGATTGTCTCTTACTATTAATTACGTTATCGCGCTGTTTTCTTGGTAGCCGGTTTGATAAAAAGTGCAAGCCAGGACCGTCTCGCAATCCGGTAAAATAATGGTGTCAGAAGAATTAGAATAGGTATGATACTGATCAAAAAATAGTCAAGATATTCCTCGAAGAAATTAACGAATATCAGAAAATAGATCACCATAAATGCTACATAGAATGAATAACTCATATACAATGCCCCTTGGTAAAATCCCGGTTCTGGTACCAGGTTCTCTCCGCAGTTGGGACAATGTTTATGCATTTTATCAAAATTTTTAAGGTTATAAGCGCTTTTTGTAATAAAAAAATCGCCTTCACCGCATCTTGGACATTTATTGAAAAGAACGCTGTATAAACGGTTTGTATGTGCCATGACTTTATGAATTTAAAATAAAATTGAAGTTGCGACCCTATCAAATATCGGGCCTGCGCCTGTTATACAAAGCTCAGGAATAAATATGGGTATTTAAAATACAGAAAATGCAATTTGTGGTACTAATCAATGATTACGTCTTATAAAGAAGAGTTTTCACTGAGTACTGATTTTTACAGGCTGTTTATAAAGTGTGCGATCCGGACCGTATCTAATATAAAATCTACATTGACTTGGTTGATTGCATGTTGTGGCATGAGTGGCATTTGTGCAGTTAGCGGATCCTGTGCGATGACGATACCACCGGCATTTTTTAATGCTATCAAACCACGTGTGCCATCATCATTTGCTCCGGAAAGAATAATTCCCACGGCATGAGAACTATAAGTATCTGCAGCAGTTTCAAATGTTACATCCAGACTGGGTCTGCTAAAATTAATTTTTTCTGAATCGTCGAGAGAAAATGTTCTGTTTTTTTCAATCAGTAAATGGTAATCGGAGGGTGCAAGGTAAATATGGCCTGGCAGGATCAAATCCTTATCTTCAGCCTCTCGTGTAGGAAGTAACGTTTTTGTAGCAAGTAAATCGGTCAGGGAGGAATCTCCCATACTTCTTCGGTGCAATGTGATGATGATGGCAGGTTTTATTTCCGGCATTAAAAGGGGGAGAAGCCGGAAAAGTACTTCCAGACTTCCTGCGGAGCCGCCTATAAAAACTGCTTCAATGTTGGAATCTATACGACTTTTTTCCATATTTTCTCCCTGTTCAACTGTTTGTAATTATTTTGAACGGCTGAAAATTTAAGTGTTTCTTTTGATCCAAGAGCCAGATAACCCAGAGATCCCAGGCTGGCATCAAATAGCTTTAAAACCCTGTCCTGTAAATCTTTGTCAAAATAAATTAAAACATTCCTGCAAAGAATCAAATCAAATTCATTGAAAGAACTGTCGGAAACCAGGTTATGGGTCGAGATAATAATTTTTTCAGCTAGTTCCTGACTAAATTTTGCCTGACCGTAGTTGGCAATATAATAGGTAGAAAAATCTTCCGTTCCACCCGAACTGATATAACTTTCTGAATATTGTTTCATTTGCATAAGTGGAAAAATTCCTTTTCTCACCCTTTCCAGAACACTCGGGTTCAGATCGGTTGCATACAGCAAAGATTTTTGAAGTAATCCTGCCTCTTTTAGCAAGATTGCCATGGAATATACCTCTTCTCCTGTGGAACAACCTGCATGCCAGACCCTTATAAAAGGTTTTGTGCCCAGGATAGGGAGTACATCATTTCTCAGTGACAGATAAAACTGCGGATCACGGAACATTTCTGTAACATTTACCGTGATTTCTTCCACGAACCTTCTGAGATAACTTTCGTCTGTTCTGACACGGTACCTGAGTTCTGCAAAACTGGGAAATTTGTCCAGAGAAAAAAGCCGTGTGATACGCCTTTTCAGCGATGCTCTTGAATAGCTTGTAAAATCATATCCATATATGTCAAATAAATCGATAAGCAGTATTTCGATTTCTTCGTCTTCAATCATTGCATTAATATTTTTTATTTAATAATAACAATAACTGATCCACATCGACGGGTTTCGAAATATACTCGTCTGCTCCTGCCTGAAGGCATTTTTCCCGGTCGCCAACCATGGCCTGCGCTGTAACCGCCAGAACCGGCGTATATTTTCTGGATTCCATTGCCTTGATGATTGGTATAGCTTCATAGCCATCCATTTCAGGCATCATCATATCTATTAAAATCGCATCCAGACTAATGTCTGTTTTCAGCAGTTCCAATGCTTCCAGTGCCCCGGTGCAGGAAACACACTCATAGGACTTGGATTTAAGAGTGGCTGAAAGCGCAAAAATATTTCTTGCATCGTCGTCAATGATCAATACCTTTTTTTTACTCATGTTTTCCGCTTGCAGATTAAGGTTTTCAGAAGGGGTTTAGTTTTAATATTACAACTTTTCATAAAGCCAAACTCTTAATAAAGACATCAGCTGATCAATGTCGACCGGTTTTGTGATATAATCGGATGCACCAGCATTGATACACTTTTCTCTGTCGCCGGTCATGGCCTTCGCCGTTACTGCTATTACTGGAAGATTTTTCCACTGGTAGTTTTCACGGATTCGGGTTGCCGTTTCATAACCATCCATGTGCGGCATCATCATATCCAGCAAAACAACATCGATCTGAGGATTTTCATGAAGTTTTTGTAGTGCCTCTTTCCCATCCAGTGCAGTAATTACATTCATTTTATAGTTTTCAAGCGATTTGGACAGAGAAAAAATATTTCTGACATCATCGTCTGCAATCAATACTGTTTTATTGTTCAGTATTTCATTCAGCCCTCCCAGGCGCTTCATGTCCGATACCGGTTTTTTATTTTCTTCCACTACATGCAAAAACAGAGAGACCTCGTCGAGCATGCGCTGATAGGAGTGAGCGGTTTTGACAATAATGGAGTCTGCATATTGTTTTATTCTTGATTCTTCGCTCATCGACAAGCTTTTACCTGTAAATATAATGATCGGAATATGTTCCAGATCTGGATTTTTCTTGGCTGCTTCAAGCGTTTCATAAGCACGTTTATCCGGTATGCCCATGTCAAGAATAACACAATCGACCTCATTGTTTTTCAGTGTGTCAATGCCATCCGAAATATTACTTTTAAGCTCAGAATTAATATTAAAAGTTCCAAGGAAATAGGCTAGTGCTTTGGCATGTTTCCTGTTATCTTCCACGATCAGTACTTTTTTAGATTTTTTACTGATCACATATTCAATTTTTTCAAAAACTTCTTTCATCCGGTCCACAACCAGTGGTTTGTCGATAAAGTCTACCGCCCCTTTAAGAAGACTTTCGTTTTTCATACGATGTGATGACATGATGTGAACGGGAATATGTCTTGTCTCCGGATTTGCCTTTAAAGCATCCATTACATCCCAGCCGCTCATTACCGGTAATTCAATATCCAGTAAAATGCCCATTGGCTTAAAATTTTCTGCTAATGCCAGGCCTTCATCTCCACGAACTGCTACAATTCCTTTGTAACCTTTTTTTCGCGTGTAATCCAACAGCGTTCTTGCAAATAAAGTATCGTCTTCTACAATAAGGATCGACCTATCGTTTTCAGATGTAATACCGCGGTCGTCCGGGATGTTTTCGGGAATAAGCGTGCTTACGTATTTAGCCGGCAGATCCGGGCTCTTTATTTCAGAGACATGATCTTCGAAATCTATCGGAAAGTCAACCTTTTCAGCAACTAGTATTTTATATTCTGACTTAGAAGGAACGGTCAGGGTAAACTCACTTCCTTTTCCAGGTACACTGCTAACCGTTATTTCACCACCGAGAAGCTTGACTAGTTCCCTGCTGATGGAAAGTCCCAAGCCGGTTCCTCCGTATTTACGTTTTGTAGAACCATCTGCCTGCTGAAACGCCTCAAAAATAAGATGTTGTTTTTCAGCCGCGATGCCTATTCCTGTATCTTTAACAATAAAAATAATTTGCTCGCCATTTTTAGACTGTTTGATTTCAATTTTAACAGAGCCTTGTGAAGTGAATTTCAACGCATTGGAAATCAGATTTTTAAGGATCTGTTCCAGACGTGTTTTGTCCGTTTCTATAACGGGTGTTACTTCCGGATCGATCTGAATCGTAAATTCCAGCCCTTTCTCTCTGGCAACCTGAATAAACAGAGACTGAAGATCCTGACTGATTTCTTTAACGGAAGTTACCTCATACTGCAGTTCCATTTTTCCGGCCTCGATTTTAGATAAATCAAGGATTTCATCAATTAATCCCAGTAAGCCGTTTCCGGATGAGCGTATCACAGTAGCATATTCAATCTGATCCGCACTCAGATTTTTTTCATCATTTTCAGCAAGTAAACGGCTGAGTAACAGAATAGAATTAAGCGGTGTCCTGAGTTCATGCGACATGTTTGCTAAAAACTCGGATTTATAGCGCGTCGTAAGTTCCAGCTCTGCTGCTTTCTTTTGTATCTCGAAGTTTTTTTCTTCCAGCAAAACACTTCTTTCTTCAAGTTCCTCGTTGGTTTGCTGAAGCTCTTCCTGCTGTACGCGAAGCTCTTCCTCCGAAGCCTGTAATTTCTGAGACTGTGCTTCCAGCTCGGCATTCAGGTTTTCGAGCTCATTATGCTGTGTTTGTAATTCTTCGGACTGCGCCTGGGTTTCTTCCAGGAAATTCTGAAGTTTTACATAATCCAAAGCAGCATTTATCCCAACTGCAATGGCCTCAAGATTTTCTTCCAGGAATTTTATTTCCAGACTATCCGGATTTTTCAGTAATCCCAGTTCGATTACACCGATACATTCATCTGCATAAATTAACGGAAGTATGGCCAGCGCTTTCGGACGTGTTGTTCCCAGAGAAGAGGTTACGGGAAGGTAATCCTCAGGTATGTAATCTATGAGCACCATTTTTTTATTTTCAATAGCCTGTCCGGTAATACCATGACCTGCAAAAACATAATCAGGAACATCAGAAACCGCATAAGCTGCCGTAAGCTTAAAGTTCCAGTCATTGTCCTGAATATAGATGGTGCCGACCGGCGCATGAATATAAGTGGTGATGGCATTAATGAGGTTGGCAGCCAGTTTTTTCAATACACGTTCACCCCGTATGGCATCGGCAATCTGCATACTCCCGGTTTGCAGCCATGATCGGTTATTAAGATCCGTAAAGGTATTTTCAAGAGATCCGGTCATTGTATTTAATGCACCGGCAATTCGGCCTAAATCATCATTTCCGTCATCGTTACTTCTGACAGTATAGTTTCCCGACGAAATTTTTCTGGTAATTTCTTCCAGGTCACTAATGCGTATCCTGGTTTCCTGATATTTACGATCGTCTTCTTTTTGCTGCTGAATACGCTTATCCATATCTTTTTTGATACGGATATAGGCAAAACCGGTGATCAGGATAGAAATAAGTGCAGCAATAAGTAACAGAAAGGGTGTATAAGTTATATAAATTTCCTGCTGCCCCAGTCTTGTTTCGAGCATCTGTGTTTCTTCCGTCTTTACCTGATTTATGATACGCCGGGCATCATCCATGATTTTTTTGCCCTTTTTCATTTCATCGTACCGTTCACGGGACTGCAGAATAAAATCCGGCTGTCTTTTAGCCAGGTCTACAACCCGGTCCATTTGGGCAAATCTGGCTTCATACCGTTCTTTTAACGGAATCAGTGCTTTTTGCTGAACCGGATTATCAAGCGTAAGACTGATCAGGTTATTATAGGAATTGGTAGTTTTAGAATAAGCATCTGTATAAGGTTCCAGAAAGTCGGGGTCCAGTGTAAGTAAGAATCCCCGCTGGCCAGTCTCGGCATCTTTCATGTGGGAAATAATATTCTCCGCCTCAATCAAAACCTGATTTGTATGATTAACCAGCTGAGAATTTGAAATGAGTTTTTGGGTACTGTAAAATGATGCTACTAAACTTACGATCAGCAGTATAACCGAAACAGAAAAAACGATCTGGAGTTGGTGTATAATTGAGTTAGAGGTTTTTTGCATGGGATGTCAAATCTGCTTAATGAATTTGGAGAGAATTTATAGACTGAGTTACAGGCAGAACAATGATGAATCGTGCACCTTCATTTTCACGGCTTTGTGCCGAAATCAGGCCGTTGTGTTTGTCAATTATTTTTTTTGCGATTGCCAGTCCTATGCCAGTTCCTTCATAATTTGTTTGATTGTTCAATCTTTGAAAGATGACAAAAATCCTGTCCAGGAATTTTTCGTCAAACCCGATTCCGTTATCCTCGATCAGAATCCGGCAGAATTCACCGTTTTCTTTCGCCAAGCCATCAATTTCTTTTCTGTCAATCAGCTCAGAAGATATGGTGATGGAAGGCGCAATTTGATTTCTTGAAAATTTCAGGGCATTGCTGATCAGATTTTGAAACACCTGACGGATCTGGCTGGAAATTGTTTCTATAACGGGGATAGGGCCGATATGTACCTGTACATGCTTCTCTTCAATCACCTCGCGGAAATCCGTAAGCAGTTCTCTGATCAGCATATTCAGGTCAGTAGGGTGGAACTGCGCCTGCATGGATAGTCTGGAATAATCAAGAAGATCGCTGATCAGCCGGGACATGCGGGCGGATGCGCCAATCGAACGGTCCAGATAGGATATTGCATCAGGATTATCTTTCAAAAATTTGTCCTTTACAATCTGGCTGAATGTCTGAACCTTGCGGAGCGGTTCTTTCAAATCATGAGATACCACCCAGGCAAATTGCTGTAATTCATGATTAGTTATTTCCAACTGGGCATTTTTTTCGACCAGTTCGTGTGTACGTAATGCAACCTGCTGTTCGAGAATTTCATTTGCGATTTTCTGCTGGCTGATATCCGTGAAAGTAGCTACCCATTTATTGACCATTCCCTGCTGGGTTAAGGGAATCGCTTTGAGAAGAAAGTATCTGTAATCCTGTGTACTGATATTCTTTAGCCTTAATTCGCTTGAAAACTCCTGCGTACCGGGCAGACTCCTCAGAAACTGCTCATAGACATCCTGGTCATCCGGATGTATTTCAGGTAAAGAAGATACGTCCCGGGAGTACTGAAACCAATGCGCATTTACATATTCGATATTTGCATTGACCCCCATGGTAAAGGCAACTTGCGGAAGAGATTCCAGTACGCCATGAAGTTCATTAATCCTTTCTGCCAGATCTTCCTGAGCCTGTCTTCTTATTTCTATTTCCTTTTGTAGTGAGGCCTGAATCGTTTTTAATTCCTGCTGCTGTTCATATAACTTTTTAAATGTTCTTACCTTAAGTAGCAAGATGTCAGTATCAACAGGTTTGGTCAGATAATCAATACCACCTGAGGAATAGCCCTTCGTGATAAAACGTTTTTCTGTATTGACTGCGGATAAAAATATGATAGGTGTATCCTTTGCTTTGCTAAAACCGGAAATGGCCTCTGCAACCTCAAAACCATCCATACCCGGCATCTGAACATCCATAATAATTACGGAATAATTCGTGCCCAGAATCTTCTTAAGCGCCTCTTCACCTGATTCCGCGCTTTCTGTTTCAAAACCGTGGAGTTCCAGAATTCTTTTTAAAGGGAGGATATTTTCAGGTCTGTCGTCTACAATAAGAATCATAACTTTCTAAAAATCATTGTATATCGGCTAATCTAAAACCTGTTTAACAAATTAATTACATTCATTAGACAATTGGAATTTCTTAATTACTGCTTAAAGTAAAGCATTTGTAAGCCTGATTTTACATCATACGGAAATGCAAATATGTAGCGTATCAACGAAAGTCATTGAATAAGGGCTTAATATTTTCTTAGTTCCGTAACCAAAAGGTTACTTTCCTAATGGAATACTTTAAAGAATGCTGCAAATTGTTGCAGCTATAACTACAATTATTCGCTGTTTCTTTCAGAAATAACTTCCGAAACGATCTGCTTCAATTCTTTATTCCATTTCTGAATGGTAATCATAGGATGAATATAAGGAACATCGAAATCCTCTGTTACCGATGTTTTATGCTGTTCTTTTACGATAATTTTAATTGCATCCACCAGATATTCTTCAGACGGGTCAAATTCGGTGTCTTCATTTGTATCAGCCACTTTATTTAAAAAATCCATAACCTTGTTCAATGTAGTTGTGGAAAGTGTGGTTGATTCCATGTTTTATGCAATTTAAGTGTTTATTATTTTCCATAACCGAGGGAATTATTTTCCCGACATCATCGGTTTTAAATATACAGAACCCTTGTGAAAATATTATACTAGAAAAAAGAGCATGATATGCAACATCATGCTCTTTTGCCAGTAAAGTGTGTGTTAATTATTCGGTACAGTGTGTGTCAGCTGTGATTTAGGACTATCTCTTCAAAATTTTCATAACGGATACTGTTCCGTCCATGCGTGTCACGCTGGCTACATACATGCCTGTTGATAGCTTCGCTGTATCAACCTTTGCAGTCACCGGCTGGCTACCTTTTTTTGTTTGAGAATAAACTGATTTCCCAAAAATGTCTGTTAGCTGAATTTTATAGATCTGATTGATGTCATCTACATCCAGTGTGAGTTGGTCAACCGTAGGATTTGGATAGAGTGCCATGCTTTGATGAATGGTAAGTTCAACGCTCTTTATTGTACTGAAAGAAAAGGATGCATCAGTATCGATCATTTTTAAACGATACATGTTTATTCCTTTTTCCGGTGAATTGTCGCTGTAATAATAGGGAACAGATTTTGTGCTTTCGCCTTTGGCAAGGACTTCACCAATACCTGTCCATGTTTTTCCATTCATGCTGCGCTGCACTTCAAATTTACTGCTGTTTGTTTCTGCAGTTGTTATCCAGTTTAACTGTGCATTTTGAAATTCTCCTTTTGTGACGGTGAACGACGTAAGTGTAACCGGTAATGGTGCTAATCCATTGTCTACGTTATTCCCGCTCAAATTAATTTGACCTGCGGTCGTTATACCCCTGCCAGCTAGTACAGCACCGGAAGCGAGTATAATTGCTCCTCCAGATACAATATTTCCCCTGAAAGTAGACCCGGTAGCCAGTGCCGTTTGACCGGTCACGTTGAAATAAACATTTTCAGCTGAAACCCCGCTTCCTAAAATGATTTGTGATCCTGACGCAGCAGATAAAGCACCGTCAATTTTGATGACAAATATATCTGTTGAATTTCCGATAAGAGTTAAATCCCCATTGATCGTTGCTGCTTCACCCAGAAAATAAGTGCCTGCGACAAGGGAGCCACCGTTTCCAAGTGTTGGATTAGTAAGTATAAAATTGTTACTCCTGGTTATCAGAGATGTGTATGCTGTCTGAGCATCTGCTGCGGCTTGCAGTGTTGCATCATTTGCAACATTTATTGTACCAGCGACTGTGGTAGAACCTGAATTGGCGTAGCCTGGAAATCCGGTAACTGCACCTTCATTGGTTCCTATACTTCCTTTTATGCTGGATGTTCCGCTGTTGGTAAGTGCTCCCGATGAAGTGAACAATGCATAATTGAGCAAATTAGAAGGCAATAGAGATTGAGCGAAAGCGCTGCCGGCAAACAAAATGATGCTAAGCCCAGTGATAAGTATACGTAATTTGTTTTTCATAATTATTTCGTTGAATAATGAGATTTAACTTTTTGAAAATTAATATAAGCGGACGTCCCGGATCTCAGGTAAACCGGTTTCATTTGATCAAACCTTTCGTATTGCATTATCTTCCGCAAGAAGGATAATCAGTAAAGGACAGGCAGAAAAAATACAGAAGAAGTCTCTTCAGGATTGCTATAATCCTGTTGCATGAGAAAGTTGTGAGGCTGCTAAAAATAGGTAAAGCTCTGAGTTCTTGTCGAACTACTTTATGTAATTGATATTAAGCAAGAACTGTTCCTGTAATAATATTGCGACAAGTTGGCAATATATTATTTTTTGAGCATACAATACCCCAGACCTGATAGAATGCTGAAATTTAGTGCGTTAGATTGTAATCAGATTGGGGAATCAGATATCCCTGATCTTAATTTTAATTTCCTTCGGCGCAGGCTCATCACCACCAAAATAAGGAAGTAGCTTATAGGATATACCTGTTCCTGCCGAACAGTGACGAGGCATTACCGTTTCCTGTCCATTTAAGGTAAATACATACGTATTTCCATTTGTTTTCAGGGCAAAAGTATTAGTCTTTTCTAATTGAACCGATCCCAGCTCTTTTTCCTGACGCTGTCCGTCAACGTAGATATAGGCATAAATCCGTAGGGCACTGTCACGCCAGTTCCAGCCGAAGCGTGCACTGTTGGACTGATGAGGAGAGCTGCAATCTGAAAAGCCCATCAATTTGTTGATATCGTTCTGATTTTCGGGTATAACTGTTTTGTAAATACAACTGCTGTCAAAGATTGCCTGAAACCGCATGGTATTGGAATTATACAGACTGTTTATGTTATTTTCCACTTCATGACTACCTGGCTTAATGGTATATGTAATATAGTCGTCTCCAAAACTTGGCGAATTGCCCAGCCAGTCACAAGAGCTGACCAGCAATAAAAGACAAAATAAGAAAGCATTAATTTTCATTGATACTGTAGTAACTTCTGATTATAAACGTTGTTACGGAAAGTGGTAGTATGTGCGCATACTGGGCAAACAGATGTATCAATAATATTTGGGAAATTGATGTCTTCATTTTATCGAATAAAATTGAATGTTTGAACAGTGATCTCAGCTTCATCCAATTTTTTACGGAACTGCGCAACATTATCAAAAGTGAGCTGCGAAAGTATCCGGTATTCATATCTTATTTGAAACTGATCTTCCTCAAAAGGCCATGGATTGATGGTCAATGTAAATGGTTCCGGTGCATGGAGATTGTAATTTTTGTCATCTGGTCCGTTGCTTATCTCAATCGATCTGTTTTCCGGCTGAATGAATCCCTGGCAGATCAGCAGGGATAACGCATCACACCATTCTAAGATGGAGTAGGCTGTTGCAAGTTCAGCGTCTGTGATACCGATTTCAACCATCCATTGTTTTTCCTTCTTTTTTAAAGCAGTACAGTAACGTTTCGCTGATTTATCTTTTTCATCTTCATAGAGAAAACGCAGGTGCCTGGATATCAATAGCGCAATGTATCTGCTTTTTGTCAGCGCATGATTAATTAGCTTGTCACATTTATCTTTTTCAAAGTTTCTCATTTTGAAATTGACAGGCCCGCCGTTATCATTTAGCAAAATATTGTCGTCATCAAATTCACTGTATACATCATCATGTTCCGTAGTGGCAACAATGGTTTCAAACCATCTTTCCGGCCTTAATTCTTTTTTCCAGTGCGAACAAATTTCTCCGGCCAGTAAGCCATGTGCACGCTGGGATATAATTTGCCAGCCGTTCTCCTGATAATTAACAATCATAATTCAATTTTTTAGCTGGGAGTATGCTGTAAATTTCTATGCCTATTTAACTAATTAAGACATGCTGGCTGATATTATCCATTGGTTTATAAGAAGAAAACCGGAATCTGGGTTTCAGATTCCGGTTTTGTAATGGTCTTAATTTTATCAAGTTTATTCTTCATCTTTGCTTTTGCCCAGGCTGCGATGATCCTTTTCATTGTTTGTGAGATGATCACCTTTTACCATTTCTTCTTCTTTGTGCCGGCTATCGAGGTTATCTTTATTTTCCACATGTCTTGTGCTCTGAGTCTGACTCTGATTTCCATGTGCAGTTTTGGATGATTGTGCCTGTTTCATAACAATATCAAATTGATTATGTTATAAACGTTAATAAAATTATGCCACGATTTCCTTTTTTATGGCCCGGCTTCCTTCGTAAAGCTCATATTCTAAAAGCCGGCAATCAATTGTACTGGTATAGAATTCAATTCGTCTTTTGGCCTTTAATCCTATTTTTTTTGCCAGATCCAAATTTCCGGTAAAAACATACCCATAATAACCGCCGCATTTCTGCTTCATAAAATCACCGATTCTACCATAGGTCTCTTCCAGTTCATTGATTTCTCCAAGCCGGTCACCGTATTCCGGGTTTACAAAAAATACACCCTTTTCACCCTGCGGAACTTCTGTATCAGCAAAGTCGCAGACATCGAATTCAATCATATTGGCTACCCCGGCAGCAATAGCGTTCTTTTTAGCATTTACAATGGCGAGATCACTGTAATCCGTAGCAAGGATACGCAGTCCCGGAACTTCAATGATCTGTTCTTCCAGTTTATCCTGTTCTGCAAAAAAGATTTCCTCATCATAATTTTGCAAATGCATAAATGCGTAATTGTTGCGAAACAAACCCGGACGACTGTTGCTGGCAATTAGGGCCGCCTCTATGGCAAGTGTACCCGAGCCACACATCGGATTAATAAATGGCGATGTGCGGTTCCAGCGGCTGGCAAGGATCGTTGCCGAAGCAAGTGCTTCCAGCATGGGCGCACGGCCGGGAATTTTCCTGTATCCATGACGTGCGAGCGAATCACCGGAGGTATCTATAAATATTTCCGCGAAATCATACTTCCAGAAAAGATGGATCACAGCGCCTGTTAATTCAGAGCCGGTAGCCGGGCGCGTGCCGCGTTTTTCACGCAGACGGTCCACTATTGCGTCCTTCACCCTGACATTTGCAAACATGTTATTGTTTATCGTCGGGTTCTGAACGTTGCTTGTTACAGAGAAATAACCCGGGTCAGGAATAATATCTTCCCAGTTTATTTTAAGTAAATGGTTGTAAACGTCGTCTGCATTTTTCGCTTCGAACTGTTCGAGGCTGTACAACACCTGGCTTGCGCAGTACAGGTTAAGATTTAATTTTATGCAGTCATTGATCGACCCTTTTATACGGACACCGGTTATAAAAGCTTCTTCAATCTGGAAGCCCAGATCTTTAACTTCCTGTTCGAGATAGGGTGCCAGACGTTTGTTACAGGTTATTGTTACCGGAGCTATTGTATTATATAATGACATGAATCGCGTTTACTTCCCAGGCATATGCCGGAGTTGATGATGTATTTTGGAAAATACAAACTTACTCGTTTGCTGCCGAAGATTCCGGTTTTAGAGCAAATGTTTATAAAACGGATTTAATTACCTTCACTGATCAGGTCATGATTGATGATCGCACCGCTTTTGCTCCCTGCTGCAATCGCGCCGGATACGGCCCGCATCAGGGTTGTATTGTCACCAGCGGCATAAACACCTGCAACGGTAGTTCTCTGCATATCATCAATTTTTATGTAGCCATGTTCTGTGAATTCACAACCCAATTTTTCCGGTATATCCGTATGCTGTTCAAATGGGATTCGCGCGTACATGACTTTTAGCGGAACAGAACCACCATCTTCAAAGACAATCTGTTCGATATAACCGTTTTGATGTTCTATTCTGCTGATCTTATTTTCTAAAATATTTACACCCAGATTTTCAATTTTCTGTCTAACGTCAGAGTCAAAAGTTGCCGGCCCGTTGGTGAAAATGGTTAAAGTCTTTGTCCAGTTATGGATCAGCTTCGTAAAGTCAAAAGTATGTTCCCCATTGGTAAGTATCCCTGTATTTTGATCGCGATATTCATAACCGTGGCAATAAGGACAGTGAACCACACTTATACCCCAGGATTCCTTAAAACCCGGAATGGCAGGCACAATATCCTTCACGCCGGTTGCAAACAGTACTTTTGATGCAGCAAAGTGGTATCCGGATTCTGTATGGACTTCAAAATTCTGGTTTTCACCTGTCACAGAAATAACTTTGCCTTCTTTTATTTGTACCGTAGGGTAGGCCAAAACCTGATTTCTTGCTATCTCACTTATTTCAGCCGGAGTAGATCCGTCTCTTGTGAGGTGATTATGAGAATGCGGTGTTTGTAAATTACAAGGCTTTCCGCTATCAATGATCAGTACTTTTCTGATTGCCCGGCCAAGAGACATTCCTGCTGAAAGTCCTGCATAGCTCCCTCCTGCAATAATTACATCGAATTTTTGATTCTCTTCCATTGTGATGTTGATATTAAGGTTAAAATAAATTTTATTAATTAATGTCTCAGATTTGAGACATTGTAGTCTAAATTTTTTTACAAGCCGATTCCTTTACTAAAAGAGAACCAGGCGGATTTTAAAACTTGCTCGCTTAGTGGTTTGCCGGGGATGTGTGATTGGGCAGATGCGGAGATCACCCCACGAAAAAAGGCTTGAATCCATTCTACAGAAAGCTCTGCACTAATCATTTTCTTGTTTTGCAAGAGCGTAATGTGATTATGCCAGAGTACAAATGTGCTGTCATAATCTGAACAATTTCGGCTGCTGTGGCTATGCGTGTGGTCATGCAAGTGATGCAATTTGTGCAAAAAAGTGTATTTTATGCCACAGCTCATTCCGGCACGAAACATGTTCTCCAGCTTTTCCAAAAGATCATCCGAAGCATGGTAAGCTTGGATATTTGCCTGTTGGCAAGCTTTCTGAACCGTACATTCACAATTCTCCATCAGCTCCTTACGATCCTTGAAATAACGGTGGAGGGTACGGCGTGTAACCCCGGCTTGTTCAGCAATTTTTTCAAGCGGTGCAGACAAATCCTCATTAAAAACAAGAATGGCTGAATCAATAATTGCCTGTTTTGTATCTGTTGTCATGATGCAAATATAACAATATGTCTCACATTTGAGACATATTGACTTTAATTTTTTTATCTGATATGATTGATTAATATGTTTCTGATTAAACACCATATAAAAAAAGGCAGCACCCAAAGGGTGCTGCCGGTAATGTTGATTCTGGTAAGCCTAAATTCCGTTCAACTCTGCCTCTGTATACGCTTTCTCACGCCCCTTGAGTTTCTCACGCAGTTTTACCACCTCTTCGGTGGTTACTTTATCTGCATTGTTACGCCACGATTTTCTGATATAGCTCAAAAGCTGCGCAATATCTTCGCTGGGCATATCCTTATCATAGCCAATACCTGGCATGTCACCATTTATTTCAGGAGCCTGGTAAACATGTCCGTTTACTTTAACGGGACCGGTCAGACCGAACAAAACGATCGGAATCAGTCTTTCTTTTGATCCGGTAACCCAGTCAGACTGGTTTAATGGCGGAGCAAGAGAACGGACCCCGTTTCCGTCAGGCCCGTGGCAGGTCTGACAAATTGAGGTAAATAGTGCTTCTCCTTTTGGGAATTCTTTTTTCAGCAATTCCGGATTTCGGTTGCCCAAAGCGCTTTTGGCATTGGCAATGGCCCGTTGCAGTTGTTTATTTACCGTAAAATTCGGATCGCCGACAGAGGCCATAATCTGGTTTTGAAAAGCCTCTTCTTCATCCTGCAAATTACTGATCACCGCATCAGACACATACCTGTTCTGAGAATATTTAACAGCCAGTTTCCTCAGAAGATCATTCGATGCTTTCGCATCATATGTCTTTATTGATGGTGCCAGGAATGCCAGATACGGTGCGGCCAAGGTATCATTCCGCACAAGAAGCTGGTCAAAAGCGGATGCAAACTGAGTGTAATTATCTTTTGTGATCACAGAAGGAACAGCCGTAAGGCCCTGCATCCTGATGACCCAGTTTGGCTGATTAAGAATACCGAGCACTTCTTCCGTTTTCAGAGCATGTAATCCTTCCAGTGTCCAGAGCGCATGAATAGCAAACAATGGATTTTCTGTTTGCGTCATGGCCGCGCGTAAGGAAGGTATTGCCTGAGTGGATTTTAAGTCAATCAGTTTTTGCTGTGCTTTATCACGAACCCACCCGTTTGGATGGCCAAGCTGCTTAACAAGTAAATCCGGATCAGAAGCAATCGTTACAGGTTTAGGTTTAGAACCCTTCGGAACAATTTTATAAATCCTGCCACTGGAAAGTGGCTGTGTTAATGCACGTTTGCCGATCTGGTCTTTTAAATAAGGTGTCAGATAGGTTTTATGCTGAATGATCCCGCGGTACATATCCAGTACAAACATAGAGCCGTCAGGCGCATTGTATAGATTTACAGGGCGGAAACGTTCATCTGTACTAGCCAAAAATTCCTTGAACTTGTATGCCTGTTCGCCTTTGGTAACATAGCCATTTTCTTTTAAAATATTGCGTTTGATCAGGTTGGCAGAAGGTTCCGGTACAAAAGCATTCCAGTCATACGCCTTTCCGAAAAGATCACCACGGTAAATCACAGGACCGGCGGCGGCTGTAAAATCGTTTAAACGCAGGCTGTCGTTCAGAATATTTTTCATATAACCGCGGTTTACGCCGGGAGTAGGGCGGATCGGGTAAACCTTATTGTTTGCAACCGATTTTTCATTAAAACCTGCAACACCACGCTGATTTTTGTTCATTGCCCCAAAACCGGGAGAGAAATAATCGCCAAGCAGGTTCTGCGAATTATTATTGTAGTAAACACGTCCGTAATTGTCCTGGGTTATTCCCCATTGTCCCCGGAAATGGGTATGTTCAACGACCCACTTTTCGCCTATTTTACGGTAGCGTTTGTCAGATTTGGAATTATAGATCCAGTTATCCATGGTACGAAGCAGTCCGTTAGGTTGGTGCTCAACGTTTCCACCTTCTGCATATTTGTCATCAACAAGCTGTCTTTTCAGGGCTTTATCATTATTAAGCTCGTAAAACCACAGATTGGTTGGTTCTGCAACCAGTATGCCATTGTCAATGAGACAAATTGCGCGCGGCAGTACCAGTGAATCAATAACAACCTTACGGTCATCATAAACGCCGTCCTTATTTTTATCGGTGAGGATAACAATTTTACCGTTCGGGATATCCTCTCCGGTACCGATGGTATCAGGCATGTAACCGGTCATTTCCACCACCCACATTCTGGCCTGATCGTCAAAAAGCATTGCTACCGGTGAACTCACCAAGGGTTCAGCGGCAACCAGCTTAACTTCAAAGCCTTCCTCCACTTTCATTTTGCCGATAGAAGCCTCAGGTGATACAAAAGGTGATTGGCTGAAATCGATTTTTCTATCTTCGGCTGCATTTGTATTGGCTGAAGACTGTCCGGCTGAGGTCTGCTTATTCGTCTTGCAATAAAATAGCATGGACGATACAGCAAGTATCAGAAACGGGTATTTTAATTTTTTCATTTTAGTAATCGTTCGAATGATTAGTTCAGGTGAGAAACCGTTTTGTTCCGGTGCGGTCATGAATGTTATTCTCTTAACGATTCTTCTACCGGTTTCATATTTTTTGTTAAAAAATGTATGATAATCCATGCCAGCATATAAGCTAACCCACAGATAATAAACAAGATATTATAACCTGCACCAATATTGCCAAGTAATTTGTAATGATCCAGAAGTGCACCTACCAGAAGCGGGAAAAAGGTTGAACCCAAAGAGCCGGCCATTCCTCCGATTCCTACTACTGAACTGACCGCACGTTTGGGAAACATGTCTGAAACAGTCGTGAAAATATTGGAACTCCAGGCCTGGTGCGCCGCTGCTGCGATGCTGATGATTCCCACGGCAACCCAAACATTTGTTGCGAACTGGGCAAGCATAATTGGCAAAACGGCAAAGGCAACAATGAGTAAAGCAGCTTTCCTGGCGCGAAGCGGTGCCCATCCTTTTTTAATAAGGTAAGAAGAAAGCCAGCCGCCTCCAATACTTCCAAAAGTAGTAGCGGTGTAAACCACAACCAGATGGATGCTTGGTTTTTTTAAGTCAAGTGCAAATGTTGAAGCAAAATAGGGGGGAAGCCAGAACAGGAAAAACCACCAGATCGGATCGGTAAGCACTTTTCCTACAATGAAAACCCAGGTTTGTCTCAGACCAAGTAATGCCTTCCATTTAATGGGTTTGTCATCAACATGAGCTACGGTTTCATTGTCGCTGTGTATATATTCAAATTCTTCCTTCGATAGTTTTTTGTTGCGTGCCGGAATTTCATAAAGTATGATCCAGAATACCAGCCATACAAATCCCAGCGCACCGGTAATTAAAAACGCCTGCTGCCAGCCGTAGTTTCCTAAAAGCCAGGGTACAAGAATCGGGGCAGCAACTGCACCAATACTGGTTCCCGAATTGAAAATTCCGGTTGCCAGGGCTCGTTCTTTTTTTGGGAACCATTCAGCTGTGGCTTTAACAGCAGCCGGAAAGTTACCAGCCTCACCCAGGCCTAACAAAGCCCGGACAGCGGCAAAACCCATTGTGCCGGATACGAAAGCGTGCAAAATTGCTGCTATACTCCAAATGGTAATGGAGATGGAATAACCTTTTTTGGACCCCAGGCGATCTATAAAATTACCAAATACTACGTAACCCAGGGCATAAAATCCTGCAAAAACCATGACGATATTTGCGTAGTCGGATTCTGTCCAGTTAAATTCTACTTCAAGGGTGGGTTTTAAATAACCGAGGATTTGTCTGTCGACGTAATTGATTGTTGTTGCAAAGAAAAGTAAAGCGCAGATGACCCAACGATAATTGCCAATTTTGGTTTCTCTCATAATGTAAACAAATGGGTTCCTTTCGGATCAGGAGAACAGGTTTAAGAATGATATTTCAAATAAGACTGCAATATGGCCATTCTACCCCTTAGTGTAACTGCTGAATATTAAAAATCCCGTCCGAACAGCTATGCTCCGGACGGGATAATTTTTATAAAATCCATTTCTGCAAATAAAAAAAACTAGGTTTTCAGCATCAGGAAATTGGATATGCCAGTTGTGCTTTCACAAGTTCTGCCTCGTTTGTAAGATCTAGGCGTAAAGGTGTGATCGAAACGAAATCATTTTCCACAGCCCAGCGATCTGTTCCTTCATCTGCCGGTTCCAGCGGAATAACTGTAAACCAGTAATGTTTTCTGCCCATGGGATCCAGACCCGGTTCAATCTTATTATCATATAGTCTGACCGACTGTCTTGTCCACCTTACACCGGTAGGTTTACGCGGAAAATTAACATTGATCAGATTCAGGTGCGGGTTTTTGAATAACAGATCGAGTGTTTTTTCAATAAACGGATCAAGTGCCTCAAAATCAGGTTCCAGATCGCCTGCCGGCGTACTAAGTGCAATACCTTTCATGCCAAAGAGAACTGCTTGTTTTGCTGCTGCCAGTGTTCCCGAATGCCACATCGCATTCCCCAGATTTGGCCCCATGTTGATTCCTGAAAGAACCACGTCCGGTTTGTCCCAAAGATGCTGTCCCAATGCCACGCAATCGGCTGGAGTTCCGTTGACGCGCCAGGCATCAATGCCATCAAAGTTAACAGGTGATTTTTTATAAGATAATGGTCTTGAAGCGGTAATTGCGTGCCCCATAGATGATTGTTCCACATCAGGTGCTACGATTTTTACTTCACCAAACCTCGTGGCGATTTTAGCCAGGGCCGCTATTCCCGGGCTGTATATTCCGTCGTCGTTTGTTACCAGAATTTTCATAAGTATATGCTTTTTACCATAAACTTCAATAAAATTATGCCTGGTATGTTTTTTATAATTTATCGGTTACAATATTTTACATACTATGAAAAAAGCGACCCTTTTGCACAATCCCACAGCCGGTGAAAACGACTTTTCAAAAACGGAACTGTTAAATACTATAAAAAAGGAAGGTTTTGAATGTGATTACGTGTCTGTAAAAAATGACGGGTGGGACGAATTTTCAAATGATACGGACTTCCTGATCATTGCAGGAGGTGACGGTACGGTTCGCAGAGTTGCTAAGGCGCTGATGAAAAGGAAACGGCTTGATAAACAATTCCCAATCGCGGTTCTGCCCCACGGTACAGCCAACAATATTGCAGGGACGTTAAATGTTGAAGGAAAAGTAAAGGATATTGTCAAGACCTGGCATAACGGTGTGCTCAAAAAATTTGATATCGGAAAGATTTACGGTCTGAGAGAAGAAATGTTTTTTCTGGAGGGTTTTGGCTGCGGCATTTTTCCAAGACTGATTAAAGTCATGGAAAAAATGAAAGAAGAAATCGGAAATTCGGTTGAGGAAAAGATAAAAGCTGCACGCGCTGTATTGTACGACATTGTATTGAATTATGAAGCAGTTAACTGCAAAATTATTGCCGACGATGTTGAACATTCCGGTAAATATATCATGGTCGAAATAATGAATACACGCTCTATCGGGCCAAATCTGGAACTGGTGCAATCCGCTGATCCGGGAGACGGAGAGCTTGAAATCGTTTTAATTCCTGAAAGTCATCAAAAGAAATTTGAAGAATTTCTGCTTAGCCGGATAAATGGAGAAGAGGAGGAATATGCATTTACGGTCATTAAGGCAAAAAAAATTGAATTTGAGTGGGAGGGAAAGGATATACATATTGATGATGAACGTCTTAATTCCGACAAACTGACAAAGGTTACCATTGAGGTCCAGCCAGGTATGATGGAATTTATGGTGGCTTAATAGTAAACTACTCACATTTCCACAATGGTTTGTGATCAGATCTGTAAACTAAAAAATACTATTAGCAAAGGGAAACGCAAGCTCAACCCAGAGCTGATGCATCTTTCCTGAAAAATGAAGTCCATCATTTGCCACCATACTTGTATCGTTTAGTGCTTTACGCGAAATAGGAGTGATATCAATAAAACGGATATTTAGTTTTTCGCATTCTTCCTTTGCAACGACATTAAACCGGTCGATGTCCAGTGCGATCAGATCACGGTTTGTTCCGCTGGCATATGGTGTGACGCCCCAGTCCGGTGTAGACAGGACAAATACTTTGGATGCATCGCCATTGGTATACCCGATGCTCTTAACAAGCAGCTGCCTGAATTCATTACGATATTGCTCAATGCTTCTTCCCTGAAACTGGTTATTGACACCAATCAAAAGTGAAACCATATCGTATTTTTTTCCCGCAGGCACTGACTTTACCGCATCAAGCAGATCTCCTGTTGTCCATCCTGTGGTAGCAATAATTTCCGGCGATTTTATAGCCTTGCCGCTGCTTCTAAGTGTCTTCACCAGCAAAACCGGCCAGCGCTGATCCGGAGTTACATTTTGTCCGATGGTATATGAATCTCCCAAAGCAAGATAGTTTATACCAGTTTCCATTTCCTGCGGTGTTGCCGGAACCGGGTTTTCAACTTCATTTGACCTGCTGCAGGCACCTGAAAAAAATAGTACTGCAATAAAAAGCCGGAGTATATGCATGGTAATTAATTTAAATGATCCGAGGACTGTAGCTTCTATATATCGTATTTTCTTGCTGTTTGGATCTTTCAGATCAGTAATTCACATATTCCCTGAATCCCACAGATGGCATGTGTAAGCAATTATTTCAATTTAGTGCCATAAAACAGTTAAGTGCCGATGTTATAATCTAAAAATATTTTTTTTACCATAACGATCTTTTTATGTGATACTTAGCCGGGCTGGTACATTAAAAAGTGATTTAAAATATAAAAGTAAATGCCTGAATTTTTAAACCTGGAGTCTCAATTTGGTAATTTTGGCTTTCAATAATTAGTTTTCAATGCAGAATGTTCGTTTCATTTGGTGTTGATTTATTAGCAAAGAAGAAAAAATGACTTATTGTTTAGGAATAAAAGTAAAAGAGGGCCTTGTCGCCATAGCAGATACACGCATTACGGCAGGTACCAATACAACAGTTAAAAAGAAGATGTACATTACCCAGAAGGATGATTACTCTCTTTTTATCATGACAAGCGGCCTTCGTTCTGTACGCGACAAAGCAGTACACTATTTTGAAGAATTATTGAATGACGGCATTGTCTATAACAAACTTTATAAAGCAGTAAATGCTTTTGGAGAACAGATAAAGCGTGTTGCAGAAGAGGACAGAGCCTCGCTGGAAAGAGCTGGACTAAAATTTAACTTAAATACGATTGTAGGCGGACAGCTTAAAGACGATCCTGATCATAAGCTGTTCCTATTGTATTCAGAAGGAAACTGGGTTGAACTGGATGAGGGCTCTCCTTATGTAATTATAGGTAATTCGGGTCAGGGAAAGGCAATTCTGAACCGGGTGTTGAACGATGAGTCAACCATGAAGCAGGCACTGAAAGCTGGTTTCTTATCCTTTGATTCCACCCGCGTCAGTAATAATGATGTTGAATTTCCCATCGATGTGGTCCTTTATAAGAAGAACAGCTTTCAGATTGTCGAACACCGATATGAAAAGAAAGATCTCGAAAAAGTATCTGAACTTTGGGCAGACAAACTGAAACAGGCGCTGGATGACATTCCGGAAGACTGGATGGACAAGTCATTTGATAAAATCCCACAGGTGGAATGATTGTTACCAAAAGAAAAGCCGGAAGTGCACACAGCATTTCCGGCTTTTCTTTTGGATAATATTCAATAATTATTCTGTTTTATACAGGCTTCACATCCTTACCCTGTCTCTTGGCTATTGAAAGCAGTAATGCAGGTAATAAGATCAGATTGGTACACATGGCAACAAGTAACGTAATTGATACCATCACACCCATTGCAGCAGTTCCACCAAAACTTGAAGCTGCAAAAATGATAAATCCGCAGAATAGGATGACAGCCGTATACATCATGCTCAGTCCGGTTCCAAAAATGGAATTGGTCACGGCCTGCGAAGGACTAAGTCCTTTTTCGTATAATTCCTGCCGGTATCTTGTCAAGAAGTAAACGGTGCCGTCGGAAGCAATTCCGAAAGTGATACTGAATATCAGAATCGTTGTCGGTTTAAAATAAATACCAAAATAACCCATAATACCAGCTGTAAGCGCCAGCGGGATCAGGCAGGGCAGCTTGGATAAAAGAATAATCGGGACAGAGCGGAAAAGCACTATTCCAACGATGGCTATCAGTACAATTGCGATCAGTAAACTTTCATATAAATTGCTTAACAGATAGTCATTACTTTTCAGAAATACCAGACTGTGGCCGGTCAGGCTTACCTTATATTGTTTAGGGTTAAAAATAGAATCTACTTTCGGACGGATCTGATTCATCAGTTCTTTGATACGCTCTGATCCAACATCGGCCATTTGAAAGCTCACCCGGGTAACACTTTTGTCCTGATTCAGAAAGGAATTAACCTGCTTGGCAGCGCCTTGTTTTCCTTCGATATAACCAGTCAATTTCGAAAGTTCCAGTACGCCCGGCAGTGCAAAATATTTTGCGTCACCACCGCGGTAAGCCTGATATAGAAAACGGGATGCCTGTACAATGGAAACCGGTTTTGAGAATTCCGGAAATTTCTCCATTTCATTTTGTAAGGATTTGATTTTGTACAAAGCCTGCGCCTGATCGGCAAAAATACCGTTCGGCTGTTTTGTGTCAATCATGACTTCAAAAGGAAGAACACCATTGAAATTTTTCTCAAAAAACCGGAGATCGGTATAAACAACATCCTTTTTAGGCAGATCATCTACAACATATCCGATCGTTTTAATTTTGGTCATTCCATAGGCTGAAACAAGGATCATAACCACCATGGCCATGTATATTTCCTTACGTTTATAATGAACCAGATAATTTACTTTTTTTAAAAATCCGGATGCCCATTTGCCGTCCAGATGCTTCATGTGACGGGCTTTTGGAACATTCATGTAATGCAGCGTAATGGGAAGCAGAAGCAGGCAAAGCACATATGTTACCATCACACTTATTGCCGCCACAACGCCAAACTCTACCAGCAAACTGCTGTTTGTAAAATAAAATACACCAAAACCGATGGCTGTTGTAATGTTCGCCAGAAAAGTAGACAACCCGATCTGCCGGATCATTTCCCGAATCGCATTGTCTTTTCCCGTACCTGCACGAAGTTCAGCCTGATATTTATTGATAAGAAACACACAGTTAGGAACCCCGATAACAATGAGAAGCGGAGGTATCAGTCCGGTGAGTGCTGTAATTTTATAGTCAAACAAATGAAGGATGCCAACGGAGAACACCACACCGATCAGCACAACTACAATCGATAAGATCGTAAGCCGGAATGATCGGAAAAAAGCCCAGAGAATCAGCAAGGTTACAAATACGGCAAGCCCCATGAACAATTCCATTTCACCGGAAATCTTTTTCATGTTCACTGTACGGATGTAGGGCATTCCGGAGTAATGCAGATCTGTTTTATATTTTACGGCAAACTCTTCAGCCATTGCTTCCAGGTCGCTGACAATCGTTAACCGTCTTTTTGAATTTAGTTCCTTGTCATTGAATGTAATGACAATCAGTGTCGCATTTGATTTTGAATTCAGTACCAGCCCTTCATAGATGGGAAGATTTAAAATTTCTTTTTTGATACTATCTACCTCGGTTTGGCTTGATGGTATCTGACGGATCACGGGTGTGAAATCAAACTGGCGCAGACTGTCGTTTCGCACTGCCTTCTGCAAATTTGCGATAGAAAGTACATTTTTAATACCTTCCGTTTCCCTTATTCTTTGGGAGAGTTTACACCAGTCACGAAATTTATTTACTTCAAACAGTTGGGGATCCTGCCAGCCAATCACCATCACACTTCCGTCTTCACCAAATAATTTTCTGAAATCCTGATATTCTTTTTCGACAGGATCATTGGAAGGAAGGATTCTTGCGAACTGGTAGGACAGTTCTATTTTGCTGGCCTCGTAAGCCATAAATACAGTTGAGACCAATACCAGTGCAACCCACATAAGCCGGTAGCGGATAATGTAAGTCGCTATTTTATTCCACATATTTTAGAAAGATTTTTCTGCCAAAAGCACAAAGATAGAAGCCAGAAGCAGAAATTTTGGTGTTTACCGGGATTATCCCGGATTTCTGTGAGTTGTATAAAAGCCGATCCAAAGGTCATATTTCTGAGCTACTTCCCGGTATAAGTACAAAATGATTTTTAGTGAATTAAATTTTATAGTTGCACGATCTTTTCAAGGTAATGATAGTCAATGCCAAAATAGGACTTCGCATCTTTTATCTTTTTCAAAATAACAGTTTGATCTGCCTTATTTTTTTCGTTCTTAATACCTACAATGAGTACATTTTTAGGCGTATGCACATCAGAAATAAATTCAAACACTTTTGTTTTATAACCATAATATTCAAGAACCAAAGCCCGGATACCGTCTGTAACCATTTCTGCCTGGCGTTCCAGGAAAATTCCGTATTTAGTCAAAAAATCAACATCATTTGAAGCTTTGCCTTTCTCTATTTCTCTTCTGATCTGTTTATGACAGCAGGGCGCTACCACAATGAGTTCCGCATCAGCAGCGATTCCTTTTGCAATCGCGTCGTCTGTGGCTGTGTCACAGGCATGCAGGGCAATAAGAACATTTGTATCCGCACTGTTATAGGATTCAATCGTGCCTTCTTCAAAATGAAGATTTTTAAAGCCAGATTTTTCGGCAATGCTATTGCACAGGGTCACCATATCATGACGGAACTCCACACCTGTAACTTCTGCTTCTAGCTGCAGCACATTTTGCAGATAATCATACAAGGCAAATGTCAGGTAGCCCTTTCCTGAGCCCATATCAACGACTTTGAGCTTTTCTTTTTCCGGAATTTCCTTGATCAGCGAACTGACTATTTCTATATAATGGTTGATCTGCCGGTATTTATCCTGCGCATTTTTATATACATTGCCCTCATTATCAGTGATTTTTAAATCGGCCAGGTAGGGTTTATTTTTAGATGAAATTAGCCTGTTCTTTGTTTTGTCATGTTCCCCGGAAGGTATTGTCTTACTTACCGGTTCTTTCTTTTTAATAATTACTTTTCCGTTATTATTCATTTCAAAATGATAATCTGCGATAGTCGTAAAAAGTGTCGCAACACGGAAACCACCTGAAAGATAGCCGGTAACAATATTCGTAGCTTCCTCAGGAAGGTAATTTTTTACAATGTCGCGCGTATTATATCGGTATGTAAAACTTAACTTTTCTTCCCTTTTTATAAGTACTTTCTTTACATATATGTTTTTCAGATTTTCTTCACTGCCTTTATAATTTCCTAATGAAAGGTTTATAAAAGTCTGATTTAGAAAACTATCCAGAATTGAAGTAGTGAATTCCGAAATTTTAGGGTTGCTGTTCATTTAAGTTTAGTCTTTTAATGACGAACTGTATATGCTTACAAATTCATTCCAAATGTTATTATTTAATTTATACAGCTTTCCAGGCATGATCCGTATTGGGTATCTCGATTTCAATGTGGGTGCCGTTTTCAACCTGTTCAGAGATATAAAGTTTTCCGGAAAGGCTGGCCACGCGGTTCCGGACATTATTTAAACCGACTCCTTGTTTGAAAGACTTATTAATTCTGTCACCGTTATCGGTAATGACAAGTTTTATATTCTTAACATGTTCGGTAATGCTAATTTCAGCATGATCGGCGCCCGAATGCTTGATGATGTTATTAGTAAGTTCGAGTACGATACTGTATAATTCAAATTCAATTTTATTTTGAAATCTCTTGTCTAATCCGTTATGCCGGAAGACAAATTCTATTTGTTTATTTTCATTGAGTTTACCGGTCAGCCTGGTCAGGGCAACAATGAGGCCATGTTCTTCCAGTTCGGCAGGCATCAAATTATGAGATAAACTGCGGACTTCCTTATAAGCGGCACCCACCATCTGATGTACGCTTTTATATATCTTTTGTTCCTCTTCTGATAATGTCTTTTGGTCAATGCTAAACATATACCAGTTTAAAGATGCCAGTGTGCCGCCCAAATGATCATGTAGTTCTGCTGCAACCCGCTTACGTTCAAGGGTTTGTCCTTGGATCAATGCTTCCTTGATTTCTGTATTTTTCCTTCTTAATTTTCTGTTATTAAACCACAGAAACGCTGCGAAAGCAATAAACATGCTGATGATACCGATCAGGAAATTCTGGACCTGTCGTTGTTCCTTAATCGTTTGCTGCTGAATGGCAAAGTCTTTCTGCTTATTATCGTAGATCAGCTGATAAGTTGTATATTTTCTGTATATGTTGTCGTCGTGTATTTTTCTTCTGGTGTAGTAGGCATTCTCACTGTAATAAATAGCCTCTTTAAGCATGTTTTTTTCTTTGTATGCACGTCCCAGTGTTTGATGAGCCCAGTTGGTTTGCTGGGTAGACTGGTATTGCTTTGAATATGTTAAAGCCTTTGCACACGCCTTGATGGCCAGATCATATTTTTTATCAAGGTAGTATGCATTCCCAATGTCGTTCAGCAGGTTGATTTCTCCATAAAAATTATTATCATCTTTAAAAAGCTGCATGGCTTTGCCGTAGAGAATTTGTGCTTTTTCATATTTTTTGTTCCTGACATAGTAGTAACCTTTACTTTGCAGAATCGTAGCCTGACCGCTCTTATATCTCATTTTTCCGTAGATCTGATAGGCCTCGTCATAACTATGAAAAGCTTTTGAATCCTGATCGGTTTCCCGGTACATATTACCCATATTTTCCAAGCAAACAGCTCTGGAACTATCATTTTTCAGTTCGGTAAAAACATTCAGTGCATATAGATAATTATCCATCGCTAAACCCCACTCCCGATACTCCGAATTGCTTTCGGCCATAAACCGTTTAGCATGTGCCGTATAAAACGGCATACGCAGCTGCTCGGAAAGTGTAACGGTTTCGTTGGAAAGCTCTTTGAGGATATCATGGCTTCCATCAAGCAAATAATAAGCGCTTAGCAGGTTATATGCATAGATTTTGCCTTTGGCCCACTGATGTTTCTGAGCAAGTTTAAGAACATTTCTGGCATGTCCGAGCACCTTGGATGCATCCTGATACAAAAACATTTTCGCCGAATCCAGATAGGTATGAATCGCCAGTGTATCCTTAGGGAAATCTTCAAGATGCTTTTCAACAAGCGGATTATGATTGCCTGATCTGACCGAATTCAATTTTGAACATTGAACGGCAGAGAGAATGAATGTTAACGAAAGAAGTATTCCTAATGTATTGATGTTAATCATATTCATTTATACCAGGCAGAATCAGCAATACAGCTGTTCAAAAAGAATCTTTGAATTGTCATGGTACAACGTTGAGCGTTATTTGTAATCAAAGATAAATAATCTGGGACTAAACCCAATTTAATGTAATATTCAAATTTTTTCGACGTACAAAATTGAATCTATCGGCTTACAAAAAGGTTATTTCTGATAAAAAAACGATAGGGCAGATCGACACCAACATTTATGCCAATTCTAGAAGAGGAAGAAATTTCAAAATCTACCGGATCAGATTCTTTGATGTACAAAGGACCTTCTGTAAATAAATGATTATTGTGTGTGTCTCTTTCTATTCCCATGGCATTTACCAGTTTTCCTGGGCCTCTGCATAGTTCCTTTAAAATAACAGGCTTTATCTTAATATCCGTTTTTGTCTTTCTTAGTTGTCTGCGCTGCTGCATTAGTTCAATGCCTTCTACCGGCTGCAATGCTCTGATCAGTACCGCTTCACCAATATCTTTAACATTGCTGACGACATTGATGCACTGGTACATTCCATAAATCAGATAAATGTAGATTGTACCTGCACCGGCATACATAGGCTCCGTTCGGGGTGTGCGTCGGTTATATGCATGGCAGGCCGGATCATTAGCCAGGTAGGCTTCCGTTTCAACAATAATCCCGCTGGTAATACCATCGGGACTTTCGTGAACTAGTTCACAGCCAAGCAATTTCCGGGCTAGTGTCAGTGTATCGCAGGATTCGTAAAATGAAAGCGGGAGTTTTTTATTCCCCATTATTATTAAATAATATTCATGGTCTGTTCCTTAATCTTTTCCAATTCATCTTTCATTTGAACCACCAGGTGCTGGATCGTTGCATCATTTGCCTTGGAACCGATTGTGTTAATTTCCCTGCCGATTTCCTGTGCAATAAAATTAAGCTTTTTACCATTGCTTTCCGGCGAAGTAAGTGTTTCCATAAAATAGGTCAGGTGATTGGCAAGACGTATTTTTTCCTCTGAAATATCGAATTTTTCAATGTAATAGATCAGTTCCTGCTCAAAGCGGTTGGGGTCAAAGTTGTCATCTGAAAGTAAGTCCCGTACTTGTTTTTCAAGTCTTTCACGTACGGCAGGGATTCGCAATTTATCCTGTTCAGTGACACGGTCCAACAGTGTTTTTACGGTACCGATGTAATCATGAAATTTATCGGATGTCATCTTCCCTTCCTGCTCACGGAAAACATTGCATTTTCTTATTGCTTCCAGAACAGCAACTTTAATTTGGGTCCAATCGTTCTCACGGCTTGATTCATCTACCGTCTCATTATTGTAAGCATTCGGTAGCTGGAGTGCAACGCGCAGTAATTCTGTTTCATCCGGACTGAAAGATAATTCATCCGCGGTCTGCACCAGGTCATTAAAGTAAGCTTTTACCAATGTCCGGTTTACTGTGGTTGAAGCTACTGCTTTTCCGATCGGCTGAACCGTGAGCGTAAATTCTACTTTTCCTCTTTCAAGAGATTGCGTCAGCAGATTTCTTATCTCAATTTCACGTTCAGAGTAATTTCTCGGAATGCGGCAATAAATATCCAGAAACTTGGAGTTTAGGGTTTTTATTTCGACCGTTACATTGATTGATTCGGATTCGATGGTGGATACACCGTATCCGGTCATTGATTTTAACATGGAAAGAAATTAAAAAGTAAAATTTTGATTAAGGTTTAATACCGCTGATTAAACGGACAGAAATGCATTGATCAATTGAACCGCTGCTTACCGCCCGACTTTGCCGGATGCTGGCTCTCAGATTGTTGTGGTCTTGAAATCAAAGCATTTTGATCAATTTCGTCACTGCTTATTCTATACCTGGAAACATCACATGCCAGATAAATTGCCTGCAACAGTGAACCTTCCGAAGCATGATTTTTTCCTGCAATGTTGTAAGCTGTACCATGGTCCGGCGAAGTTCTGACAATGGGCAATCCTGCTGTAAAATTAACTCCTTCATTAAATGCCAGCGTTTTGAAAGGGATCAGCCCCTGATCGTGATACATGGACAGAACCGCATCATATTTTTTGTAAGTACCTGCTGCAAAGAATCCATCAGCCGGAAATGGGCCAACTACAAGCTGGCCTTTATCTTTAAAGTTATTAATTACCGGAGTGATTACTTCAATCTCCTCTGTTCCTAATAGTCCGTTTTCTCCGGCATGCGGATTTAAACCAAGTACGGCCACCCTCGGTTTTTTAATCCCGAAATCGCCCTTCAATGATTTTAGTATCTGGTCAATTTTAGCAGTCAGTTTTTCTGCCGTTACTTGTGAACGTACCTGTTCCAGTGGAATATGACCGGTAAGCACGCCAACGCGCAAATCTCCGGAAACCATAAACATTAAGGCTTGTTCGACACCAAATGCCTCGGCAAAATATTCGGTATGGCCTGGAAATTTAAATTCTTCGCTCTGAATATTGTCTTTATTAATGGGGCCGGTCACAATGGCCTGAATTTTACCCGCTTTAAGATCTTCGACAGCTCTTTTAAGCGAAGAAAGAGAACCCTGCCCTGCCTCTGCGGTAATTTTTCCCGGTTGGATCTCAGTTTGATGATCATGCCAGCAGGTGATTACGTTAGCCAGTTTTGGATTGTGCTGCTCTGCTTTGTGGATCCCGTGCAGGGTCCAGTCTTTCATATCCAGCAAATTTCTGTATTGGTTGAGAACCCTTAATGAGCCATAGATAATGGGGGTGCACAATTTGGCTAACTGATTTCCTTCTAATGCTTTAAGAATTACTTCAGGCCCAATGCCATTGTAATCGCCCAGCGTAATTCCTATAACGGGTTTATTGCTTATCTGATCGCTCATGAACTTAAAAAGATATTATAACAATTCTAATATGCATTTCTCTATTACTTTTGCAGTAAGTAATCGACCGGCAAGTTACAAAAAATCCTGTGCTCCTATGAATATCCTGATAGCTGACTCAATGCATTCGTCTCTTTTTAATATGCTGGACGGGCAGGGTTGGACGTATAGTTACCAACCTGACATTAAGCGTCAGGATATTATCGACGCTATAGCCGGTTATGACGGGCTTATTATCAGAAGTAAAACTTTTGTCGATAATGAAGTTTTGAAAGCAGCAAAAAGACTTAGATTTATTGCCAGAGCCGGCGCCGGACTGGATCTGATAGACCTGGATGTTACGAAAGAACTACAAATTAAAGTTTTTCACGCAGGTGAAGGCAACCGCGATGCCGTTGCAGAGCAGGCAGTAGGTATGCTGCTGGCTTTGTTTAACAATATTATTCGGGCCGACAGGCAGATTCGTGGCGGAACATGGGACAGGGAGGGGAACAGGGGCGTGGAGCTGATGAATAAAACAGTTGGCATTATTGGCTATGGCAATAACGGCACTGCCACCGCAAAGCGGTTGAGTGGCTTTGGATGCAATGTGCTGGCATATGACAAATATCGTGACAATTACAGCGATAATTTTGCTCAGGCTGCTTCTTTGGAAGCGATCATGCAGGAAGCTGATATTATCAGTTTGCACATTCCGCTGACGGATGAAACACGCTTTCTGATCAATGAACAATTCATAAGCGGTATGGCCAAGCCATTTTACCTGCTCAATTTATCAAGAGGCGAAACAGCTAAACTAAGCGCGATCACGAATGGCCTGAAATCCGGAAAGATTAAGGGCGCTTGTCTGGATGTTCTGGAAAATGAAAAGATAAATAATCTGACACCGGAACAGCAAGAAGCTTTTGATTATTTGTGCACTTCGGAGAATGTTGTGCTTACACCGCATATTGGTGGCTGGACTCATGAGAGTTACCAGCGGATAAATTAAGTTTTGGTCAG
>Ga0265797_10001329_pt1 | contig 43580 bp, 49 predicted proteins | sample P2T30metagenome_FD_192433 | JGI IMG/M metagenome (GOLD analysis project Ga0265797, IMG submission 192433) | Plant litter microbial communities from East Loma Ridge, Irvine, California - P2 T30 | ecosystem: Environmental > Terrestrial > Plant litter > Unclassified | place: USA: California...
AAAGCGCGAAAGTGTCAATGGCGGTGGCCTGCCACAACGCCCACTTGAAAGAACAGAAGTAGGCCATCAGCCAAGAGCCACAACGATGCTATATGTCGAGCACGGCCGACATGGTACTGCTGTCCAGGAAGGCGTTTTCGAAACATCCTAGACGTGGAACTAGAAACGCTAGAAACACGCCAGCTCCATGTCGCGCGTGCGGCATGTCAGGAACGCGCATTCTGTGTCGGAGCCTCTTTTCTACATTACAATGTTCTGCAAAGACTGGCTGAGGCGATAGGAATACGAATTCGGTGAACAACACTGGAGACATACTAGGGACGATAATATTCTAAGTAGGTGTCAATTATGAACCATCATGGTCGAACAACCCAATCGCAGCTATGACCATGTCTCCAAGGTTCACAGGGTGCTGAAGGAACGGTAAAACAGCTTCGTAGAGGAGCCTCACCTGTCTCCCGGGTTGTCCTAGCAGATGTGATCATCCCGCGACGGGCCTTCCGGTGATGCGACGATCTTGAAACATGACCTTTAGAGATACCAGCCAGTGATAACGAACAATGCCAAAGCTGTGACACCGAACTGTACATAGCTCTTCAAAGTACAAATGCGAACAGTGCCTGAAAAACTGGAGTGGCGTTTATCGGGATCCAGAAGCGCATGCATCCGAAAACTGCGGGCCGGAGCCAGGATACCTTTCGAGGCTCCAACGCTAATTGTGCGCTCATCGATATGGATGCGTAAAGCATCATCAGGTACTGAATTTGAATTCATGGCACGCGTACCGACTCCGCACTCTCTATGACAATCACAGGGACAGCTGGTATGAAGCCGCAGGTGCTGAACAATTATCTGTTACGCACGCCAAGTGAGGTTTGTATGCGGACCAAGTCTTATCGAATGCGGGTCCAAGTGCGCTGAGGCGATTGCCATGACTGCGTTGGAGCAGATAGTAATCGAAAGAGGATCATGGAGACATAAAAAGAACAGATGGTGGCCGGAAAAATAGACGCGACAACGCGTCAACGCGTCGAGCACTGGCTGACGAAGCACACCCCCGATGATCTCAGTCAAGCGAATGCTCGTCCTCCGGTATTCTGCTTCTCTTCCACAACACGTCGACAGACAAAGATTTTGCTCTCTAGCATCTCAAAACTCATGAATAACAACGCGAACCTCTTTCTTACGATAGTTGGTACTCTGTCGGGACGTCCCCGACTGAAGTTTCTGATTTGCCTTCAGGCTCGGGTACAAGTACCGGAGAAGGCTTACAGGTTCTAGAGAGAGCTCCCTCTCTGTCGATGCCCTTCAGCCACTTCAGTGTTCAACATGTCACTGAGTGAAACTGATTCGCGCTCCACGATCAGCCACCCTTCCGTCTAGCCTGGTACGATGTGCCTTCTGCCGCGGAGGGCTAGCGCGATGATCCCGCAGTGTCACTACGCCACAGGCATGCAGTACCCAAAGTAGCGTTCTCCGTCCCCGCGCTCTTCCAGGAACCAGCATGACCCAGATCTATCGCCAAGCATCTCTCCATATCCCAACCCTGTTTTTGAGAGCTTTGCCTCCAGCAGCCCGCCTCTTGTTCCCACCGAGGTGGATAACTAGACCAGATATTCGCGACTAGAAATTATGCCTGGGTGGGCTGAACACTTGCCAAGCACTATGGCATCTTTTTTGTTGTCATATAACTCATCAAAGTGGCAGCGAGAAACAGGCACACGCCACGGGCCAAGAAAGAGGTTGTGACAGTCACGAGGAATCCAACATGGAGGTAGTATTTACGTGGAATGCCGCAGGTCAATAAAACTGCCAAATGACGCAGTGATCTTTGCATATCTAGTTACTCCATCGGAGAGCGGATACACACCAACGCTGTCAGCCTGTTGGCCCTACCGATAATAGTCTTCGGGACACTTCAGAGGCCTCAACCTTCATCATGATGTTGTGACCAAGCTGGGGAAAAGTGGCTTAGGCCAATATAACTTCTACCAGGAAAGCTTGGTTCAGCTACACCTCAGCGGACTGGTCTGGATTACGCCATGGCCTGAGACGCAACATAGTGGCTTCACTGATGGGATGCGCGTGTTACTCGTTACTGGGAAAGCCTAATGTCTAGCTTCGCAGATGCAAGCGTGTTGCATATGAGACATTGGAACGTACCTCCAGCATTTGGAATACGAACTTGTATAAAAGGGCCTCTAATCTCCAGCATTTATATCTACCAGCTTCAGCTTTAGCTTCAATACATACACCTCCACCTGAAAAGCCCTTTTACCTCGAACAAAATGCCTTTTTTCATTTCTAGCTGCGCTCTGCTCATGGCCGCCATGGCAGTCACCTCCGTCCAAGCATCGCCATTCTCCGGGCTCGATGTTCGTTCCTCTAGTGGTATCTTAGCCCGCGATCTGTCTGGCAAGTCGTGTGCCTCTTTCGTCTATGGTGCCAAGAACACGGTAGTCGGTGAAGTCTGCATATCTGTGGCTGGCAGTACCCTCACTGTTCAATACCCTGATCTTAGTGCAACCGGGGGAAAATATGAAGATCTCCACGTCATTGTCCAAACAACTTCCATCTCAGAAACCGCGCCTGGACAGTTCCCATACACCTATGGCAAAGGCCAGTGCAGCCTCTCTGGCACATGCAGCATCCCAATAGAGGATGCTTGGCGAGCGTGCAACTTGAAGCTGTATATCGGCATTCACGCTGGCTTCAGCCCTGATGGAGTGAGCCACGAGACTGGCTGGATGGAAGGGCCGTGCATTAAGCCTGAAAAGAATGGCAATTGCGCAAAGTACTTCACCTTCACTACCGAGTGCAAGTGCCCGGTGGTAACGGAATTCGAGCCCGTTACTACTTCGGTATGTGTGTTCTGTTGCATGAAATCGATTACTACTGACATCTCCGAACAGGTCGTTTACGTCAAGACTGTCTACGAAACCCATACAGCAACCTGCACCACTATCCCTGCTGAGGTGACCGCTGAAGCTTCTTGCGATGATCCCAAGGTTGGAGCGACCAAGACCGTGAATTCGACGAAGGAGATTGCTGGTTTTACCTGCCCAACTCCAGCCTAGAAGTTCCAAGCAAAGACTTTGTCCGATTTAGGACTTGCTTGGAGGTACTTGGGTTATCATGGGAAGAGATGAGCTGTACCTGTTTTGTTCTTACTTTGCTATAGTAACCATGCTTCTTTATAAATATACAGACAGCCTTCGCCAGGATTGTTCAAACGACTTCTTAACGATATGAAAAACGTCAAGGAAATAGGCAGCAAATCATTTAAAAAGCTTCTGATGTCGTGATATCACGCTTGTATACTCTAACCTACACCGCATGATAGAGCGCTGCCATAGATCTACCTGATCCAAAGCCATGAGCCATCTTGTGATCAGCAAGATTAACATGTTCAGACTCGTTATCGTCATCATGACCAATAACAAAGACATCCAGGATTTCCCCCAAGAGCTCATCCAAACAGGTCTCCAGACCAAGGTTGAAGCCATGCTTTTTCATAACAACAGTAGGCTCCCCACGTCACGAGGTGACATCAACTTGGTCTCCGATGTTTCGTGCATTCCGGAGCTGTATATGCTTAGAGGAGCAGTCCTAACCTGAACCAACGGCACAGATGGTACCTCACTGTACCTGGGCAAATACGGTAAGGTGGCTCTAATTACAGGCCTAGTCAAATCGTTTGCGTGTGATAGATCAGTATCTATAGTGAGTATTGGCCTTCGAGCTTGTTGTAGACTTTGTTCAATATCTTGTTGTTCGCGATTCTTGCCATGTTGCCACCGGCATCGGCGGCGAATGAAGTGTACGGATCCGATGAGGATGGTCAAGATGATTGTGGCGGCTAGCACGGAAGTGATGATAACGAATGTTTGTTGGGATATGACTCGAGGTTGGAAGCCGTCGGATGTTGAAGGCCGGGATTCAGTATCTGTGTCAAACAAGATGGTCTTGTTTGCGGCTGATGCAAGTTTTGGTGCTGACATTGTGATGGTTTCAAGAAAATTGGAATTTACAAGGGTAACGTCGACCTAGATGATAGAGCGGTATCGTGTTCCAAGGCGAGACGACTGCTGTAGTTAGTCGAGTGATTACCTTTGTTTGCAGAATGCATCAAGAAACAAAGCCGTTACTATGAAATGCCCAACTCAGCCTCTACAGGCCGTTCCGCTTACAAAGGCGATGACGAGCACCATTGGTACTGCTATTACAGCAATGAGAATTTATACGATTAGGCTGCGATTGGAACCTGGCTTGTCTAGCGTACTCATGATGGTTGATCTGACCTTGACTGTTGAGTAGTTAGAGTGATGGTAAATCCCGTGATAAGCCCTGACAAGGGGAAGTGAGCGTGGACAAAGCGATGCGACGGCTGCACAGTAAATTGACAATGGTAGGTAAATTTTGTCTTAGACATATGGTTAGTAAGAGGAAAAGAGTAAATGGCGCTGTATTTACGAAAACCATGGTGAATCTGGGCACGATGCTTCTCAGTGGGATTGTAGTGGTCTGAGGGCTGGTGTGATGCATATGGCGGTGGCGAGCGCGTGATGGTGTGCCGACGACGTCATGAAGCTCGTCCTAGTTAACAAGACGTCTCCCGCCCAATCCTGCAACCTTGGTTGCATTTTCCACCTTTGCTTTTGGTCGACCGCCTCAGTACAATGCCTGGTAATGCCTCGGAAACCGTGGTGGAAAAGTATCGTTACGAGATTCTTTTCGGTGCGTGGCTTGCCGTCACAGGAGCGACATTTCTTCGCATCAGACGCCAGCCCTACTCGACGCGTCTGAAGATTGAACAGTACGAGAGCATCTTCAAAGGCACCTCTCTGGGCGCAGTTCTCATCGGCATCGGAATCACGCCTGCACGGAGCACGGCAAGGCGGTTCAGTGGCAATTGAGTGAGAGAGGCGCGCTCGCTGTTGATGCTACCTACCTAGGTCTTGGCGCTTCCCCGCAACTTTCACATGCGAAGACGTTCGTCATTGCTTGTACAAGACAACGAGTCGACGCCATGTTGCTTCGACTGGGCTCATGCAGCGTGGAGCTCAACATGTGGAACCCAGTCTACGCCCTCACGCCCCTGATACTACTGTTCGTCTCCATCCCGCTCGCCATCTTCGCCGTCGTCACCACGTCAGTCGCCATATCGCTGCTCTCCTTGCGCGCATTGGCCGTGTATTGCCGCCTTGCAGTAGCCATCGTTGGAGCATGGCTCTCCCCCTCGCCGCCGAAGCCCATGCCGCTTCGCCGTTCCTCTCTCATGCCTTCATCCGCCCGACAGTCTCCGACCCGACAGCGCCATCGCCGGGCCAGCACGGCCAGCACGACATCTTCACAAGACACTGGCATACATTCGGCACACACGTCGCGTCTTCTGAAGCACAAGAATAACTCTCTCACGGCGCTCATCGGTACAAGCGAGTTGACGCGCGACTTCGAAGGTGTGGGCGGGTGGAGGATGTCTGGCGATGATGACGAAGAGGCACTGTGGATGGGCATCAACTCGAGGCTTCAATTGCCTGCCGAGACGCCTACTAGGAGACATGCTAGAAGTCTGACAGGCGGCGTGAGCCCAGGCCAGAGGTGGAGTGCCGGCTCAGAAGCGTTCCGGATGAGTCCGGTGCAGAGCAGGGCGAGGACACCAGTGCGCTTTGCCATCGAAGACGAGTCTGGCTATTTTCCTATGCAGCCAGTCTCCGCCAACCGCCGTTCAAGCGTCGGTTCCGATTCTATAAAACACCACAAAAGAAGGAAGAGTGGCAGTGGTGGTAGCATGTCAAGCACTACCTCGGTCCCCCGAGAACCCACAACTTACGCCCTCCATGGCTGAACACGAAGAACAGGCTGACACTGTCGCGCACTATTGTGATCGGCCACAACTGGCTCTCATTACCGCTGGTGCTACAGCCGCCCTTGCCGTGATCGCCAAAACCAACGGGCCCATGGTCCAAAAAAAACACACACGAGAGCGCTCGCAATCTTATTGAAACGCTTCCACGATATGAGGAGCCACCATCGTACAAGTCGAATAGCAGCTTCTAGTACGCAATCTAGAATTTGCAGCTGACCTGGTAATTAGCTTGTGTTTGACTTTAACGACAGTATGATGTTATGCCAGGCACTGGATGGGGTTCGACATGATGCTAGAATGTCTCAATGACAGGATGACCTTTGTCACTCCTACACTTTAGCCCATCATTGCAGAAATATCATGTAGGAGAGATTGGTCGGATTGAATGGGAAATCCATTAGGCAAAGTAGAGAGGCTTTCCATCATGCAGTGTGGATTGTGTATATCTGCGGCACTGTTAACTGAAATTTACTCATCACATCGTTTCACAGGCATGGTACCGCTCACGCCCCACATACCAATGCTGCGAATTGTAGAGTGCAATGCTGACAGAGTTCCGAAACGGTAGGTTGAAGTCGCACAACATTCAGTTGACCCCAGGGCTTGCAACTCCCGGACCCCACTACAATCAGCGTTATATTAACTGCGCACTCAACAGTATTTGATTGTGGGTTGAGCTCAAGGGGTGTAGAATATCGGCGAGGGTGACATGTATACATACGACTTGGCTATTCTGCCGTGTCTCCTTTAGCTTCTCCGTGTTTTCTTCTTGCGCCATCATCATGGTACGCCTCGCGATCACAAGAGTCTGCACAACCCTCTCTTTCTTTCTACTCTTGGTTAGTCATGCCTCGAGCCAATCCCCATTGGACAGACCACCTATGCTACGCTTCCAATGTTCGCAACTCGTCGTCGAGAGGTTAGATCCCCTCGTGAATCCCAACGTCGCCCCATCTCCACATCTCCATCAAATCGTTGGTGGAAACTCCTTTACTGCATCCATGCCACCGGTAACACACGACCTCGCCAACTCTTCCACTTGTACCAGCTGCACCTTCTCCGAAGACTTCTCAAACTACTGGACCGCAGTCCTATACTTTCGTGCACGCAATGGCACCTACAAACGTGTTCCGCAATTTACTAGTGAAGGATTGAAGGGCAACGGAGGCATTACCGTATACTATATACCAGACATGGATAACCAAACGGCTGTCACTGCCTTCCGTCCCGGATTTCGTATGCTGATCGGCGACGCAACAGCGACCACCCAAGTATCCTCTGCACGCAAAGTGTGCTACCGATGTTTACCAGAAGTTGGCGAAGAAAATCGCCTTAACTGTGTAGATCCGGATGCTCAGACATTCCCCAAAGGTTTCTGTCCTGGTGGAATACGCTCTGTCATTACCTTTCCAACTTGCTGGGATGGTGTCAATTTGGATAGTCCAGATCACCAAAGCCATGTATCTTATGCAAACGGCTCGCTGGATACCGCCGTTGGGCCCACGGGAAATTGTCCAGAAAGTCATCCCGTCGCTATACCGCAGGTTATGTATGAGGTTATGTGGGATACAAGGATCTTTAATGACGAAGCGCTGTGGCCTGAGGATGGAACACAGCCTTTTGTGCTTAGTACTGGAGATGCGTAAGTCACCTTTTGCCTTTCTCTTCCTGCCTCTTATACATCTCTAGCATACAAAGTATAACGCACCAGATCTGACTTTGTCATCAACAGAGATGGGTTTACCCAGCACGGCGATTACGTCTTTGGTTGGAAAGACGACTCGCTCCAGCGAGCGATGGATGCGCGCTGTACGGGAGATGTTTGTTCGGTGTTAGACTATCAGTCTACTGAGGAAGCGATGAAATGCACTGTACCACGGACCATTGACGAGGATATTGATGGATGTAAGTTCATGCACGGCACCCTTGTACAGTCTTCAATCAGCTGACAGCTTGACCCAGGGTTGACCGAACTTCCGGGAGGACTTATGAAGATCTGATGAGGGCTGAAATGAAATATTTTAGCATGTTGCAGATGAATCTATCGAGAAATTACTAGTGACATGAAAGTGTAGCCCCCACACTCGAATCCTCCGGTGTATATCCTGTGAGTGATTCCAACATGTGCAATTTAGCCTTGCTGATGGCATCACCGAACCAGATCATAAGTTTGAAACGATGATCATTATCGCGAGCCTCCGCTATGAGTACAAGCTTGTTGAACCCCGGTAGAAACGTGAGCAAAACAAAGCTTTCGCCATCATAAAAGTTAAGGTGATCACATGCGTATGCTGCTCGGATAGTTTGGCCGATCGCTAACAGCTTTTCACCACGTTTCTCCAAACGCTTCCAGGCCGACAATGTGATGATTCTCGAGTTGGTGTCTTGATATATCAGGTCTTCCGTCGGGCTGAGTCCGTTGTTTTCAGACGTTTCCGGTTCGGCGGCTGAGGAGGTATGTAGTCCGTGTAGTTCAGTCTTCGTATTTGGCTTTCATCTAAGGTAGCTGCCAGGGATTGCGCCATGCCTGTGATGGAGCATGAAGAAGCTTCATACGGGGTTGACGACATGAGGTCGAGGTAGATGGTACTGGCGATAAGAGATCGAAGACGGTGAACAAAGGTGCGAGACCGTAAGATTTGATTCCGCAGTGCCAAATGCTCTTGAACGTGTTACCATCAGAGTAACCAGAGCGAGTTAAGATTTTCAGTCGAGTCACGCAAATGCAATTTGACGTCAAAGTTGAATTATAGTTGGTGCAGTGTATTGAGTGTTGATGTTGGTAAACATAAAATTGAAGCAAGTGGAACCTGTATAGTCTGTACATTATATAACGACGAAAGAGATGGAGTCCGCCTACTGGAGTGGAAGGAGGCATGGAGAGAGGTTGCAGTCCCATCTGCAGATGGCTCCAGGCATTTGCACTCACTGACACTGCATGCCGGGTTTCCAGCTCTGAGATGAGCGCGCTTGCCACGATATTTTCCTGATAATGTTGCCCACTTAGCAGCCCCAAGCCTTCGTAATGGCGTGTCTTCCGGTTTCGATCAGGTCGAAATCTATATTAAGCCACCATTTCCGCGGCTCCTCTGGCCTTGATATAGGTATGTGTCCTCCTATTTTCTTTTTTCCTAGTTTTGGGAAGCAGAGCCATAGTACCAAAAGCACTACGAGAACAGTGAGAATTGTGGGCTGCAAGACACCAAGACCCTTTGCTTGAGCCAGTGATCCAATAGCAAAGGGTAATGCAGCACCGCCACCGACACCGATTGCGGCAGCAAACCCGATCACGGAGACGTGGAGATATGGCGGGAGAGCTTTTGTTGTTGCAACGATGACCGCTGGGAACAATGGGCCAAGGAAAACCCCTTGTAGTGCAACAAAGATAGCTGAGACGTGAAACGACGGGACGAGCCAGAACATGAGTTGGCAGAGGATGGCGATGATGATATAAACCTGATATAGAATTAGTTTATACATCCACTTTTCCGATTCCTACCATACCAGCACAGCAAACTTCTCACCAAGCTTTGGAGTGACGAAGCTCAAAATAAGACGTCCGGCAGCGATGCCAGTCCAGAATCCAGTAGCGACAATACCAGACTCAAACTCGCCACCGGCTCGTTCTCGGCGCATGAAAGTCACGATCCAACCTCCAAGCGCTCCCCCAGCTCCAACATAACTAAAGAGAAAGATAGAGGCCACCCAGGTGACGCGGCTCTTAAGCGCTTGCTTAAGACGGCCTTCGCCCGCTGCATTCGTAGCAGGGTTCTGTTCGCGATACACTTGACCTGATCTTGACCAAAAGGCCCAAAGAGATGTTGCAAGCTCAATGGTTGCTCCGCCAAGCTACTGAGAGTGAGTAACGGTTCACGCGCGGCCCGAATGACTAACCAATATGTAGTAAAACTGGTACCACTGCCATCCGCGCTTTGCAATCAAGCTTGTAGCAGCGAGCGGACTAAGCAAAGCCCCAAGACCATAGAAGCCATGCAAGAATCCTAGGACCTCATTCGCATTGGCCAGACTACTTGCCCAGGCATTCCAGGCTGCGTCCTCGATGCCGTTGCCAAAACCAGAGAATATAAACAGAACCACTAGGACAGGGTAGGGCGGATGGAGGGATATGCCTACATAGGCCACAAGGTGGCAGATGGGTCCGACGAAAGCAATTCCGCGCTGACCAAGACGGACATGCAGCCAGTTGTTGCAAAGGGCGGCACTAACATAGCCACCCATTGGAGAGAGAAACACCAGGGACACCACGACATACGTGAGATTGTAGTAATCTTCAAGATAAGGAATGATGGCCTGCGTAAGGTCAGCATCCTACGTGGATAGGAAGGACAGGGTTGCTCACACCATAAGCGGCATCATTCGCGCCCATGATAGTAAAGGCGAACAGAATAGCAAATGTGCGGTATATATTGGCCTTCGGATGGTTCCATCGTTCAACTACTGACACCGCAGTTGATGGCTGAGGAAGTGACTCGATCGGATCGATGCTTTTACTTTCTTCGTTACCCAATACACGTCCTTGGTCGCGCAATGCTACTGGCACTGTAGATTTCAACTCGATGTTCGTGTGTGAAATACTACCTGAAAGTGTATTGGTGCTTGCTGTGGTCTGTGTTATAGTGTTAGTCGGCGACATGGTTAAAGAGACTGTACAACGAAGCCGACAAGACCGTAGGAGGATACTCGCGAATCAAGCAGAGCTAGGGAATATTCTTGAACAATTGTGCCTTGCGCATGTATTATATCGCTCTGACCCGAGATTTGCATGTCTGCTGTAGCTGGCGACGCTTGGCGCATACGTGCCGAAAGCGGAGATGCTTGCGAGGGCTGGCCTAAGAAATCGATCACGTGTAGTTACCATCTTAGTATTGAGAGCCCCGCCAGTCTTCTAGGGAAAGGTATGCGGGAAAATATACAATCTATTGCATCGTTGGATTCAAATTTTTCATCCCAATGACGCGAATCAAGACAATTTCCTTCTGCAAAGCATTTCAGATCATCTCCCTCTATCCTGGGAAAGGATAGACAGCAGGGCTCTTATACCCGTTCGTTCCGACGGCCCTTACGCCAAAGATAACATTGTCCTTGCTAAGCGGAAGAACGACTGAGCCGACCTTGCCAACATCGAGCATGCGAGTCCACAAACTTGCTGTAGTGGATCGCCATACAATCTCATAGCCTGCAACATCTGTGCTATTGGAAACTATCCACTTGATGCGCGAATCGTTGTCCAAGACTGTGGTATCGATTGTAACGTTGCGTGGCATCGCAGGAGCCTGAGACAGGGACCAAAGCGTCGCGAGATTGACTTTACCGACACGTGCTGTGAAGTCAAAATCGACAAATTCAATCAAATCGCCGTAAACAGTGCCATTTTCGGTACGCAAATCTTGATGCTGATGAGCGAAGTTCTCGTTAGGCTCTGTGTACCGGATGGCTGGATAACCCGCCTGGAGAAATCCAGTATGGTCGCCTCCGCGCAGGAAGCGATCTAAACGGTAGATGATGGCTACGTTCATGCCGGTGGCATTGTTGGCAGCAACTTCGGCAGAGAAGCGCGCAAGCTCTCGTGCCGGACTATCGTTCTCGCCACCAATTTGGAGGCGTCGTGCTGCAGTGACGTTGTTCTCGGCAGATAGAGGAGGAACACCTTGTGCGAAAGCACGAATAGTATATGGATCTTTCTGACCTCGATCCCCAGTTGAAGAACCAACAATGTCGCAGTTAAGCATACCTTCGACATTGGTGCTGGAGTTCTTGAGGGTTTGTGCGAGATAGGTCGAGCCATATAAGCCTTGTTCTTCGCCAGATACAGCACCAAGAATAATCGTTGATTTCGGCTGATGCTTTGCGAGGACACGCGCGATCTCCATCGCAACTTTTAGCAAAATCAGCCATTGTTCTCCGAATGTGCATCCGATATTAACTTACTGGCAACTCCGCTTGCATCGTCGTTGGCTCCAGGAGAATCGGCTTCATAGTTGAGGACATCCGTAACGCGACTGTCGTAATGTCCAGTCATAACATATACTCTTTCCGGGTTCTCACTTCCTTTGGCAGTTGCTAGCACATTCGAAATGTACACGGGAAAGGGGATTCTGCTGGCCACTCCTTGTAGATAGCTTTGTACTTCGACCGTCATCGTGCCATTGCTCTCCGCGGCATACTTCCGCATCTCAGAAGCTATCCAGTCTCTTGCTGCATCAATCCCGCGCGTCGAACTGTTGAATGTAGCCAGTGTATGGCGGGTTCCGAACGAGACTAACTTGGTGATTGTGGCTTCGATGTTGGCTGGGCTGATCTCGTTCACAATGGCTCGCATCTCATCGTCCGGTACTTGCGGAATCAGCTCCACACCAACGTTTGATGGAGGCCATGCGGCATTAGCACAGTCGGTATATGACTCTGCATTGGCTGCCACTGGCAATGGAAGGTCGCGGCCAAAAAGAATCTCATGCGCGCAGGCTGTCGAGAGCAGCGCGCTGCTGAATAGAGCCGATTTGAGGTACATTGTCGATGCGACGAATAGCTAGTTATCCTTCCAGATCTTGCGTTGTGGATTGCCGTCTTATAGTGATGACTAGATGGCTTGTCGCCCAGGGCGTGAGACGGCACGCTATAACATGGATCCGCATATCGGAAGCAGCACACAACGAACTTCCCATGCTAGTTAGCATACCGGGTGTACGATAGACGCTGCTCATCATGTTTTGCGATCTCTTTTCGAGATGCACCTGTTCCGCGGCTCGGCAAGCGTTGATACCCAGGCTTGCTACATGCCGACAGGGTAGATGCTTACCAGAATAGGCAGGTGGAATGGAGAAGACGACGTCAACCACGGGACATTGAAAGCTTGAACACGCCAAAGAGAAGCCGATAAGGTGCGGAGCGCTGTGCAATGACTAAAGGGACGAAAGAGATATTGCCACTAGGCAGAGCAGACGGTTGTGGCCTGTGCAGATACATACGTACAGCAGCAGACATGGCTGGGTAGCATAGGCGTCGCAAACACGCGTAGCGATAGAAGCTCGAGGACATTCTAGTCTTCTGTCTTTACAAGACGTCGTATTGTACCAGCAGTCGCGGCATCGTCGAGGAATTCAGGCTAGCAGGGAACGGCTATCTGGGTGCTTAACACTTGGAGACGATATGATGTACTTGTCGAAAGTTACAAGGCCCGGGACATTCACGTGGAGTCTTGGGATGAAGCTGAGATTTATATGCTGCGACGGAGTACCCAGATGTCAAACTCTAGGAAGTGAGAGGGCCTCTAGGTATGCCGCTAGCGCAGACAGGCTAGAGGCTTGGCAATTCACCGAGGTTCCAGCAGTCGAACTTCGCGATGATGCAATGTGTCAAGTCACGAAAGTCTGCCTACAAGGCTGCAACATAACACCTACTGCTACAAACATCGCGCTAAGACCCAAGCCTAATCGCAGTGCCTTTGACTCGTCGAAACATTGCCGCAACTTTTCAAATCCACAATGGTTTGCTTCCCTGTTCACGTTGGTGCAACACAAGTTCACATCGCACACAGAACGCGCTCTTCAATTCCGCCTTACGACAGTCGACGTCGATACGAAAAGATCTGGACCAGTTTGCCGACTCGGCCTCGCCATCACCACATCTCCAAGCCCAACTGAACGCGTCGTTGACTTCCTTTGCACGCACCATCGACGATTATGGCAAGCTTGCAAAGCAAGAACCTGTACAGACCAAGGCAGAAAAGGCCCAGGAGCGATTGAAGAACTTCCGAGCTGAACTGGAAGAATACAGGGCCAACTTCAAACGGATTAAGAGCGCAAATGAGGAGATTGTACGTTTCGAACCAGCGTCCTTGGACCCCTAGCTTCGGTGCTGACTAGCAATAGCAAAGTACAGAAGCGCGCACAGAACTGCTAGGCCGCCGTCCGCACAACACAGCTACGCCCGAAAACCCCTACGCACAACCTAATCTCTCCGCCCAACATTCGGCCTTTGCACCCTCCCAACCCTACAACCCCAATGCTCCCTACCGACCAAACCCATACTCTGCTGGCGCACCTCAAGGCGGTGACTATGATCGCGAGGGTCATGTGCTGAGGGAAAACACTTTCTTCAACAAGACGTCTGAGCAGTTAGATGAGTTCCTAGACAGAGGGAGGGCTGTGCTCGGCGACCTGGGCCAGCAGAGGGATATGCTCAAGGGCACACAGAGGCGGCTTTACACCGTTGCAAACACCTTGGGTATTAGTGGTGATACCATACGTATGGTGGAGAGGAGAGCGAAGCAGGATAAGTGGATCTTCTGGGGTGGGGTGGTGGTCTTTTTCCTGTTCTGCTGGCTGGTCATCCACTACTTGAGATGATGGCATAGCTATAGTGAGGTGTACAAGCGCTCGGCATGGTCTTGGACGCTCAGAGAACATTCGAATTAGCGATGCGCATGGAGCATAATGAACATTGCAAGTATCTGTGATACTTTATGCAACAACCGGATACAGTAACGCAGTGGTAAGTTTCTACAGACGCTCACGTCACGTTGAGTCTGGCTAACCGCTCCAGCCACCAACAAAGATACCCTGGCATAACTCAACCAGGGAATCAGACACAGCAGTATACATACGATTGGCGCACAATGACGACAACATGAAGTCCCAATTCTTTCGAAGCTCCAAATTCAGATCAAGTAATCGAGCTTTCGGTCTATGTGGTCAATCTTCATGTTCATCTCCTCTTGCTGATACTGCATTTTCTCGACCTCATCGAAGCGTCCGTTTGGCTGAACCCATGGGTATGCGAGTTGAAGTTGGCGATGATAACGATAATGCTGCCGGGGACGACCAACACACAAAAGCCGATCTCGCAAGTATCCAGCTGGATCTTCGAGTATCAGCGGTGCCCTTCTTCGTGGATGGTTGAGCAGCGAGCGGTGTTGCGCTTGCAACATGTATCTCATTATAGTCTTTGCGTGTCGGTCATAGTACGCAGGCAGCAGCCTGGGCTCGTATGCTCGATCGACGAATCCGAAGAAGCAGCGCAACAGCCCCTTGAGGATCTGGTGGGGTATCAAGTCTCGCAATTCAACGATGCCCATGCACCACTCTCTGAACAGCTCGGGTTCTTCACCGTGAACGATCTCCCAAACAAAACAGCAGAGGAAATTTGCCATAGATTCTGCTAGAGCTTGCGATCGGCTAAGTCGCGCTAAGAGGCAAAAAACCATAAAGTGCTCTCTGCTACGCCGAAGACCTGCGGTATTTGCGACATTAAGTCCTTCCTAAGACGAAGTTCGATGCTTCTCTGCAGAGTCTTTCCAATAGGAGGGGCGAAAAGAGGGTTCAATTCTAGCTGTGTCATAAAGTCGTCCAAAACTGTTATGATCGTTTCAGCTGTAATGGTACGGTATACCTGGCCATCGAAAATACCGGTCATCTGTCTAACCAGGCCACGGGCGTCAAATCTATTGAAATGGACCAGATGGTGGATTTTTGGAAGCCATCGCTCCAACTCGCTCAGCCGGAGTTTGAACAAGCGGCCGCTATCGAGGTGAATGACGCCGATATCCTCCATGAATTAGCCGTGTGGAGTTTGAAGATTTGCAGTACGTATGAAGGGATTCTGAGAATGCTTGGAGGGACTTGTGGTCGCACAGGAACGCCCAAAGATCCTCTCAACGGTTCGCTGATGTCTTTGTACATCGAAGGTCGGTGAGCAGCAGGCTGACACGATCCTCTGCGATCGATCGTTGGTCAAGCGGCTGAATTCAAGTGTCGTACATGTTTGCTTCGACAATGCGCGTGGCCGCCTCATAGTATGCTAGCCAATGACTGTCGATACCATGGCTCAGCTTGGCTCAGTATCACTGTGATATGATAGCGCAAATCAGCTTGCTGCCTCCCTTTCACAGGCAGAAAAGAACGGGTTGTATACGCAATAGGTAGGGTAAATTTTTCAATCGGCCGCGGTAGTACACTATTCAATTCACGTTTGAAAATCCTGAACTTGTAAACCATGGTAGGGAAGGTAGAGGGTGCTCAGTATGCTATATAACGCTTCTACCTAGCAAAACACAAACTATCGAAATTGCAAAGAATAACTAGATGACCATGACGTAGGCCGTCGATGCAACACCTCGCTAGAACGCTCATCTGTCTCCTGAATCATAGAAAGTCTGAAGCCTACCCACTGAAAGACCTTCCAATAATCGATCCGAGCCTCGCATCCCGTGTTGAACCATTTCAACCCTCCCCCTTTGCCAAGATCAGACCCTCAATACTAGCAACCGGGTGCTCGCTGTTTGGTCCGCAGCTAGTCACTACGACAGCCCACCCCAGAACGATAGATTGATCCACTCTATGCTCAGGATCCAAAAGCGCTGCTCTTGATCACTAGTAATAGCTAGCAAGTAGAAGGTCAAGCTTTCCATCGACGTTGTTCAACTTCATGTTCATTTCACTCTGTTGGTACTGAAGGTTGCCGAGCTCCTCGAGATAGTCGTCTCTCGGATAGCCGATAGGTGAAATGACTGGCGAGGTCCAGGCAGAGCTGGGATATGAGGGACTGGCGAGACGCATGTCTGCGTTGTGACGATGTCGAATTGCTGGTAGTGACCGAGCTCTGTGCCCTAGCCATGGCAGTGCTAAGGCGCGAGGGGATCGACGACGATGCATCTCAGCGTATGGAATCATCGCGAGTGCTTCAAGACGCAAATTGGGAGGGCCTTCCATCAATTCCCGGATCTTTTCGAGAGCTTTGCGCCAGTCTCCGTGGTATTGCTGTGACTCCTGCATTAGATACCGCGTTCCTTGCGACCAAAATCGAATCAAGGCTTCAGCAAGGTAGATGGATTGACCCTCTGATGCTAGGTAGGCCAAAACAACGAACATGTGCCGCGATTTTCTAAGGCCCCTGGCCTTCCACACCTCTTGCATGTCTTTCTGCACTTGGTTCATCAGAAAACCAACTACGCGTATCCGTGTCTGGCCTTCCAACGAAACGAGACGATACTCCAGTTGTTTGAAGAATGCGAGCAGCGTGTGTTCAATGTCCTCTCGCGTTATGCCATACCTTCCACCAATGCGGGTGTTGATGTCTTCCACGAGATCACCGTCAAATCCGGACATATACGACAGCTGAGGGAACCAAGCCCGAAAGGTGCTACCGTCCACATTGACCGTATCGAAGCCAACGTTGATCTTCATGTTTTCGATTGCAGAGCTTTGAGTGACGCTAGTGGAGAGGTAATGTGGCCGCAGGCTCGACAGTGGATGCTTTGATTGTTGTTCAGCAAGTTGATTTCGAAAGAAAGCAGTAACCAACCCAGAAATTAGATACTATATACCCATAAAACACCGGTGAGAGCGTCGTTACTTTACATGTGTGCTGACCCGCCGTGAAGGCATTGTTGGAACTCCGCACCACTTCCATGTGCCACAAGGGGATCAAGATGTTTGCTTCCGCGATGACGACGAGAGAACCTCAGAAAGCACGCTGACCCAATCTAACCTTGATTTGAAGCATTATCTATGACACGTCATCTAATGCGTTCGGAAATTGGTTCCAAACTGTGGAAAACCAATCAAGGAGTATGGCCCATACCATTCTCAACGTACACTCGGCGGTCTGCCTTGTGTTACACCCTGATGTAACCTCACTCATATTCGTAACGTACCAACGTCAGCGAGTCTGCGTTGTTGGGCTCATTCTCTTAAGATTCATGGAAACAAGGATTTCTGGATACGCCTTTTCTGTTAATCGATTAGTTAAGATCGGCTAGGAAGCATGCAGGATTTCAACAAGAGACAGTGTACATTAGATGTCAAGCGGAGCACTGTGCATCCTCACACGCTCACTGCGGATAATTTTGATCGCTATCTTTTGCATAATGTGGTTCCACCATTGCTACACTGGCGCACTTGGCTCAAGGTGGCCTTCAAGGCTCGGCGTACTGGCGGTCAGCATGGCTTGAGCTTTACGTGAGCGCGCGCCAATATCGGAGCAAACTATGATACGATGGTGGGCAGACACTTTCACGGCTAGGGGCTGTCCAACGCGATCCAGAGAGTGACTAGTCTACGGTAGGTGCACCCGCCCCGCCAATACAAGGCTATCGCCACTAACCAATCGAACAAGCAAAGCCAGATATCGTACTAGTTAATGCCAGGGCTTTCGACACTGGGGTAGTGATGCGAAATACATTATCTGATCCAGAAGATGTCGCGCCTGCAATAAGCTGATTTCTTGGACACTTCCCGTCTGATTATGCTTAGGAACGGATGCTACGACAACGACTTTACACCCACCATACTCTAATTTATACATTTAAGAGCTATGACATCCGACATGGAGCACCAAGCGTTGTAGAATCACAAAGAGAGCAGTGAAGATCCTGTCGGGTACCATCGTGAGCATAGTGCCAAACTACCTGTCGTTGACTGCACCCATTATCAAGGCTAAATAACTGTGGATGGGACGGCTTCTCACGTAATCAGGGACTGGGATTGTATCCACTTTGAAACAAGACATTTGCGATCGAGTTGATGGCCATACAGAAGTGAAGACTATATTAGTGCCAGCAACTACATTGACGTTGCAGCCAATTTGAACCAAGTTATAGGTACCACATGTATACCAGCACCATGGCTAAGGCTGACGTATCTACTGTGTGATCATGCGCAGTTGGAAAGCCACCTGCCACCACTGAGACGAGAAACCCCTAACCCATAGTGCGGTTTTCTCCTGGCACTGCCATCATGCGGAGGCTGAGGCGATCGCACGATTCCGGAAGTAACCATTAGAGCCGATGACGACAAGCAAGACTCTCATGTGTGGAGGCACTAGCATGCTGCACTGAGAGTCCAACGTACAGCGCATGAGAACAAAACTGCAATCGAAAGAGTCATGTACCAATTCATCTACATATCCAATGATGGGAATCATACAACAAACACCACGACGCCAAACCAAAAGCGCCCTGAATCATACACGGGAGCTACCAGTCTAAGCCTCCAGTGCCCCTCTCTCCACCAGCGAGTATTTGCGCTGCCTTTGCCTTCTCCCCTAACCCACCCTCAAGATGAGAAACCTGCATCCCCTTCCTCCCTTTCAGTTGCAGCCTCTGCAACTTCTTATCTAGAGCAACGAATGGATCTTCCGTCTCGCTCTTCTTGATCTTGAACTTACTTGTACCAAGTACACTGTCCAGCTCCTCTACACTAGGCAACTTGACATACAGCCACCCATCACCGCGCTCCTCAATAGGGAAAACAGCGATGTTGACGCTCTCATCGTTGGCGCATTTTCCTGCGTTGTCGCCCGATAGTTCGTAGTTGCGCTTATGGTACGGGCAGCTGACCCACAGTTTATTGTTGGCAAGATCGTCGCCGATAAGACCGTCGGAGAGGACGAAAGCACGCTTGTGCGGGCACATCTGCTGAGTACAATAGTACTTGCCACGGACCTTGAAGACAGCGAGTTGGGTGTCGCCGCGCTTGATGGCCTTACTATCACCCGTGTCGGCGTCTTTGAACTCTTCGGCTTTGACGAGGGGTTGCCAAGACAATTCTGTCCATTTTGTGCCACGGAAGTCTTCTGTGATCGAGTCTTTAGGCCAGTAGGATGGGCGTTCTTGACCACGCTCTTGGGTGGGTTCAATGGTGTCAACGATGGTCTCGGAAGTGTTTGCGAATTGTGAGAACCAGGAGCGCTTCTTGGGATCCTTGAGAACTTCGGTCCATTCGCAGAAGAAGGTACCAACAAGGTCTTCCATTTGCTTCTCTAGGTCTGCGCAGATGCCTAGCTTGTCTTCGAGGATGACCTCCTGTAGGTACTTGATGCCGCCGGGTAGGTTCTCCATCCAGCGCGCTGTCCGTTGAAGCTTGTCGGCTGTGCGAATGTAGAAAGACAGGTAGCGGTCGAGAATGGGCACTACATCATCCGGTGGGACGTCCTTGGCGAGAAGTTCCGAGTGTCGAGGCTTCGCACCACCGTTGCCACCTACGAAGATGTTGAAACCCTTCTCAGTAGCAATGAGACCAAAGTCCTTGTTCTGTGCCTCGGCGCATTCACGTACGCAACCAGATACTCCACCCTTGATCTTGTGAGGCCCACGGATGGACTTGTAGCGCTCTTCTAGACGCACTGCCATACCAACACTGTCGCCGATACCGAATCGGCACCACGTGGTTCCGACACATGACTTGACTGTTCTTAATGACTTGGCGTATGCGTGACCCGACTCCATTCCACCATCAATGAGTTCTTGCCAAATATCAGGAAGGTCTTGTTTCCGCGCACCAAACATATCGATACGCTGACCGCCCGTAATCTTGGTGTAGAGGTTGTACTTCTTCGCAACGGTACCGATAATGATGAGCTTTTCTGGGGTAATCTCACCGCCAGAAACTCGGGGAACGACGGAGAACGTGCCGTTCCGCTGGATGTTGGCCAGGAATCTGTCGTTCGTATCTTGCAGACCTCTGTTGTTGACCTCCAGTAGATGTTTGTTGTACAGCGAAGCGACAATGTTTCCAATAGTCGGCTTGCAGGCTTCGCAGCCCAGGGAATTCGTATCTTTTCCGGCTTCCTTCATGACAGCGGCAAAGTCCTTCAAGCCCTTCACATAGATGATGTTGAAGAGATCAGCGCGGGAGTACTCGAAGTGTGGGCAAAGATGGTTCTTGACCTCGTTACCCATAGAAGCCATGGTCTTGTTGAAGATTGTTTGCACAAGTGGCATGCAACCTCCACATCCGGTGCCGGCTTTGGTGCATGACTTGACGTCGCCGATGCTTTTGCATGTTCCGTCCTTGGTAGCATTGACTACATCGTCTTTGGTGACGTTGTGGCATGAGCAAATCTGTGTGTCGCCAGATAGATCTGAACCGTCATCATCGCCCTTCTGTGCACCCACGATAAGCTCGCTTGGCGCCATCTCCAGCTGCTTCTGGTTCTTCACCAGCGGCACGAGCTTGATGTAGTCTTTCGTATCACCGATCATCATGCCACCCAACAAGTATTTCCCGTCCATGGTAAACAGATATTTTTTGTACACCTGCTGGAACGGGTCCTTGTAGGTCAGCGCCTTGACAGGTGGTGGTGCCGGCCCATCCGTCAGGTTCTTGACGCGATCTCTCGGCGTGGCTCCGTTGGTCTCCTTTTTCTCGGCTCGTTGCCGTCCAGGCATATTCTTCGGCCCATCGCGGTCTGCGAAGAAGTCACCGAAACTTGCCACTTCAACACCAAGCAACTTGAGCTTAGTGCTAAGGTCGGGAGCTTTGAATTTCCGGGGCGCGTGCGCTTTCGCTTGAGTGAGATTGAAGGCCAGGACGTCTGCCATCTCAACACCGGGAGCGATGAGGCCGAACGTTTGGTTCTCCCAACTGGCACATTCGCCTACAGCGTAGATGTCAGTTTGCGAGGTTGCTAGGTCGGGTCCGACCACAATGCCACCTCCTCGATCAGCACATTTGATGCCTGCTTTACGGGCGAGCTCGTCTCGTGATTTGATACCAATCTGTCAGAGTCAGTTTCCGCTGCTGGTTCAGAATTCAGGAGTACTTACCGCAAAGCATATACAAGAGCACTCCATCTCGTCACCATCCTCAAAGACAACTCCCTTGACGAAGTTATCCTCTGTGGTCAGGATCTTGCCCACTCTCTTGCTTAACATAACGTCCAGGCCTAGAGCTCGGACCTGCTCAACAACCATACCACCAGCATCCCCATCCAGTTGTCTTGACAAGACCCATCGATTCCGCTCAATGAGCTTCACTTTTGCGAAGTCTTCAAGGTCCATCATTGCATGTGCAGCTTCCAAACCTAGTAGACCACCACCTACGACCGCGCCTGTAGTACCTTTCCTTGTTGAGGAGAATTCAATCAGTCTTTGAAGGTCCTCTATTGTGCGGTATACGAAAACACCGTTTGCGTCGTGGCCGGGTGTATGTCGAGGAAGAAGGGCGTCGGATCCTGTTGCTAGTACCAAGATATCGTAGGGTACTGTTTCGCCGGATGAAGTCTTGACGTTCTTTCCGGCGGAGTCGATCTCGGTAACGAGGGTGTTGAGGTGATAGTTCAATGAACCTTCTGGCATCGACGCATACTACACCGGGGTTAGCTATAAACGCCTTCTCTTGAATGTGCTAGAGCATACCCATTCCTTGGGGTTAAGATATAAGTTCTCAACTTGCCGATGTTGGAAAAAGCTTGTCAAACCGACCCGGTTGTACGCAAGATGTGGTTCCTCGCCAATAACTACAACATCATACTCTCTCCGCTTAACGTCATACTTCATGAGTTTCTCGCTTGGACAAAGTCAGTGTCTTCTTCTTGTTCAGCTCAAAAGACGATTGACTCACATGAACGCTATGCCCACCATACCCAATCCAACAACCACGATCTTCTTCCGTGGATGTTGATCGTTGATCTCGCCCTTCTTCTCTAAATCAGCTACCTTCTCAGGCAGCTTGTTGGCTTCCGCATCGTTCCATTCTGCATTGGAGATGTTTCCGTCCTTCGATCCCCATGTTGCTGTGATATGGCGGTCGCCGGGTGGTGAGTGTGATTCGCCGGATGAGGGCTCGATGCCTTGTGTGACGATTGGCTCCGTCTCGGCCATGGTGTGGTTTGAGGCCGCCGAAGCCTTGGGTATCTAAATGCTACAATGAAAAAGGTTATGTGTGAAGCAATTCGTCGTACTAGTACACTCAATCAAGAGGGCACAAGATGATACCGCAGTCAGTAAGCATAGACTGTTTACTCCAAGAGGTGTAGGAAACAAGACTTGAGAGGAAAAGAATATGCAGAAGACAAGAGACAGCTCTAACGAGTAAGATCGATACCTAGTTGATAGACCTCAATACCTGCAAGCTATAACTCCGTGGCACGACATCTCCCGCAAGCTCACCCAACACGCTTCATCTCTCCCGCGCCAACCCTCGCGCCACAATGAGCATAGATAGCCCAACTACCGATCGAACCACTCATCTCCAATCACGCGTGCCCCGCGGTGTTTACGGAAATGCATCGTGACGCAGCGGGGTTCTATGGTCCCCCCATGCCCATGCACTGGGCCTGCAGAGCGCATCCTAGCTCCCGTTCCGCGGCATGCTGTCAGAAGGCGTGTGAAAGCGACAAGGGTACAAGAGCGCGTCCAGTCAAACAATTGACATTTCTCATTATCGTACAGAAATGCTGCAGGCACGAAGTTCTCCGTGGAGATTAGAAGAGTTCGCGTGATGTGGGCTCTCTGTGGAGACGCGTCGAGTGGCTGGACGTTCCTTATCGCAAGCTAGGCGGCTTGGCGACAAGGGTCCCGGCTCGCTTCGTTATCAGGATTATCTTTCACGGAGATGCGTTTTGGTGTTGCTAGGTTTCCGGCAGATGTCATTATACAGGTGATGTTTCGTTTGACGGTGATATGAAGGGCAGGATCGAGATGGAGGAATGGAGTGCCATGTCATCGTTAACTAGTGCTCGTTTCTCGCAACGAGCTAGGACCTAGGACGCAATGTCGCTAGGTGCCATACTTGTGCCGCTCTACCATTGAGAATCTAGGAAGCTGATCACCTAGATATGCTGTATGGCTCGAGTTAAATTCGTTGCGCGTTATTCTATGAGCCATGGCCCTATATACAATAAGGAAGTCGAAATATGTGTATCCAGATGCTGTCCCCCAACTCCAGACGTTATGAACGAAGATGCCGAAATCCTGAGTTGCCTTTAGAAATGAGCATATTAGAAGAACATCAACTCCTCGTCGCTCCAGCCCTGCTCATTTAACGCCTTGTGTGCAGCCTTCTCCAAAGCCTCCGGTCCGCAAATAAGCACCAAGCTCTCACCCTCATCTTTCACGCAATGTTCTTGCAGCAACGGCGCACCAATGCGCCCCCTCAAGCCTTGCCAGTCCTCTGGCCCTTGTGTCAACGTATACAGCAACTTGCACCTCTCTGCATTATCCTTCGCAAAGTTATCCAGGTCCTCTCTGCACAAAATGTCCTCGACCAAGCGGTTGCCGTTGAGAACAGTGCAATGTGTGGTATCCTCTTTATCCTGCATAACAGCGCGCAAGACTTGGAAGATAGGCGTGATACCACTGCCACCACAAACCATGAAAAAGCGCTTCACTCTCCTCTCTTTGCCATTGACAGCGCAGAGGCCACGACCAAGGTATTCAAACTTGCCGATCGGGCCTTTAAAATCGACCCAATGGCCCGTAGGAATAGAATCGAGTGCTTTCGTCATCTTGCCACCAGCACGGCCGGGAGTATCGGCGTAGACTTTGATTAAAACGTCGCAGAATCCCTTCTGTGTCGTTTGGCTGATGGGTGTGTAAGAGCGGATTATGGCCTCGCGGGTCACGGGGTCGCGGAGACGGATCATGAGATGTTGGCCGGTGGGAAGACCAAGGGCTTGGTCTTCGTGGTCGAGTTTGAAGCGGAAGATGCGTGTGTCCCAAGAGACCTTCTTCTTGGAGTACAGGAGTGTTTTGCGCCATGTGCGGGAGTCAAGGAAGCTAGGCCGCGGCTCGTTGGATTCTTGGACGTGTTCGCCTTCTGCTAGGACTTTACGAGATGCTTCGTCGAGAGTGCCGATGTGGTAGTCTGGCATCATGGCTTTGGCTGTCTCGCTATCTGCTTATTGTTAGCCGTCATCGTCGGACTCCATGTTGCTGCGAAACTCACGGATTGCCATAAACTCGTCAGTGGCATCTAGGCCTGCAGCGCTGATAATGCTCTGCGCACCACCTGGATGACCTTCCAAGAAAGCAGTACTGTCGTAGACTTCGCCGTTGACCACGAACCATGGATTCTCGGCCTTGTCATGTTTCCGCAACTCATCGATCTCAATGATCTTGTCGACACTATCCTTTGTCATCTTGATCTCCTTTGCCTCCTCGATAGCAGCATGCTCCGGCTCTTCGCCGCCAATCTTCTCACCCCAGTATCCGTTTGTGAGATTTCCGCCAACCTTTTTGACGCGCTCCATCCAGCCACCAGGCATTAGTGCGGGTTGTGTGGGATGCTCGAAGCGGAGAGTATTGTCTTCTTTGTGTATGACAATTCGAAACCAAGGGTTGTTCATCATGCCCAGCACACTCCAGTACATATCCCTTGGCTGAACACACATCGCTTCGTCCATCACCCGCACCACAATGTCATCAGCCTCTTTTAGCTCGGCGGTGGCGATCTCTAGGTTCCAGAAACACCAGCAGAAGCTCGTCTCACGCCAATCCATGTCCAGTCTTCCACCGTAGAGTTGTCGGTCTTCAAATGCCCTGTACTTGTCTTCTGCGTAGTCGATCTTTGCGAGTCGCCATGTCTTTCCCTTATCCAGAGAAAGTTCGCAGCGTGTTACACGTCGTCCACCCCCACTATAGGCATAGCCGCGGACGTTGTACGATTCAGGACTCGAAGAGAGGGTTAGCTTCTCTTCATGTGCAGGGCATGCAATGGCTGAATTGGGCGACAGGTCATAGATGGCGTAGCGATCGTCCATCCACCATTTCGCATTCTTGGCTGCCTCGTCTGGGTCGACTGTCGTAGGGAGTACGCGGTTATCGTAGATGTGATACCAGTTATCGCTAGGCTCAGCCGTGATGATCAGCTTCTTCAGCCACTTCACACTTCGACCACCAATCTGACCCGGTATCACAGCTCTTAACGGCTTGCCATGATCAGGTTTTAGCATCTCGCCATTCATTTTATGCGCCAACATGATACCCCGATTTGGGTCCATGACCCAGTTGAGCTTGACGGAAGTGCCATAGTATCCGTTAGGCTGTGCATAGTGTTAGACCTCGTATGTTGACCATCGACATGTGACTTACAAGTTTGTCAGCACCTTCCATGCACACGTATTTCGCTTTTCGCAATGGTTTCGCTCGCTCGATAATGTCTTTCATGACCACACCAGTAAATAGTGCTGTTGAAACACCTGCTGGGCCCCATGAGAAGCCCTTGCTCTTCCTCACTACATTCTGCTCTTTCCGCCTGTTACCAGCACAGACCAAAGTGACAGGATATGTGACGTTTTCGTATTCTTCCAGCAACTGTCGTAGAGTAATTTTGAGGGGATTTGCTACTAGACTATACGAGATTTAGATTCATGATGTCATTCTACACTTGGACGATAACATACCCTTCGACCGAGAATTCCCAATCCAGACACTCGGCGTCATGTACCTCCGGGACTGCACCATGGTTTCGCACATAGAACAGTTCTGGGCTGGTCAGGAAACCCTCATTGAATAGGTCTGTCAATGGTGCTTCGGTGTTGAAAGGGTGAACGCCCGTTAGCCGGATTAGTCTCGGATCTCGTGGCACATGCGCATCTGGTGTAGGCTTGTCGACATCCAGAACTTGCGGTGGGGTATTCGCTGGTGGTGGAAGCGGAAAATCTGGTTCTGACGTCGAAGTGGTGGACTTGCTGTCATCTCCGTCTACCGTCTCTGGCGGCGATGGCGGTAATTGTATCGACTTTGAAGCAGCATGTGGCTGTGGTTGGTGTTGATTTGCAGGAGGTATGGGTACTCCCGCCTTGTTCTGAGTCGCTACGCTCATGATGCGTGACTAAGAGATGCGGTACTGGAACTTGGGATGGATTCAGTGGATGGGTATGGTGCTTGCACTAAACGGGACGACTCTTCCAACCGAAAAGTTACGACAGGTTCATCAAATTCTGCTGGTGCTGCGAAAAGGGTATTGGTAAAGAAAGCAATAGACGACACGATGCTGAGACTCCAAATAGGTTTGACTCGGACAAAAGGCAGGAGTTGCAATCGGGGGTATCTGGAATTGCAGATACTAAGTCAAACCCAACGTGTTCTAAGAATGTAGTGGCACCCTTCAATCAGCTAGTGGGACCAGTCAACGTTGTAGTCAACGTCAGTCGCTAAATGGTAATACCGCGGAAACTCTACCTCGATCTGTGGGGAAATCCTCGAATCATGCATTCCGTCATCATCCTAGCTCTCATCGAACGCCAGGCTCTGATCATCTCGAATTACTTTACACACTCGCATGCGACCTTATCTTTGACGTTCGTATTGGGGATAGCGCACGATATGTGTGGCAAGGGAGTAAGCGGGCCTTGATGCCACTAAGAAATGTTCCTGGCCGGACCGGGTAGGCTGGATTTGGTGTGGGGGCTCGGCTTTCCCATGTGGATCCGGCATCTTTCCAGCGGAGATGTCAACACATGAACAAATTATCTCTCTGTGGAGATGCTTGACCTGCACAATCTTTGACACATCTTGAAATGCTGTAGTCGCCAACATCGTGCAAATTACTGGAACTTTATAGTGCTTACGGGGCGAAGTTCTGTGAGACCAATCTCTCGTGTAGACTGTGCATGCGACCATTGCGAACAGCCAGCCGAGGACAAAGTTGTGATCATCGTCCTTTCGTGCAACGCCAAAGGCCTCGGAGAAGCCTCGGTTGACCTTTTGTCGTATGCGAAACAGACGGGTCGAAAATAAGCATTTCCGGAGAGACTGGGTGGTGTACTAGATTTCGGTGCTTGAGGCTGAATATCTCCGCGGTCCCAAGGGAGCTGCGCGCGCTTGCCGAGACTAGCCACCTGGCGCAGTCTGAGCCTCTAAATTATTCCCGCAACACCTCAGTCGTGTTTAGAGAAACATACTTTTGCCGGACATGTGCAAAGACCTAGCTGTTCACCCAACAAGCTTTTCCTTGAGCGTTTGACCTTGCTCCAAAGGCCCAACTTTTACTTGTCCCTGGAGTCGTTGCTGTATCGTCTCTGCGCGAGCTTTCATGCGCTGTTCGGTCCTTTCCTTTACACTGGCTTTGGCATATCGACCCTTGACTCCATGTTTAAGACGCGTGATCATATCACCCGCTTTGCCCTTGCTGAGATCCTCTGGTTTCAATTGGTCTTCTCGTGGGCGAAATTTGTTGAGGAAGTCAACTTGAGCTTGTGATGCACGACCCCGACGCCATGGCTGATGCTTTGAGATGTAGAAGTGTTTAAAAGCTTCACTCGCGTACGTATCAGCTGCGTGGACAACGTGATCAAAAGAGTCTCCTTCTGCGATGACACGCGGTGTGCCATAGGGACTTTTGACGATCTTACTCATCGGGAGCTTCCAGTAATACCTCGCTCTAAAGTGACCTTCAATGTCGTCGGATGGCTCAATGACTAAGTAGTTGCCAGTGTTGCCAGTGAGGACGTACTTTCCATCGCCAACACCGACCCAAGCATTCTGGCTAATGTTACGTATGTATTGATCGGCGGAAGTGTCTGCTATTAGATCGTGTACAGAGTCATACTCGGTGAAGGAGATAGTGCCAGGTAACTTCTTCGCAACCGTTCTCTTCTTGAGGTCAGAAGCCTCCTGTTCACGTTGCTTTTCAGATTGCTTCATCTCTTTGAGCTTCGTCATGGCTCTGGTGTCTGCTTCGTCAATGATTTCACTTGGATCAAGGCCGAACAATGTAGGTGTTGACACTACTCCAGTGCTCAGTGCGGCGACCATGTCGATGATGTGGCAATTCTGCTTTCCCTTATGTAAACGCATACCACGTCCGATCATCTGGACAAGAAGATTTCGAGACTTTGTGGGGCGAGCTAGCAGCACGCAATCAATATTAGGAATATCCGTTCCTTCTGTAAAGACACCACAGTTTAGCAGCACCGGAAACTCGCCGTTCCTGAAAGCGTCGATGCGCGCGCTGCGGATCTTTGCTGGCGTGTCACCGGTGACAAATTGAGCATTAATCCCGGATGCCCGGAATCTAGCGGTAAGGTCGGTGACATGGCTAAGGTCAACACAGAAGATGAGAGTCGAGTGCCGGTCCCTTGCCTTGGCTAGCCATGTCTTTACAACGAGATCGTTGGTTTCCTCGGTGTTGATTACCGTAGAGAGGGCGCCGGTCTGAAAGTCGCCACCGACGCCAGAGCCCACTTTGGTCAAGTCGGCCTTGATCTCGACAGTGGTAAAGACAACATCAGAAAGCCAATTTTCGTCAATCATGTCTACGTAGTCGCGGTGGTAGACGATGTGGTCGATGGCAGACCCAAGCTTCCTGCCGTCGAAGCGTGAGAAGGTAGCCGAGACGCCGACTAGGGCAGGAGCCTTTGTTTGAGTCCAGTCAGCTTGATGTCTCAATCCAAAGTGCTCCAAGACATCGAGATATGTCTGGCTGACGATGTGGTGTGCCTCGTCTACCAGTACAAGCTTGTACCGTGAGGGGTCAAACTTATTCAACCGTTCCCCCGATGTGATGCTCTGTATGGAGGCGACGGTGATGTCGGCGGCACCCGAGGCCTGATTGTTGCCCATTTCGATGTCTACATGCTTATCGGGGTATGCGAGACTGCAATGGCGGGCGGCTTGCTCGACGAGTTCGCGGCGATGGGCGAGAATGAGCGTCTGAGAAGCGTCGCCATTGGCGGGTATGCGATCGATGAGGTGGGTGAATATGACGGTTTTGCCCGAGCCGGTTGCCAGAGAGACACCGAGACGTTTGTGTCCGGCATTGAGGTAGGAAAGGACAGCTTGTATGCAGTCTTCCTGATACTCGCGTAGTTGGATCTTGGGCGGCGGCGGCGGCGGTGGTGCTGGCGAGCTGGCAACCACGTTCCGGGGTCTCTTTGATCTTGTTGAAGCATGTCGGCTTGTTGCATGAACAGGCGTGTAGCCTACTCGCCTGCAGTGTCTCAACGCATGTTGGGCGAGAGGGAACATCAAGACGCGCTCCAGGGTTGCGTGGAAGCGAAGATGTCGCGAAGTCACGATGCATGACGCAGGTCCAAGGCGGGCTGCTTCGTGTGGTAGGCCGAGGCCGAGCCCCACCCAAAATGTTTCCAGCCGTCTTCATCCAGTCTTCACCTCTTCACCCTTCACTATGGCCGCTATATGCGCGCGCATGCATGACTCGAATCAGCACATATGCCACAGAGGTACAGAATACGCGTCTAACCCACCGCATCCGCCATGAGTTCCGCGTCCGACTACAAGCATTCCGAACCGTCTGAAGATTCTAGCCATGAAAGCTCGCAACCGCCTACAGTGTCTCACACACCGCAGAAGCGACGCCGCCTAGAGTCGATCGATCCTGCCCGTGTACGCAAATACTATCTCGAGGGAAAGTACAACGACGCCTACCGCGTGCTGTTCAACGAGGACGTGAACCGAGCGGCGGCGCGCTTCGAGACGCACTCCGAGAACTTCCAATACTACAACAGGCAGATTGGTGCATCAAACTGGTCGCCAAGGGAACAGGCCGTCTTCTTTGGGGCTCTTGAGCGACTAGGAAAGGACGACATTGCCGGTATAGCAGGTGCTATCGGCACCAAGAGCATACCAGAGACGCAGGAGCTACTTTTACTGCTCCACGATGCTGCCACAAAGCAGGGCGATGCCAAGTTGACGCTTCGCCATGTCCCCGCGGCCATCGAAGTGAGCGACGAGTGCAACGAGCAGCTGCACGTTGCGGCCGAGGCTTTGGCCTGGTTCCAGGAGGTCTTCGAGGCAAACCAGGAGCGAGACAAGTTCGGCGACCACTGGCTAATCACGCCTGCGGTAGCCGACAAGATCGAGAGCGCACTCGACGTCCGCAATCTGCGAGCCACAACATCACCGCTTGCGAGCGAGTCAGAGCCAGAACCTTCACGAAGGGGTGGCAGAGTAATCATAGGGTACTTACAACCTACTGACGATAAAGATGAGTGTGCTGACATGTTCCAGAGCATGTACTTCATGCAAAAAGTTCAAGCAAAAGTGCGATCGAGCAACACCATGCGCCAACTGCGTGCGACGAAATACGGGCGAATGTATCTACCCAGAGCAATCTATCAAACCCGATACGGGCGATCAGTTTGACAAGAGATCGAAAAAGCCCAATCCCAAGGCTGGTATCCTCCAAGACATTCCCGAAGCCGGTCTACTACAGCCACAGGTTATGCTCACCCTCTCCAAGACACTGTTCATGAACCGCTCGCCTACAATACCCTCGCCCTGGCCACACTGGTCTGAATACACCTCTGAGTTTGCTCAAGAACCAAGCATCTATCGTAGCGCCTTCAACGATCTCCACACCCTGGTGGTCTCCGTTACCAAGCGGCTCGTACAGACGGCTATTATACAAGCAACTTCACGTCTTCGAGCACAAAGACAGCGAGTAAAAGGCGGTGTCCCCCTAATAAAGCGAAGAGACGCCTTGACTGCTATCGATGTTGTAGGCATGCCACGGAACAGTCAGGAGAGATGGCGAGGAGTAGCCAGACGATGTGCGTTGAGAGTGTACGAAGGCAAATGGTCACGTTACCGACGTAATAAAACCAGACGAGAGGTGCCGTGGGACGAATTCGAGCGAATTATGGCCCCAGTTGAGCCGTCAGCAGAGCTCTCGACCACAGACGCAGAGATGTCCGGTAATGACAACGCCGGTTTCAGTGCAAGAGCAAAGCGGAGCGGAACACCACTTCCTATGGATCAGCTTGGGCTATCGGATTCCGACGATGAATCACTCCTCGAAGATAGCGCACCTCCTTTCCGAAGCACATCCCAGCCCAGAAATACTGTAGACCAGCTTGCAAATTCACCACCGGCCACGGATTCTGAGAAGCATGGACCCCAAAAGTTGACATTGGCCGACTTTGATCGAGAGACAAGTCGAAAAGAGGAACAAAATCTCTGGAAAATGCTTGGTCTTGAGCCAGTCATCAAAGCTGAAGAAACGAACATCGATCGAGATAGCGACGAGGAAGATCTAGATGAAGATGAAAAGATTAGAACAGTGCCCGATAGTTGGCGCTCTTGGACAAGTTGTCGTGCCGAATGGGAGGAACTCGGCACACCTCCACCTGAATTTGCCTTTCTGGCAAACCAGAAACCTCTTGACGTCCCGCCTATTCTTCAAGGAGACACTTCAGACACCACCGAGTCTACCTCCGACAGTGACACTAATGCGCCGACGCGAAGGCCCAAGCCTCAGAGTAAGCCGTCAATCCAACGAACGATCGAATTGCATACCCGTGGCACTCACGCTTATGCTGCTCTGCAAGGACGAAGCTCAGAGCCTGTCAGATCTACAAGCCGAACCAGCTCTCAGGACAATGACATCAGCGACGAAAATGCAGACGTCCGTAGACTACCTCGACCGCCCATCGAACTTATTAGGAAGGAATCACCAATTTCGGAACTAAACGATGATCCGAGCGACAGCAGCGAACAGCTGACGCAGTCGATTGGAATCAAGAGTACGCCAGTTCCTATCGCATCATCAAGCGATGAAGGAAGTGATATCGAGATGGAGCAGCCCATACAGTCGATTGAACCCCGCAATGATCCGTTGCATGCAGTGTTGTCTTACGACGAGCCGAAAGAAATGGATTGGGGGTCGTTCATCGACTAGTTCTTACCGTATCTAATCACATCCTAAATTCAAGTCCATCTTGTTTAAACGAGCGACATGCCTTGTGTAAGCTGGAGTTATTGAGATGTAGTATGCAATGTCGAGTTACATGACTTGACACCACGTACTGGAGAGCAAACGTCCACTTCAGCCGTTTGTTGAGTCACTCACCCATATTCCTATTTTATCGTATGTTCCCATCCACTCGAATGCTCGCACGTCATACTCTTTAGTAAGTCCTCTTGTATGGTCAGTGACTGCCAATGCGCTAATGGAGCCAGCATGCACATTGGTGACACACCCAGTGAGCAGGCGGGTGAATTGTACATTACACCTAAGAACGGGTCAAGCTCGATGTCAAATCAGTACTAGGCGCCACCACTGTCACCGAAAGACCACGACCAGTCCCTTCACTACAGCTATGATGCCGGACGCACCAATGCTAGACAGAACAACACATTTCACTGCTCAAACATTGATGCATTTGGTCCACTTCTCCACAGCCCCAGACTTGCATAAGATTCCTCCTCTGACCTTTCTATTCTCTAACCATACCACAACTTGAATAGAGTCTCATCACCTTGACTTTACTTTACCAACTTCCAACTTCCAACCCCACTAGTCCTCAGATTTCCAACATGAACTTCTTCACAACCATCCTGATGGTCCTAGCCGCCCTCGCTTCTCTCACGATGGCTAATTCTGATCACAAGGAGCCAGGAAAAGACCCAAGTAAGGAGCCGAGCTGTGGCGCTCCCTTTTGTAAGCGGGCTGAGGCTCTGGCTCGAGCCAAGGCTTCTGTCCTCGCTGAGCATGAAGCAAAGATGGCGGCTATTGCTATGCTTACTGCTACTTCCCATGTCGCGGGTTCTGAAGCAAGCAGTCTGGCTGACTAGCTGAGATGGATGACGGGTAAGTCATGGTTCTCGTGAGATGACCAAGTGTTTGGCTTACTGGCAACAGTCTGATGGTGTCCATTACGATGTCGGCTCTGAGGGCAATGCCCTGGGAATGAGGATATTTGTGGAGCATCACGATCTCTCTTGGGGTTTGATTCGTCTTGGGCGGAGCCTCACTTAAGGCGATGTACTGGAATCAGCTTTGGTCGATGGTAATTTGACTTGACTGGCGGCTATATCGGCTCTTTCGGGTGGAGCCTTCAATATGTGTATGGAGCTATAAGTAGCGATTTCACGGAATGATGAATGTCCAATAGCTCACATCTGACACCCTCATCATAAAATGTTTCTTACCACTTGGAATCCGAATACTGATAAATTTCCGGTCGTAAAGAGGATAGGCTGACGCGGTGGTAAACAACGACTGGCTTAATCACGGCGATTCTTTGATCGATCTGCCGTCGTTCAGGCAAGGTCCCCTGCTCTGTGATGAGTCGGACTCGCGCATGTCCCATTTGAAAGACTGTCTGTTTTGATTGATGGGAAGCACAATGAGTTTCATGTGCCGTTCCGAATATGTTCAACCTTAGTATCAATCCTATGCATACAACTCCACTCGTCCAAGTAGAGTTCCTGCACCAAATTGACACTACCAAACCACTTCTCGCCCAGTCCAGCGCCTGGCAGATCTGGATTGAGCTTGAGTTCCTTAGTATTGCCAGTCGCTGCCCCATATTGTTCAAAATGCTTCAACGAGTCGATGGCCCATACCATTTGCTCGTCGTCGCGGTAATGCTCCTTCAGCCTTGCGCGCCTGATGTCCTTCCGTATCTCAGCTTCGGCGGTCGACCAGGGCGGTGGGTAATCGGAGGGCATGAGCTTGTCACCCTTCTTGAGCCGCGCATTGTTGGCTTGCATCTTCTTCGCCGTCTTGATATGCCACTCGTCTTTCAAGACACGGAGTCGTTCTCGTTCGCGGAAGAAGAGCTGTAGCATGCTCTTCCAGTCGAATTCGATCTCGCGGGCTGCAACATCAATGCTGAGGCCTGGCAACTCGGTATCGTTCACCAAATTCCCAATGCTGATTGTGTAATTGGGCATCTCAGCCTTCCAGTTCTTCACATTCTCTTCCCATCGACGTGTGACTTTATGATAGTGCTCGCGATCTTTCTTTCCTTGCGCTTTCTCCGAGCCAATATCTGGTCGCTCATCTTTGAACCAAGCCACAGTCTTATCTTTGCCTTTGCCGCGTCGCGCGAGCCTTGTAGACACCTCCGGCCGCTTACTCTTCCCACCCAGGTTGTACTTTTCGAGTTGAAAGTCTATGTGTATTTCCTTGAGGAAGTGTTCGCCGAATGCATGCTCGACGCACGCGCGGAGTGTTGGAGAGACGCGTCGGACGACGTTCCAAAGGTGGGCAAGGTCGGTATGATAGCGGAAGACGTTGATCCACACCTCAGCCGGTAGAGATGGACAGCATGTTTCGCGTGCAGTAACACGGCGTGGAGCTTTCGAAGCCATTAGGACTTTGTCGCCATGGGCCTTTGAGCTACATGATGCTTCAACCACTACCAGTCTTGTGCGAGCCGCGTTGAAGCCCAAGTTCGCGAGTAATGCCAATGACGTAAGCTGACCTCACATGACTCTAGCATCGCCGAAGCTCCCTCCTTCCCCCAACGCTTCATGCATAGGCTTCGCTGACAGGATATCAGGCTAATAATGCTGACGTCTGCAAAAGACAAGCTACATACGCCAAACATGCGATTAACTCAGCCTTGCACTCTAGACTTTGCATGCTAGTAAAGAAAGAAGCCTACTGCCCGTTGCTTGAAGTTTCCGTACTTACCACTTGACCAAACACCTTCCTACTCGACTACGGCCTGTACCAGCTACTTGTCACCGTCTTGTCTCCGAAACTGATCTTGCCTTAACACACGTCCGCATGTCTTTCGTACGGTTGTCCGGCCTGTATGTTATGTGCATTCTTTTCTTTCGTATTCCCACTCAAGCTTCGAACGACACAGCCACATATACAACCAAACACACAGGATGGCACAATGGCCCAGCGGAGCGCACCACAATGATGATTCTTTGGAGCTGCTTGACAACCATCTCCGCCTGTACTTGGACCTTCCTTAGCCTTCCGGGAGCAAGACGAAAGGCTGTGCGAACACACATGGGCGTGCTTCTTGCCCAACACAGGATGAAGAGGCAATATGCGCAATTTTCACTACGGTGACCAAACGTATCTAGCAAATAGGTATTATACCATCAGCTTAGTTGACTGTAAGGCTATACTCACAGGCACCTAACGCATCCGTCCATCCATCAACACACTCAACGAACGTTTTGGATGTCACTGACTTGGAGGCATTTCAACGTAAGAATATCGCATGTAAACGGGGAATTACTAGTATGTAGAATCTAACATTCTATCTTTGACATACTATGAATACACCGGCGCTTTTAGTTCCTTAAGCGCCGGTGAACGAACGTCCAATCTGTGTTCGTGTTGCCACATTCCCTTCTGTTTCCCATCCCAAAGTAATATAGAACAAAAGGCAGCCACTCAAGCCTGATTCATTACCACGAAAGCAAGACAACGAAAGCGACAAACGGGCTCAGCCCTTCCGAACGAACAAAAAAATACAAGAGTAGGGTAAAGACAAAATACATGAAGCGTAAAATAGATAGAATACAACGAAGAAGAAATCGCGAAGACAACGAACATGAGAAAGGACAATCAAGAGCAACCACGATATAGCAGATTGGTATCGCGCGACAAGCAAGGAATTTTATCGGTCGGCATAACGGGGACGTAAGAAAAGGCGTGACGACGTGAACGACCATCCTGGCAGTTGTTAATCCTCCTCTTAAAAAACAATCCGAACGCCAGCGAGTATAGACAATATCGATAGTAGTAACATTTTTTAGATTGCCGAAGCACGTAACGCAGCTTCCGGTGGTGTAGGCGGCAACGGCATAGTGGGTGGAGGAGCTGGAAGACCCATGCTCGGTGGCGGTGGGGGAAGTGGCATATTAGGTGGAGGAGTGGGCGAAGTTATGTTGCGTGGTGGCGTAGGCAATGCCTTGTTTGGTGGTGGTGCGGGCGGTGGCAGTCCCATAGATGCTATACTACGTCTGGGTGTAATGGTCTTTTGTTGTGCGAACGCCTGCTGTCTCAGCGCTTCGATGCTGGGTGTTGGTCTATGCGCCGCAGCGTCTGATGAGGGAACAGGTGCATTAGACATTCTTCGGCCGGGAACGAATGATGGCGTAGATGCAATGGCACGGATTGGGCGGGATGACAGGAATGGCGCGGGGTCAGCGGAACGGATCTGGACTGAAGCAGGACGGCGCAGAGCTTGTGATGCTTGAGCAGAATGTAGACCATGAGGGTTAGTGGTGGGCTGCATGTTCGAAGCTGCCGAAGGTGGCCTTATGGGCGCAGTTACCGATCGGTTCATGTGGACACCCGGAGGCAAAGGCGAGGGTGTGGGCGATGGTGTAAGAGAAGACTGTCGCCTCGCTACGATTGTGGATGAATCGCCATGTTGTGCTTGTGGTCGTACTGGGAATGGTCGTAGAAAAGGCTTTGGTGAAGCAGAAGTTCGACGCCGAGTCTTGGAATCGCCAGCAGTAGAAGCGTACATGGGGGCTGGACCCATCATTGATTGACGTTGAGCAGGAGGCGGGGGTACTGGGGCAGGGTCCTTGGGCGGTGGAGAGATTGCGTCCCGTCGTGGTAGCGCACTGTATGCATGCGCATTGAACCGTACCGGACTATCTTCTCGAGTCGATAGAAGATCGTTGTCATCAGCCTGACCAGATACTTCGGTCTTCAATTGAGGAGGCGATGAGCGTACAGCATCAGTAACCTGCGCGGTAGCGGGCGGAGCATCGGCTTTGTTTGGTGCTGTTTCCTTCTTTAGTGGTGCCGCTGGACCTGCAACGAAAGGCTGGCCTAATTCTGGGACAGTTGGGGAGACCGGGTTGTACAGGGAGTGTCGTTTACTCGTAGGGGGTGTTGTCACAGTCTGGCTCAAGTCCTCATTTGTGATTGGCAAAGGCTGCATTGACCTGCGGCGAGACGACATGGTGTTGTTGGGATTCATGTGGAACGACCGTAGAGACATTGCGCTCCGGAGAGGCTCACTATCCCCAGTCGCAGTAAACTCCTCTTTGAGGGGCGAATGTGGTGCTGGAGATGACTCTCGCGAAGTATTGCGCGTGCCGGCGCCTGATGCTGACGTAGCTGTTGACATGAACGAGTATCGTGATCGTCCGCGAAGCTGGTCCAACTGCACCTGATGTTGAGAGACAGGCGTCGAAGCGACAGATGACATCTCCACTGAAAGACGGTTGTTGGTGTTAAAGCGAGCGGACTGTCCACTAGACGAGTCGATACTGTTCTTTGTTTGATCGTTCTGGTTCGCTTCCCACTCAGAGGCTACAATCTTTGGCGACGTGGAATGCTGTGATTCAACTGGCACAACCCTGCTGACGATGTGTGGGTCCCGATTGACTCTGTACCGATGACTGGTAGTCTCTGATGAGTTCTTTCCACCAGAGTCATCAGTAGAAGAGGACGCTCGAGCGAAGTCATCCTTTGCCTTCATGCCGCCAAGGTTGTCGATCTCCTTTCGCACAATGGTCATCCACTCATCCATCTCTTCCGCGCTCTCGAGAACCAGAAGGAAGCTTGTGGCTGACTTGCGCATGGTAGCATTTTGTGTTCGTAAGCGAGCAAGAAGAGAGTTCTTTGGCCCTGACTCGAATGTTCCGTCATCGCTGGCGTGACTGGAAATCTGTAGCACCCAGTGCTTGCCAGGTATAAGATCGCACGCAAAGGCCGCTGATTCCTTTCCCAGCTTTAGCACTTTCTCAGGCAGACGATCGAAAGCCCCATCACCAGCGTACTGGAGCACGAATCCTGCAGTAACCAAGATGTATATTTTGTTGACAAGTTCTGGAGTCTGAGGGTTCAATACAGAGTTGGACATGAGACGCTTGTGTGTCTTCTCCAGCTTCTTTGTCTCTGTACCGTTCTCTGCGATTGTGGAAAGGTCGCGCTGATTGTCCATTTTCTCGCGTATCGACTCAGCTTGCTGCCTTTGGCTCTGTGATCTCATCAGGATCTCTGGAGCGAATACACATGCTTGTACAGTGGCATGCTTCAAAGACTGTGGGAAAGCCTGAAACAGCGGAGGGGGGTCCCAATTTCCAAATTCGTGATGTTGTACAGCTGGTCGCATGGACATGGGTCGGAACATCTGGCTTGAGCGTGCGCGAATGGTCTGTTGAGCGGGCGGGGAAGGGTTCTGTCTCAGGGAAGACTTCGGTATGGAAATAGGTTGAGTAGGTTTAGGCGGAGTCTGTGGTCGCATCGGTACGGCAAGGCCGACTTCGGTATGTCCACGAGCCTTCTCTACTTTGGGTCGACTGAAGAGGCTGAACAACGACATCTTAGATGTTACGCGTTCCAGCTTCTTGGGGGGTACTATTGACGGGGTCTGAGATGCTACGGACGGTGACCGTGCAACCGGTTCCTGGAGGTTCGCGGTGGATCGAGTGAAGCGCCATCGGGAGTTCATCGACGAGTTGTGAGTCTTGTTTCGCATGTTGCCGATGGGATTGGACGAGGCAGCGTAGATCTGGCCAGAAAGATCGGACATGATGGGCGACCTTGGCTTATGAAGCCGGTAGAGTACGGTTGACTTCAGAGCAACGTTGGGCTAGGCGGAAGACGTGGACGGGTAATCCAGGTCGTGCAAATTGGTCGCACGCGCGGTCCAAGTTGTTCCTAAAGACCCTGACAGGGTAGGCTTGCATTCAGTGTAAGCAAGATCTCGGACCGATGTCAAAGTATGTAAATCGTAGGAAGTGGTTTATGGTTGGAGTAGAAGTTTGTCGAGTATCGTGAGATCAGTGCGTCGGTAGAGAATGTGGAGATTGCCAGGTGAGTGGTAGAAGGAGCGTGATATAGCTGGCGGGACTATAATACAAGGAGAGGGGAAGATCAAACGAGAGGACAGGACATAGGCCCCTAGAGAAGCAGAACGAGCTGCAGATATGACGGAGCAGAGGGAAGCAGACGAGACTGAAACGACTTGTCAACGTTGAGTTGAGTCGTGGAGAGGAAAAGTGGCAAGCGTTAGTTGCCGCAGATGAATGCTCCCTAATCATGGTAGCGTACAGGGGGAGCCGTTCCCAGGTTCCGTCGTGTGTGATGCGAACGCGCAGGGGCTGCATAAAGGCCCCTTTCCGGTCATTTTCAGAAGAAAGTTGGGAGGGATGCGATGGCGCCGCACACTAGCGCTCGCCTGGACGATGTTGGCGTGTTTGACCTGGCTAGCCGGTGAAGGGTCGGCACAACGTCTTTTGACAGTGCTCGCGAGCTACATAATAGACTCGACGCCAGCTGCGTCGAAGAGGTCTCTGCCCGGACGCAGCGGAAGAGGGTGGCCTCCATCATCAGGCCCCGACGATGATGTAGATTAACGAGGTACCGCCACGATGTTTCAGCAGCGGCCTCTCGCAGTCGTGCCCAACGCGGTGGCTAAATCTGCCTGGCCCAACGTGGAAATTTGATTTGCACGGCGTGGTGACTGGAGTCGAGGCCTGCACGATCTACGACATGTCGGCAGGCGTGCGGAAGCGGATCGCCGACAGTCAATACTCGGAGATATTGGATGGGGTTATGGCATTCCTTATTGCGGAACCCATGGCACGGCCAGCTCAAACGCGATGCTGGGAACGCGTGGTGATGGCGCAAAAAAGCAGAGGGTCACACTGCTGCAGACGTACCCGGGGTGGGATTTGCGCGGAGAGACACAACTCTTGTTGTTTTGCATATTGGTGATATCGTCTCAGGTGTGATGCAGGCGGCGAGGTGCATACGCCTATCGATTATGGAGCGACTCTGCCCATCAGCTGCACAAGGATGGCATGCATAGTGCGAGTAGTGCGAAGCTTATTGCGGCGCGACATTGCACGAGGCTGGAGCGAAGAAACAAAAAGGCGAAATGAGGCTGACGCTGGGGAGGATTGGGGGGCGTGGTGTGTTCCTGCAGTAGCGCCAGGCAGGGCGAACTAAGTGAGCCCTGGCTGCTGGAGCTGTTCTGGTGCTGTCATGGCTACCCTAGCCCCGCTCACCCCACCAACCTCATCGTAGCCCATCGTGAGATCAGTCAGCGCAGGGTCACGCGCTTTCGTTGCTTGTCCAGTACACACCTATAGGCACGTCACACCACCTGAGAAAGAAACATGGCGCCCGACTTGAATACCCTGCCCGCTTCTCCTCATGCATCGCCCTCGCCCCGCAACCAGTCGCCGACAAACTCACGCACCATGGCTACTTCACCGCACTCGCTCGCTGCCACTGCCGCCATGAATGCAGGCATCCACAATGAAGAGACGCGCCGACCCTCTTCGGGTAGTATGCGCAGGGACGTAGAGCGCGCCCGTCGCCGATCAAGCATCCGCATGAACCTCAACTTGAACGACCCAGCTATCCCAGCGCCTGGAGAAATGCAGCAGAGTCCATCCTCCCGCAGCAGGGGCCCATGGCCGCATAGCCCGCACCATGAGCGCACTCCTAGCCTGGGCGAGCTCCACCAAGAGCTAGAGTACGAGCAGGAAGGGCAGGTGGTAAGTTGGTCGACATAGATTCTGGTCGTAGTAGACGGCATGAATGTCTTCTATACTAACATTGTTAGAACCGCCTGCTCAACATGATCCGCAGCCAGCAAGCCCAGATCAACACTCTCCAGGCCAACCAGCCGCAACCTTCTGCTTCTGCTGTAGATGATGGCACACCAACCTCGGAGCGCTCCATGTCTATCCCTCCGTCGCTCTCACATTCTACACACATTTCTCCACCTGTCACTTCGCCTTTGCCGTCTGCTGCACAACCACGGTCTCGCTCGCCCTTCGGCTTTGGTACCATCAGTCGTCAATCGTCTTTTGCAGACCGTTCCCGCCACAGCAGCCATGCCGGCTCTCCGGCTCTACGTCCTGTACCAGGCCAAGCAGGACCCTACGATTCCCATGATATGCTCCCCAGCCCAGCAGCGACTTCAAGAGACGAAAGTGCCTTCTACCAGGCCGAGACCCAGAATCTGACCCGGGAAAACCAGATGCTAAAGCTAAGGATAAGAGAACTTGGTACGTACCTACCACGACATCACCATCAAGTACGTTTACTAACTTGACAACCCCAGAGCGCCAACTAGCAGATCAGAACCCCACCAGCCAAGTCACCCATTCGCCCACCGTCCACTCCGGCCTTGCTCCTGCTTCGACTCGCGAAAGCACAGATCGGGGTAGCGAGGGCGGTCAGCCGCCTGCGTCCACAGAGTAGGACTTTTCGCTAGACTGTGTTTCACGGGCGTTCGGTTCAGGTGCCTCCTCTCATGACATTGATGAAGCGTGTTGGCGTAGGAAAAAATGATGCTGCATGGTTAAACGGCGTTTGAAGTAATTCCGAGTAACGAGTGGTGAGCATGAGCTCCTTCCTAGCAATCCTCCAGGTGCAGTCATGGTTGTGAATGGCAATGTATCCTCTCCACTTTTTCTTGCTCTGTGTGCGGAAGAATATATTCCTTACTTCTCACGTTGCTCCACGGAACGGCTGGCCGATGTGTTGCTACATGGATGATGCAACCGATGACTGATCCCAGCGCCAGGGAAAATCCATGCATCTGTCCCGACCCTTTCTTGCCATCTGTTCAGTCCATTTTCTTCATTCTCCACCTTGGCGTAAGCGATGCGCCAATATACCGAAATCGCGGTATGGGCTCCCGAGGTGTCTAAGACACGAGTCGGCCTGTTTGATGTACATTAAGTGTCACCTCCCACCAGCAACATGACAAACAACGACCCCACTTCAACCACTCTGAGAAATTACTAGTACCCCGCACCGATTGCGTGTCAACGTCCTCGATGCATTCTTCATCTGAGCCTGCGGAAGCGGCAAAGCTGTCTCATGTATAGGCTAGTCTAGGTCCCAAGGATCTAGTTTACCCTATCATCAGAACGTATCTTCAGTAAGAACGAATGCAAAATTATGGAGAGACATAAACGTGTCGAGTAGTTCGCAAATGCTGAAGTTATTGGTTCGAACATGAAAAATGTTAAGCGCTCGAAAAGAAGTAGCAAGAACGGTAGCTACACCAAATCGTGTACAGTGACCCTGGGATCCGCCAGAACGCTTCGTACCATATGTCTCCAGAATCCATAAACGCTCGTACGATGTTAGACATCTCAGTCTAGTATTTGCACATGTGTTGATGGATGTGAACCGCTCTCATGAACGCCTATGCTCCGTCCTGCTAACCCATGCAAAGTATCAAACTACCTTCAGTCCGCTCAAGAGCACGTATCCTACTCGTCCTCCACCTCTTCGACTGTCGCACGCGGTGCTCGCTGTGTGACAGCACCCTCTGGCGCGGCTTCTGAACCTGTGGGCTGTGGTGCCGAGTCGACAGGCGCAGAAGCAGGGGCTGCAGCGGGCGCTGGAGCGGGCGCTGGAGCAGCTTGAGCAGCTTGAGCAGGTACAGTATCGATAGCGCCCTTCTTAGGCTTTCCACCTGCGGCCTTTGCTGCTAGTTTGGCAGCCTTCTTCTCCTTCTTGGCAGCCTTCTTTGCCTTGACATCTTCAGGGGTCTGGGATTGTCAGCTTTTAGTTCATAGAAATCGAGGGGAAAAAACGTACCTCTTGCCACGCCCATACTGGTCGGAATGAGTCAAAGAAACCAACATCCTCGAACAAGTTAGGGTAAAGCCATAGACCAGGAGGCACCGCGAAGATAGTGATCATAAAGATGATGAGTCGAACGATTGCCATGGCGAAAAACAACCCAATAAGGCCAAGCATGCCCATACTCAGGTACCAGACTCCCTGTCGCAAGAAAAGCGGCCAAAGAGGGAACAAGACTATTGCGATGACAAGAAGCAGGGCACCAGCAGCGTACAGCTTCTGCTTCCATTGCGATCCTTCGTATAGCCAGATGTAGTAGTTGTCATCGTTTGCGTCCTGGTGCTGCTCGATCTTTACTGTCCACAAGCCCTTGACACGCTTAGGCTTCGCATGGTTGTGACCTTCGTGCGCGTTCTCGTCGACCTTTGTGACTCGAAGCGCAAGGAGAGAGAGGGGTAGGAGCTTGAAGCAATTCTCGGCGGACGCACGGTCGTTGACTTCGGGGAGGAGAGGGTTCTTAGCACGGGCTTTCTGGTATGCAGGCGACTGGAGCGCGCGGATTGCTCGCTTGACTGTTACAGATTAGCAGATATCCTCCTAGAAGTAGGTTGTCGTATCTAATGCCCACCTCTGAACATATCCTTCCTCTTCTCGTCGTGTACAACCGTCCGAGGTTTCAAGTCCTGCGACTTCAGCCAGTTGGCGACCGCAATCGCTTCTGGTTTTGGCGGTCC